>Ga0181526_10000024_pt1 | contig 169524 bp, 142 predicted proteins | sample PEATcosm2014_Bin_35_FD_119750 | JGI IMG/M metagenome (GOLD analysis project Ga0181526, IMG submission 119750) | Peatland microbial communities from MTU Mesocosm Facility, Houghton, MI, USA - PEATcosm2014_Bin06_30_metaG | ecosystem: Environmental > Terrestrial > Soil > Wetlands > Peat | place... | reverse complement strand
TATCATCTGCACCATTCTCGTTTTGCCTTTCGCGCCGCTCTCGCTATCATCTGCACCATTCTCGTTTTGCCTTTTGCGCCGCTCTCGCTATCATCTCCACCGTTCTCGTTAAGGGCACGGGTTTACCCGTGCCGTAAACGCCACATCTACACCGCGGCTTTAGCCGCTGAGGTCACACTCTCAGGTCTCTCCTTCATCTCCGCCGCCGGCAGTTCGGCAATGTGCCGGTCCAACTCTCCCACCAGTGGCCTTAAGTAGTTACAAAATTCCTGCGCCACCGGAATCGCCCCATCCCGCAGCCACTCCGCCGGTATCGAGCGTTCCATCCCCGCGGCCTCACCCAGCGGCACCAGCCTCGTCCCCGCGCCCAGTGGCAGCAGCGCCGCCATTACGCCGCTTTCCCCCGCCGCCAGTGCCTGCACGGCCACTCGCCCAACCAGCGCCGCATCCGCCATATCCTGCTCGCTGACCAACGCCATCGATGCCCGAGCCAGCAGTCCCGGCTTCTCGCTCCGGCAGCGAATCCCCAGCGCCTTGCTCACCACTCCCGCCAGGTGCTGCGCCACGCCCCCGGTCATCGGGCGCTTCAGCGGATCGGTCTGCGCCGCATCCGTCACCTCGTAAACCATGCTGCCGTCGCGGTTACGAATTCCTTCCGCGACCACCACCACCGCCCACCCATGCCGGCTCACCACCCCCTCAAGAGCGGCCAGAAAAGCGTCCGTCGCAAATGGAACCTCGGGCACATACACCAACTGCGGAGCATCGCCTTCCTCGCGTCGCGCCAGCACGGTAGCCGCCGCCAGCCAGCCCACGCTCCGCCCCATCGTCTCCAGAATCGTCACCGGCTGCGGCAGCGACCGCAGGTCCGCCCCCAGTTCCTGCGTCGAAGCCGCCAGGTAGCGCGCCGCGCTCGCATATCCCGGACACCGGTCCGTCGCCGCAATATCGTTGTCCACCGTCTTGGGAGCACCCGCCACCTGAACGTCCAAACCTGCCGACCTGCAAGCATCGCTCACCATCGCCGCGCCGCGCATCGTGCCGTTGCCGCCCACAAACAGCAGATACCCCACTTCGCGCTCCCGCAGCGTCTCCACCAGCCGGTCCAGCTCAACCTCGGTAGGGCAGTGGCGCGAGGAGCCCAGCGCCGCGCCCGGCGTCCGCCGCAGCAGCTCCAAATCGGCCGCGGTCATCTCGGTCATGTCCGCAAGTTCAGAACGAATCAGCCCCTTAACCCCGAACCGGGCTCCCAGAATTCTCCCAACAGAAGGCTGTCGCTTCGCCTCGGCGACGATTTCCGCAAGACTTGCATTGAAGACCGCCGTAGGGCCGCCGCCTTGCACAATCATCAGGTTAGTTCGCAGCATCGGTCCTCTTGGCAAGCACGCTGATCGCAGCTTATGATCGATTGCGAACGATTGTCAAGAATACCTCCACGCAATCCAGGCTGCAGCTCCTTCCGGCCGCCGCCCGGTCCCTGACCGCCAACACCATCCTCATGTAGTCCGCCCCCAACAAGCTGATCGTCAAAGCGCGAGTTTTCCCTGCGCGAATCACCGGGATTTTGCTGCCCCACATATTCTTATAATGTAAGACAATCAGCCCTTTTCGACGATCTGCCCGTAATTATCCCCACCCCAAATTGCCAACAATATCTTCACTTAGTTATTTATTTATAGTAACTTACAAGAACATCTGCCAGTCTTTCAGAGTTACCAGCAATCGTCGTTCCAAATTGTGTCACGTGAAACATTTTCAGTGTTTCACACCCCCTTTTCACCCCGCCTCGAACGTGCGATACCGCCGCCCCAGCGCAAACAACAGGACCGTTCCTACCAGCGGCATCACCGCCACCATCAGAAAAACCGGGGTGTACGACACATGGTCGACCAGCACCCCGGTCAGCAGAGGGAACAGCAGTCCGCTCAGTCCTCCGGCCACCCCAGTCAGGCCCGTCGCGCGCCCCACCTTGTGGTCGGGAAACAGGTCGGTGATGGCTCCATACATATTCGCCGACAGAAAGTTGTCTGCGGCTGCAGCAATCCCGATCATCGCCAGCGCCATCGTAATCCCCGTCGAATAGGGAACGAAGAAGCTCGTGCAGCAGAGCAGACTGCTCCCGTACATCAGCAGCTTTCTCATCCTGGGGATGGGCACGCCCAGCCGCAGCAGAACGCCGGCCGCCCAGCCTCCGGTGACCCCACCGGCGCCGCCCATAAAAAACGGAATCCAGGCCAGTCCACCAATTTCCAGCAGCGACATGTGCCGCACGCTGTAGAGATAACTCGGAATCCAGTACCAGTAGAACTGGATTACCGGACCAATAAAGAACCGGCACATCATCACGGCCCAGCTTGAGGATTCGCCCAGCATGGAACCGAGTGATGCGGAAGCGTGGCTCGCCTGCGACTCCGGTTGCGGCTCGCGGCCATACGCCCACCACCACAGCGGAAGCCACACCATTCCGCACAGCGCCGGCACCAGGAAGGCCGCGCGAAATCCATAACGATGCAGCAGCAGGACGATCAGCGGAGGCGCGATGGTCGCGCCTACCATGCTGCCGCCGTTGAAGATGCCAATCGCCAGCGTGCGTTCCGACTTGGAAAAAAGGCGCGTAACCGTCTTCATGCCGCCCGAATAATTTCCGCACTCGCCGGTTCCCATCCAGAAGCGAGTCAGTCCGAACTGGACGCCGGTGCGAGCCAGAAATTGGGCACCGGTCGCCGACGACCACCAGAACACCGCAATCGCAAGACCCAGCCGCGCTCCAATTCGGTCCATCATGGCGCCCATCGGAATTTCGCCGGACATCATGCCGAACTGGAACGCCGAGACGATGCGTCCATATTGCGTGTTGGAAAGATGGAAGCTCGCGCGAATGACAGGCGCCAGCACGGAAAGCGTCTGCCGATCGATGAAGTTGATGACCGTAATCAGGAACAGCAGCGCGAGAATCACCCACCGGCGCCGGCTTATTCGGGGGTCGGGAACCAGCATGGTGGTGTCGTCGCGCAAACTGGAACCTTTCTCGCTGCCGCTCTCTCGCCAACTCCGCAACCGCTACGGATCAACGCTACCAGCTAGTGAGAGAGGAGAGTCAAGCCCGCATGCTCTTTGCTTCACGCCAGGGATGCGCCAGCCGCAGAACCTGGTTTACGTTTTCGATATTCCGCGCCCCGGTGGAATTCATCCACTCCTCCAGCGCGGCCGCGCCCTTCTCCACATACACGGGGACGCCGTCCTGCCAGGTCGCGCGACCGCCAAGGACTCCATGGAAGTGCACTCCGGCTTCAGCTGCCAACTCCAGCGTCTCAACAAATACGGGGCTGCTGACTCCCGCCGAAAGATACACTATCGGACGCTCCGTAGTGTTGGCGGCTTCCAGCAATATTTTTTTGGCCTCATCCCGCGTATAAAGCGCGTGGCCTTTGAACGCCGCGGTCCCTTCCACGTAAGCCATCTGGATGGGAACGTCGACTTTCAGCACGTCCGCCATGTACCGGTCGCGGGTGAACTCCTCCATCGACTTGATCACAATTTCGGCCTTGCGCTTCGCATACTCGGGCCCTTTATCGTCTTCCCCGTGCACGCTGTAGCCAAGGCACTCGAGAAAGAAGGGAATATCGATGGATTGACATTCGGCGCCCACGCGTTCCACCCAGGCCCGTTTTTCGTCGTTGACCCACTCCTTTTCGAAGGGAGTGTAGTAAACCAGAATCTTTACCGCATCCGCTCCAGCCTCCTTCAAGCGCAATGCGGACCAGCCTTCGGAAAGCGTTGGAAGCCGCTCTGGTTTATCGGGACTATAGCCAGCCTTTTCGTAGGCCAGCAGAAGACCTTTGCCATTTATGTTTTTGGTCGCTTTCAAGCCGTATTGCACGTCGAGGAGGATCGACGATGCATGTTTGGTCAAGGTTCGCGCGACGATCTCCTTGAACTCCGACATCATCTCCGCAGGCGGTTTCCTGCCTCCCAGCGCCTTAGCCAGCATCTGCTCCAGTAGCCCCCGCTGGTCCATTGCAGCCGCCGCAATAATCCCGCGCGCATCGGAAACAGCATCCAGTCCCGCCGCCTTTCCCGCCGACAACTTCAACGCCATCAGGTTGAATCCTTTCACCCTCAAGATTGTGCTCACCAAGCTGGGACATGGACTACTATATGGGCTCTGGAAAACGCAGTCAATCGATTGAAAACGATTGACATCAATACCATGGTTTTAGTAGGAATTGTGCAGATCGAACCTGAGGACAACAATGGGAAAATCGGTGGTACGCGGGAGCCGCCCGGGTTCAACGGCGGAATCTTTTTCCGTCGGCGTGGACCTCGGAGGAACCAATCTTCGGGTCGCCGCTTACCGCGAGCAAACTGGCATCGTCGAGTCAATCCTGGTGCCAACGCGGCTGTCCTTCGGGCGCGATCAGGTGGTGCAGGATATGTGCGGCGCGATCCGGACGCTAACTGAGCGCACCGAAGGCACCCTGATTGGCATCGGCGTCGGCTCGCCGGGGCCTCTCGAGCTTCCGGCGGGGATACTGCGCAACCCGCCGAATCTTCCCGGTTGGGATGGCTTCCACCTGCGAGCCGCGATCGAGTCCGAACTCGGACGGACGGTTGCGTTGGAAAGCGATGCCAATGTTGCTGCATTCGCTGAGTGGAAGTTAGGTGCGGGGTTGAAGTATGGCATCGACAACCTATGCGTTTTGACGCTGGGCACGGGCGTAGGCAGCGGGCTCATCCTCAATGGCGCCGTCTGGAGCGGCTTCAACGGCATGGGAGGCGAAGCCGGTCACATCATCGTGCAGGAGGCTGGCGCACCGTGCGGATGCGGTGGATCGGGGTGCCTGGAGCAGTACGCCTCCGCAACGGCGGTCGTCCGCATGGCCCGTGAACACCTCGTCGAAGCAGTCCCGGAAAATGCCCACGAGTTGGCCTTGCTCGCGCGCAGCGGCAACCAACAGGCCCAGGAGGTTTTCGATACGGTAGGGTACTCGCTGGCGATTGCTCTTACGGCCCTGATCAACACGCTGAACCTGCCACTCTATCTGCTCGGCGGCGGAGTGTCTGAAGCCTGGGATCTGTTTGCCCCAACCATGTTTCAACATCTCCACTCTCGCAGCTACGTGTACCGACTCACCGAGCCTTCAGTGATCGCGCCCGGACGACTCGAAGCGAAAAAGACGTATATCCTTCCTGCCGAGCTTGGCCCAACCGCGGGCCTGCTGGGTGCATGCCTGCTAGGCCTCGGGGTAACATCCCGGATCGAGTCCGCGAAGGAGTGCTCGTTGATCCATTAGTGCGATATGCCGATCGGCTCGTCCGGTTGGTATCATCGGATTTCAATCTAATCAGCACGAGATGAGTGTAGACGGAGCGTTTGGAGATGCAGGTACCTACATCGAGGAGTAGCGGGTCGGCGGGGAGCGGCAAGGGCGTAGCGGTATTTCCGACCGGGTTGAAGGCGCTGTTTGTGCTGGTGACGGTGCTGTTTTTTCTGTGGGGAATGTCGAACAACCTGACGGACATCCTGGTGCGACAGTTCCAGAAGTCGTTCCAGCTTTCGCAGTTCAGCGCGCAACTGGTGCAGACGGCGAACTTTCTGGGTTATTTCTGCATGGCGATTCCGGCGGCGCTGGTGATGCGGCGATGGGGATACAAGACCGGGATGATTATGGGGCTGTGTTTTTTCGGCTGTGGCATGGTGCTTTTCTGGCCGGCAGCGGTGAGCGGCTCGTATGTGCCGTTTCTGGTGGCGCTGTTCACGGTGGGGTGCGGCGCGTCGGTACTGGAGACGGCGGCAAACCCGTTTATGGCACAGTTTGGACCGGCGGAAACGAGTGAGCGGCGGCTGAACTTCGCGCAGTCGTTCAACCCGCCGGGAACCATTGCCGGGGTGATTATCGGCGCGCGGTTTATCTTTTCCGGCATCGAGAAGAAGCCGGCAGAGGTGGCGGCGATGAAGGCTGCCGGTACCTATGCTCCCTATCTGCATACGGAGATCATGCGCGTGGTGCCGACGTATCTGGCGCTGGGCTCGGTGGTGCTACTTTTTGCGTTTGCGTTGTCGCGGATGAAGTTTCCGGCGATGCACTCCGAGCACGAAGGCGAAGCGGGAGACCATGGGAGCTTTGGCGCGCTGCTGCACTATCCGCATCTGCTGTTTGCGGTGGTGGCGAACTTCTGCAACGTGGGCGCGCAGATTTCGACCTGGAGCAGCCTGATTCTGTACATGAAGCAATACACGAATGTGAGCGAGCGGACGGCGGCAGGGTATCTGACGGGGACGCTGGTGGCGCTGATGCTGGGGCGCTTTGCGACCACGCCGCTGATGAAATACATCTCGCCGAGCAAGTTGCTGGGGGTGTATGGCGCGGCCAATGTGCTGCTGATCGCGCTGGCGATTACGCGGCCGGGAATGCTGGGCGCGTATGCGATTGTGGCCACCGGATTCTTCCTGTCGATCATGTTCCCGACCATCTTCGCGCTGGGGCTGAAGGGGCTGGGACCGAACACCAAGCTGGCCGGATCGCTGCTGGTGATGGCGATCGTCGGCGGGGCGCTGTTCCCGCTGGTGCTGGGCTATATCGCGAGGTCGACGGGGAGTCTGGCGCTGGGCTATATCGTTCCCCTCGTGGGCTTCGCAGTGGTGTCGATCTACGGGTTTGCCGCGCCCTGGATTCTGCCGCCTGCGGGCAATACCGACCCGAGTGCCGGGGAGATTGTGGCCGAGAGGGGTAAGGCGATTTGAAGGTTGGTGATAAGTGACTGGCACCGCATCGGGACTGCTACTAGTGACGGTGGCTGGAGTGGCCAATGCGACGTTCGCCCTCCCGATGAAGTTCGCGCGGCAATGGGCCTGGGAGAATATCTGGCTTGCATGGACCGTCTTTGCGCTGGTGATTCTACCGGTCGCTACAGCCCTTGCGTCAATTCCCTCGCTTGGCGCGGTATATAGAGATGCTGGAGCAGGCGCGATCGCGGTGGTGATGTTGTGCGGCGCCGGATGGGGCTTGGCGCAAGTATTGTTTGGCCTGTCCATTGACGCGATCGGAATCGGCCTCACATTCTCTATCGTATTGGGTGTTTCTGCGGCAGTTGGAAGCCTGATTCCGCTCCTGCGGTTGCAACACGCCTCGGTAGGATTCTCCGTGGTTGGGCCGATTATCCCGGGAATTGTTCTTGTACTGGCAGGAGTAGGTGTGTGTGCAATCGCAGGTCAAATGCGCGATAAGGCGCACGGCGGAGGGGAAAAACACAAGTCGTTTAGCGTGGGTTTAGCGATGGCTTTGTGCAGTGGCCTGTGCGCGGCATCCATGAATTTCGGCGTGGCGTTTGGCGAGCCGATTTTGCGTAGCGCGACCGCGCATGGCGCGGCGGCCCAGCAGGTAGTGAACGCGGTTTGGTTACCGCTGTTGATGGCGGGTGCGATCCCGAATATCGCGTATTGCATCTACCTGCTGACGCGACAGCGGAGCTGGGCGAACTTTCGCAGCCGGAAAACTCCTACTTATCTGGTGCTGGCTTTAGTGATGGCGATTCTCTGGTTTTTCAGCACCGCCTTATATGGAGTCGCAACGACGCAACTTGGCGAACTCGGCGTGGTTGTTGGCTGGCCTGTTTTTATGTCGTTGATTGTGGTGACCGCCGGCGTTCTAGGAATACTCACGGGGGAGTGGAAACATTCAGGAACGAGACCTATGGCCCTTCAGATGGTTGGCATGATTCTTCTGGTAATGGCCGTGGTCACACTATCGCGCGCACAGAGACAAACGAGAGCGATTTCCGTGCTCCACAGCACGCCCGGGTCCGGGTTCGATATTGGGATTGACAGAAAGGAAACAGCTCTATGAAGGTCCTTGCCGTCGATCTGGGTGGCACCCATGCAACTTGTGCGCTGGTTGAGAACCAGACTTGTGTTGATTCAATGGTTATCGACTACCGGGCGGCTGGCGGGTTGCAACCCTTGCTGCCGGAAATTGCAATCGCCCTGCGCGGCATTTGTTCACGAGCGGCCGTTGCCTTCCGGGACCTTGCGGGCGTTGCGATGACTTTCTGCGGGCTGGTGGACAGCAGTACCGGGCGGGTACTCTCCACGAACGGAAAATTTCCCGATGCCACCGAGCTTGATCTGCCGGGCTGGTCGGAGAGCGAGTTGGCACTTCCGCTTCGCCTGGAGAACGATGCGCGAATGGCATTGCTGGGGGAACGCTACGCGGGAGCCGCGCGGGGAATCGAAGACGTGGTCATGGTTACCCTTGGCACAGGTATTGGCGGCGCCGCGATGATTGGCGGCCATCTATTGCGCGGGCGCCACTTCCAGGCAGGCTGTCTCGGTGGTCATCTTCCGGTCAAGCTGGACGGTCGTACGTGCACCTGTGGGGCTGTCGGTTGTGCGGAATCCGAAGCTTCAGGGTGGGCGCTTCCGATCATCGTGAAGGAGTGGCCGGGATCGGAGCATAGCAGTCTGAATCAGGGTGAGACTAACTTCGAGAGACTACTTGAGCAGGTGGCCGCCGGCGACAGGGTAGCTCTGGAAGTGCGGGAGCATTGTCTGCGCGTGTGGTCCGCAAATGCGGTTGCACTTATCCATGCCTACGACCCAGAGATACTGGTGTACGGCGGCGGCGTGATGAAGAGTGCCTCGAGTATTCTTCCCTTCATTCAGGAGTACGTTGCTCGCCATGCGTGGACACCATGGGGCAAGGTGCAGGTAAAGTGCGCCGAGCTAGGCAACAATGCCGGCATTATGGGCGCCGTGCCTCTTTTCAAGGAGGCATCTTCATCGAGCGTGCCCCATGTACGATAAGCATCCGTACATCCGCGTTTCGGATGATGATATCTGCCTCTGCGGGTGGGAAATACTTGCGAAAGAACTGCGTGAGTCTTTAGGCGACCGACGACGAGTTCTGTGCGTTGAGTGCTATCCAGGCGTGTTTGTGGAGGAAGTGTGCCATTGGCTTACGGTCTTGCTCAAGCCTTCTGTTGTAATTTCAACCGAGGACCTGCTATTGCCGTCCGCGGAACTGGAGCGACGAGCAGCCCCAATCCTGACCGACGATCCCGTATTCGGCGTCATGAATAACTTCGAAATTGAGGACTTTTTTGAACCGGAAGTGTTGCGATCAGCACGACTCAAACTGCAAGAAGCACAAGGTCGGACAACTCTGATAGTCGGCACCGGCGCCAGCCTGATCGCCCCTCCGGACCATGTTCTTGTTTATGCCGATCTAGCGCGATGGGAGATTCAACAGCGGCAGCGGCGCGGCGAAACCGGAAACCTCGGAGCAGACAATGCCGGCGACGCGGCGTCGCAGAAATATAAGCGTGCATTCTTTCTCGACTGGCGTGCCGCGGATAGATTGAAACGACGGCTGTTGCCGAAGATGGATTTTCTGCTCGATACGAATGTGCCATCTGAGCCAAAGATGATCTCAGGCGCGGCAATGCGCGAAGGCTTGCGCCTGGCGGCCCAACGCCCGTTTCGGGTGGTGCCATTCTTCGATCCCGGGCCCTGGGGCGGTCATTGGATGCAGAGAACTTTCAATCTGGCTGCGGATGCACCGAACTACGCCTGGTGTTTTGATTGCGTGCCGGAGGAAAACAGCCTGCTGCTCGGGTTTGGAGATAAGCGTGTCGAGATTCCGTCCATCAATCTCGTCTTCGCACAGCCGCGCGAATTGCTCGGCGACGTCATCTATCAACACTTCGGCGCTGAGTTTCCCATTCGGTTCGACTTACTCGACACCATCGGAGGCGGCAACCTGTCGCTTCAGGTTCACCCGCTGACGAGATATGTGCGCGAGCGTTTCGGACTGGCTTACACCCAGGACGAGAGCTATTACCTGTTGGACGCGGAGAAAGATGCGTGCGTCTACCTCGGGTTGAGGGAGGGTATTGACCGGCATGCGATGTTGCGCGATTTGAATACCGCGCAGAGCGACGGCGCGGGCTTTGACGCAGATCGCTATGTGAATAAATGGCCGGCCAAGAAACACGATCACTTCTTGATTCCGGCGGGAACGGTGCATTGCTCTGGCGCCAACAGCCTGGTACTTGAAATCAGTGCGACGCCATATATCTTCACCTTCAAGCTGTGGGATTGGGGACGCCTTGGCCTGGATGGCCGGCCGCGGCCAATCCATTTGCAGCGCGGGGTGGAGAATATCCAATGGGATCGCACCACTGCCTGGGTGAAAGAGTTTTTGATCAATCAGGTGGAGGATGTAGCGATTGGCGATGGCTGGCGGGAAGAACGTACCGGTCTGCACGAATTGGAATTCATTGAGACCCGGCGACACTGGTTCACCGGGGTTGTGCCCCATGACACTATGGGGACCGTAAACGTCTTAAACCTTGTCGAGGGCGAAGAAGCGGTTGTAGAAAGCCCCCGTGGCGCGTTTCAGCCATTTGTGGTGCACTACGCCGAAACCTTCATCGTGCCGGCTCAGGTTGGTCCCTATACGATTCGCCCGCATGGGAATGCGCGAGGCAAGCAATGCGCGACGGTGAAGGCGTTGGTCCGGCAAGAAGGACATTGCGCTAACCAACCGCGGCATGCGTAGAGGATTTCTTCTTATGCACTCCAGTTCAGCGCCGCAGCAATTTTCTGCAATTGGCCTCGAAGAAGGATGGTCTCCGATAGATTGTCCGAGAGGTTGCAACCCTGCCAGTCGATCCAGACATACTCCAAGGCCAACTTGCCCGCGTATCCCTGGTTATAGAGCCCTGACATCAGGCCATCGAAATCGATTGTGCTACTAGCGACACTGGTTTGAAGGCGATTGGGTGATCCGCCGCGCACATGAATGTGGGAGGCGAATGGAAGCAGGGAATGCACCTTGCTGGATTCTTCGCCGGCGCAGACGAAGTGTCCGTAGTCCAGAGTGAGGCTAAGCCCATCGACCTGATCGAGGAAGCGGTGGGTGGATTCGACGCTCGCGCAGATTGAACCGATATGCGGCTCAATGGAGTACACAGCACCAGCCTCACGGCACACACGAACACGCCACGCGGCCTCGTCGACGGCTAGTGCGAGGTCCGCCTCTTTGTCGCCGTGGTCCACTCCAGGCAGGCCTGTCATGTGATCACATTGAATTGCTGTGCAGAACGCAAGCGCCTGCTTGAACACCTGGCGATTGCGAGCGCGTATGCTGGGATCGGGATCGTTCGCCGACGACTGCGCTGGTTCCGCGCCTATTTGCAGGAAGACATCGGAGGACCGAATTTGGGCGTCGGCGAGGTCACGGCTCGCGCCGCGAATGAAATCGACGGGAGCAGCCATTAGTGCGGAGGGCTGGTAGGAAGCGCTCCGCTCAAACAACCCAATATCGACAAATTTGAAATCAAGCAATCGGAGCAATTGCAGGGATTGCGTTCTGGAGAGCAATGGGAATGTGTAATCGGCGCAGGAGAAGTCAGGCATGTTGCACCTTCCCGATCAAACTGCTCCTGAATAGATGGTCTACCTTTTCCAGCACCTGCACAGCATCTCCTCCATTGCGCAGGTACTGTGCGAGTGGAACGCCGGCCTGTTCCTGCAAAGCTATGTAGCCACGGTATCTGGGGCGGACGCAGGCCGCTTCTATGCCCGAAAGAGTTCGTTCAAAGAAACCATCTGTCAATTGGTTGAGAACGGGATTCTGCCAAGCGCTGCGCCGGGCGGGCTGGCCACCGGATAAACCGTACAAGGTACTTTGGCAGGTTGTTCCGGCAACATACAAGCCGTAGTCGAGCGCCAGTTCCGGGGCCCGGCATGATGCGGAGATGGCGAGGCCGGTGCCCCCTAGTACGGTTCGCATTGCCGCACCGTTCGCTAGTTTCACGGGCAGCGAAAAGCGCAATGGCCTGGCCGCAAAACCGGCACGCGAATAATTGTTATAGCTATAGGCAAAAGGGCAATAGGCGAACTCGTCGGTTGAGGTCATTTGTTCATACAGTGCAATTGGGTTCCAGTCATAGATCACGTTGGGCATGGTTGCAGCAAGTTCGCGCAGCTCCTCCATGCACTGGAGTGCAATCGTACGATCAAACAACTCGCTGCTTCCATCGGCTACGGGACTACTCCGGGAGACACACATTCCCATGAGATTCAGGAATAGGTCGGCAGGGAAGCCAGGCATTCTGACTAACTTGCGCCTGGCCAGATCCAGGAGTTCTCGCCAATGAGTAGGCACACGGAGGCCAGCGGCTTCGAGCAGATCCATCCGACTGCTTGCTGCCGGAGCTGCCGCGTCGATCGGGAGCGCATAGAGCGCGTCGTTATAGATATAGCTGTCGAATGATTTGCCTGCGGAATCGGTCCTAAGATCATCCCAATCAGCCGATGAGAGCATAGGGCGCAGGTCGACGAGGACCTCCGCAGCTTCTCCCATCATGGGATGGTCAACGACGACAAGATCAAACGCCTGGGCCAGTTCGGCCAAACTTGCGTGCCCGAACTCGTGCAAGCTGCGCTTCTCCCAAAGGATGCGAACATTCGGGTGACGCTCCTCGAAGCGTTGTGCAGCGGCGACCAAAGGCGGAAGGGCCCTACTGTGGTTCCACGTAATTCCTCTGAGCAGCAGGTTCTTCATACCTTCTCGCAGGTCCCGGAATGAATGCTGATGTTCTCACCCGTGCTGGCCGACTGGCAGGCGCCCTCGATAACCTCCATCGCAATCTGGCCAAGCGTTGCCGGAGAGATATTCCGTGTGGGATCCAGGATGGAGTCAATCAGGTTCCACGCGGGCGCCCTCTCGGGATAGATCTCGGTCGCGGGAAGATCGGCATAGCGGGTTGGCGTGCCGGACATCGGTACGAATTCCATGTGGCCGCCCCACAGATCAAGAAAGAGCATTCCATCGGTTCCGTATAAACGGATTTCAAAGTCTCTACGATTGAGACTCGTCGCACCCGTACTGGCAATGGACACGAGCGAGCTGTCGGACATCTCCAGGTTGATGACGTCGTAGATGTCGACGGCCTCGCCGTCATTGTGGAAACGAGCGAAGACCTCCGACGGCCGGGCTCCCGTAAGGAAGGCGAGATAGGCGGCAACATGGCTTACCTGAGTGTAAATCTGGCCGCCGCCGGCGATTTTAGGGTCACTGTAAGTGCCTGCCATGGGTCGCATATATGGCGTGCCGTGCGTGACCTCGCTGCTGGTTCCGCGAAGCAGATGGCTGACGGGGTTTGTCATCAGCACGCTGATCATACGCATCTTTCCAAGATGGCCGCCACGCACCAATCGCCTGGCTTCGGCCGCATGGCTGGTGTAATGCCACGGGCAGCTGATGAGGAACTGAAGATTTTGTTCGTGTGCCAGGTCGACCAGTTGCCGAGCCTCTGCGGCGGTCATCGTCATCGGCTTCTCGATGAGCAAGTGCTTGCCCCTATTCAGCGCTTCGCGGGCATGATCGAAATGCAGGTTTGGGCTGCTGCTGACGACCACGGCCTGGAGGCCTTCGATCGCCAGCAGTTCTGAAACAGTTGTGCATGCCACCGGTACACCGAAGTCGTCCGCGACCTTCCGCGCGCGAGCGAAATCGCGCTTCTGGACGGCGATGAGTTCGGCCGCAGGATGGGTGAGGAGTGCAGGGATGTGGGCGTAGGTAGCCCACCAACCCGCTCCGATTACGCCGCATTTGATTGGCTTGATATGCTCATTCATGAGGAGCCTGAATGAAGATCACGGAGATTAAATTATATCGAGTCAACTCTGGCAACCGCGGTGAAAAAGGGGCCGAGTTCGGCGAGTCGCAATACTGGGGTGGCGGCTGGCAAACCCACTCGCTGATCGCCAACCCGATGTCGGGTTACTCGAAGTATTCCGGAATTCGATCGTCGTGGATGGGACCCGGCCAGGACCCGTATGCGATCGAGATATTCACTGATGATGGGATTATCGGTAGCGCTGTCAACTACGGCGGAGGCCCGTTCGCCTGCGGCGTGATCCAGAAGCATTTCAGCCGGTTTCTGATCGGCCAGGACCCGTTCAATATCGAAATGATATGGGACCAGATGTACCGCTCCACCATGCCGTATGGGCTGGGGGGAGTGACGGCGATGGCGATCAGCGGCGTCGACCTCGCGCTGTGGGACCTGATGGGCAAGGCGCTGAAACAGCCGGTGTACCGTCTGCTCGGCGGGGAAACAAAAGAGAGCATACCGTGCTACGTGACAACACATCCGGATCTGGTCTCGCACTGGAAGGGCAGTGGATTCCTGGGCGTCAAGATCGCTGCGCCCTGGGGCACAGCCGACGGCCGGGCAGGGCTGCTGAAAATGCAGAAGTGCCTGGAAGATTGTCGCTCAAACATGGGCAACGATATGGAGCTGATGGTGGATTGCTATCTCTCGTGGGACATCGAGTTTGCATCACGACTCGCTGAACGCGCGCGAGATTGCGACGTTAAATGGTTCGAAGACCCTCTACAAAACGGCTCTGCCGAGCATATGAATGCCGAATTGCGTACACGCATCAATCCTATTCAGGTGGCTATCGGAAACCTGGAATTCGATTACAAGGCATTTGCGGCGATCCTGGCTGCGCGCGCATGCGATGTGATCCAGCCCGAGATGCAGTGGTGTGGGGGCTTGACTGCGGTACGCCGCATTGCCGCGATGGCCAAGCCGTATGACGTTCCGGTGATTCCGCATGGGTCCGGTGTCTATAACTACCATTTCGTGCAATCGAACCTGAATAGTCCATTCGCAGAGTATCTGTCGGTCGCGGAGGGGACAGGCGTGCGGCCCATCTTCGATTCCATTATTGGCGAACCACTACCCGTCAACGGACGAGTCACACTAGGAACCAAGCCTGGATTCGGTGTTGAACTGAATCGCGATTACCTTGTTCCCATGAGCTTCTAGATACATCTTGCGGCTTGCCGGAATGCGCTGCCATAACAGGTGTTCAGCCTAGCTCCCGGATTAGTTCATTGTCTTCTTTGCGCTGCTTTACATTCGTGCGCAGCGAGCGCTGGCGGCGGTCGCCACCTCCGCGTTGATCCTGGTTGCCACAACCATCTTCGGACACGGACACGTTGCCATGTGGGCCATTGTCTCCAGCGGCCTGTTCAACTCGGTGATGTGGCCGTGCATCTTCCCGCTGTCGCTGAAGGGTCTGGGCAGGTTCACCAGCCAGGGGTCGGGCATTCTGGTGATGTTGGTGGTCGGCGGCGCCATCATTCCCGAAGTTCAGGGTTTTCTTGCCGACAAATTTGGCTACCAGCACAGCTTTATCATCGTGCTGCTTTGCTATGCCTACCTGATCTACTTCGCGCTCAGCGGCCACAAAATCCGCCAACCGCGCTATTCCTCGTCGCCGGACGAGTCTGCAGGAAGTTTTGCGGCAATTGGATAGTTGGCACGCGATGCTACTGTCTTGGCACCGCTGAAAGCGGCAGATGCACGTACTTGATCGTCTTTCGCTGCCACGTATACGTCATCTCGAGGCTTCCGTCCGCAGCCTGAATCAGCGCAGGATAGGAATATTGTCCGACCGCATCTTCCAGTGTGGCAAACACCCGGAAGTGTTCCCCGTCGGTGCTTACGGCAAGATTGAGCGGCGTTCTGCCGACGGTCGTATCGTTGAAGATCATCACGATGCGGCCATCCTTCAGTGTTACCGCGTCGATCCCGGAGTTATTGTTGGGAAGATCCAGGAATCGCGCTTGCGTCCAGCTCACGCCGTTGTCGAAAGAGTCGGCCACCGCGATCTTTGAGGCTAGAGTCCGGGACCGCGCGTACATGCGCAAGTGCTTGCCGCCGAGCGAGACGATGGATGGCTGAATGATGCCTACGTACTTGCGCGGGCCCTTGTCGGCGGCCCACCCGGGTGCGCCTTTGGGAGGGTCGGGGGCCGGCGGCTCGGCTGCATCGGCTGCGCGGGAGATTGTGATGGGGCCGATCCTGGTCCACGTCTCGCCGTTGTCGGTGCTGCGTTCCACCCACGCCGCCCAGGTCTCATGCGCCTCAACCGAGGACCCGCTGACGATGGTGCCACCGTCGAGCACCAGCGGTTTCGCTCGTATCGGCCCTAACAGGCCGGCCGGCAGGCGCTCCTCCTTTGACCAGGTCTTGCCCTCATCGTCACTGAATTTCCGGCCCGCCGCCCACTCGCTGGGAGAGGGCCCCACTTTGTAGTAGAGCCACAAGCGTCCGTCTGCCGTGTGAAATAAGACGGGATTCCACGAAGGGAAGCCCTGCTCGCGCTCCAGTTCCACCGGCGCGGTCCACTTTCCATCGATGCGGCGCGAACCCCAAATCGCCACATCCGGTGCGCCTTCTTTGGTGCCGCCGAACCAGGCCGCCATCAGTTCACCATTCTTCAGCGCAACCACGGTCGAGGCATGACATTCCGGGAACGATGTGGACCCGGGCTGGAAGATGAATTCGCCTATAGGCGCGTTTTGGGCAAGCAGCAACGATGGGGCCAGGCAAACGGCACTCGATAGCGTAAGCAGAAGTCTCACTTTGGTTCCTTCGCCGATCCTCTGAGCCGGGCAGAGGGGCTGCACGGCTCACTCCGAAGCCTATTATGCGAAGCGTGAGCGCGTCGAGGCCGACGCAGAATTAGGCTCCAGTGACCTGCCAGAATGTCGTGCCCTAAGCGCCTACTCGCACCCTTGCTGCTTGCAGAATACCGGCCAGGATCGCAGTTGGAGTTGGCGGACAGCCCGCGATGGTGTGGCTTACGGGGATTATGTTGGCGACGCGGCCGCGGGTGGCGTAGCCGGCGCCAAAGATTCCGCCGCATGTGCCGCAGTCTCCGACGGCGATTACCAGTTTGGGGTCGGGGATGGCGTCGTAGGTGCGGCGCAGGGCTTCTTCCATGTTGACCGAGACCGGACCCGTTACCAGCAACAGGTCGGCGTGGCGCGGGCTGGCGACGAACTTGATGCCGGCGCCTTCGAGGTTGTAGTACGGGTTGTTGAGCGCATGAATCTCAAGCTCGCAGCCATTGCATGAGCCCGCATCGACGTGGCGGATGCACTGGGCGCGGCCGAGAATCTTCCACAGATCCTGCTGCAATGCTTCGACCGCGGAAGGGGTTGTGGCCGCTGCCGGCCATGGTTCGGTCAGGATTCCCGTGCGGATCATGCGCGCTAGAGTGTTGAGCATGGTTACCTCAGCCGTCCTGTCCGCTGTAGGACAGGTTGAAGGATTTGTTGATCAAGGGGAAATCGGGCACGATGTTGCCGAGGATCGCGTATTCCAGCAACGGCCAGTTTTGCCAGGAAGGATCGTGCGCGTGGCAGCGGCGGATTTGGCCGTTGGGACCGGTTTCGAGGGCGATCAACACCGGGCCGCGCCAGCCCTCGATGATTCCGATGGCGAGGCGGCCGGGTTCGGCGATGGGGACGGGGACGGCGATGGGCGTCGCGTCGACTGAGGTATGGGAGAGTTGCGCCAGCAGCGCGCGGCAGAGGCGGAGCGACTCGAAGATCTCGCGGAAGCGTACCTGCACGCGGGCGGCGACATCGCCGCCGGTTTCTGTAACCACTTCGGTAATAATTGTGTTGTAAGGCGCCCAGGGGTGGTCGGCGCGAAGATCGTGGGCGATGCCGGAGGCGCGCGCGGCGAGGCCGATGGCTCCAAGTTGGAGGGCCAGGTCGCGGCTGAGATGGCCCGCTTCGCGGAAGCGGTCCTGCAGGCCGCCGTGGTCGTCGTAGATGGTGCGGAGGCCCGCGGCCTCGTGGTCCAGCATTCGATAAAGGTGGAGGAGGTGAGCGTATGCGGGTTGAGGCAGGTCGGCTGCGACTCCGCCGGGGATTATGGTATCGAAGAGGTAGCGTGCTCCGAAGGCCTCAACGTTGGCGCGGAGGAGGTCTTCCTTGAGGCGCGAGAACTGGGTGAGGCCGAAGGCGAAGCCGGCGTCGTTGCCGAGCGCGCCCAGGTCGCCGAGGTGGTTGGCGAGGCGTTCGTGCTCGAGGGCGAGGGCGCGGAGGTACGTGGCGCGCGGGGGGCACGCGGTTGCGGCGATCGCTTCGAGCGCGGCGCAGTATGCCCACGCGAAGGCGACGGTTGAGTCTCCGGAGACGCGTGCGGCGATGCGGTGACCGTCTGCCTGCGTGGCGGCCTCAAAGTGTTTCGCGATGCCGCGGTGGGTGTAGCCGAAGCGTTCTTCGAGGCGGATGACTTTTTCGCCGACGACGGAGAAGCGGAAGTGGCCGGGCTCGATGATGCCGGCGTGGACGGGGCCGACAGCGATCTCGTGGACGCCGTCGCCTACGACCTGAACGAACGGGTAAGCAGCAGGTTTGAGGTTTGTGGTCTGCGGTTCGAGGTGGTCGCGGCGGAGGGGGTAATAGTTGGCGGGCCAGGCGTCGTGACGGTGCCAGGGGCGCTGATCGGGTGCAGTGCTGGCGATGCCGAGCAGGTCGTGGGTGGCACGCTCAAGGCGGGCGGCGGCGGGGAAGGCACGCACCAGGCTGGGATAGGTGGGGTTGGCGATTGACTCGATTTTGTGGCTCAGCACCAGGGCGCCTTCGGGGAGTAGAAACGCGGCGTGGATAGCAAAGCAACGGTCGCGCTCACCATCGTCCGGATAGCGATCGTCGCTGCCCCAGAGGGTGAGGAAGGTGGCGCCGATCTCCTTGAGTTCATCCATTGCCCTCTGCCATTCCACGGCGCCGAGGCTTGCATAACTGCAGGGAATGTTCGACGGGATTGAAATCGTTGGCTGCTCGAACGAATCGAAGTTCATAGTTGTTATCCGATCAGCTTGGCCGCGGCGCGGTACCAGGTGGCGAGCGCGGGCGGCATGTAGAGGCCCAGCATAAGCACGATGGCGAGATGAACAAAGACAGGCACCAGCGCGGGAGAGTGCGGCAGCGGGCGGGCTTCACTATCGCCGAAGACCATGGGCTGCACGCGGCTGAAGATGGCAGCGAAGGCGACCCCGAGGGCGAGCAGGAGGAATGGCGTCGTCCACGGATGCTCGCGCATGGCGGTGGTAAGGATGAGGAATTCGCTGGCGAAAACGCCGAAGGGTGGCGTGCCCAGAATGGCGAGCGAGCCGAGCATCAGTCCCCAGCCGATGGCGGGATTGGTGCCGAGCAGGCCGCGGATGCCGTCCATCTGCTGGGTGCCGGACTTCTGCGCGGCGTGGCCGGCGGTGAAGAAGATGGAGGACTTGGTGAGCGAGTGCACGGTCATGTGCAGGAGGGCGGCGAAGTTGGCGACCGGGCCGCCCAGCCCGAAGGCGAAGGTGATGATGCCCATGTGCTCGATGGAGGAGTAGCCGAAGAGGCGCTTGATGTCGCGCTGCCTCCACAGGAAGAACGCGGCGAGCACCGCGGACAACAGACCGAAACCCATCAGCATGCGCCCGGGAAGGGCGTTGCCGATAGAGCCTTCGACCAGCACTTTGCAGCGAATCACCGCGTAGAGTGCGACATTCAGCAGCAAGCCGGAGAGCACAGCCGAGACCGGCGTGGGGCCTTCGGCGTGCGCGTCGGGCAGCCAGTTATGCAAAGGCGCAAGGCCGACCTTGGTGCCGTAGCCGACCAGAAGAAAGACGAATGCGAGTCCGAGGACGCGAGGTTCGAGCTGGCCCTTGACGGCATTGAGGTGGGTCCAGAGCAGCGCGGTCATGCCTTCGCGGCCGAGTGCTTTCTCCGCGGCGAAGTACAACAGGATGGTGCCGAAGAGTGCCTGCGCGATGCCGACGCCACACAGGATGAAGTATTTCCAGGCGGCTTCAAGCGAGGCCCGGGTGCGATAGAGAGAGACGAGCAGGACGGTGGAGAGGGTTGCGGCTTCCATCGCGACCCACAGCAGGCCCATGTTGTTGGTGAGCAGAGCCAGCAGCATCGCGGCCATAAAGAGTTGGTACATGGCGTGGTAGAGGCGCAGGCGGCGCGCGTTCAGGCGGCCGTGCTGTTCCTCGATGCGCATGTAGGGGCGGGAAAAGAGCGCGGTGGTGAAGCCTACGAAGGCTGTAAGCGCGACCAGAAAGACATTGAAGGCATCGACGAAGAACTGGTCGTGGAAGACCAGGATCGGGCCGTGACGGGCCACGCGCACCACCAGGAGCGCGGCCGCGATCAGCGTTGCGAAGCTGATGGCGACATTCAATTCCGGCGCAGCGCGTTTCGCGCCGAAGAGCGCGAGCAGCAGAAACCCGAGCAGGGGCAGACCCAGTACCGCGAGCAGTTCCAATTCAATCCTCCCTGAGGTTTTCCATGTTGCGCAGATCGAGGCTTTCGAACTGTTCTCGAATCTGGAAAAAGAACAAGCCGAGGATGAATACGCCGACCAGCACATCGAGCGCGATGCCGAGCTCAATGACCATGGGCATACCGTAAGTTGCGCTGGTGGCGGCGAAGAAGAGACCGTTTTCCATGGCCAGGAATCCAATGACCTGGGTCACCGCTTTGCGGCGCGTGATCATCATCAGAAAGGAGAGCAGGATGACCGCCAGCGCGATGCCGAGGGTATTGCGCGTGATGGTCGTCGCCATCATGCTGATGGGTTGCGCGAGGCCGAAGGCGAAGATCACCAGCACCAGTCCGGCGAGCATGGTAAGGGGAATGTTGAAGACCGTTTCGCTGTCCCACTCTGCGCCGAGACGGTTGATCAGCCGATGCAGGATCAACGGCAGTGCAATTACTTTTAGCAGAAGCGTGAGCGCGGCGGAGTAGTAGAGCTCCTTCAGCCCGGAACTGTAAGCCACCAGGCAGGTGGAGAGAAACAGAATCGAGCCCTGCCACGCGAATAACGTGATCAGCCGCTGCGTTCGGCGCCGCGAAAGCATGGCAAAGGATATGAGCAGCAGGCACGCGGCCAACAGATTGAGGACGGGAAGGGTGAAGCTATTTGGGTGCATGTTTATCTCACCCCCAGCAGAAGATGGACGAGCAGGCCGAGCACGGCGAGCAGGAAGGCCATCGCAAGATACTCCGGCGCGCGGAAGATGCGGACCTTGGCCGAGAGCGATTCGATCAGCGCCAGCGCCGCGCCGGCGGCGATCAGCTTGACGAGCAGCGCGGCGATGGCGATCAACATCGCGCCACCCCCATCTGCGCCGTGGGTGGCGATGCCCCACGGCAGGAAGAGCGCGAAGCCGATGCAGGCGTAGTTGAAGAGCTTGAGGTTCGACGCCCATTCCACCAGGGCGAGATGCCGCGCGGAGTACTCGAGCAGCATCGCTTCGTGGATCATGGTGAGTTCCAGATGGGTCGCGGGATTGTCGATGGGGATGCGCGCGTTCTCAGCCAGCAGCACCATGACAAAGGCGACGGCGGCGAAGATGACCGAGGGATCGATGAACGAAGGATGCGCGCTGTAGTTGTCGACCAGCGAGGGCAGAGCGGTGCTGCCGGAGAGGAGAAATGCGTTGAACAGGACCATCAGCAGCGCCGGCTCGGCGAGGAACCCGACCATCATCTCGCGGCGTGCTCCCATGCTGCCGAAGGCCGTGCCGATGTCCATGGCCGCCAGCGAGAGAAAGACGCGGGCGGTGGCGAAGAGACCGATCAGCGCGATGGCATCGGCCGCGCGCGCGAAGGGAAGGTCGGTGGCGAGGGAAGGGATGATCGCCGCGGCCAGGACCATCGTGCCAAACAGAACATAGGGCGTCAGGCGAAAAAGCGGCGACGCGGTGGCGGCCAGGGCGGCATCTTTCAGGAAGAGTTTGCGCAGCATGCGGTAAGGCTGCCTCAGCGGTGGCGCGGAGCGGTTCTGCAGCCACGCGCGGCATTGCGCGATCCACCCGGCGAACAGTGGCGCGATGGCGATGGCCAGGGCTACCTCTCCGAATTGGCGAACGATCGTGATGGCTCTCATAGGACGAACACCAGCAGGACAATCAGCGTGAAGAAGCTGAAGAGGAGGTAGATAGAGAGGCTGCCGCCCTGCACAACGCTGACCAGGCCGGCGAGCCATTGGACCGCGCGCGCGATGGGAAGATAGATGGCGCGCCAAAAGCGGTCTTCAATGCGAATGCGATAGCGCGGAGGATTGTCGGTGGGCAGCGGCAGGTCGCGCTCCATGCGAAAGAACGCGCCGAACATGTGGCGAATGGGCTGGCCGAACCCTTCGGCGGTATCTTGCATGCGGGCCGTCTGGTGCGGGTAGCCGCAATCCCACGCAGGGACGCGGCGAACGCGGCCGTGGGCCATCATGCGCACCAGCAAGAAGGTTACACCGACGACGCCGACGATTCCGGCGAGCAGGATGATGCCGCTGTACGTGGCCTGGCGCGAGGCAATGGGCGCGATAAACCACAGCGATCCGGTGGTGCGAATGCGTTCGCCGAGCAGCATGCCGGTGACGGCGGAAGCGGGGCGGAGGGCGAGCTGAGGAATTATGCCGATGGCAATGCAGCCGAGCGCGAGCCAAACCAGGCCGAGGCGTTCCAGCCAATTGGCGTCGCGGGCTTCGGCAAGAGAGGCCTCGCGCGGCTGGCCGAGGAAGACGACACCGTAGAATTTCACCATCACATAAGCGGCGAGAGCCGCTGTGAGTGCCAGCACTGCCGCGCCGAGAGGAACGAACATGTTAACGAAGGCGTGCGGAATTTGCGGCGTGAACAGGAAGGACTGCAGCAGCAGCCACTCGGAGACAAAGCCGTTGAACGGGGGCAGGCCGGCGATCGCGAGCGTGCCAACCAGCGCGATGCTGGCGACCCACGGCATGCGGCGGATGAGCCCGCCCAGCTTGCCGAGATTGCGCTGACCAGTGGCGTGCAGCACCGAGCCGGTGGTGAGGAAGAGGAGGCTCTTGAAAAGTGAGTGGTTAAGCGCGTGGACCAGCGCGGCGCAGAGAGCCAGCGCGGCGAAGAGGTGCAGGTTGCAGGTCTCGAACAGGATCGACAGGCCAATGCCGGCAAAGATGATGCCGATGTTTTCGATGGAGGAGTATGCGAGCAGGCGCTTCATGTCCGTCTGCACGGCAGCGAAGATGGCGCCGTACAACGCGGAAAAGAGCCCGAGCGCAAGCACCAGGACCCCCCACTGCCAGAAGCGCACATGCAGCAGATCGAAGCTGATGCGAAGCATGCCGTAGACGGCGGTCTTGAGCATCAGCCCGCTCATCATGGCGGACACCGGCGAAGGCGCTGCGGGATGGGCTTCGGGCAGCCACACATGCAGCGGGACCAGCCCGGCCTTGGCGCCGAAGCCGAGCAGCGCCAGCAGAAACGCGGTGCTGGCCCAGAAGGGTGTGAGCGAGGCGTGGCGCATGGCGTCGAAGGTGAACTGCCAACTGCCCCCTTGCAATACGCCGAAGCTGAGCAAAATGCAGGTTGCGCCCACATGGGCCATCAGAAGATAAAGGAATCCGGCGCGGCGAATCTCGGGAATGCGGTGCTGCGAGGTCACCAGGAAGTACGAACTGAGCGCCATCGTCTCCCACGCCACCATGAAGAGGTAGGCATCGTCGGCGAGAATGACCACCGCCATGCTGGCGAGAAACACGTGGTATTGCAGGCCCATCAAGCCGGGCGCAGTGCCTTCGCCCGTGCGAAAATAGCCGGCGGAGAAGATGGATATTCCCGCGCCTGCCACACCCAGCAGCAATAGAAAGAAGCTGGACAACGCATCCAGGCGAAGATGGAAGGGCAAGTCCGGCAGACCCAGCGGAAGAACAATCACCTGCGGCGCCAGCCCGGAAACCAGAAAAACGCCGGCCAGGACCGCGACCAGGAGGCAAACCAATGCCCCCATCGGGAATAGCACGCGCGCTACCAGGCGGCCGCCTCGTGAGGTCAACAGACCTGCTACCCCCAGGAATACCCACAGGGCCACCAGCGCCAGCAGGTAGCGGAGGTCGTGATTCGCCACGGCCGGCACTTGACCGAATATCGCAGAGAGGTTCAAGAACGGACCTCATACTCGTGATCCATCTCGCCCAGCAAATCTGTCGCTTCCTTGAGGTGGGTGTAGAAGTAGCGCCGCATCAGGGCGAGGACCTTCAGGATGGTCGGGTCGCGCACCGAATAGAACACCTGATTGCCGGCCTTGCGATTTGCCACCAGGCGCTTCGCCCGCAGCACCGCCAGATGCTGCGAGACATTGGCCTGCTCCATTCCCAGTTTGTCCATCAACTCGCCGGCGGAAAGCTCTCCTGCCCCGAGGAACTCGATAATCGCAATCCGCGTGGGGTGGGCGAGCGCCTGAAAGATGTCGGCTTTGAAACGGCGCAGCGAGTCTGGCATAAGGGTCTCTATGGGTAGATGAATATTCGATATTACTTATATAGTATACCAGAATATCTTTGTGCTTGAGGAGATAGGATTACTTGGGCACGGATCCAACGAGGGAAGTCTGGGACATGGCGGAATCTCGACGCGGAACCATCTCCGATCCTACCAAGCTGTGGCCGGACGCGCACGCTGCTTTGAGCGGCATTGTGCAGGACGGGATGCTGCTGGCGATTGGGGGATTTGGCCTGTGCGGGATTCCCGAGGCGCTGATCGCAGCCCTGCGCGACACCGGCGCGCGCAACCTGACCATTGCCAGCAACAACGCCGGCGTGGATGACTGGGGCCTCGGGTTGCTCCTGCGGACGCGGCAAGTGAAGAAGATGATCTCCAGCTACGTGGGCGAAAACATGGAGTTTGAGCGGCAGTTTCTTGCGGGCGAGTTGGAGGTTGAGTTCTGCCCGCAAGGCACGCTCGCCGAGCGCATGCGGGCGGGAGGCGCAGGCATCCCCGGTTTTTATACGCGGACCGGTGCCGGCACCGTGGTCGCCGAAGGAAAAGAGCACAAGGATTTCGATGGTACGACGTACATCCTGGAACGCGGCATTCATGCGGATCTGGCCCTGGTGAAAGCCTGGAAAGCGGACCTTCACGGCAACCTGGTTTATCGACGCACTGCACGCAACTTCAACCCGCACGCGGCCGCTTGCGGCAAGATCACTGTTGCTGAAGCGGAGATCCTGGTCGAGCCAGGTGAACTCGATCCGGACCAGATTCATACGCCGGGAATCTATGTGCACCGGCTGGTGCACAATCCCCACCCGGACAAGAGAATTGAGAAGCGAACTACGCGAGAGGAGTAGGGCTGTGGCCTGGACTCGTCATCAGATGGCTGCTCGTGCCGCCCAGGAATTGCGCGACGGCTATTACGTGAACCTGGGGATCGGCATTCCGACGCTGGTTGCCAACTTCATTCCCGCGGGCATGACCGTGACCTTGCAGTCGGAGAACGGGCTGCTCGGCATGGGACCGTTTCCGCGCGAAATCGAGGTCGACCCGGATTTGATCAATGCAGGAAAGGAGACCGTGACCCTCCTGCCCGGCGCTTCCACCTTCTCCAGCGCCGACTCGTTCGCGATGATTCGCGGCGGTCATCTGGACCTTGCCATCCTCGGCGCCATGCAGGTCTCCGAACACGGGGACCTCGCCAACTGGATGATCCCGGGCAAACGCGTGAAAGGCATGGGCGGCGCCATGGATATCGTCTCCGGTGTCCGGCGCGTGGTGGTGGTGATGGAGCATACGGCTGCGGACGGAAGCGCGAAGCTGCTGCGCCAGTGCACCCTGCCACTGACCGGGACTGGGGTGGTTCACCGCGTAATTACGGATCTTTGCGTGCTCGATGTGACCGGCTCAGGCTTTGAGGCCGTCGAACTTGCGGAGGGTGTTACGCGCCAGCAGGTGGAAGAGCGGACCGGGGCACCCGTGCGCTTTAGCGGTGCTTTAGCTTAAGAATTCCTTTTCCATACGGGTTTTCGTTTTTCCAGGAAGGCAGAGACGCCTTCGTGAAAATCTGCCGTCTCCCGAGCTTCGGCATTGGCTGCGAGGGCCGCTTCGATTGCAGCGTCGAGCCACGCTTTGTTCTGCGCGGCCAACAGCCGCTTGGTCGCTGCCAGGGCCTGCGGACTGTTCGCGATCAGTGTCTCCGCGAGCGATTGAACCCGCCCCAGCAGATCTTCGGGGGCGATCACCTCAGTCACCAAGCCCAGCCGAAACGCCTCTTCCGCAGCGAAGATTCGGCTGGTCAGCAGCAGATCGCGGCTGCGCTTGTCGCCGATCTGCAAAGCCAGAAAGGCGGACACGATCGCAGGGATAAAACCGATCCGCGTCTCGGTGAACCCGAACCTGGCCGCTGGCGTTGCCAGGGTAAAGTCGCAGATCGTGGCCAATCCCGCACCGCCGCCAATTGCCGGGCCGTGCACGGCAGCGATGGTTGGCATGGGCAGCTCATATAGCGTGCGGAGCAGTCTGGCAATTCGCGCCGCATCTACGCGGTGCTCAAGATCCGTCTCGCCTCCCATGCCCTTTAACCCGGAAAGATCCAGGCCCGAGCAGAACGCCTCGCCCGCGCCGGTGAACACCAGCACGCGGCAGTTGCTTGCGCCGGCGTCTTCCATGGCCGCGATCAATTCCACCTGCATCTCGGAATTCATCGCATTTCGCCGCTCCGGCCGATTCAGCGTAATCGTCCGTATCGGAGGGTTATCCGCAATCACAATCGTCGTCGACTTCAATTTGTCCTCCGCGCTCAAACAAGAGCGGTGCAACTTTGAGCTTATGCTGCGCGCTAATTCACGCGCGGACCGAAGCGCCTGGCAATCTCCACGCTGGCGCCGATCAATTCTTCGAGCGGCCCGAGCGTGGGCAGCGTCGCACCGCACTCCGCCAACACCGCGATCAATGTCTCGGTGGGGATATTGCCGACCAGGGCATCCTGCGCGAACGGGCATCCGCCGAGGCCGCCGATGGCCGCGTCAAACCGCCGGCAGCCGGCATCGTACGCTGCGCGAATTCGTACCGGTGCGGCGGTTCGGCGAGCATGCAGATGCACGCCGAGCTCGATCGCGTCAAAAGCCTTGCCTACAGCCGCCACGGTCTCCGCGATTTGTTCGGGCGTAGCCAGCCCCACCGTATCCGCCAGCGAGATCTGCCCCACTCCAGCGTCGATCAGCAGATCGCATGCATTCACCACCTCGTCGATGCTCCACGGCTCGCCGTAGGGATTTCCGAAGGCCATTGAGAGATAGGCAACCACTTCCAATCCGGCTCCATACGCCAGGGTTCCTATCGCATGGAGTGCATCCAGCGACTGCTCCGGAGTTTGCTTCTGATTGCGCAGGAGAAACTGGGGCGAGATCGAATACGGAAAGCCCAGCGTCTGCACCGCGGCCGTATCGATGGCCCGTTCAGCGCCCTTCTCATTCACCACGATGCCGATCATCTCCACGTCCCGCGACGGCATCAGGTACTCGAGCACCTGCTCCGAGTCCGCCATCTGCGGAACCGCGGCGGGCGAGACGAAGCTGACCGCATCGATGTGCGTGAACCCAGCGGTTACCAGCATGCGCAGGTAGTCCGCCTTCACCTCGGCCGGAATCTGCGCCGGCAGCCCCTGCCACGCATCCCGCGGACACTCGACGATCTTGACCAAATCACCCATGGTCTTTCCCTATCGTTGGTCGCATCAGCCGCGGGATGGATGGACCTTCAGTATCTCGCGCGCGATCACCATGCGCTGAATCTCGCTGGTGCCCTCGCCAATGGTACACAGCTTCACATCGCGATAAAACTTCTCCACCGGATAGTCCTTGATGAATCCGTAGCCGCCGAGCAACTGAACTGCCTCACCGCAGATATGCACCGCAGTTTCGCTCGCAAACAGCTTGGCCATGGAGGACTCGCGGGTTACCTTGCGGCCCGCATCCTTCAGCACCGCAGCCCGGTAGGTCAGCAACCGCGCAGCATCCAGGTCCGTTGCCATATCCGCGAGCTTCCACTGAATGCCTTGAAACTCCGCAATCGCCTTGCCGAACTGCCGGCGCTCCTTCACATACTTCAACGCCGCATCCAGAGCGCCCCTGCCGATGCCCAGCGACAGCGCGGCAATCGAGATCCTGCCGCCGTCCAGCACCCGCATCGCATCGATAAACCCCTCGCCCTGGGTGCCCAGCAGATTCTCGGCGGGGATTTCGCAGTCCTCGAAGATCAGTTCACTGGTGTCGCTGGCGCGCAGGCCCAGCTTGTTCTCCTTCTTTCCCGGCCGGAACCCCGATGTCCCCTTTTCGACGACGAACGCAGACAGCCCGTGCGTGCCCTTGCTCTTGTCGGTCACCGCAATCACCACCACGACGTCGGCGTAATGGCCATTGGTGATGAAGGTCTTGTTCCCGTTCAGCACGTACCGGTCGCCCTTCTTCACTGCGGTGGTGCGTGCGCTGCCGGCATCCGATCCGGAGCCAGGCTCGGTCAATGCCCACGCAGCCAGCCACTCCCCTGCTGCCAGCCGCGGCAGATACTTTTGCTTCTGCTCTTCGTTTCCGGCAAGAAAGATGTGATTCGTCCCCAGCGAGTTATGCGCCGCCATGGTCAGGCCGATCGATCCATCCACGGCGGAGAGTTCTTCGATCGCAAGCGCATAGTCCACATAGCCCATGCCCGCGCCACCGTACTCTGCCGGAACGATGACCCCCAGCAGCCCTATCGCTCCCAGTTTTTTTATGGCCACCAGGGGGAACTCGCTCGCCTCATCCCAGGCCATCACGTTGGGTGCGATCTCGCGCGCGCAAAACTCGCGAATCTCGCGCCGCAGATGCTCCTGGTCCTCCGTCAACACGAAGGGATATAAACCGGCGACCGGCTCAAGCGCGACGTTCTTCATTGGCCTCCTTTACCCAGGGCCCGCGATCACGTCTGAATGACCCCAGGATTGAACCTGGGAACTTCAGGGTTCAAGGCGCAGGCTTCCAGCGCCGTAATCAGAACTTCTCTGGTCTTCGCCGGATCGATAATCGCGTCGATCCATAGGCGCGCCGCGCCATAGCGTGGATCGGCCTGGGCATCGTAGGTCGCCTTGATTTCGTCGTAGAGAGCCCGTTTTTCTGCGTCCGATAAGACCTTACCGCTGCCCCGCTCCATCTGCCGCGCGCGAACTTCTGCCAAGGTGCTTGCTGCCGCGGCCCCGCTCATCACCGCATACCGCGCCGTCGGCCAGGCAAACAGGAACCGGGGATCGTAAGCTTTTCCGCACATCGCATAGTGCCCCGCGCCAAAGCTTCCGCCAACGATGACGGTAATCTTTGGGACCACGCTGGTGCTCACCGCCGACACCATCTTTGCCCCCGCCCGGATGATCCCCGACCACTCCGCATCCTTGCCGACCATGAAGCCGTTCACATCGTGCAGGAACAGCAGCGGCACCAGGCTCTGATTGCAATCCATGATAAAGCGCGCCGCCTTTTGCGCGCCCTCCGTATAGATCACGCCGCCGACTTCGGTGCGCAGCATGCCCGCGGCCGGACCCATGGCCACGGTCTGGCTCTGGTTGGTCTTTTGATTGGCAACAATGCCCACCGCCCTGCCGGCAATTCGCGCGTACCCGCAGAGCACCGTTCTGCCAAACTCTTGCTTGTACTCATCAAACTCGCTGCGGTCCACGATGCGCGCAATGATCTCGCGCATGTCATATACATTGCTCGCTCCCGTCTCTGGATTCAGCAACCCATAGACGTCCTCTGCCGCAAACTTCGGCACATCGCGAACCGGGTCGTAAGGGACGCGAGAGAAGGCTTCTGCTGCAGCGGCCTTCTGCCGCTCGCCAATCTTCCCAGCCAGCGATCGCAGGCGCGCCAGGCACATCTCATCGTTCGGCTCGTGGAAGTCGACGGTTCCCGAGATCTCAGCGTGCATGGCCGCGCCGCCCAGTTCCTCGGCCCCGGTCTTCTGCCCAATCGCGGCCTGAACCAGGGAAGGGCCGGCAAGAAAGAGACCTGATCCCTCGGTCATCAGCACGGTGTCGGTCATCACCGGCAGATACGCGCCTCCCGCGACGCACATGCCCATGATCGCAGTGATCTGCGGAATTCCCAGCGAGCTCATCACGGCATTGTTCCTGAAGATGCGTCCGAAATCGTCGGTGTCGGGAAACACGTCTTCCTGCAATGGCAGGAATACGCCGGAAGAATCCACCAGATAGATTGTGGGAATGCGGTTTTCGAGCGCAATCGTCTGCGCGCGAAGCACCTTCTTCGCGGTCATTGGGAAGAACGCTCCGGCCTTCACGGTTGCGTCGTTGGCGACGATCATCGCCAGGCGTCCGCATACGCGGCCCAGTCCGGTCACGACACCCGCACCGGGAGCGCCGCCGTACTCGTTGTACATTCCATGCGCGGCCCAAAGGCCCAGCTCCAGCAACTCCGTCCCTTTATCCAGCAGCAGCTTCAGCCGGTCTCTGACGGTCAGCCTTCCCTTCGCGTTTTGCGCCTTGGCCGCATCCGCTCCACCGCCCAGCCGGATTCGATCCTCCTCCGCTCGCAGCGCCGCCATCAGCGTCGCCAGCGCTTCGCGGTTCGCTCTCGCCCGCGGGGAATGCAAATCCAGCTTCGATTCCAGACTGTTGTCTAGCTTCACGTCATCTGCCCCATCAACGTCTGCGAAAACTCGAAGGACTATAACATCATGCGGATGATTTCCTGAAAGAGCAACGCAAAAAAAACGCCCCCAATTAAGGGGGCGGAGGCTATGGAGGTACGTGTGCAACCTTATTGGACCGTCAAGGCAACGGTGGCGGTCTGCATGATGCTTCCCGACGTTGCTGTGATGGTCACATTCGTCGTGCCGGCCGGCGTGCCCGGCGTGCTTGACCCGCAACCGGCGATCAGACCGGCGGAGACGATGAAGAGCAGGACCACTCCCAGTATCCGCGGGCTCGCGAGCCGTCTCCGGCGGCCGATGGCGAGCAGCGATCCAAACGGCAGCATCAGCACGGACGCCAGCATCAGGCTCCCATGGTGGCCGCCCGCTCCCAGCGCCGCTCGTACATAGCCGTTACTTCCGCCCATCGAGGTTTGAATGGTCAGGGTCGCGGTTGCCGGCGCGGTGGCCGAGACTGTGAGCTGGCTGGGAGAGAAGCTGCACGTTGCGCCCGCAGGCAGTCCGCTGCAACCCAGGGTTACCGATCCGGTAAACGAGTTGGTCGGCGCCAGGCTGATGGTCAAACCCGCGGACGATCCCATCGCAACGGTGGCGACCTGTGACGACGCACTGAGGTTGAACGTCGGGGTCGAGGAAGCCGTTGTAGAGTTCGCGATCACGCCGAACAATCCGTGCTGCTCCTGGTCGATGCCGGCGGTAAAGTAAATCGCGTTTGGATTTGCAGCAGTGGCCGTCGACACAAAGATCTCCCAAAGCCCCGGGTACGCGATGGCCTTCCCGGTGTCGCCGGCAACCATTCCCTGATAGGCGTAGGGCGCGGTCGGACTATAGGCAGTAATCAAGCCATCGCCAAAGTTCCCTATCAGCAGATCGCCTCCGTAGATCCCGAATCCCGCCGGAGCAATGGTCACTCCCCAGGGCGCGTTCAGGTTCCCGCCCGTCACCACGCGGGCCACATAGTTGCCGTTGACATCGAACACCGAAACGAACCCGGTGTTGGTGCCCAGAATTTCCTGGTAGGTACCTGCTCCGGCGGAGAAGGGCGGTGTCGTGCGCAGCATATACGTGACAAAGACCTGCGTTCCCAGGACCTTGATCGCATAGGGAGCATAACCCGTGGGGACGTTCGGGTCGGTGAACGTACCCGCCAGCGTCGCCGCTTGGAAGCTGGTGTTATAGATCTCGACCTTGGTGCCCTGCCCGAAGTTTGGCGCCAGCAGGAACGAGCCGGTCGTATTGGTTACCAGTGCCAGGTCCGGGTAAACTGCGTTGTTCGCGCTGTTGTTGATGGCGATGAGCGCGTGATTGCCGCCCGCAGTCGTGCCGCTATTCCAGCCGGAGATTGTGCCATCGAGCGTTGCAAACAGAAAAGACGCCTTCGTGCCGTCCGAGAGAATGAACCCCGTCGTGGTGTTCTGGACAATGCCCGTGGGCTGGCCCAGGCCTGTGCCCGAAGCGGGCGGAACGATCGCCTTGAACGATCCCAGAACGCCGGCGATGGAGGTTAGGTAGCTAAACCCCGTCACGTTCGTATCGATCCACAGAGTGTTGGTGCCCGCAACACCCCACGGGTCGACGAAGCCAGCGTCCATGGTCGTTGCCGGAACGAACCCGTCGGAGATGATGTTGGTGACCTGGTAGACGCCCGCTGCCTGCGCTCGTGCCAGGCCGCACGATGCAATCGCTGCTACCAGCAGCCCGGCGACCCACAGCGCCGCCTTCGGCTGCAGTAAGTGGTTGGGGAAACGGCCGCTGGTCTCAGCCAGACATCTGGGTGTCGTCGACTGTTGCATGATGACCTCTCTCTGCCGCTCCTGCCTCGCTGACGCAGGAGTCTCTGCCGGTGGGAGTATCGGCCGGCAAGATGGAGAGTAAGGTGGCAGGCGCGGGCAAATTGTCAGCGAATTGTCAACGCATGGTTTTTTGGTTGTCGCTTCGGTTCGTACGCGCAGGCCGCGCTAAAGACTAGGCCAGCTTCAGCTCAATCTTCTCCGTCTCGCGATCGAGTTTCGCAATGCGGAAGCTGCGGACCTGGCCCACGCTCAACGGTTCCGGCTGGCTGCCGGCGGGCGCCGCGCCACCCTTCCAGCGGGCCTTCAGCATCGACGTCAACGCCGACAGGTCCGCCGCACCACCGCTCGCATCCGCCGCTGCGGCAACCGGAGCCGCCAACCGGCACAGCGCGCGAATGCCCTCGCCCAGCTCGATCGTGGCCTCGTCCGCTTGCTGTTCCACCACGCGGCCCGACACCACATCGCCCTCTTTATGCTCTTCCAGGTACTCGCCGTAGCTGGTCGGAACCAGTTGCTTCATGCTCAGCTTGATCTGCCGCTTCTCGGTATCGACGCCCAGCACCTGCGCCTTCACCATCTGGCCCACGTGCAGCACATCCTGTGGATGGTTGATGCGGCGGTCGGCGGTAATCTCGCTCACGTGCACCAGCCCCTCCACGCCCTCCGCCAGTTGCACAAACGCGCCGAACTTCATAATCCGCGTTACCGGGCCTTCAATCGCGTATCCCACCGGAAACCTGCGCGGCGCTTCCACCCACGGGTCTCCCAGCGCCTGCTTCAGTCCCAGCGAGATGCGCCGCTCGCCCGCGCTCACCGTCAGGACCACCGCCTCCACCGTGTCGCCTGCCTTCAGAATGTCGCTGGGCTTGTGTACCTTTTTCACCCACGACATCTCCGACACATGGATCAGCCCTTCGATCCCCGGCTCCAGTTCCACGAACGCGCCGAAGTCCATCAGCCGAGTCACCGTGCCGCTTACCCGCTCCCCCACTTTATATTTGTCGCCGACCTTCTGCCACGGCTCCGGCCCAAGCTGCTTCAGTCCGACGGAGATGCGCTGGCTTTCCGCATCGACCTTCAGCACCTTCAACTGCAGTTGCTGCCCCACCGTCAGCACGTCCTCCGCGGCATTCACCCGGCTCCAGGCAATGTCGCTGATGTGCAGCAGCGCATCGATGCCGCCGAGATCGACAAATGCCCCATAGCTCATCAGGCTGCGCACCGCGCCGCTCACAATGTCGCCTTCCTTTATCTCAGCGTAGAGCCCCTGCGCAGCAGCCCGCGCCTGCTCCTCGGCGATTGCGCGCCGGTCCACCACCACGTCTTCCTCGGTCACATCCAGCTTGGTGATGCGGCAGGTAATCTCCTGGCCCACCAGTTTCTCCATCTCGGCTGCATCCTTGGTGCCGCTGCGCGAGGCCGGCATGAACGCGCGCACGCCGATATCCACCGTCAGGCCGCCCTTCACCACCGCGGTCACCATCCCCACCACAGCCGACTTCTGCGCAAACGCCGCCTCCAGCGACGACCAGTCGGTCGGCAGAATCACCTTGTGCCGCGAGAGCTCGTAGTAGCGCTCGGCATTGCGGCCCTTCACCGACACCGGGAACGTATCGCCCGCCGCTACGCCCTCGGCGTTGTCCTCGAACGCGCTCAGCGGCAGAATCCCCTCGGACTTGTACCCGATGTCCAGGTACACAAACTCGGCGTCCTTCGAGACGACGGTGCCCTGCATCTGGTTCCCGCCGCCCTCCGTCGTGTGCACATGGCTGTGCTCGAACTCCGCCAGCATCTCGCCGAACGATTCAGTGGGTTCTTCGGTGGGGTCTTCGACTTGGGGCAGGGCTTCCGGGGTGATTTCGTCAGGCATGGGGTATGGCTACCATTCTTTCACGCGCAGGTGTGCGGTGGAAATCCCGTCCTCCTCACCGCTCAGGTATCCCATAAGATATTGAAGTACCGTTTGGGCAACTTTAGCCTTATGCAGAATCCCTCGGTTTCTGAGGGAGAGGAAAGGTCCGATTAGGAATATGAGTGAACTACTGACACCACCGCTCCAGATGGCGCTCGCGCACGCCGAAGACCCCCACATCTACGAGTCCGGCGACTGCTGGCGCTTCCGCTGGGCCGGCGAGGACCACGGCTCCTTCGACTCCGAACACTCCGCCCGCTCCGCCGCCCTCCGCTTCAAGCAGCAAACCATGATGAAGTTCGTCGCCGCATCGCTGCACCTGCGCTAGCTTTCCGATTAAAGTGCTAGCGCTGAAGGTGCCGCGACAATGTTGCTGCTGAGAGATCGCTGGGAGCGACGGTGCCTGGAAATAGGCCTCTCTTCGAAAAGGCGAGTCACTCGCCTTCGAAGCCCTCACCCCGACTACTCACGGGCAGAATAATTGGCGGCACATGCATTCTCGCGGTTGCATTGTTAACGAGTTCTCGAAAATAAGGCCATATCACAATGCGAAGCTCATTCGTTACAAATCGCTTCACGTTTGCTTCGGTGATTCCACTGCCATGGAAATGAAGATTGTAAACCGCACGAAAGTCAATTAGCGGCTTGGCGGCCGGTGCGGTGGTAGCCGTCAAAACCAGAGATGTTCGTACGTCAAACGCATCTTTGCCCAACTTGACCAACTTAGATTCGATTCCCGCTCTGAGCACTTCGCGCTCCGACTTCAGGTAACGCTCTCGGTCGATCCGGAAGGTCTCCTGGACCAACGCGATTATGATGGGATCTACGCTGGCAAGAAAGCGAGAGTAATTGTCAGTTTTCTGCCCTACCTTAATCGCCGCCGCAGTCTTAGTAGCCAATGTGGGCCTCACGATAGTTCCTCTTGCTCAATGCTGTTGAAGCCTTTGGACTGGACCTGTAACTCCTAGGCCTGCCCAAGAGGCCGATCCTTTCAAAATTGCTTGGGAGAGCCTGTAGGTAGAACTCTCTTGCGGCTTCTATGGCATGGCCTGAGTACATTCTCTTGAGTGATATAAGGCCGTGAACCTTAGACAGCAATTCCTCAGTGATCCTGCTGTAGTCAACCTCAATGTTGCTTCGTGTCGAGTTCCGGTTAGCAAGAGCATAGTTGACATACTGGTTTAGGCTGACACCTTGCTGTCCCGCTTCCAAATGAAGAAGACGATGCAGGTCTTTCGGAATGCGGATGACGAACTTTCCGCTAAATTTGTCTTCATAGGAGGACGGCAGCGGAATGGAATTTCCGCCCTCGAGCTGACCTCGAACCCATAGCGCTCTCACCGCCTCCAACTCTGTGACCGCTTCGTCGGGAGTATCGCCAAAGCTCGCACACCCCGGCAGGTCGGGATACGACGCCGTGAACTGATCACCCTCTTTGACGAGCTCCATAGGATAGTTGAGCTTCATCGCCTCTGCATACTTACGCTCTATCTGATCGGCGCCGGCGGGCGACTTCGCTGTTGCAGCAATCGGATCGTCTAGGACAGTTGGCATATCTAACCTTTCTCGTCTTCTTCGCCTGGGTCGGCTTCTTTCGTCGCGGGAGCTCTTGACTCTATATAGGCGACAATGGAATCGAGACCGTCCAGAGCAAGAGTCTTATAGCGGGGAGGAAGAAACTCCCGGCTCCCATGTTCTTTCTCCAGAGAGATCGGCATAATCCCGGGGACATTGAAATGGTGCACCGTTTTCGAGCCTGATCGCGTCCGCGAATACTTCGGAAACAGCTCACCATACCGAGCGACGATCCGTCTGACGATTTTGTCAAGATCGTCGTATCGCGCGTTCTTTTGCCTGCGGGCATTCTCGATCCACTCGGTTATTCGATGCACGCGACCCTCCGTGGTCGCGGATGGTCGACCTCAGCGTCTTGTGAGTAGTACCGCATGTAGTATCAGAATGTCAATGCACCGAGTAGGTTATTACGCCGAGGCCTCCGGCATAGACCGGAATCCGTCCGGTTTTTACAATTACCCACCACCCACGCCTGCGCCCGTTACACCGCAGTTAAACAAAAGAAACAAACCGTCTTATCTGGGATGGCCTTCTACGCGATCATTATAGCCGCACCGCTCCTGCGTGCTCAGGCCCAGACTTCCGCAGCAGCACCTTCTTCTTGACCAGCACTAAGATTGTAGAAGTGCTGTATCGACAATCCATCCCGGTCATGTCTGTCACCCTTTTGGCCATTGCTGCGGTCTTTGCGGCTGCGGCCTGCGCGCAGGGGCTCGCAGCGCATCCGTCGTTTGAGGTGCTCACGCATCGGATGACGGTCGACGTCGATGGGGCTCCTAACGCCTACGGGCCGCCCGGCAAGCCCGCCCTGGATAACGCCATCGACGCGCACAATCTCGAACGCGCGGATGAGCCCATTGTCGGCTACCTGCTCGACCAGAAGCACCATCCGGTGGTGCAGGGCCCGAAGGATCCCTTTCCCGGCTACTACATCTCCCAGACTGCGTTTACCGATCCGGCCAATGACAATGAGCGCGACCCCAGGGGTTACGTCGACGCGCGCAATATCAACTACGTCGTGCGCGGCAATTATGCTCAGCGGCATGGCGTGAAGGTCGGCGACTTTGTGGCTGTCTACTCCCGGCGCACTCACCGCGCCGTATTCGCCATCGTTGGCGACACCGGCAACCCGAGCGGCGAGGAGGGATCGCTGCACCTGCTGCAGGACCTCGGCTACCCCTTCCACGACGGGATAAGCGACTCCGTCACCCGCGCCGAGATCGTCATCCGGTTCTATCCGAACTCAAATCCGCAGCAGCAGTTCTTCTTTACCCAGGCTGCACTGGACCAGGCCGCCACCAAGCTCGGTCTCAGCCGCGACTTCGCAGACGCGCTCCCAGCTAAAGCAAAATAGGTGTCGGTGAGAACCGGCGGGTGCCTACGCCACGTTCCGCAGCAGGTCCATCGCCCGCGAGCGGAGCAGCACCTTCTTCTCCACGATCGAGAGGCCATGCTCCGGCCCGGCCAGCGCGATCACGCCCAGCCGCTCCGAGGTCTGGTTGTTCCATATCAGCCAGCGGTCGACATCAGCCATATCCGGACGATGATCTGCCCGGTACGGCTCGAACGATTCAACCACCGCTTGAATCGCATTCGTAAGCTCATCCGTGATTTCAGCGATCTGTTCCTGATGGCTCATCGGCGCACGCTCCTGCATACAGGTTAAACGGCAGGGTCCCATATCAGCATTCCATTGCGCAGCAACAGTGTTTATCTTCTCGACACTCCCACGCTCCGCGGCCCAAGTCAATGTGGGAAACGGTGGAAATCATGATCAAGCCCCTCCAGGCCGCGACAGAAACAGCAACTCCAACAAACCAAATCAATTACACGGGCAATAACATACTTGACACAGGCGACGAAAAAGGGTACATTTGAGTCATGGAATACCCGACGACTCTCCAAGATGCCATCGTTTATTTCTCCGATAAAGACCGGGCCTTTGCCTACGCGCTCAACTATCGCTGGCCGAATGGCTTGGTCACCTGCCCCCGCTGCGGGTCTGAGCGTCATGCGTTCATCAAGACCCGCCGCATCTGGGAGTGCTACGGCTGCAAACGGCAATTCTCGCTCAAGGTGGGCACGATCTTTGAGGACTCCGCTATCAGTCTGGACAAATGGATGATGGTCGCGTGGATGCTCACCAACTGCAAGAACGGGGTGTCCAGCTACGAGATTCACCGCAGTATCGGTGTCACGCAAAAGACGGCATGGTTCATGCTTCATCGGATTCGTGAAGCCATGAAGTCCGACAAGGCCGCGAAGTTTGGCAGCAATGACGGCGGCGAAGTTGAGTCCGACGAAGCGTACATCGGCGGCAAAGTGAAGAACATGCACCACAGCCGCAAGCTGAAAATCCGCAAGGAACTGTCGGAGATTCCGGCGTGGAAGAATACGACCCGCTACGCTGGCAAGGCTCCCGTCATGGGACTGTTCGACCGCACATCCCGCGAAGTCCGGGCCAAGGTTGTACCTAATACCCGCCGGGAGACTTTGCAGCGCGAAATTCTGAGCAATGTTGAGCATGGGTCGAAGGTCTACACCGATGAAGCGACAGCCTATGAGAACGCGCTAAAGAACAACTACATTCACGAAACGGTCAATCACATTGATTGCTACGTGCGGGGCCAAGTTCATACCAACTGCCTTGAAAACTTCTGGTCACTCACCAAGCGGAACCTCGCTGGCACTTACGTTGCGGTCGAACCGTTCCATCTGGATCGCTACCTCGACGAGCAGATGTTCCGGTTCAACAATCGCCTCGGGGTCACAGACCATCAGCGATTCAATAAAGTCATGTCGCAGGTTGCGGGTCGCCGTTTGACCTATGCCGACCTAACCGGCACTGGCAGCGCCACATCACACTGAGTGGCGGCAAGGGCGAGGCAAGCGGAAACACTAGCCCTTGCTGGCAGCCCTGCGTTTACGCGCTTTTCTTTTCATCTCCTTTTTCGTGGTCACAGTCTTGGGTGCACGAAAGAGCGTGGTCATCGTCTGTTCAAATCGCTTTAGTGCTTCTGGGCCTTCGTGGTATTCAGGCTTCATGGAGTATCTCCAACGCTACGGCTTCGGCTATTGCACTGGAATCGGCCCAACCCAAAATTCCACATGCTTGGGAACAAACTCCGGGTGGGGTACTAGCGTGGCCGATCCTGGGAAGTTCTTACCCGCGAGACATTCGGATATCGTTTTTCCGACCGAATCAGGTGCAAACGTCGCGCTCACGCCATCACTGTTTATTGTTCCCTCCATTGAAATAAGGGTTCCGGCCCAGAAACCACCTGCAAACATTCCCTCACTGACCCGATCATCCTTAATCGTCCATTCGGCCCTGCGGAACACCTTTAGCCAGTCCTCGGCAAATCCATGAGATTCAGGGTTGCTCTGGAGAGCTACGATATCAACATCGCCATGCACTTTAGATAGACATAATCCGAAACCGTCAATTTCGCCGGGCGTGAGATGGCGGGCAACTGCACCGTTATTGATGACGGTCGGGTTGTTTATGACCCCGCCGCCGCTGGCGGAGTTGCACTGAGAGCCAGCACTGCATTGTTGTGCTGGAGGCGGAGGAGGAGCCGTACGCGGCACGGCATCGAAGCGGTACCCCGTTTGATTGCCCTTCGCTTTTCCGTGAATGATCGTGACGCAAGGGTTTGGGCCATCGAACAAAAACCCTGTACTCTTCACTTTGTCTGGGTGATTGTTGACGGCTTCCACATCATTCAATATCGTCCGACCGTGAGGACATGGATCAGGAGCCGCTTTCGCGGTCGTATCGGGCGCGAGCTTTTCCTGTGGTGCGGAGGCGGGCGGCGTCGCCGAAGGCGCAGGTGGTCGCTGAGACACGGCTACAGTAGGCGCTTGCTTTTCGTGCTCAAAACGGGCCACAATCCGCGAAGTCTGACTGAACGCGATCCAAAGAAATATAAGAATGATGACGGGCGCTGAGATAGGGTGCTCTTTGAATTTAGCGACTATCCACGTCCGACTTAGAAGAGACCGTTCATGCACAATCGCATAAATGGCGAAGGGAATGAGGGCTACCAGCCATAAGCCGATGATTACAGCGCTGGACCATGTGGCTCCATACTTGTTTACCGTGGCATTGGCAGCGAAATTCACCATGACGCACCCCATGGACCACCACAAGAGGTGAGGTGCGCGCTTGTTCGGTTGCGGGGCGGCTGTTGGATTGGCCTGTTTCGTAGCCATGGCTCATTGTCCCCCTCGGCTTGAGGCGGGGCAATACACTGATTGAGAAAGGGATTGGCCGCGCCTGCGATAACGGTACTCGGGCAGCGTACATGCGTCAAGTATGTTATTGCCATTACACGATCAAACGGGTTCAAGAATGGATGGCAGATGAGTTATGGCCCGCCCCGTATAATGAGAATAGGGGCCTATATACTCAGCCGCTGCGTCGGGCATTCTCATCGAATTGACCAGCCCGAAAGGTAGCTCCAAGAACCGCATTTGTATATATTTCTGCGTATATACGAAGCAGTATCAGATGTAGATTGAGCCACTTAGGTATATACCCCCCGGAGGGTATACCCGCCAAAGCACCGGAGGAGCCCGCACTATGTACACCCGCCTCGATCGAGCCCACCGCGCGGTCCCTGTCTTGCTGGGGGTCGTCACGCTCGCCGGCGTTGCCGCACTCTTGCTGTGGGATGTTGCTCCGGCCCTCTTTCCCGTACGCGCCCACGATCTCCTCGGCGCCTTTCCGCTCGCCATGATCGCCCTCGCCTACCTCGTTTACCAAACCGTCCACCGGCCCTCACCCTCGGAATGGCTCAAGGCGGTTCTGCTGGCGGTTGCGTTCCTGTTCTGGTCCGCCAACCAGTTCTGGCCCAATCCGCACCAGGCGACGGTCTTCAACGACATTGCCATCGCACTCTTCGTCTTCGACGTCTTTCTGGTGATAATTGGTTGGCCGTCAGCCTCCCCCGACGCCTCCTTCGGCGAAACCTATGCCAGACCAAGTCCGGAACCAACCAGTCGCGATTCAGGACTTTGAGAGTTCAGGTCCAGTTTTTCCGGGTCGCTATGCCCGGTCGCCGAGGCTTATCCCACGCAGTCGCCGATCCAGGCGAGGTACTCGCGCGAGCCGCCCGTGACGGGTAGCCGGACGATTTCGGGCATCTCGTACGAGTGGTTGGCCCGGATGTGTCGCTCCAGTTCGGCGTACCTGCCTTCGCTGGTCTTGATCGCCAGCAGCCATTCCGGCTCGGAGCACACCTCGCCCTTCCAGCGATACACGCTTTGCACCGCTTGCATCTGCACGCAGGCTGCCAGCCGCGCACTCACGATCGAGTGCGCAAGATCGTTGGCGAACTGTTTGGTTCCAACGGTGGTCAGGACGAGGATGTACTTGTCTTCCATGGCGATTTGCTCTCCATCAGACTACCGCGATCGCCTGGCTCCGGATTGCTCCGGTCGCAGCCGGGATTCTTAAAGAAAAAGACCGCCCGCACGCCAGCCTATGCTGACGCACGAACGGTCTTTTCAGTTACGGGCGAAGACTAGAGTTTTGCCAAACGGGCCCTACTTTTTCTCGCCCTTGCCGCCGGTTACGTTACCGCGTCCATCGCGCTCTTCATTGCCTTTGAAGGCTTGCGGTTTGGCGGGTGTTTCCGCCTTGTCGCCAACACTTGGCATTCTTCCCTTGTATCCATGCTGCGGATCGTAGCGGTTGTTCACCGTGCCATGGAAATCGTTTGCGCCATGGAACCAGGGGCCAACGCCGACGAACACGCCACTGGTGAAATACTGCGGCCCATAGTAGCCGCTAGGACTGCAACTGTAGGGGGCGTAGTCGTAGTAGCCATAGGGACAGGAGGGCTCCGCACCAATGCTGATGCTGATCTGGGCCTGTGCGATAGGAGCCGCCGCTGCGAAAGCCAATCCCGCAACCGCAACCAACGCAAACGAAGTGATGTTACGCATAAATTGATACCTCTAGCGGGTTTGATGCTATTGAATTAAAAGGAGTTGTATCAGCTTGCCGATTGCCGCGAAAACTCGGGAACAGGCGCACGCGTCCGGATAAGTTCGTACAGACTGGATTGAGGTTACGGCTCCCCGGGCTCGGGCTGGAGCTTCGCCGCCGTTCTGTCTTTCCGGTTCCTTGGCCGTCTTCCTCAGCCGCGCCTCTGCCGCTTCAGGACGGGTCTTCGCCGGCGATCACGTATGACCCCATAGCGTCATCGTCGACAATCCATTGCAGGGGTACAATTCCATCGTTAACGCAAAGAAGGAGCCCATATCCTTACCTCGAAGCCTCTCACTGACGACGACTCGATGGAGACACCCGAGCAAAAGCCGCGCTCTATTGCGGAAACCGGCGTCCGCCAGTCAGTTCTCGAAGACCTCGCCCTGAAGATTCTCTATCTGTCCGGTCCCATGTCGCTTTCTGACCTCTCCCGGCAGACCCACCTCAGCTACGAGGTGACGAACCAACTGTTCAGCCGGATGCGAACGGACATGCACTGCCAGGTTGCGGGGATGAATGGCAACGTCCCCGACCTTGCCATCACTTCGGCGGGCAGAACGCGAGCGTCACAGTTGCTGGTCCAGAATCACTATGCGGGCGTCGCGCCGGTGTCTCTTGAGAGCTACGTAGCCCAGGTCCGCAGACAGAGCGTACGCAATGTTGTGGTTCACCCACCCGACGTGGAGAGGGCCTTCGCCCACCTTGTGATCGATCCCAAGACCCTCGCCCAGTTGGGAACCGCGCTCAACTCCGGAACCTCGATTTTTCTTCACGGCTCCCCGGGAGTTGGAAAGACCGCCATCGCCGAGACCCTGTCGCGGGTGATCGCTGAGGATGACATTTGGATTCCCTACGCGGTGGAAGTCGACGGCCAGATCGTCACCGTTTACGATCCGGTGATTCATAAGCAGGGCGCGCCGCTGGAATCCGGGGCTGGCGATGAGCGCTGGGTACGCTGCCGCCGACCCACGGTCCTGGTGGGCGGAGAACTCACAGTCGACATGCTGGACCTGCAGTTCAACCCGATATCGAAGTTTTACGTGGGCCCGGTGCAGATGAAAGCCAACAACGGCGTCCTGATCATCGACGACTTCGGCCGCCAGCGAATTCGTCCGGAGGAGTTGCTCAACCGCTGGGTTGTTCCCCTCGATCGCAGGATCGATTTCCTGACCATGGCAGGAGGAAGGACCATCGAGATTCCGTTCGAGATGCTGGTCGTCTTCGCAACCAACATCGATCCCGCTGACTTGGCGGACGCCGCTTTCCTGCGCAGGATTCAAACCAAGATCAAAATCGGAGCGGTCTCGGACGAGCAGTTCAGCGAGATCTTCCGCCGGGTTGCCGTGGGGCACGAAATGGAGCCGGACGCCGCCATCGTCAACGACTTGATCGAGGTCATCCGCAATAAATTCAAACAGGAGTTGCGGGCTTGCTATCCGCGGGACATCGTGAACCAGATCTGTTGGGCGGCCCGCTACGAAGACAGAAAGCCGCATCTTGATCGCGAGGCGTTGATGGCGGCCGCGGAGGCGTATTTCCTGCCGTCCGCCTAACCCATCTCCACCGCAAACGCAAAACCGCCGCAAAAGACGGTCCCTGCGGCGGTTACTGAATTCGGTTGCGTCGGCCCGAGCGGCGCTACTCCTCGGTCTTGGTCTTGGCCTCGGTCTTGGCCTCGGGAGATTCTTCGCCGCCGCCCTGTTCCTCAAGCTGTTTGGCCATCTCTTCACGCTTCTTGGCGCGGGCCTCTTCGCGCTTCTGCCGCTTCGCGTCCAGTTCCTGCTCGGCGCCGAGCAGTTCGATGTACGCCATCTCGGCCGCATCGCCCTGGCGCGCACCGCTGCGCGTGATGCGGGTGCATCCACCGTTGCGGTCGCCGTAGCGCGGGGCCACGACCCCGAACAGCCGGTCCACGGACTCCGGCGTCATCAGGTAGCTTAGCGCCTGGCGTCGTGCGTGAACGGTGCCGCGCTTGCCCAGTGTGATCATCTTCTCCACCAGCGGCTGGGCGGCCTTGCACTTGGTGACGGTGGTCTCGATGCGGTCCATCAAAATGACAGACGTGACCAGATTGCGCAGCACGGCGCGACGGTGAGAGGTATTGCGGCCGAGCTTGTAGCCGGCATTACGATGACGCATGGTGAGTCTCCTTCGACCCGGCTTCTGCCGTCGGTCGGTACTGCGGTTGGATCGCACGGAGCGATTTGGATCAGAACAAGAGCCGCCGGCTGAACCCGCAACAAGCGCGTGCCTCTGAAGGCATCACATCCCGTGTCAGGCTCATATGCTGCAAGCCATCTCTTTCAAAAAGGATTGGCAGTGCCGGCGATTGAACTGTGCGGCCCAGGCCCGTAATGTGCCCGACCCCACTCATTCCATTGTAACTTGGCCTGCCGAAGAGGTGTCAAGCTTGCGACCGCCGCTGTTGGCGCAAGCAAAGAGCGCCCAATGAGCGTTCCTTGGCATCTCATCCCTATGTTGGCGGGCTCCCAGACAACGATTCGGTAGGAACCAGGCAGAATGCCAAACCCAAAGGTGCATGCGATCTGCACGGGGCTGGTAGGCCCTGCTGATTGCCGGCAAGGTCGACGGAGTCAGCCCGGACATCGAAACCTCCAGTCAGACCTTGAGCCGGATCAGGGCGCTCGCCCAGCAGCGGCCCTTGGTCTACCTCCCATCGCATGACCCCGAGAGCGAAGCCCGACTTCGGCTACAGAGCGTCCTAAAGATAGGGACGCCCACCACTTAGCATCGCCGCGCCTGACCGGCGGTGGCCCTGGCAGAGCTCCGCAACAGCACTCTTGTTCCAGCCCCCATAGGTTGTATAGACCAGGCGGCTCATCGCACTGCTAAACTTAGACGTTTCTTACTCCTAGAGTCCGCATGCCTATAGTTCAGTTGAATCATGTCCGCAAGGTTTACGACACCAAAGTCGCGGTCGAGGACCTCTCGTTCAGCTTAGAGCCGGGAACCATGTTCGGGCTGCTTGGCCCCAACGGCTCGGGCAAGACCAGTTCTATCCGTATGATGATCGGCATCACGGTGCCCGACTCCGGCTCGGTCTCTCTCTTCGACAAGCCGTTCGCTCGCAAGTATCTCGCTCGCGTCGGCTATTTGCCGGAGGAGCGCGGCCTCTACAAGAAGATGAACGTGCTCGACCAGCTCGTTTTTCTCGGCCAGCTCCACTATGTCAGCGCATCCCTGGCCGAAAAACGCGCTCGCGACTGGTGTGAGAAGCTGCAGATCACCGAGGCGATTCCCAAGAAGACCGAAGACCTATCCAAGGGCATGCAGCAGAAGATTCAGTTCATCGCGGCGCTGCTGCACGATCCTGAACTCATCATTATGGACGAGCCCTTCAGCGGCCTCGACCCGGTCAACGCAGCCCTGCTGATGGACACGCTGCTGGACTTGCGCCGCCAAGGCAAGGCCGTGCTCTTCTCCACCCACCGCATGGACCAGGTGGAGAAGCTCTGCGACAACATTGCCCTCATCCATCGCGGCCGCCTCGTCCTCTCCGGCTCCATGCACGAGATCAAGTCCAGCTATCCGCGCAACCGCATCCAGATGCACTTCGAAGGGGGCGACGGCTTTCTCCAGAGCCCGAAGATCGAAAGCTCCAAGCGCTACGCCGGATACGCCGAGATCAAGCTGCGTCCTTCCGCAACCCTCGCCGACGATGCGCAGGCGCTGCTGGCCGAGGCCTTGCAGTACGCGCACATCACACAATTTGAGGTGTCGGAGCCCACGCTCGAGCAGATCTTCATCGAGAAGGTCCAGGAAACCTCGCCGGAGACGAACGGTTCCGATCTCTCCTTGGATCAATTAGAAGAGCCTGAGGGGAGCTATCTCGATGCCTAAGCTGCGAGCTGCCTCCCTGCGGAATGTCTTGCTGATTGCCCGCCGCGAGTACCGGGAACGCATCCGCACCCGCGGCTTCCTCCTCACCACCATCATGATCCCCTTGATCATGGCCGGATTCATCTTCGGCAGCCTCTTTCTGGGCTCCAAGGCCTCCGGCGATGCGCAGATAGCCGTCGTCTCCTCCGACACCCAGTTGGCCCTCGATCTGCAAACCGAACTCGAGCGCAGGCAACAGCAACAGGACGAAAGCGCAGCCCAGTCGCAAGAACATGCCGCCAGCCGCAGCCAGCAGAAGAGGCAGCCGCGCATCTTCGTCGATGCCATGGATCCCGGACCCGGTACTCGCGCGGAGCTGGATAGCGACCTGAAATCCGGCGACCTGGATGGCTACCTCTGGATCACGCCTGCCGCTGCGCCGGGAGGCCGTCCCACGTTTGTCTTCACCCCCCGGTCAAGCGGGCAGGCCTCCATTAAGAACACCCTCGCCGACGCACTGCGCCAGGTCCTCATCCGCGAGCAACTGGCCCATCGCGGCGTCGTGGCCGCCGAAGTCGATACCATGCTGCAACCGGTCACCATTGTGGCCGCCCGGGGCTTTCAGCACGAAGACCACGAGTCCGCGGAGATCAGCGTCTCCGTGCTCTTCTTCGTCATGTACCTGGTCATCATGCTCTATGGAATGAATGTGGCGCGGTCGATCATTGACGAGAAGACTTCGCGCATCTTCGAGGTCCTGCTCGCAACCATCCGCCCCGAGGCGATGATGGCAGGCAAGATTATCGGCGTTGGTTCGGTCGGACTCACCCAGGTCGGCATCTGGCTTTCCGCGGTGTTGTTGTTCGCGGCCAGCTCCGTTGGCATTCACCTGGGCGGTGATACCCTGCACATCTCGCTTACTGGCCCGCAGGTCATCTTCTTTTTCATCTACTTCATTCTCGGCTTTGCTTTCTACTCGTCCATTGCCGCCGCGCTCGGCGCCATGACCAACTCCGAACAGGAGCTGCAGCAGCTCAACATGTTTCTTATGCTTCCTCTGCTGGCCTGCTTTCTTATGCTGGGTACGCTGCTCACGACTCCGGACAGCACCCTCTCCCGCGTTCTGGCGCTGGTTCCGCCGTTTACGCCGCTGCTCATGTACTTCCGCGTCTCCCTTGGTCATCCCGCGCCGTGGGAGGTCATCCTCTCCATCGTGCTCACCTCGGCCAGCATCCTGGGCATCGTCCTGGTCACCAGCCGCATTTACCGCGTCGGCGTCCTGATGTATGGCAAGCGCCCCAACCTCCCTGAGATCCTCCGTTGGCTCAAGTACAGCTAGCCGACCCTGCGCCCGCGGCGTATGCGACAATCGCTCGATACCGGTTTTCAAAACGCTCGCCAGGTTGTGACCAGGGGGTCCCCGATGTCGAATGCCGCGCCCGGGCCTGTCCTTACCATTGACATTGAAAGACGCGCCAGCAATACCGCCATCGTGCATTGCCACGGCAGGTTGGTCGCGGGAACAACCGAGGTCCTTTCTGCCGGCGTCTGCCAATTGCTCCCGGATACCAGGCGAATCATCCTCGACCTCACGGACTTGAAACACACGGACAGCATGGGCCTGGGCTCGCTGGTTCGTCTCTACGTCTCCGCCAGGTCGGCGGGCAGCAGTTTGGAACTCGTCAACCTGAGCAAGCAGATTCAGCACCTGCTCGGACTTACCAATATGTTGTCGGTATTCACTGTCATCGGAGAAAACGGCATCAAGTTCATGTGACGCACCGGGCCCGCCGGCCGCTCTCTATACGAACCCGAGATTCGCCGTCGAGAAGCTCCCGATATTCGGGAAGATCGTCGGCATCTGCGCCGTGCTCACCCCAAACCACGACGCCAGCGTAGCCGCGTACTGCACGCTGCCCGTCGAAGGCACCCATCGCCCGTTCGTTCCTGAATCGTCAGGCCCATTCAGCGCCAGCGTCGGAAACGTCCCATACATCTGTCCGCCGTTCACCGCACCGCCGATCACGATGTGGTGCGATCCCCATGCATGGTCGCTCCCAGTGTTCGAGTTTGGCTGGAATGTCCGGCTGAAGTCCGACATCGTGAACGTGGTCACGTTGGTCTGCACTCCCATCTCCACCGTCGCCGCGTAGAATGCCGCCAGCGCCGGGCTGATGGAAGCCAGCAGCGCGTTCTGGAGCGTCAACTGGTCCGCGTGCGTGTCGAAGTTCCCAATCCCACAGAAGAAGATCTGGCGCGACACGCCCAGCGCGGCCCTGACCTGGATGATCTGCGCAATCTGCTTCAACTGCGCCGCCAGCGCATTGTTCGCCGGAAACACCGTCATCAGCGGCGGCACCGACTGCGTCGCCGCGGTCAGCGTCTGCGCATAGTTGTATGCGTTGTTCGTGATCGAGTTGTCCGCCTGCACCAGGGTCAGCCCTGAGTCGAAGCTCAACAGCGCCTGCGCCGTCGCCTTCTGCGCATTGCATTCGGTGGTTCCCTCCGAACATTGCGCTCCGCCCAGGTTCCCCGGGCTCACGCTCACCGGCGTGCTCGCGCTCCCGTTGCAGAACAGCGTATCCCCCGCGACCGAAGTGATCATCGGCACGGAAGCTCCCGTGTTGTAACTGGCATTCAGCGTATCTGCGATCCGCCCCGCCCAGCCCGTCGAGGTCGACCCGCTTTGCGACGCGTTCTGCCATTCCAGTTGCTGGTCGGGATGGGAGAACAGGTTCGTCGGTAAATCTGTCCCCGCCTGGAACTGCGCCTTGGTCGTAGGCTCCATCAGCGTTCCCACGTTCACCACAAACGCCGCATTCCTGTTGTCGAACAGCGTCTGAATGTCCGGCAGGTTCGGATTCAGCGCGAAGTTCGGCAGCGCGCTCAATTGCAGCAACTGGCTCTGTGGAATCGCCAGCGGCCCGCGGATCGTCGAGTAGGTGTTGTACCCCGCGGTATCGAACTGGATCAGCGTATTGTTCGCATCGTTGCCGCCGAACAGAAACACGCACACCAGCGCCTTGTAGCTGGAGGTCCCCTGCGCAAGGGCATTCAAGGCGCCAAAGGGCCGCAACGCCGCCGCATTTCCCGCAGCGGCCAGAGACGCATACTTGATAAAAGTCCGCCGATTCAAGCCCATCGCACCACCCCCGCATTCCTGTTCCCTGTTTTCAGTTTCCTATCTCTAGTGCTCCACTTTGTAGAACGAACTCGTAATCACCAAGTAAGTCGCCACGCGCACCCGCTCGGGAATATTCGTCAGCGTCGCCACCTGGTTCACGATGTCGGTTTGCATCTGCGCCGGCATCTGCCCATGCATGAAAATATTGCCCAGCGCATTCACCAGGTTGGTGCTGTCGGTCGTCGCATTGCCGGTTGCCGACGCGGTAAGTCCCAGCGCGCTGGTCGCGCTCAAGTCCACGCTAAAGTCGGTAATCTTGCTGTAGACCAGGTTGTCGGCCAGCGTCAGCCGCAGAATCGCCGACGCCGTATTCTCAATGCCGAACTCCGGCGCATTCGTTGTCGTCCCTGGAATCACATAGTTCGGCGGAAAGAAGTTGAACACCGCCCCCGACGTATACGGCTTCTCGCTGAGCGCGCTGGTGAAGTTGCCCGGCGTGTAGTAGTACTCCACTCCAGTCCCCGCGCCAGCGCCCGTAAACGTAAACCCAAGCCCGCGCATCACGTTGGTCATATACAGCATCGGTTCGCGCAGATGTCCGCCGTCGTAGCTCGGATTCGCGTCGCCGGCCCGCGCCTCGGGGTCCAGCAGAATCGCCTGCACCACCGCCTGCATGTTCCCGCGCACAGCCTGTGGGCTGCCGTCATTCGCAAACACCGCCGCAATCCGCGACACATACGCCGGGCTAGGATTACTCGTCACCAAGTGCTGGATCAGTTGCCGGCATACGAACGGCCCCACATTGGTGTGGTTGAAGATGTTCGTCAGCGCCCCCGTCAGGTCCTGGCTCGCCGATTGTCCCGCCGGCAACGTGGTCCCGTTCAGCAGCGTCTTTGCGGTCATGTCGTGCTCACTCGCCACCGCCGCCATCGGCGCATCGTAGTTCGCCGTATTGTTCGGAAAACTTGTCGGAGAGCCGCCGCTCGCCGTCGCATAGGTCCAACCCGTATATGCCCGCGAAAACGCCTGCACCTGCGCCTCGGTATATACCGGAATCGGGTTGCCGCTCGTATCCAGCTGCAGCGAGCCGTCCTGGTTCAGCATGTCGATGCCGGTCGTGAACAACTGCATCAACTCGCGGCCATAGTTCTCATTCGCAATCTGCCCGGTGGGCGGCTTCGCGCTGTTCAGCATATTCAGATACGCGCCCATACCCGGAGACAGCGTCACGTCATACATCATGTTGTAGAAGTTGCCGAACGCATCGTTCACCAGCGTGTTCTGGTAGGTCGTCACCGCCCGCGCATTGTCGGAGTCGGTCGAGATCACGAACATCTCGCTCATTGCGAACGCCACTCTCTGCCGCAACTGGTCGGGCGCGGTCAGCGCCGCTTGCCACCACTCCGCCTGCTGGCAGGGGATCGTATCGGTTGCGCACAACGTCGGCGGCGGGGTGGTAATATCCGGCTCCAGCGTCGGCGCCATTGCGAACTGCTCGGTCAAATATCCCTGCAATCCCACCGCCTGCACATGCGCGATGTCCGTCAGCGTCGGCCCGAACGTCGCCTGGTCCAGCAGCCGCGACGCCGACTGCAGTGACGCCTGCACCTGCGCGTTCGCCACCGTCGAAGTCGACCCGCCAGGGTTGGGATTCACCACATCGACCGCGACCGTCGTTACGCCCGTTCCCAACGGAACGGTGGCCTGCAGTTCGGTCGCCGACACAAATGTCGTCGTCTCCGAAGTGCCTGCCGCCTGCACCTGCGATCCCGACACAAACCCCGTGCCCGTCACGGTCAGCAGCCCGCTCGTCGCCCCGTAGTTCTGTGACACCACCGCACTCGTCACCGCCGGCAGCGGGTTCCACACCAGCTCGCTGGCTGACCCGGTCACCGTCGGCGCTGCCACACTGACCGCCGTAATCGTCACCGGATTCGTCGCCGGAATCGTAGCCGGCGGCGTATACAATCCGGCAGTCGAGATCGTCCCCACGGCGCTCGATCCGCCCGTAATCCCATTCACCTGCCACGTCACCGCGGTGTTCGCCTCGCCTGTCACCGTCGCCGTAAACTGGGCCGTCGACCCCAGCCTTACCTGGCTCCCGCTGCTCACGGTTACCTGCGGTTGCGGCGGGGTCGGTGGGGCGCTTTGGCTCGAACCGCCGCACCCGGCCAGTCCCAACATGCTGCTCAGCAGCCCAGTTCCCACCAACCCGCCAACCACGCGGAAACGATCACTCGAAAACCGCAGCGCGACACGAGTAGCCATGCCACCCTCCATCAGGGCCCTGTGACCAATAGCGGAACTTCCCCTTCAAACCCGAATTGCTATGGGGAATGTTCCCTTCAAACATCACGGGGCGCATTTAGTTGCGAAAATTCTTCGCAGCTTCCGCGGCTTTCGGAAAAAACGAACCGTCAATGGTTTAAATATCCCAAACCCAAAACTTCAGGTTTCCCCTGCCACTGCGAGTCCAGCCGCGGCCAAAACACCCCATCACCTGGGCGATTCAAAACCACGCCGGATGCGACAGTCAAGCCCCCAGGAATCTCCAACCTCTCTCTAACTAACTCCGTGACAGCCACTTACCCCCAAGAAGCAGATGGCAGATCGGTTATGGAGATCGTACTCGGCGCGCCTCAGTTAGAATGCGGATGCAGCAATGGAACCACTGAAAGAGGGTGTCACTTGAGTGTAGTAGCAGGGGTCGACTTCGGCACGCTGAGCGTGCGCATCTCCATCTTCGACAAAGAACGCGGCAAGCTGGGGTCTGCGACCGCCGAATATCCGCTGCACAGCTCCGCGTCCGACCCGCATCTGAAGACGCAGTCGCACGACGACCAGATGGATGCTCTAGCCCGCGCCATGCGCGAGGCCGTCCGCGTCAGCGGCATCGATGGCAAGCAGATCGCGTCCATTGCGCTGGACACCACCGGCTCCAGCGTCCTCCCGGTCGGCGAAGGCTTGGTCCCGCTGGGCGAGTACTACCTCTGGTGCGACCATCGCGCCGCCGGCGAAGCCGCCGAGATCACCCGCGCCGCACATGCCTTCCATGGCGGCACAGGCTTTGAGGGCATCGACTGGTGTGGCGGCGTTTATTCCTCCGAGTGGGGCTGGTCGAAGCTGCTGCACTGGCTGCGCCACAACCCGGAGCTGCGGCCGAAGTTCGTCACCGCGCTCGAGCACTGCGACATGGTTGCAGCCACGTTGTGCGGTGTCACCGACCCCAACCAGATCGCGCGCAGCGTCTGCGCCATGGGCCACAAATGGATGTGGAACCCGAAGTGGGGCGGGCTCCCGCCAGAGGAGTTCTTAGTATCGATTGACCCGCTGCTCGCCGGCGTGCGCGCGAAGATCACCGGCCGCTACAACACCTCGGATAAGATCGCCGGCCACCTCTCGGCAAAATGGGCGGAGACCCTCGGCCTGGCCGCAGGCATTCCCATTCCCGTCGGCGCGTTCGACGCACACTGGGACGCCATCGGCGCCAATATCCGCCTAGGCGACGTGGTCAACGTCATCGGCACGTCCACCTGCATTATCGGTCTCAGCGACCAGCAGACGCTCGTGCCCGGCGTCTGCGGCGTCGTCCCCGGCTCAGTCTATCCGGACCGCGTCGGCATCGAAGCGGGCATGTCTGCGGTCGGCGATGTCTTCGCTGCCATTGCGGCCCGCGCCGGAACCACGGTCGCCGCGCTCTCCGAAGCTGGGGCCCAGCTCAAGGCCGGACAGACCGGCCTGCTCCGCCTCACCTGGGACAACGGCGACCGCACCGTGCTGGTCAACCCCGCGCTGGGCGGCGTCACCTTTGGCTGGAACCTGCACCACACCGCGGCCGACGAGCTGTTCGCGGCGGTCGAAGGCTCCGCGCTGCACACTCGCATCATCTTCAACCGCATGGAGGAGAACGGCGCGCCCATCCACCGCGTCATCAACGGCGGAGGCATTCCCAAGAAGAATGCCAAGCTGAACCAGATCTACGCCAACGTGCTGCGCAAGCCCGTGCTGGTTCCGGAAGGTGACGTGACATCGCTGGGCTCAGTCATCATTGCGTTCCTCGCGGCCGGCGATTTCAAGTCCATCGAAGAAGCGCAGAACGCGCTCTGCCCGCCCTTCAAGACCTTCACGCCCGACCGCACCGAGGCCGCGCGCTACGACCGCCTCTTCAAGCTCTTCCACGATGCCTATTTTGCCCTGGGTACCGCGGATGCTCCTCCTGCGTCGCTCGGCCACATCCTGCCCGAGTTGCAGGCCATCCGCCGCGATGCCACCGCGGGCGCCCACGACACCGCATAGCGCTGTAGCGGCTCAGAAACCGCGCGTCAACTCGTACGGAAAGAACGCCAAAGTACCGTCCGACCGCTGATACTTCAGAGTCAGGTTGGTTGAGCCGTTGATCGTGGAGGCAACCACGGTGCCTGTATTGTCGCGCTTCGAGAAGTCGACGTGGAACGAGGTGATCGGGCCCTTCCAGTCGCTCTCGGTGGTAAAGTCTTCCGTGAAGCGCTGCAGCGGATAGTCCTTGTACTTGTCAGGATGCTGCTGCCAGCCCGGGTCGTTGTAAAAGATGCCATACGCCTTCGGATAGTCCTGCGCCTGGAGCGTCGAAAGGAAGGTCCCCACCTTATGCTCCACCGGCAGGTTCATGAACAGCCAGCCATGCCCCAGCAGAAATCCCGTTACCGTCAGGACTACGATTGCTGCAACCAGAATGCCCGATCCCACCAGGATGGTGTGCTTTTGAGCTTCCTTCTTCTCATCGAATTCCGGTGCATTCAGCAGCGTCATCGCCCTCATCCTCCGTATCGATCTACCTCTTTATTAGACACCGAAGACACCCCTCAAGTGCCCGCAGGCGAGGGGCTGCCTTCATTGCCACCCGAACGCGCCTTTGAATACCTCGAACTCCGCGGTGCCATCGATTAAATACACCGAGACCACGTCAAACCGCACCGGGATCGACCTGCGTTCTCGCTCGGGAAATGTTCGCAGATAGGCCTCGGCGAGTCCGCGCAGCATCCGGCGTTTGTTCTCATCCACGGCAGTCTCCGCCGGAGTCAGGTCGCGTGCGGTCCGCGTCTTCACCTCGACAAAGCAGAGCCATTCGCCATCCCATGCAATCAGATCCACGTCGCCGCGCACCCTGGCGCTGGTCCAGCGCCGGGCCACCACAATATATCCGCGCCGGCTAAGCTCAAACAGGGCCGCCCGCTCGCCAAGCAGGCCCGTAGCCAGATGGGGAGCCGTGGCTGCAGCGCGTCCTGTCCGATCGCGCAGACGGTCCATCCACCCCAGGCCACACTCCTGCGCGTCGATCCACAACCGCCCGAACTTTCCTGCTGTCTGCATGCATGAGGATGATAAACCCATCCGCTGCGCGCTGAAGCGGATGAGCGTCAGGCTGCGGCTTGAGACGGCGCCAACTCAGCCAGGATCTGGTGAATTGCCACGTTCGCAGCACTGGCTATTTCCGGGGAAAGGCTCATTGAGATCGGCTGGCGGGGGTCGATGGTGATGGCATAGAGTATTACCTCGCGGCCGCCATCCAGCATATAGAACAGATCGAGCAGGTCTTTGATGCCCACGTCATGCGCGGTCAGGGTTGGTGGATAATCGCGCGAGAAGCGCGGCACCGTGCGCGTGACCGTGCCCACCGGATTGCCGTCCGCCGCCGCATCGATCATCAGAATGCGATCGGCGGATTGCATCGGCTCCAGCAGAATGAACCCTCCGGTGCCGCCGTCGAGGCACTCGACATCGGGCGGGAGCGCGTGCTGTTCCAAAGCGCGGACGACGTGAACGCCAACGCCCTCATCGGCCATCAGGATATTCCCCAGCCCCAGCACCAGCGTCTTGGTTCCGTTCTTTGGGGTTCCGCTACTTGTCACGTTTCTCTCGCTCGAACTTCCATCCGCCTACGATGGACGAGATGGTGCCGCGTCCTTCGATGTAGTCGTGATAGAAGGCAAGATACACGTGAATGATGACAAACGTCACGAAGAACCACAGGAAGAGATGGTGCCAGAAGCGGACCTGGAACTCGCCGCCCATCAGGGGAACGACCCAGGTGAACATGCGCGGGAGCCACGAGCTGCTCATGCTGGAATACAGGGCGAAGCCGGTGACGGTCTGGAATAGGAACGCCAGGAAGGTGAAGAAGTAGATCAGGCCGGCCAGCGAATTGTGCCCGGTCGATATAGGACCGTGCAGCTTGGTCTCCAGCACGTCCGCCTTGACCACATCGACGATCTCCTGCCGCTGCGAGCGCTTGAGCGGGAAGAAGGAAGTCCAGCTGGCGTAGCGGTTGCCGGCAAATCCCCAGTAGATGCGCGCCGCGAAGTTGAACACCCAGACAAAGGCGCAGGCAAAGTGGATAAACCGCACCCAGCCGAACCAGTACTGCTGATAGGCCTCCGGCGTTTGGAAGACCTTGAGGGGCAAGCCGATCAGGTAGCCGGTGACGCAAAGACCCACGAGGCAGACGGCGTTGATCCCGTGATAGAGACGCACCGGCAGCTCCCAAACATAGACCCGCCGATACTCTACCGGCTGATCAAGTGGGGCCGGCGGCAAACTGGTGGTGGCAACGACTGGAGTTCCCATGGCGTTTACTCGAAGGAGACCTGGTGAAGGTGCCGTCCCTGCGGATCGTACAAGTGCACGGCGCAGGCCAGACACGGGTCAAAGGAATGGATGGTGCGGAGAATCTCGACCGGCTGGTCGATCTTCGCTACTGGTGTGCCGATCAAAGCCTGCTCAAAGGACGAACGCTGTTCCTTCGCATCGCGTGGCGAGCCGTTCCAGGTCGTCGGCACCACCAGCTGATAGTTCGCGATGGCTCCGTCGTGGATCTTGATGTAGTGCGCCAGTGCGCCGCGAGGAGCCTCGGTGAGGCCAACCCCTTCAGCATCCCTGGGCCAGGTGCTCGGCTCCCACAGCTGGCCGTTGAATGTGGAGACCTCGTTGATCTTCACCCGGTCCATGAGCTCGCCGAAGAACTCCTTCAGCCAGCCCATTGCCAGTGCCGCATCCAAGGCGCGTGCTGCGACGCGGCCCAGCGTAGAGTAGAGTGCGCCCACGGGCACGCCGAGCTTGCCCAGCGTATCGCCCACCAGCCCCTTCACATCCGTGTGTCCCGATGCATAGGCAACGATCAACCGCGCCAGCGGACCCACCTCCATTGGCTGTTCCTTCCAGCGCGGAGTCTTCAGGAACGAATACTTCTCGAAGCCTTCCAGGGTATCGAAGGGCGGCTTGGGTCCGGTGTAGTTCAGGTTGGTCTCGCCGGCCCAGGGATGGATACCTTCCTTGTCGCCGCCGTCGTAGCTGTACCAGGAGTGCGCGATGTACTCCTTGATCTCCTGGGTGTCGGTCGCATTGACCGGGTGCACGGTGCTGAGGTCGCGGCCGAGCACTACGCCGCGCGGGTACTTGAACGAGCTGACATCGCCGTAGCCCTTGGTGGGGAATTCGCCGTAGCTGAGGTAGTTGGTCAATCCGCCACCGTACTTTGCCCAGTCCTTGTAGAACGAGGCGACCGCGAGCACGTCGGGGATGTACACCTGGTTGATGAACTCATCCGCCTGGTCGATGAGTTTCGAGACCAGGTTCAGCCGCTCGGAGTTGATGGCGGCCACTTCGTTCATGTTGATGGAGCAGGGAACGCCGCCGACGAGGTAGTTCGGATGCGGATTCTTGCCGCCGAATACCGCGTGGATCTTCACGATCTCCTTCTGCCACACCAGTGCGTCCAGGTAGTGGGAGACGGCGATCAGGTTGACCTCGGGCGGCAGCACGTAGGCCGGATGTCCCCAGTAGCCGTTGGCGAAGATGCCCAGCCCATTGTCGGCGAAGGACTTGATCTTGGCCTGCACGTCGGTGAAATGAGCGGCAGTGTTCTTGTCCCATTTGGAGAACGATTGCGCCAGCTCCGCGGCCTTCTTCGGGTCGGCCTTCAGCGCGTTGACGATGTCCACCCAGTCCAGCGCATGCAGGTGATAGAAGTGAATCACGTGGTCCTGCACGTACTGCGTGGTCATCATGATGTTGCGGATGGTCTCCGCGGTGGGGGGAATTGCGATGCCGAGCGCACTCTCCACCGCGCGCACGCTGGTCAGGGCGTGCACCGTGGTGCACACGCCGCATACGCGTTCGGTGATGGCCCAGGCATCGCGCGGATCGCGGCCAATCAGGATCTTTTCCAGGCCGCGCACCATGGTGCCGGCGCTGAATGCGTCGGTAATGACGCCGTTCTCCACAACTGCCTCGATGCGCAGGTGGCCTTCAATGCGAGTTACCGGATCGACGACTACACGGGCCATGGTTTACGACTCCTTCTGATCTTCAGCGTGCACTTCCGCGATCACGCTGCGCTTACGTATGTTGGTCACTACTGCGTGGGCGGCGACCCCGGCCAATGTGACCAGCCCCACTGCGGCGCCCACCGAATCCGCCGTGCTCTCAACGCCGAAGCCCGGGAATGAAGGCAGATGCTGGTAGAGCGGGCCGTTGTCCCAGAAGCCATCTTCGCTGCAGCCGATGCAGCCGTGGCCGGACTGGATGGGATAGCTGGTGCCCTCGTTCCACTTCACCACCGAGCAGGCGTTGTAGGTTACCGGGCCCTTGCAGCCCATCTTGTACAGGCAATAGCCCTTGCGCGCGTTCTCGTCGTCGAACGCTTCGACGAACAGGCCGGCATCGTAGTTGGCGCGCCGGTAGCAGGTGTCGTGGACGCGCCGCCCGTAGAACTCCTTGGGCCGCCCCTGATTGTCCAGCGCGGGAACCTGTCCCAGCACCAGTAAGTGAGTCACCACGCTCATCATGACGTCGGCGATCGGCGGGCAGCCGGGCACGTTGATCACGGGCTTGTTGACCAGCTTGTGAATCGGCGTTGCCCCGGTCGGATTCGGCTTGGCCGCCTGCACGCATCCGTTGGAGGCGCAACTTCCCCACGCCACCACCGCCGCCGCATCGGCTGCCACCGTCTGCAGAATCGATTCTGCGGTCTTGCCGCCGATCATGCAGTAGACGCCATCATCGCCGGTCGGCACCGCGCCCTCCACCAGCACGATGTACTTGCCCTTGTGATCGCGAATCGTGTCGCTGAGGCATTTTTCCGCCTGAAATCCCGCCGCCGCCTGCAACGTCTCCGTGTAATTCAGCGAAAGCACGTCCAGCAGGACATCGAGAACGATGGGGTGCGATGCCCTCAGGAACGACTCGCTGCAGCAGGTACACTCCTGAAAGTGCAGCCACACCACGGCCGGTTTCTCCTGTTTCTCGAAGGCCGACGCGACCTGGGCCACGCCGCTGCGGCCCAACCCGGCTACGGTTGCGGCTGCGGCGCAGAATTGTAGGAAATCCCTGCGGTTGTAGCCCTTCTGCTCCATCGATTGCCAAATTGACTGACCCATGCCGACCTCGCTGTTCGTTCGCGCACCGATGAGAGGTTGAGGGGCCACAAACCAGCCCAGGTACAGGCCCCTTGCGATTCACCGGCGATATTGTGTGACGCTACCGCACACGCGCACAGAGAGGATGTGTCCGCTATCACATCTCATGGGGAAATTGATCACGCACAATTGTGGCGGGCAGAAAGCGGGCCAGGATCAGGCCAACATTTGCGCCCTTCGACCGGCAGGTGTCGCTTTGGAGTCAGCTACAACTTAATAGGGGTGGATGTCCCGGAGCGGATGGTTGTATGCTCACAGGTAGTTGGCGTTTTGATTCGTTTCAGTACGAGTCGATTGCGAGGACGGTTATGAACAAATCACTGCTGCTTTCCCTTTGGTGTGTCGTGCTGCTGCTGGTTGCCGTCCCCCTGCACGCCCAGACCGGCTGCACCGATTCTCCGGAGAATCCTACGGTTGTTCTGGCTCTTGTCGGTTCAGCGGGTGCGCTCTTTTCCACGGTTCGCGCACGGTGGAAGGCTCGCCGCGATTCGTCCATTCGCTAGGTCGAGGTACACTCAAGTTGAGTGATTCTTTGAAGCCGGATCGATGTCTGTCGATCCGGATCATAGGAAGCTGTAGCGTTTTATCGTGATTGGCCGAGCCCGACAATCTCACTCGATTTTGAAACTGCCAGCGGACTCTGGACTTATAGATGCGTCACCCGCTTCCTTCCTTCCTCCGCTCAATGGTCGCCTCGATATTCGCGGTGAGCATGCTGGCGTGCGGACTTACGGGCTGTGGAAATTCGAAGGTTGCCACCGAAACTCAAACTCCGCCATCTATCTGTGGGAGTTCGAGTGTCACCGAAACTCAGAATCCGCCGGCTAATAACTACCCCGGAGTGAGTTTTGGCGGCAGGGCGATGGCTGGTAAACAGCCTCTGATCGGCGCGACGGTGCAGTTGTATGCCGCCGGCACCAGCGGCAATGGCTCAGCCGGGACCGCACTCTTGTCCGCTGCGCTCACAACCGACACCAATGGAGCCTTTACCGTCCCAGCCAGCTATTCTTGCCCATCGGCAGCGTCCCAGATTTATGTTGTGGCACAGGGCGGCAAGCCGGGAGCGGCGGCGACTTCAGCGAATAGCGCGGCCACCCTGCTGACGGCGCTGGGACCTTGCAACCGGGTGGTCGCGTCCAGCCAGTTTGTAGTCAATGAGGTCACCACCGTCGCGGCAGCGTATGCGCTTTCACAGTTTCTCTCTGCGGGAGCGAACCTGGGCTCCAGCGCAACCAATGCCACCGGCCTGGGAAACGCGGTTGCAACGGCTTCCGCGCTGGCAAACACCTCTCAGGGCACAAGTCCCGGGCCCGGCTTTGCGGCGAACGGGACCTCGCCGGCGTCGAGGATCGATTCAGTTGCGAACCTGCTGAACGCGTGTGTGGCTTCCACCGCGAACGGAAACGCATGCACGGGTCTTTTTTCCGCTGCCAGACCGGCTGGCGGCCAAGAGCCAACCAACACGCTGGACGCGGCCCTCAATATCAGCCGCAACCCTGCAGCAAGTGTTGCGACTCTGTACACGCTGTCGACTGCCAGTTCCGCTTTCATGCCGGTGCTTGCGGCGGCGCCGGCCGACTGGACGCTGTTTGTGAATTACACCGGCGGCGGGATGGCTTCGCCGTCAGGCCTTGGGATTGACGGCTCGGGCAACGTGTGGGTGGCAAGCTACTTCAATTCTGCTTCCCTGTTTTCCCCCCTGGGGAATCCGCTGCTGCCGCAGGGAATCACCGGCTTCGGGCTGAGCGCCTCGTATGGCCTTGCGGTCGATGCGAACAACGATGCGTGGATTCCCAACGAGCCCAATCCTGGTTTTGCCGGGAATAGTGTCAGCGTGTTCAATACCGCCGGCCAGTCCGTTGCCGGCAGCGGGGGCTTTACCGCCGGGGGACTCGACTACCCCATCGCCGTTGCCATCGACACCGATGCCAGTGCATGGGTGGTGGATTACGGAAACTCCCATCTGACCCACCTCTCGGGTTCCGGCCAGGCGCTATCCGGGGCCAGCGGCTACACGTCGCCGTTGCTCGCCTTCCCCGTAGCCGCTGCGATCGACGCAAGCCATAACGTCTGGGTTGCAAACCAGAGCGGGCCCACCGTGACCAAGGTTGCCTCCGATGGATCGCAGTTCACCAGCTATACCTGCTGCGACGCGCCATCCAGCCTGGCCATCGACCCGTTGGGAAATGTATGGGTGGGTAATTATTACGGCAACAGCGTCAGCGAGATCTCCAGCTCGGGGGTTGTGCTCGCGAATGGTACTTTTACCAGCGGAGGCATCGACCATCCTCAAGGCATCGCGATCGACGGCTCCTGCAATGTCTGGGTCGCGAATTACCGGAGTCCCTCCATCACCGAACTGGCGGGCGCGGGCTCTGCTTCTCCCGGCGCGGCGCTCTCTCCTTCCGGTGGATTGGGGCCCGATGCCAATTTGCTGGAAGCGTATGCCATCGCCGTGGATGCAAGCGGCAACTTGTGGATCAGCAACTTCGGCAGCAATATCCTGACCCAGTTTGTCGGCCTGGCTTCGCCCGTCCGGACCCCGTTGATCGGTCCTCCGGTAGCTCCCTGAGCCGGCGCAGTTGAGCGCACCGCCGCGCCACCGTTCTCTGTAACTTTGCAGCTATTTCAGCTCGCCCCCTTCTATTGAGGGAAGGGAACGAACTTGTCCGCGCAGGAGTCGGGCTTGCCTGCGGAGGGCTTGCCTGTGATGGTGACATCGGTGGCGGGGGTGGGAAGTTGGATGTTGCTGCCGCCCGCGCCGTAGGTGATGTCGGCGTAGTCAAAGGTGTAGGTGTAGGGAGTGGGCGGATTGGCCGCGTCGGCCAGCCAGACGCCGTCCAGTGTGAGCTGCGCGCGGTGGTCGTGGTCGTAGCCGTCGAAGAGGATGTGGCCGCCGCCGTAGACGCGCACGTTCTTCAACGTGATGTCCTTGAAGGTCGGTGGCGAGGGGCCTTTGGCCGGGCCGTTGGCGGCGTAGGCCATGGTGATGTCGAGCGGACGGCCAGAGTTGCGGATGCAGATGTCTTCGTAGACGGCATCGTGTACCAGGCCGCCTCGCGTACCCATGGACTTGATGCGGATGCCGGAGTCAGTGCCGTCGAGCGAGAGGTCGTAGACGCGCAGCTTGCTGACGCCGGCGTTGGTCTCAGACCCGATGGACATGCCGTGGCCCCAGTAGAAGTGGTTGTGGCTCACGGTCATCTGGGTGAGCTCGCCGGGACCACCGCCCTTAATGGCGATGTTGTCGTCGCCCTCGCGAAAGTAGCAATGGGTGATGGTGATGTTCTTGGAGCCGCCGCTGGGGTCGATGCCGTCGGTGTTGCGGGAGAGCGGATGCGGCGAACTGGTGTCGCGGCGGACTGTATCGATCTTGACGCCCCAGACGGTGAAGCCGTCGCCGGCCCGGTAGGAGACGTGGAAGTTGGGGGAGTTCCTGAGCGTGATGTGGTAGAGGGTGAAGTTGTCGGCGTGGTTGCAGACGATGAGGCGGGAAACCCTCTGGCTGCCGCCGTTTACGTCGGCCCGCTGGCCGAGTTCCCAGGCGCTCTCGCTCTTGCCCAGGATCTTTTCGCCGCCGCGGCCGTCGATGACGCCATCGCCCATAATGCCGGCGCCGGAGACGTTGTCGACCGTGATGAGCGGTTTGCAGCCGCCCCCGCCGCCGGTGGCGACGATGCCGCAGCTTCCGGGCGCGGTCTCCATTACGGCGGGATCGAGGGTCTCAAAGAGGGTTGCGCCTTTGTCGACGACCAGGGTGACGCCCTCGCGCAACTCCAGCGGGCCGCTGAGAAAGGCGTTGGACGCGCCGTGAGCCTGGAGCGCAACCGCCTTGCCCTTGCCGCAGGAGTCGATGGCCTTCTGGATGCGCTCGGTGTCGAGCTTGGATTCGTCAGCCGGGGCCAGAGTGTTATAGGTGCCATCGTTGACAGAAGCAAGGTGCGCGTCAAGCGTCGCGCAGAAGGCCGGAATCTTCGGCTCCACAACGGTGCGCGTATCCTGCGCGAGCACCGCGGAGGAAATGGCCATGGCGAGAATGCCGATCGAGGACAAAAGCCGACGCATAGAGACTCCTTTGTGCATGCAATGTGGAATTCTACATACCGATTCGGTTACTTCGCTTGTTTCTCTGGATTCCAGTGATCCGCCCCGGCCAGGAACCTGGCTGTCTCGAATTGCTTCGCTGCGGCGCTTGTCAATTGGTGAGATTTGGGCTCGCGGGCGGTTGGATTGGCGCCGGGGCCGGTGGATTCAAACTCCGCGTAGAAGGCGGTGTCGAGCCGGTGCGTGGTGGCGCCCCACTCGCGCCAGCCCGCGGGTTCGATGTGGCCCTCCATCACGCAGTTCAGGTAGACGACGGAGGCATAGTCTCGCCATGGGCGGCCTAGGAAGACGTGCTGCTCGCCGGGCTCGGCGGTGAGGTGGCAGTGGTTGAAGACGAAGGTGGATTGCTGGTCGGCGAGGTACTTGCCCTGCGCGGTTAGGTAGCCGCCGGCAGCGTGCAGGGTGCTGTGGATCTCGCAGTCGTTGAAGACCGCGTTGCCGTCGCCATAGATGAAGTCGACGTTGCCGGCGATAACGCAGTGGGTGAAGTAGCTGCGCGTGGGAGTCGGAACGCAGGGCGTGCGCGTGGCCGAGACGGCCGCTGGTTGGGTGGTCGCCGGGTAGGAGGTAGAACTGGGCGGAGGCATGCGCAGGCTGCCCGACTGGCCGCAGCCCTTTGCGCCAACGTAAAGGGTGTCCTGGTTGGCGAGAATCTGAACGTGGTCGAGGATGTTGCGGTCACCCTCCATGTTCAGCGCCTGCGCCTGCGAGCCGGCGGACACCTGCTCGTGGGTGCGGTTGAAGTCGTTCTGGAAGGTGATGTTCTCCGCGCGAAAGTCGTCGCCCAGCACGTGGACGGCGGCATAGCTGGGCTTGCTGCCGCGTGTGCCCTGGCTGGTGTCGTCGACGATGATCGTCTTGCCGGGATCGGTGCCGGTGCCCTTGAGGGTGATGTGCGACTGATTGATGATGACCTGCTCGCGATAGGTGCCGGGGGCGACCAGGACGGTGCCGCCGGTCGCAGGTACGTGATCGATGGCCGATTGAACGGTGGAGTACTCACCAGTTCCGTCAGCAGCAACGCGAAAGGTGGGAACGCCGTGTGCTGCAGGCTTGTGGCCCTGCTGGCCATGTGCGGGTCCGTTGCCGCACCAGATGACTGCTGCGAGCAGGGAACAAACGCCGAAGGGAGCGCCCTTTGGTCTGACCATGACGTCGAAGAGGATAGTCCATTCCACGCGCATTGGGCAAACCACGATGGGTGTTTATCCAACGGCCCGCTGGGGCCATTCCTCCTGTTTGCCAAAGGAATGTCGAAACTATACTCGTGGCTCGTTCGTCACACGGGCGCACCCATTACTTGGCCAGTATTTGCGCTTTGACATTGTTTCTTTCAGGCCGTTAGTATGCTCGCCACTCGATGGTATGACCACTCTGCCCGCCCAGAATGGCGACCTTGGAGAGCTCGGCGCGCTCGAAGTCCCCGCAGGCGAATGAGGTAGCTCCAAATCGTATCTCCAAGTCCAAGGCTGCGCGCAAGGAAGTTGCTATGAAGACGCTGGTCGTGTGCTGCACGATGCTCGCCATGGTTGCAAACAGTTCGCCGTGCCTGGCACAGCAGCGCGCAACCGCGCCGGCCGGAGCGCGCCTGGACCCTGCGGCGCGGCCCGTCCGTTCGCCGGAGATCAGCGCGGATCGCCACGTGACCTTCCGGCTGCGGGCGCCGGATTCCGCGTCCGTAGTTCTAAGCGGTGAGTTTATGAAGGGTACGCAGCCGTTGGTGAAGGACGCAGATGGCGTGTGGAGCGTGACGGTCGGGCCGCTGGCGCCGGAGATCTATGCATACAACTTCACCATCGATGGCATCAAGACCATCGATCCCGGCAACTTCGAGGTGAAGACGGGATCGACCGCGAGCACCATCGAGAGCATTCTCGAGGTGCCCGGCGACCACCCTTTGTTCTACGATGCGCAGCCGGTTCCGCATGGCGAGATTCGCACCGACTGGTACGACTCGAAGTCGCTGAATTCAATCCGCCGCGTGACGATCTACACGCCGCCTGGATACGACTCCAGCGGGAAGACGAAGTATCCGGTGCTGTATCTGTTCCACGGAGCGAATGCGGACGAGACGGCATGGACGCGCCTGGGCCATGTGAATCTAATCCTCGATAATCTGCTGGCGGCGGGCAAGATGAAGCCGTTTATTGTGGTGATGCCGTTCGGGTATCCGTCGCCGCCGAGCGTGCAGGTTGCGCCCCCGAGCGTGCCCACCACTAGCCCGTCGCGCGGGTTCAACTCGGTCACGGAGGACTTCGCCAAGGACCTGCTGGGGGACGTGGTCCCGTATGTGCAGACCCATTACCGCGTGTACACGGACCGTGACCATCGTGCGATTGCGGGCCTGTCGATGGGCGGCATCGAGTCGCTCGAGATTGGCTTGAACCATCTCGACCAGTTCAGCTACGTGGGTGGATTCAGCGCGGCGATATCTCCGGCGGGATTTGCGAAGGACTTTGCGGAAATTGCAGCCGACCCGAAGGGCGCGAACCGGCAACTGCATCTGCTGTGGATCGGCTGCGGCACGGACGACAGCTTGTTCCCGACGAGCACCAGTTTTTCGAAGTTTCTGGATGACGCGCAGGTGAAGCACACGTTCTACAAGATTCCCGGGGCGCACACGTGGATCGTCTGGCGTCAGTTTCTGGAGGAGTTTGCGCCGCAGTTGTTTCGCGCAGGCTGAGTCTTATTCGCAGCAGCGCCCACATCTAGAGGAGGATTCCGCTGTATGAAGCTTTCTTGTTCGACCACGCGGTCTGTCCTGAGCGTTCTTGCCCTGCTGGCTGTGCTGCTGATTCTGATGCCGACCGGCCGCGCGCAGATCGATCTCACGGCCGATACCCAGCATCCGGCGCTCTTCCTGGTGGGCGATTCGATTATGCGCACCGGGGTCGCTCCCGGCGATGCAGGCCCGTGGGGCTGGGGTTACGAGATTATCCCGATGTTCGACCCGGCGAAGATCCATGTCTACAACGAGGGGTTGGGCGGACGCAGTAGCCGGGGATACATCCAGGAAGGCGCGTGGGCCAAGATAATGGGTCATCTGCAGCCGGGTGACTGGGTGATTGTTCAGTTCGGCCATAATGACGCAGCCAACTCGCAGAACTACCCCGACCGCACAACTGTGAAAGGGAACAGCGACGAGACCCAGGATATCGACTCGCCAGTGACGCACGAGAAAGAGACGATTCACAGCTATGGCTGGTACCTGCGGCAGTACGTGCAGGATGTAAAGAGTAAAGACGCGAACGTGATCATCTGCTCGCCTCCGCCGCGCAATACGTGGGTGGACGGCAAGATCGTGCGCGGGCTGGATGGGTACGCCGGATGGGCGGAAGAAGCTGCGAAACAGAGCGGGGCACTGTTCATCGATCTGAACAGGATTTCGGCCGATAAGTATGACGCTCTGGGACAGGATGCTACCAAGCTTCTCTTCAACGACTTTCAACATAGCCGCAAGGCCGGCGCGCATTTGAATGCGGAGTCGGTCGTGACCGGGATTAAGCAACTGAATATTCCATTGGCGAAGGATTTGGCGGCGACGGCGCCACCGGCTGCCGCGAAGTGATTTTGAACTCGATGTGGGATGGATATGGTGCGATTCCGGTCTAATCCGGCGCACGAAGGAGAAAAGAGATGGGAATGAATCGAAGGCTGTGTGGAGTTGTGGTGCTGGCGTCGTTTGCGGCAGCCGGCGTGATGTTGAGTGGGCAGGCCCCGCCGCCGGCTGAGCCTGCGACAAGGGCGCCGATTCTGCCGTTGCCCGATCCGAAGGAGATTCCGCTGCCCGTGATCAAGACCGACATGAAGCCGATGCCGGGCGTGGATCAGCTTCCCAATCGTCCTGAGATGCCGGACGTGATGACGCTGAACAACGGGCAGAAGGTGAAGACCGTCAAGCAGTGGGACCAGCGCCGCGAGGAGATGTTCAAGACCCTCGACTGGTACGCGTTGGGCGAGGCGCCACCGCCGCCGGGCAACGTCAAAGGCACCGAGGTGCACTCCGAGCTGGTGCTGAATGGCAAATACAAATACCGCCTGGTGCACCTGACCTTCGGACCGAACTCGAGTCTCTCGCTCGACATCGGTATCTTCGCGCCGGTGGACAACAACCACGTGCCGACGCTGATCTCCTTCGGCGGCTCGCCTCCGGGCGCGACGGCGCTGCCGCGGCTGGCGCAGGGCGCGAACCAAGGACGCAATGAGGACGTGCTGCTGGTGACCGGGCCGATGGTTCCTGGATCGGGTGGATTCGGTGGCGGACGTGCGCCGGGAGCAGGTGCTCCGGGTGGTGCGAGCAATGCAGGCGGACCTGGAGGACCATCGGGTCCGGGCGGCGCAGGTGGCGCAGCGCGCGCTTCGGGTGGACCGGGAGGTCCGGCTGGGCCGGGCGGAGCGGGTGGAGCCGGCGCAGCGCCGCGGGGGTTTGGCGGGCCGCAGACGGCGGAGTCGATAGCCGAGCGCAACCAGGCCATCCAGCATGGCTACGCCTACGTGGTGTTTAACAACGGCGACTGCGGCGAGGACACCACGCTGCGACTGGCGGACGGAAGCTGGGCGTATCGCACCACGCGCTTCTTCCCGGCGTATCCGAACTACGACTGGGGACTACTGCGCGCATGGGCGTGGGGCGCTTCGCGGGTGGTCGATTACCTGGAGACAGATCCCTCGGTCGACCACTCGAAGTTCATCATCACCGGCGTTTCGCGTACGGGCAAGGCGGCGCTGGTCGCCGGCGCGTATGACGACCGCATCGCAGTGGTCGCTCCGGTGGCGAGCTCCGGCGGCGGGACTCCGGCGTATCGCTACAGCGGCTCGGTGCCCGACCGCGGCGGCAAGGAAGGCCTGACCGAGATGGTGCGCAAGTATCCCAACTGGTACTCGGACCACCTGCATCAGTTCTGGGGCCAGCCCGACAAACTGCCGTTTGATGAACACTGGCTGATTGCGCTGTGCGCGCCGCGGCCGATGATTGCGCTCGAAGGCGATCACGACCAGAACGTCAACCAGAACGGCGTGTGGCACTCCCTGGTCGCGGCCAAACCTGCGTACGAATTCTTCCACGATCCGGACCGCATCGGCATCAGCTTCGCGGACCGTCCGCACGGCATGGTGCAGGGAGACTGGGATGCACTGCTTGCATTCGCAGACAAATTCCTGATGGACAAGCCGACCACGCGCACCTTTGACCAGTACCCGCCGGGAATGGGTCCAAACGCTAAGTAACGCAGGCGTTCTTGATCCAGGAGCGGACCAGCAGTTTCGAGAGAAAGGCACATGATGACGACGAAAGCGATGCAGCGCCGCTACTTTCTGAAGACCGCTGCGCAAGGCAGTTTAGCGGCCCCGATGCTTGCCATGCTTCCGAGCCTGGCGGTGGCGCAGGAGGCGACGAAGACAGCGGCAGGCGCGGTCCCGCCGCATAAACCGGCTGCCACGCCGGCCAAGCCGAAGGTGACGCTGAACGTGAAGGACTACGGTGCAACCGGCGACGGAAAGACCAAGGACACGGTGGCGCTGCAGCAGACGATCGAGCGGTGCTCGATGTTCGGCGGCGGCGAAGTCGTGGTCCCGGCCGGCGACTATCTGACCGGGGCGCTCCAGTTGCTGAGCAATGTCGTGCTGCGCCTGGAGGAGGGCGCTACGCTGAACGGATCGCCCGACGTAAAGACGGACTATCCCCTGCGGCAGGTGCGCTGGGAAGGCCACTTCATGAAGGCCTACATTGGCTTCATCTCGGCCACGGATGCGGAGAACATCGGCATCGTGGGGCCGGGCAAGATTGTCGCGACGCCCGCGATCCGGGGCCGGCTGGAGCAGGGCACCGGGATGCGCCTGCCCCCGCTGCTGGAGTTCATCAACTGCAAGAACGTCACGGTCGAGAACTGCTATACGGAACAGACCGGCATGTGGTCGATCCATCCGCAGTACTGCGAGAACGTCACTTTCAAAAACGTTGTGGTGAAGAGCGGCGCGGACGGCATCGACGTCGACTCGTGCAAGCATGTGACCATCGATGGCTGCGACTTCGACACCACCGACGACTGCATCTCGCTGAAGTCCGGACGGGGGTTGGAGGGCTATACCATCGCACGGCCCACGGAGGATGTGCATATCTCCAACTGCACATTCAAGGACCGGGTGTGGGCGTGCATCGGCATCGGCAGCGAGACGTCGGGCGGCATTCGCGGCGTTCATGTCGACCATTGCAAGTGCCTGCAGGCGGGGACGTTTGCGATTTACATCAAGAGCCGGCCGGGACGGGGAGCGTTCATCGAAGACATTTATATGAACGATCTCGAGGTCTCCGGCGCGACGCTGGGGTTCCTGCGGTTCAACATCCTCAACAGCGGTATCGCGGATACTGCGAACCTGGTGCCCGGCGATGAGGGCATCCCGACCATCCGCAACTTCCACTTCAGCAATATCAAGGTGAAGGATGTACCGGTGCTGGTCGATGGGTTCAGCATTCATCCCAGGAAGCCGCTGGATGGCTTCTCCCTCACTAACATTACCGGGACCTGCGGGACGATTCCCGAGCCTGCGGTAAAACCCAGGGGCTTTCCGGACAAAATCCCCGCAATGATTACGCTCGCAAACATCAACCATGCGGTCCTCAGCGGGATCAAGGTGACGGTCGGGAACTTCAAAGGGCCTCTGCTGGCCACCTCCAACGTCACTGGCACCGGGCTGACCGGAGCGGCAAAGATCGCTGAGGCAGATATGCCCAAGGTGCCCGATCCCATCCTGCCGCCTGCCACGCCGTACCAGCTTCACTGAGGTCGACTTGAAATGTAGGTTTGGGGTACCCCGTATGAATCGTTCACGCTTCTCGTTTTTCGCTTGCGCACTGGTGTGCACGATGATGGCCGCGCTCGCAAATGCACAGCAAGTTGGCCTTCCCAAGGTCGTACCGGCAGTGCCCGCTCCTGGAGAACCTGGGTTGCTGTTCTATCTCTCCGGCGACCACGGTTTCAATGCCGACTATGCAGCGAGCGGGCAGACGGCCCCAAACTTCCAGTCCGACGTGCAGATTCTTCCCGGCGGAGCGAAGGGCTCCTATATCCAGTGCGGCAACAATCAACTGCTCTCCTACTGGGCGCCGGGCAACATCTACGCACAGCGGGGCACGCTCTCGTTCTACTGGCGCTCGCGCGATCCCGTGGACGAGACCGCGTTCCCAGTCTTCCGCGTTGGCTATGCCGACCACTCCAGTTGGGACCAGGTGTGGCTGCGCATCGATTACAACGGCCACGGCTTCGATGCCTTCGTTACCGACATCAATCTTGGCCGCACCCGGGTCTCGTTCAACATGCCGGACTTTCCCAAGCCCGATCAGTGGACGCACCTGGCGCTGACCTGGGACGAGACCACGGGAATTCGCTTCTATGTCAACGGCAAGCTGGTCGAGCAGAAAGCGGCCACCGGGATGTTCGATGCAGGACTCGACCAATTCGGCCCGCACTCCCGCATCATCGGGCCCACGGGCGTGGAGAGCTCTTACAACTTCGACCGCGGCGGCGATATCGACGAGGTCCGCATTTACGACCGCGCCCTCTCCGACGACAACGTTGCTTCGCTTGCCAAAGGTGAGATTCCACAATCGATTCCGCCAGTCACTCGCACGGTGGCGGCTGCGACGGTCGCGGTCAACGCAACTGCGGCTACGGTTTCGCCTGCGTCGCAATCGTCCTCCCTCCCCGTCGAAAGCTGGCAGCAGGAGTGGTGGTATCACTATGGCTGGAACCGTCCCGGCGACATCCCGGCCCCATTGGCGTCGCAATTCACCACGGTCCGCAAGGTGGAGATTCTCGAAGCGTACGACCTGAAACGCTGGTGGTGGCGCGCGAATGACGGTATCCGCGAGACCACGTGGCCCGGCGTCTACAATCGCTCGAAGTTGACCGGACGCTTCGACTACTTTCAGCTTCCCGACTGGGACTGTTACTCGGTCTCCGGCAAGTCCATCACCTTCTACATGCCGGACGAGCCGTGGAACCACCTGGAGATCGAGGGCGGCGCGTGGGGCAACGTGTCGCTTTTGACGCCCGGCAATGGCGATCCGAAAGCGGTTGCCGACCCGGACCAGCACGACACTTCGCCGATGCTCGCGAAGACGCTGTTCGAGCGGCCCAAAGGGCAGGAACGCACCAGCAATCAATTCGCGCAACCCATCACAGGCGAAAAGGTCCGCTTCACCAATGTGGAACAGGAGTGGCCTATCGGCGAGCTTTCCGCATACTACGTGCACGATGGCCGCGAGCCTGCCGGTAGCACGAAGCTCACGTACCGGCTGACTGCCAACGCATCTCCCTCGGATAACCCTTCGCTGGACTCTTTGGTTGCATTTATAGCCGGGCGCTATCCGGAGGACGAACGCCAGACCATGGTGGCGACGGCGGCCGGTGGGTTTGGCGGGCGCGGAGGCCGCGGCGGGGGCGGTCTGCCGGTTGTAGCAGAAGGCGAGGGAGGTGGCACTGAACTCCTGGGCGCCGGACCTGGCGCTCAAGGTCCAGCCGGAGCTATTGCGGCAGGGGCCGGTGCAGCGGGCGCTCCCGCAGGCAGGCGTGGGGGCGGCGCGGGGCGTGCGGGATTCCCGGGAGCCCCGCGCGCGATCGCGCAGACGGGCCTGCCTCTGGTCCACATCCTTATCGCCGCCGACCCCCGCGCCAGCCGGGGAGTGGCTGGCGGTCGCGGTGGCGGAGGCAGCAGTTGGCAGAACCTCGACGGCGGCCTGGACGGCATCGCCATCGATCTGCCCGCGCTGAACCTGAAGCCCACCCACGGCGACTACATTCCCATGAACATCCAGGTGATGGATCCGTTGTGGCCCATGCGGGATATGCTCGACTTCAGCTTTTCGGTCAAGCCCGGCGAACCGCACACCCTTTGGCTGGACACCCGCGACCGGATCCTGCAGAACGACAAGAGTCTCTACATCACCATAGCCTCTGCTTCGGCGGAGTTCGGCCCAGGTGCGCTGGAAGGCGCCGAGATTCGCGTCGTCTTCAAGCCGCGCAAAGACGCGCTGCCGGAACATATTGCCGACCGCCTGACCCAGGTGAAGGACAACTTCTCCAACATGGTCGAAGAAGCCGTCAGCTCGGAACGCCTGAACACCTGGAACCGCTTTTACGGCGACATCAGCGACTTGCTGCGAGTTGATCCGGAGAACGATCTCGGCCGCAAATACTGGTTCGCTGCAAATAGAGGCGCGGGAGGGCAGGCGCCTCCCTACACCCAGCCCGAAGTGCCCGCCGGAGTGCCTGCGTGGGCGTGGCTGCAGGTGAAGGACATGGACTACTTCAAGCGCTTCATCAACTGGTACATCGACAACCGCCAAATCTCGAACGGCGAGTTCGGCGGCGGACTCTCCGACGACAGCGATCTGACTGACTTGTTTCCTTCGGTCGCCTTCATGGGTGCTCCCGCGGACAAGATCACGCAGTCCGTCTCCAGGGAGCTGGAGGCCGATTACGACCAGGGGCTGTTCCTCAACGGCCTCGCCTCGGGGCAGTATGACGAACTGCACAGCTTCGAAGATGGCATCAACGTCCTCGGCCAGATGATGCTGCTGGACTTCGGCAGCCCCAAGCAGATCGAGCGCGCGATGCAGACGTCGAAGCGGCTGGAATGGCTTACCGGCATCAACGCCGCTGGGCACCGTCATATCCGGTCTGCCTACTTCAACGGTGCAAAGATGTCGGAGGGCGGTGTCTGGGGATGGTCCAAGGCGCGCGGGTACTACGTGTTCCAGCCCGCGCTCTCCCTGGTCCTTTTCAATGGAGTGCCCGAAACCAAGAAGATGATGCTGGAAATGGCGGACGGGCTACTCGCCCACCGCAAGCTCGGCCCGAATGGGAGGTATACCACCAGTTCTACCATCAACTTCAAGACGGACCAGGAGGCGACGGGCGGCTTGGGCGGCGGCGGCGGAGCTCCGTGGTTCATCATGTGGTCGGCCTACCGGTGGACGGGCGACAAGAAATACCTCCAGCCGCTGCTGGATGGCGGCGCGGTCTCTCTGGAGCAGGTCAACTCGGATGCGATTGACATGCTGCAAATGCGCGACGCGCTGGGCAAGGAGATTGCGAGCACTGCGGGTGCGGCGGGGGGCCAATTCGCCTGGCAGATGACGGGCGACACTCACTATCTCGAACAGGTCTACCGCACACAGTTGGAAGCCGAGGCCGATCGCGAGTACATCAACACCGAAGGCAGCCTGTGGATCGACCGTATTGCGGATGGCGGCGGCTTCAACACCGGCGATCTGCAGCGCGCGCGTCTCGGCGGCATCGTCCTGCAGCGGGACCGCATCTATCCCGGCAACGTGGTCGGCTGGCAATTCGATGCGCCCGCATCGGACGAGAGCGTCGCGATCCTTATACCCGAGGCAACGCCCGACTACTTCAAGGTCATCGCCTACAACCTCGATGCGGTCCCGGTGAAGGCGCACATGACTGGCTGGGAGATCGATCCGGGCAAGTGGGAGATCACACAGGGCACGCAAACCGATGCGACCACAGGCCCAATTCAGGGCGGAGTCACCCGCACCGCGGACTTCGAGCGCAGCACCAGCCTTGACATCACCTTCCCGCCGCACGCCACGACCGTGCTCGAACTCAAGCTGGTCGAAAAGGGGGTGCCCTACTGGTCCAGACCCGACCTGGGGATTGATCCCGGCGACGTCAAGGTCGAGGGAAAAACCATGAAAGTCACCGTGCATAGCCTCGGGTCGGTGGATGCTCCTGCATCAAAGGTCGTGCTTCGCGACCGCACGGGCAAGGTATTGGCAGCCGCCAAGGCGGCTCCGCTCAAGGCCCCGCTGGATCTTGTGCCCAAGACTGAAGTGGTATCTCTGGCTTTACCGGCCAATGCGGATTGGAAGGGCGGAAGCGTCACCATCGAGTCGAGCGGCAGTGTTCCGGAGATCACCCAGAGGAACAATCGGGTTCAGTTCTGAAGCAGGGCATTAGCATCGCTTCAACCAGAACTGCGCGCTGGGCCGAACTCCTATAATCAGGATTGGCCTTCGACATCGGTCTTTTGGAGTGGAGCTTCCGTGCAAGCCGCATTCGCTTTTGGCAAAACAGGTTTGGTTCTTTCGCTTCCCCGTGGGCCTCACTACGACGTGGCGGAGATTCGCTCCGCCGGCCCGCTCGTGGATGTTGCAGCGGCGTTGGGCGAAGCGCTGGACCATCCCATCGGAAGCAGGCCGCTGGTCGAACTCGCGGCAGGGAAGCGAACCGCCGCAATCTCGGTGTGTGACATTACTCGCCCTGCTCCCAATCGAGTGACCCTGCCGCCACTGCTCGAGCGGCTGCACGCTGCGGGCATTCCCGAGACCGGCATTACCATCCTGATTGCCACCGGCCTGCACCGCGCTGCCACCACCGCGGAAATCCAGACCATTCTTGGCCCCGAGATTCCCACTCGCTACCGCGTGGTGAACCACGACGCCCGAGCGCTGGGGGACCATCAATCGCTGGGGTCCACCCGCCGCGGTACCCCGGTCTATATTGACAAGCGATTTATCCAGGCCGATCTGCACATCACACTCGGTTTCATCGAACAGCATCTCATGCTCGGCTTTTCCGGTGGCCGGAAGCTGGTTGCGCCCGGTCTTGCGGCGCAGGAAACAATCAAGGTGATTCATTCGCCGCGCTTCATGCGCGAACCGATGGCTACCGAGGGATCGATCGACGAGAATCCGTTGCACGCGGAACTTCTTGAAATCGCCCGCATGGCACGCCACGATTTTGTTCTCGATGTCACCCTCACGCAGCAGCGAGAGATATCCGGCGTTTTTGCAGGCAATCCTGTGGAGGCGCACGCAGCGGGGGTTGCGTTCCTCCGCGCCACCTCGCTTGCGTCGTTACCCGCGTTCGCCGATGTGGTCATCACCAGTGCGGCCGGATATCCGCTCGACCTTACGTTCTACCAGTGCGGCAAGGGCATTACCGCCGCCCAGCACGTCGCGAAGCCGGGTGGAAGAATCCTGCTTCTGGGCGAATGCGCCGAGGGAACGGGGTCGCCCGAATTCACCGAAAAGCTCCGCAACTTCACCGGCAATCAAGAGTACCTCCGAGACATCGCGGACACTCCAGTTATTCCCGACCAGTGGCAACTTGAGAAGCTCGCGCTGGTCGGCCTCAATCATGAGCTGTTCTTCTATACCCCGGGGGTCTCGGTGGAAGCCCTCGGCGCCCTCGGCGCGCACAGCTTCTCCGACCTGAACCTAGCTGTGGATCGAGTGCTCGCAGACTTGCCTGCGGGAGCGCGCGTTGTCCTGATTCCGGAAGGTCCCTACTGTTTTGCCCGAGTCACCGAATAAGCGCACCGAGGGTATCCCTGTCGGCCCCGCCAGGGTCAGAAGCCCGAATGCAACAATTTGCACTTCGGTTAGGGCACAATAGCGCCAGTGGTTCGACGCTATTTACAGTCAGTGATTTCCGAATACAATCTTTCCAGGTGGAAGCTTTCATACCAGAGTTCCAGGCTCTCCTTGTGGAGTGAGCGGCTTATTGGCCGTTATGTTGCGCTATACCGCAGTTCGCAGTAGAAAGACCGTCTGATCAGCTTCAAGGGCCCCTGTTTATTCTCGTAGTCCCGTGACCGCTCGGTAGTCCTATGAACCCTTCTGCCGCGCATGAGCGCCTTCCCTGGTTGTCTTCCGCTAGCAGCCGGACCCGGGCCAATTCGCGCCTATCGAGCGTCGTGCGGGCTGTCGGCCGCTGGCCCGCGGCTGCACTCGGATTGGGAACACTCATAGGTCTGTCTCTGTCTGGCGCGGCGCAGACCTCCGCTCCCCAAGTACGCGCCGAGTTCCGGACCGCCCCCCGTTCGCTGATCACGCAGGGCATCGATCGCACCCGCCTGGTGACGACGACGGGCGCCGTCAACCGCGAAGCGGCCACTGCGCAGGACCTCGGAGCCCGCGATCCATCCGGGCCCATAGAGCACATTCAGCTTGTGTTGCTGCGTCCGCCAGAGCGCCAGGCCGCGTTTGACGCCGAGGTCGAAGCGTTGCACCGCCCCGGCGATCCCAGCTACCACCAGTGGCTTACGCCGGAGATCGTGGGAACCGAGTTTGGCCCATCCGCGTCCGACATCGCCACGTTGACCAGCTACCTCCAGTCCGAAGGCTTCACGGTGAACAACGTGGGCAAGAGCGGCATGTACGTCGATTTCACGGGTACAGTCGCGCAGGTGCAGCAGAGCTTTCACACCCAGATCCACAACCTGCGTCTGGCAAACGGAGAGGAGCACTACGGTGCGATGAGCGACGCCCAGTTGCCGGAGGCGTTGGCGCCGCTGGTCTTGGGATTCGTTTCGCTGAGCAATGTTTCGAGCATCCATCCCACCTATCACAAGGTCGTGCCGCCGTCGGCCAGGGCTGTCCCTGCCGGCAGTTTGGGGCCTAAGCCACTGGACGACGTGAGTTCGACGAACTACGCGGTTGGCCCGCAGGATTTTTACACGATCTACAACGAAACGCCGCTGCTGACGGCCTCGACTCCGATCAATGGCAGCGGAGTCACCATCGCGCTGCTGGAGGAGACTGACATCAACACTGCGGATGTCACCTACTTCCGCACCAATCTGTATGGGGTGAATCCGGGCACGCCGGTCTCGCTGGTGGTGCTGCCGGTGTCGGATACCCAGTACCCCAACTGCACTCCGGCTGGCACGCTGAAGTCGGATGGCGAAGAGGGTGAGGCGGTTCTGGACACGGAGTGGTCGGGTTCGGTGGCCCCCGGTGCAAATCTCCTCTTCATGGAGTGCGCGACCACGGGGACGATGGGGGGCATCATCCTGTCTGCCCAGACGGTGATCGAAAACAATCTCGCGGACATCATGAGCCTGAGCTACGACGACTACGAAAGTGATAGCCCCAGTCAGGACGCGATGGTCAACGACCTGTGGGAGCAGGCCGCCTCGCAGGGCCAGACGGTGGTTGTTTCTGCCGGCGACACCGGACCTGCCACCGAGGACGGGGACCTTCAGAATACCTACGCAAAGAACGGCATTACTGTCAGCGGCTTATCCTCGACCGCTTGGAATGTTTCCGCCGGAGGCACTGATTTCCAGGATACCTACAACCAGCTTGAAAACAGCCACACCGCCTACGGCATCAGCGCGTTCTGGAACAGCACCAATGGGCCCGGGCTAAGTTCTGCGAAGAGCTACGTCCCGGAGACCACCTGGAACGATACCTGTGCCAGCAGCATTTATAACGCGTACGTGGAGGGCTCCTCCGCGAATGGAGCGACCCTCTGTGGAGCTACTTCGGAGAGCAATCTCTATCTGGCTGCGGGAGGCGGAGGTCCGAGCACGCTCTACACCCGCCCCTCGTGGCAAACCGGCACGGTATACGGTTTGCCCTCCACGTCGGCCTATACGAACGCCGAAAACCGGCTGCAGCCGGACGTTTCACTGTTCGCCGCCAACGGCTTCTGGTACCACGACCTGCCTGTCTACGAATCGGATGAATCGTCGTCGCCTTCTTATGCAGGCGGGACTTCCTTTGTAGCGCCGCAACTGGCGGGTGTCTTTGCGTTGATCAAGCAGAAGACCGGCGAAAGGCTCGGCCAACCGAACTACGTGCTCTACAACATGGCCGGAGTGGAGTTTGGAACTACCAGCTATACGGGAAGCGCCTGCAATGGGAGCGGTGCGTCGGGCATCGGCACCACCAGTAGTCTTCCTGCAAGCACCTGCATTTTCTACGACATTCAAACCAGCAACAACTCGGTCGATTGCGGACATGGAACGCCTGACTGCTACACGCTCTCCGGCAAATCCTTCGGCATCCTGTCCACCAGCACGACCGCGGAGGACCCCGCGTTTCCGACCAATGAAGGCTGGGACCCAGCGACCGGCATCGGGTCGCTCAATATAACCAACCTGGTCAACAACTGGCAGAATGCGGCCGCTGGAGGAACTCTCTTTACCCCGACCGTCACTGTGACAGCAACGTCGGCCTCCTATACCTACGGCTTGCCCTCGGCGATCACGTATACCGCGACGGTCTCGGGTCCGGGCAGCTTTCCCACCGGGTCCGTGACGTTCTCCGGTTCGCCCACCATTTCAACCATTGGCAACGATCCTCTGGCGATAAGCGCTGGCTGCAAAACCGGCTCAACCTGCACCGAGTCGGCGGCGCAGGCGTACACGCCGCCGGCCACGCTCGCCGCAGGAAGCTACACCATCACTGGCGCCTACCTCAGCACCAACGAGAATTACGCCACCGGTTCGGGCACCACATCGCTTACAGTGACGCAGCGCACGCCGGCAGTGACGGTAAGCGCGGTGTCGATCGGTCAGGGATTGGCGTCAACGACCCTTTCGGCGACCGTTACCTACGGCGGCAGCGGCGTTGCGCCTACCGGCGGGCTGACGTTTCAGGTGGACTCGGGCAGCGTGGTGACGGCGACCTGCACGGGTTCGTCGAGCCCGCTGAGCTGTTCCTACGCCGCATACCCAACCTCGACCCTGGCCCTCGGTTCGCACACGATTACCGGGGTGAGCCTGGCGGACACCAACTACGCGAGCGCGAGCGCCACCAACACCCTGACCGTAGTTACGCCGACGAGTCCGACCATTACCTTTACGGTTCCGAGCCATCACACCATGGATCAGCCATTTGCGGTAACGGCGACTTCAAACTCGCCCGGCTCGATTACCTACTCGGTGGTCAGCGGGCCGGCGGCGATTGCGGCCAACACGGTAACGCTCACCGGCGCGGCGGGGACGGTGATGCTGAAGGCCTCGCAGGCGGCCGGCGGTGTCTACTCGGCGGGTACGCAGACCGCCAGCTTCACGGTCATCGCGGGCAGCGTGTGGTTCGGCGACGGCACCGGCAGTCTCAGCACGTTCGACCTCACCGGAACCGCGATCACCGGCACCAGCGGCTTCACCGGTGGTGGAGTTGGAACCATCGCAACGCCGCTTGGACTGGCCTTCGACTCATCGGGCAACGTGTGGGTTGCCAGCAGCGCCGGCGTCAGCGAATTCACTCGCCAGGGCGTCGCGGTCACGTCGACGCCCTATACGGCCGGCGGTATCAGCAATCCGCTGGCAGTCGCGGTCGACGGCGCAGGCCAGGTTTGGGTTGCGAATGCAGCAGCGGCGGGCACGGTGAGTGTGCTGAACAATGCGGGCGCGCCGGTGTCGCCTTCCACAGGCTATTGCATTACGGCGTCGTCCTCCACAGGCACTTGCGTGACGGGGAGCAAGCCCGCCGGCATTGCCATCGATATCTCGGGCAACGTCTGGATTCCAAGCAACACTGCGAACACAGTCACCAGGATCCTCGGGGTGGCGGCGCCCGTCGTGCCCCTTGCAACCGGAGCCGCGAGTGGGCCAGGAGTGGAGCCATGATGCGTCAACTTTGGTTGAGATTACTTGTTCTCGCATGCGCGACGGCTATGGCGTTTGGTCTCAGCGGTTGCGGCGCGGGCGTGCCGCCGGGCGCAAGCGCTCCCGCCACGCTCACGTTGCCCGCGGCCCACGGAGTTGTCATGGGCGGCCAACAACCTGTGGCTGGAGTGACCCTGCAGCTCTACCAGGCGGGCACGACTGGTTATGGCTCAGCCGCAACCAAGCTTGGATCTCCGGTTCAGACCGATGCGAATGGCAACTTCAACATACCTACCAACACCTGCACCGCGGGCTCACAGGTCTATCTGGTGGGCATTGGCGGACAGCCGATCGCAGCCACCATGAGCTCGCCTGCGGTCACCAACAACAACCTGGCATTGATGGTCGGCCTGGGCACATGCGGCGGGGCCGATCTCAACAACTTCATCAACGTCAACGAGCTGACCACCGTGGCGAGCGTCTGGGCGCTCGCGCCTTTCATGACCGGGATCGCCAACATCGGCAGCAGTTCCACCAATGCGGCGGGGCTTGCGAACGCTTTTGCAACCATCAACGAAGTCGTGAACACCGCCAACGGAACCACCCCCGGGCCGGCATTGCCCACCGGCGCAACCCTGCCGACGACTGAGATCAATACCCTGGGCGACATACTCGCGGAGTGCATCAACTCGGGTGGCGGAACGGAGGGTGACGGCAGCGCCTGTGGCATGCTCTTCGAGTATGCGCCGAACGCCGCCGGCACCGTCTTTCCCACGGATACGATCACCGCCGTAATGAACATTGCCCAGTCGCCGGGGCGGAATGTCTCGACTCTCCTCCGAATAGTCTCCCCGACTCCGGTGTTCCAGCCGGTGTTGAACGTCAATATGCCGCCTAACGACTGGACCATCGCTATCACCTACACCGGTGGCGGCCTCAGCACGCCGACCTCAATTGCCACCGATGCGGCCGGCGCGGTTTGGATCGCCAACCACGGCAACTCCAGCGTGACCAAGCTCAGCTCGACCGGCGCCGCGGTCTCGGGCAGCCCCTTCACCGCCGGCGGCGTCAACGCTCCCTCGGCCATTGCCATCGATACCAGCGGCAATGCCTGGGTCGCAAACGCCGGCAACAGTACCATCACCAAGCTCAATTCCGCCGGTGCCGGTGCGACCGGCAGTCCCTACTCAGGCAACGGCCTCAGCACGCCCGCGAGCATTGCGATCGATGGCTCAGGCAATCTCTGGGTTGCCAACACCGGCGCAAACCCCGTGAGCGCGTTCACCAGCAGCGGCGGTACGCTGGCTGGCTCTCCGTATTCCGGCGGGGGAACCAGCGCGCCAGTCAGCGCCGCCGTTACACCGAAGTAGTTGCAACCGTTTTGAAAGGAAGAATCGAAGGCATGAAGCATCGCGACGCACCCTGCCGAATTCGGGAGCACCTCTCGATCCAGCAAATCGGGACGGAGACTCTCGTATATGATGAGCGTCGCCATCAGGCCTTCTGTCTCAACCAGAGCTCTTCGGTCATCTGGTACCTTGCGAACGGAGAGCATTCAATCGCTCAAATCAGCGCAGCGGCGTCGCTTCAGCTCGAGACTCCGATAAGCGATGAGTTGGTGTTGTTTGCTCTCGAGGAGTTGCGAAGAGACGGCTTGGTTCAGCCCTCCTCAATCGCTGAAGCCGGGCAGGCAATCTCCCGTAGAGCCATGCTGCGGAGGCTCGGAGTTGGCGGCGCCATGCTGCTTCCTATCGTTTCCGCAATCATCGCTCCTACCCCGGCACAGGCGGCTAGCGGTTGCGTCGATTGCTCGAGTAGTGTGCCGGCAAGAGCGAGAAAGCGGCGGGCTCCGGCTGCCCCTTCTCAATAGCAAAAACGAAGCCGCGGAACGACATGAGACTCTCTTACTACATCGGGCACCAGGGCCACGCACGACAATCCAATCGAGCCGGCGCGCTTGCGCTTGGACTGGTTTTGGCGTTTTCGGCCGGCTGCGACCTGTCGAGCCCGTTGCTATCCTCCCCTCAGCAAGGCGCCGCGTTGCAGGGGCGAGTGCGTGGTGGGCAGCAGGCCGTCAGCGGCGCATCGATCCAGCTCTACGCTGCAGGTTCTGCGGGAACTGGTGCGGGAGCCGTCAACCTGCTCGCACCCAATATCGTCACTACGGATGCATCCGGTTTCTTCAATATTACCGGCGACTACATGTGCCCCACCGCAACCACCCAGGTTTATCTCGTGGCTCGCGGCGGCAATCCAGGTCTCGCCGCCGGTGTGGACAACTCCGCGCTGGTCATGATGGCGGCAATCGGCAACTGCGGAGACCTGACAAGTTCCAGCAGCATCGAAATCAACGAGGCTACCACCGTCGCCTCTGCCTGGGCGCTATCGCAATTCATGGTCCCCGGCGCCATGGTCGGGTCGACCGCAACCAACACCGCGGGCCTCGTGAATGCTTTTGCGGTAGCAGCCAACCTCGCCGACACTGGCACCGGCCTTGCTCCCGGCTCGGCTCTGCCCACCGGTGCCGTCACGGAGACGGCGAAGCTCTACACGCTGGCAAATGTCCTCGCTGCCTGCGTCAACTCGGATGGCGGCTCCGCCTGCGCTCCATTGTTCGTTGCGGCAACAACTCCTCAAGGTACTCCGGCCAACACTTTCGATGCGGCCCTCAACATTGTGGAGAATCCTGGCAGCAACGTCGCGGCGGTCTTCAATGCGGACGCGCCGCAAGGGCCTTTCCAGCCTGTGCTCAGTACGCAGCCCAATGACTGGACGATGTCGATCACGTATGGAGGTTGCACTCCGGCGTGTGGTGGCCTCAACACGCCCGGTTCGCTCGCAATCGACTCCGGCGGAAATGTTTTTGTCGCGAATTATTTTGGCGGCGTGGTCTCGGAATTCTCGCCTGCTGGAGTACCTGCGTCCGCGACAGGCATCTCCGGCATCGGTCTGGACGAGTCCTACGGCATCACCATCGACGGCTTCGACAACGTCTGGGTCACGAACTACCAAAGCGTGACCAGCGCCAACAACCAGCACGTCGGCAGCGTCAGCAAGTTCTCCTCCAGCGGCGTCGAAGTCTCTGGCTACGGCTATACCGGCGGCGGCGTCTACTATCCGCTGGCTGCGGCGGCAGACTCCAACGAAACCATCTGGGTTGCCGACCATGCGAGTTCCTCGGCAACGCTGCTGGCCAACGATGGTTCCGCGATCTCCGGCAGCAGCGGCTACGCACCCTCCGCGCTTCCATTTACCTCCGCGGTCGCGCTCGACGGAAGCCACAACGCCTGGTTCGCCGTGCAGAGAGGAGCGGCGCGCGTGACTGCATTAGGCGCGGTCAGCAGCTTCTCTTGCTGCAACGATCCGGAAGGCATTGCTATCGATCTCTCAGGGAATGTCTGGATCGCAGACTATAGTGCGTCCGAAATTGTGAAACTCACCCCGTCCGGGAGCGTCGCGCAACGAGTGGGCCTTAGCAACAGTGCCGGTCCGCAGGGAATTGCAATCGATGGCGCCGGCAACGTCTGGGCAGCGAACTATTACGGCGATTCCCTCGTCGAACTCGCCGGTTCGACCGCTGCGATCGTCTCCCCATCCCATGGCTACGGTCTCGACGCGTACCTCAACGAGCCCTATGGATTAGCAATCGACGCGAGCGGCAATCTCTGGCTTTCCAATGCCGGCGGCAATACGCTAACCCAATTCGTAGGACTCGCAACCCCAATCAAAACGCCGCTGCTCGGCCCTCCGGTCCAGCCATGACCGCTCGCCTCCGGTCGCTGCACTGTCTGCTACTGCGGCGAGTATGCCGTCCTCGACCAGCAGGGCCGCGTGTATGGTTGACTGCGATACCCTTGGGCGGGGCGCCCCTATGAGACCAGGCATCGAATGCCTGCTGGAGATCCTGCGCGGACAAGGCGTTGCCCGCACCATCGACGCAGCGGAGTGGGAGGCAGCGCTGGTGCTTGCGGAAGAGGAGCATGTGCTGTCGTGGACGGTGGCCCGTCTTCGCTTGCGACAGTCCTCAGTCCCGCCGGAAATCGCCAGTAGTTTTGCAAAAATCGAACGCGACGCCGCGCTCGCCGCATTCTATTGGAGTTCCGAGCTGAAGGGAGTGTTGCGCGCGCTAAGCCAGTCAGACATCCTGGCCGTACCGCTCAAAGGCCCATTCCTGGCTGAGCGGCTCTACGGAAACGCCGCACTGCGGGTCAGCCGCGACCTCGACCTCCTCGTCCGCAAAGCCGATCTGCCTCGCGCCGAAGCCGTTCTTGCCGCGATCGGATTCATCCCCGGCGTACCCGACGACTACCATCGTTCCTGGTACAGGCGGACCACGACCGTCGAGTTGCACCACGACGTGGAGAACCCGCTGGCTTTCAACTTCCACGTCGAAGGCGCATTGCAGAGGGCGCAGCCAGCCGTCTTTCAGGGAGAGCGCTGCTGGCAGCTTGCGCCGGACGACGAACTGCTCTACCTTTGCCTCCACGCCGCGCGTCACCGCTTCGAGCTTCTTAGCCTCATTGTCGATCTGCAACTGGCGTTCGAGAAACTTGTCCACCCGGCCACCGTTTGGCCCCCTCGGCCGGAGGTCGCTGAACTCAGCAATCTGCTTACGCTGGGGCTGGCGATAGTGCGCCGTTTGCAACCGAACACTGCAGTCGTCCTTAGCCTTCCTGGAACTAAAGAACAGAACCAACATCTTGAAGGCCTTGCCGATCGCCTGTGGCAGCAACTACTAACCCAGCCAAGCGAGCCTCTGAACTGGCGCACGGCGCACGCGTTCTTCGTGGAGATCGAGCGTCCTGGATGGCCGCGATTCCGCCGCCATTGCCGGCATCTTAGGATCCTCGCCGGGCGTGCCATCGGACCTGACTACGAGTTTGCCGCGCGGTTCGGGTTGCATCGAACCTGGCAGGTGCGGATGCTGCGTCCTTTCCGGCTGCTCGGTGACTTGTTCCGCCGCCGGGCTCCTCCTTTGCAATGAGGTGCGCGCAAGCCCGCAGTTCCGGGAGCGGTCGTATCATTGGATCAGCTTCGCCAGCGAATATGAATGCATTGGTTCTGTCCGACTACAAGCAATTGAAGATCGAAGATCTGCCCGTTCCAGTGTGCCGCCCCAGAGACGTTTTGATTCAGGTGGCCGCGTGCGGAATCTGCGGCAGTGACGTCCATGGGTACGACGGCTCTACCGGCCGGCGGATTCCTCCTATCGTGATGGGGCACGAAGCCGCAGGCATTGTGGCCGCGGTGGGAGCGGAGGTAAGTGGCGTTGCACCGGGGGATCGCGTTACCTTCGACTCGACCATCTACTGTGGCAAGTGCGAGTTCTGTCTCCGCGGCCAGGCCAACCTCTGCGAGAATCGCCAGGTCGTTGGCGTCTCCTGCGGCGAATACCGCAGGGCGGGCGCCTTCGCCGAGTACATCGCCGTGCCCGAGTACATTACCTATAAATTACCGCCGTCCTTGTCCTTTGCGGATGCGGCGATGCTCGAAGCAGTGTCGGTCGCGCTGCATGCGGTCAAGCTTGCGCATATCGAAGGCGGTGAAACCGCATTGGTCATCGGAGCCGGCATGATTGGGCTGCTGGTGCTGCAGGCTGCTCGCGTAGCGGGTTGTTCGCGCGTCCTGGTCGCGGATGTGGACGGGACCCGGCTGGAGATGGCGGCGGCGCTGGGAGCGGCGGAGACGCTTCATTCCTCTGGAGCAGAGCTGACACAAGAGATTCTTCGCCTGACCAACGGTCGCGGAGTCGATGTCGTGCTGGAGGCGGTTGGGCACACTGAGACCGTGGCGACTGCAATCGATTGTGTACGCAAGGGAGGCACGGTGACGCTGATCGGCAACCTCGTACCGCAAGTCTCAGTCCCGCTGCAAAAGATAGTGACGCGCCAGATTCGGCTGCAGGGCTCATGCGCGTCTGCCGGAGAATATCCTGAGGCGATCGAGCTGGTTTCCAGCGGTAAGGTCAAGGTCGCTCCGATGATCTCTGCCATCGCGCCGCTGCGTGACGGGCCGCAGTGGTTTGAGCGCCTTTACGCACACGAGCCGAACCTGATGAAAGTAATCCTCGATCCGAGAGAACCGGGTGCAAGCCGATGAGCGAGCCTCTCTTCAGTCTCGGCGGCCAGACGGCAATCGTCACGGGTGCGAGCCGTGGCCTCGGACAAGTCTTCGCCCGCGCACTGGCACACGCTGGAGCCGACCTTGTTCTCACTAGCCGCAAGCGCGCCGATCTGTCTGCCTTCGTTGCGGAAATCGAAGCAATGGGGCGCAAGGCGCTTCCGCTCGATCTGGACGTTCGCGACCAGGACAGCATCGAGCGCATGGCAGCGGCTGCCGAGCAGGCGTGCGGGCAGATCCACATTCTCGTCAACAACGCAGGTTGCAATGTGCGCAAGCCGGCCCTCGACGTAACCTGGGACGACTGGAACCTGATCCTGGACACCAACCTGCGCGGCAGCTTCTTCGTTGCTCAGCAAATCGCGCGGCGCATGGTCCCGCACGGCTACGGCCGCATCGTAAACATCGGCTCGGTCACCAGCGTATTTGGCTCCGCCGGGTTGGCCCCGTATGGCGCAAGCCGAGGCGGCATCCGGCAAATGACCATGAGTCTCGCCGACGACTGGGGCCGTCACGGCATTACGGTCAACTGTCTCGCGCCCGGCTGGTTCCGGACGGCGCAGAACGACGTTCTATACCGTGACCAGGCCTGGGTGGATTACCTCATCGACCGCATTCCCGTGAAGCGTCCCGGCGAGCCGCGCGATCTCGAAGGGCCAATCGTCTTCCTTGCCTCCGAGGCCAGCCGCTACATTACCGGGCAGACGCTCCTGGTCGACGGAGGCATCTCGACCGGCGCAACCCGCGCCATGGTCGATCCGGCTCGCTAGGCGCCACTGGCCGCCTCCTGCGGAATCTGCTCGATTCGGCCGAGGAGGAAGATATAGCTGGCAATGCCGATCAACAGATAAATTGCCGAGATACCGAAGGCCCATGCGTAGGCGTGAGTCACCGCAACAACGTACCCGGTAACAATCGGCGCGGCGATACCGGAGAGTTGGTTGGAGAAGTTCATGATTCCGCCGACGCTGCCGACGCTGCCGCGTGGCGCGATCATCGAGGGGACCGACCAGCCCACCGGGGATGCTGCGGACAGCCCGCCAATGGAAACACTGATCCATATCAGTGCGCGCGTTGCGGTGTGGGCGTGCGCCGCGCCGAGGATGCCGAGGCCGAACGCGGTACCGACGACGATGATCGTCTTGCGCACGCGGCTCGGGTCCCATCCGCGATGGATCAGGAAGTCGGCCAACCACCCTCCACTCAAGTCTGTCGCGGTGGCAAACAGCCAAGGGACGCTGGTGTAAAGGAAGGAGTGCAGCAGGTCGATGTGCAGCGCCGCGGAGAAATAGCTGGGCAGCCACGTTATCAGGAGATAGAAGACGTAGTTGTACGATCCAAAACCCACTGCAAGACCCAACACCTTGCGCTGGCGCAGCAGGTAGCCAAGCCGCGCCCGTGGCTGGGCGCTTTCCAGTGGGTCGGGTTCAATATGTTCCGCGATGTGTGCGCGCTCGGCATCGCTCAGTTGCGGGTCGTCCTGCGGGTCGCGATACACCCGCCAGAACAGCAGGAAGTAGGCGAGGCTGACGAATCCGGTTGCGGCGAAGCTCCAGCGCCACCCCACCTTTAGCAGAACGATTCCGATCAGAGGCACACCGATGGCGTTGGCGAATTTGGCGGCCGAATCGAAGATGGCGGTGGAAAAGCTGCGTTCCTTCGGCGGAAACCAGTGGCCGACCGCCTTCGCGCTCGCAGGAAAGGTGGGCGCCTCGCCGACCCCCAGAAGGAACCGCGCCGCGAAAAACCCGCCGAGGTTGGGAGTGACCGCTGCGCCGAAGGAAGCGATGCTCCACAGCAAGGTGCTGATACGGCCGATGCGACGGATGCCGAAGCGGTCCAGCAGCACTCCGATCGGAAGCTGGCACATGGCGTAGGTCCAGTTGTAGGCGCCGGAGAGATACCCGAACGCGATATTGCTAATGCCAAAGGTGGTAATCAGAGCGTCGTGCGACACCGACAGGTTTACCCGGTCGAAGTAGTTGACCAGCACGCCGAGCGACAACAGCCACGCGATCCGCAAACGGCGCTGCGACGGCCGGAATGGATTGATTGAGATCACGATTCTGCCTGGCTCGCCGGGCTGTGTATGCTGCTATAAACCCCGTCAAGTCAGTCTAGAGCAGAACCCAGGCTTGGTCCGAACTACGGCAGGGAAGCTCTGCGGGCGTGGCTCCCTGCGATCGCGAGACGCTTCAAAAGCGCTGCCACAACCTGACCGCGGCAGCGCGGGCTTTGGCCATAATCTCCGGTTCGTCAATCGCGAGCAGCTTTCGGTCCTGCATTACGACGCGTCCGCCGATGATGGTGGTCTCGACCGCCCGGCCGGAGACGCCGAAGAGGATGTGGCTATCGATGTTCCCCGCACGCATCGGGGTCGGCGGATCGTAGTTCACCACAATCACGTCCGCGAGGGCGCCGGGAATCAGTGTGCCCACGGAATGCCCGAAGCAGGCACTCGCGATGCGGGCGTTCTCGCCAAACAGCATCGCCGGGGGCTCGGCCCATCCAGCGCTCGGCTGGCCAGCCTGGTGTTTATGCAGCAGATTCGCGACCTTCATGGATTCGAACATGTCGCAGGTGTAGCCGTCGCTGCCAAGGCCCACGCGCACTCCGCGGTGGACCATGTCGAGCACCGGAGCGCAGCCGACCGCGTTGCCCATGTTGGATTCAGGGTTATGAATCACGTTGGTCCCGGTCGCCCGCAGCAGGTCGATCTCGCTGGAATCGACATGGACGCAGTGGGCAGCGATGGTCCTGCCGCCCAGAATGCCAAGGTCGTGCAGGCGGTGCACCACTCGCTTGCCGTGCTCCAGTTCGCATTGCGCCTGGTCCGACGCAGCTTCCGCAACGTGAATGTGGAACCCTGCATCGAGCTCCGCAGCAGCTTGGACACATCGCCCCATGGTCTGGTCGCCGATCGTGAACGAGGCATGCAGTCCGAAGAGACCTCTCAGCAAGCTGTCCCCGGACTCCCGGCAGTACTTGAGGAATGCACGATTCTCTTCGATGCTCAGGCCGGCGACTTCCGCGCCTTCGCGGTCCGTCACTTCGTAGCAGAGACAGCTCCGCAAGCCGGTCTGGTGCGCGGCTTCCGCGATACGCAACAGGCTGCCTGTTACCGCACCGGGGCTGGAGTGGTGATCGAAGATGGTAGTAGTGCCATTGCGGATGCAGTCGATCATTGCCACCATGGCGCTGAGGTAGACATCCTCCAGCGTGAGAACCTTGTCCAGCCGCCACCATAGGCGTTCGAGGATGTGCACGAAGTTGTCCGGGGCTTCGTCTTTCAGAGCCATCCCACGGGCAAAGGTGCTGTAAAGGTGCATGTGGGTGTTGATCAGCCCGGGCATGATGAGCCCGCCATGCGCGTCGATGAAGGCAGCGGCGGGATAGCTCCGCTGCAAGTCACCCGTGACGCCAACCGCGGCGATTACGCCATCCTGGATGGCGACGCAGCCCCCCTCAATCAACGGCTGTCGCTCGTCGCGCGTGATCAGCCGCCCGTTACCCACCAGCAGGGGTGAGGATGTCTCCATACTGCGAGGATTCTAGTGAACGGCTGCACGGCCGCATTGTGATCAGCATCACAGCGTTACCGGCAAGTGCTGGGGAACAATCAAATGGCGGCTCATCAGGATGTTGGCAACCCTCAAGGAAGCAGGTGCCGGCCGCGGAACGCGAATCTCTCCGGGACACAAGCAGTAAAGTAGCGGGCCAGTTGTGTGGCCCGCGTATTCGATTTTGGCGGAGTGAAATGGCAAACCTAAGCGTAACCATCTGCGGTCTCGAATTCGCAAATCCAATTCTGCCCGCCGCCGGGCCGCCATCGAAGGATGGCGCCACGCTGCAGGCGGCCGCGCGAGGCGGCGCAGGTGGCCTCGTCACCAAGACCATCTCCGTGCTTCCGGCTGACGTTCCGCGTCCCTGCATGGCGGAGATCCGCGGTGGGTTCCTGAACACTGAGCTGTGGTCGGAGCTGCCCAAAGAACAGTGGATTGAGAAGGAGTACGATCTGGCCCGCGCCACCGGCCTGCCCGTCATCGTTGGGCTGGGATATACCGCCGATCAGATTCGCGAACTGGCGCCGCTGGTCAAGCCCTTCGCCGATGCCCTTGAACTTTCCACCCACTACGTCGGCAACGATATCTCACCCATCGTCAACGCCCTCAAGGCAGCCAAGGCAGCGGTCGATGTCCCGGTCTTCATCAAGCTGAGCCCGCACCCGAATATCCAGGAGATCGCTGTTGCGCTGGAGCGCGCCGGCGCCGATGGCCTGGTGATGATCAATTCCTTCGGCCCGTGCATGAGCATCGATATTGAGACGGGCCTGCCGCTGATGGGCAGCAAGGAAGGCTATGGCTGGCTGTCGGGAGCGGCAATCAAGCCGTTGGCTCTGCGCTGCATCTACGACGCCGCGCGCGTAGTCAAGATCCCCATCTTTGGCGTAGGTGGCATCGTCAACGGCCGCGACGTTGCGGAGATGTTCATGGTGGGGGCATCCGCGGTGCAGGTCTGCACCGAAGCAATTCTGCGCGGGCCGACGGTCTATGGAAAGATCGCCCGCGAACTGGATGCCTTTCTCGACGGGCATGGCTACAGATCGCTCGACGAGATTAAAGGACTCACCCTTCGCAAGATGGCCGAACGCGGCGCGCCCAGGGCCGAGAGGCCGCCCGATGTGGACGTGGAGCGGTGCTCGCTGTGCGGCTTGTGCGAGATCAGTTGCCCGTATGGCGCCATCTCGAAGGAAGAAGTCCTGCTGATTGACAAGGAGAAATGTTTCACGTGCGGTCTGTGCGTGAGCCGTTGCAAGCGCCGCGCCCTGGCCATGGCGCAGTAGATGACTCGCCTGGACGGATGAGAGAGATGATGAAATACGTCACCGGACTTCGATGCGTGCATTGCGGGTGCGAGTACAACCCGCAGGACGTCGAATACTTCTGCCCTGGGTGCGGCTATAACGAAGGCATTCTGGATGTGCAGTATGACTACGCTTCGATCCGGAAGCAACTCACTCACGCGGCCCTGGCTGCAAATCCGGATCTCTCGATGTGGCGCTACCTTCCCCTGCTGCCGGTCGCGGAGGCGACCTTGATCCCGCGACTGCAGGTTGGCTGGACGCCCCTGTACGACGCTCCCAGGTTGGCCGCTGAGTTAGGGATTGCACGCTGCTGGGTCAAGGACGAAGGCCGCAATCCTACTGCATCTTTCAAGGATCGCGCCAGCGCACTCGGCGTTGTGAAGGCGCTCGAACAGAGGGCCGAGAGAATCAGTTGCGCTTCCACCGGCAATGCGGCCTCATCCCTGGCCGGGTTCGCGGCCGCCGCCGGAATCCCCGCGACCATCTTTGTTCCCGCGCGCGCACCGGAAGCGAAGGTCGCCCAGTTGTTGGTCTATGGCGCGCAGGTCTTTTCCGTGCAGGGTACCTACGACGAGGCCTGGCAGCTTTGCATGCAGGCTAGCGCGGAATTTGGCTGGTACAACCGCAACTGCGCCATCAATCCCTACCTGATTGAAGGCAAGAAGACTGTCTCGCTGGAACTGGTGGAACAGTTTCTGCGGCTCACTCCGGGCGCCTTTCCGGATTGGGTCGTCGTCTCGGTCGGCGACGGATGCACCATTGGCGGCGTATGGAAGGGCCTCCGCGAAATGCATATGCTCGGTCTGCTTCCTCGCTTGCCGCGAATCCTCGGAGTGCAGGCGGACGGCTGCAAGCCCTTTGTCACCGCGTGGCGTGATCACAGTGGGCTGGTTGCCTGTGCGGCCGACACGCTCGCAGACTCAATCGCCGTTGGCCATCCGCGGAACTTCACCAAGGGCATCAGTGCCGTCACTGAATCCGGCGGCGCATTCGTCTCCGTTACCGACCAGGCGATCCTTCAATCCATTCCTGCCCTTGCGCGCAGGGCTGGCGTGTTCGGCGAGCCGGCGGGCGTTGCCGGCGTCGCAGGCGTCAGGCGCGCCGTCGAGTTGGGCATCATCGCTCCGTCAGAGAGCGTTGCGCTCATCATGACCGGCAATGGGCTCAAAGACATTCAAAGCGCAACTTGCGCCGTAGGGCGGGCGATTTCTATTCGCCCCGATATGGAAGAAATTCGCACTGCGGTAGCAAGGGCCAGTCTGCGCCAGCCGCAGGAAGTCCCGGTTTAGAGAAGAAAGAGAGAGAAGGCAAAGATGGCAAAGATTCCCTTCGGCCCGAACTACGATGAGATGCTGGACCCGGGCCTGCTCGGCCAGGACGTTCGAGCCAGAGCGCTCGCTGCCTTGAAGCAAAATGAGGTCGACCCCATCAACCTGTTCAACATCACCTGGAAAGACGCGGCCAATCAAGTTCGCAAGTTGGTATTGCCGCCGGCCCTCACTGGCATCGACGCCAACGTCGTGGTGATGCTCGGTTGCGGATTCCCCTCCGGATCGCACAAAGTCGGTCCCGCCTACAGCACGTTGATCGAAGGCCTGGTGGATGGCGAAATCGTTCCCGGCGAGCATACCATTCTCGGCCCGTCGACGGGTAACTTCGGCATCGGCACCGCCTATGTCTCCAAGCTGCTCGGCTTTCGTGCCATCGTCATCATGCCGGATTCCATGAGCAAGGAGCGCTATGCGCGAATCCTGAAGTATGGCGGTGAGTTGGAACTGACGCCAGGCTCGGAATCCGACGTCATTCTCACGCTGGAGAAGACGCGCGAGTTGATGAAGAACCCGAAGAACAAGGCACTGGCCCAGTTCGAACTTTTCCCCAACTATCGCTTCCATCGCCATGTGACCGGAAACAGCGCGATCCACGCAGTGCAGGGAATCGGCAACGGGCGTATCGCCGGCTTCACCTCCGCACCGGGATCGGCGGGAACGCTCGCGGCAGGCGATCAGATCAAGGCAGCCTTCCCTGAGGCGAAGATCGCCGCGCTCGAACCCTACGAGTGTTCCACGCTCGCCAATGGCGGCCGCGGCCAACACCGCATCGAGGGCATTGGCGACAAGATGATCACGTTGATTCACAACGTGCTCAACACTGATTTCGTCATCCTCATCAAGGATGAAGAAACGGTGCAGGGCGTCAAGATCTTCCACGACGGTACGAATTCACTCATCAAGCTGGGCGTGGACCGCGTTTTCGCACTGGGACTGCGCGACGCCTTTGGGCCGTCCGGAATCTGCAACGTCATTGGCGCCATCAAGCTGGCGAAGTTCCTGCGCCTCGGACCCGGAGACAATGTCGTCACCATCGCCACCGATGGATTCGATCGCTACAACTCCGTGCTGGAGGAGATGAATGGCCGCTATCTCGAACTCGCCCCAACCGTACTCGACCGCTGGACCCACGAAATCTTCCTCGGCGCAACCGATGACCACATCTTCGACTTCCGCAGACCCTCCGCGAAGGAGCGGCTCTTCCGGCAAAAGGAAAATGACTGGATCAAGTTTGGCTACTCGAAAGTGTTCCTTGACACTATGCGCAGCCAGGACTTCTGGGATGCGCAATACGCGAAAGTGCGCGATTACAACCGGAAGATCTCCGCGGCGCGACAGGTTGAGCTGGTCGCAGTGTGATCCCAGGAGCCACACCCATGTTCGAATTCACGCTGAACCAGGACGCCGTCACCGTCGCAGCCGATAAGAACCTGCTGGAATATCTGCGCGAAGATGCTCGGCTGACTTCCGTGAAGGACGGTTGCGCCGAGGGTGTCTGCGGCTCCTGTTCCGTCCTGGTGGACGGCAAAGCGTGGCGCGCATGCAAGCTTACGCTCGCTAAAATTCACGGCAAGCAGGTCACGACCATCGAGGGTCTTTCTCCGCGCGAACGCGACGCGTATGCATGGGCCTTCGGCGAGGTGGGCGCCGTCCAGTGCGGTTTCTGCATGCCCGGCGTGGTGATGAGTGCAAAGTCGCTGCTGAATGCGAATCCAGCGCCTACACCTTCAGAAGTAAAGTCCGCAATCCGCTACAACCTGTGCCGTTGCACCGGATACGCCAAGATCGAGCGTGCGATTCACCTGGCTGCCGAGGCGCTTCAGGCGAGCGAGCTACCTGACGCGGACAACAGTCCGGGCAAGATCGGCACGCGTACCGTCCGCGTGGATTCCAACGAGAAGCTGCTCGGAACCGGCGAGTTCGTCGACGACATGCAGGTTCCCGGCATGCTCCATGCCGCCGTGCTCAGAGCAGAATATCCGCGCGCGCTAATCAAGAAAATTGACATCTCCGTCGCGCAGGCCCACCCCGGCGTTGTCGTTGTGCTGACGGCAAAGGATGTTCCAGGCGAGCGTTTGCTTGGCCACATCGTTCACGATTGGCCGGTGATGATTGCCGAGGGCGAAGAAACCCGCTACGTCGGGGATGCCCTGGTGGTGTTAGCCGCCGAGACCAAAACAGCGGCGCGGCAGGCGCTGGAGTTGATCCGCGTCGACTGCGAAGAGTTGCCCCCGCTGTTATCGCCGGCCGCGGCGATGGCCGAAGGCGCCCCACGGCTGCACCCCAAAGGCAACATGCTTTCTGAGACCGTCATGAAGCGCGGCGACGTCGATAAAGCCATCTCCGAGGCGAAGTACGTTGTCACGCAGCACTACTCCACTCCGCGCCAGGAGCACGCATTTCTTGAACCGGAGAGCGCGCTGGCCGTCCCCACCGATAGCGGCTCGCTCACGGTCTACACCGCCGGCCAGGGCGTGTACGACGATCATCGCGGCATCGTGGAGATGTTGGGCGTGCCGGACGAAAAAGTCCGAGTCATCAGCAAGCTTGTCGGCGGAGGGTTCGGCGGCAAGGAAGATCTCTCCGTGCAGCATCATGCCGTCCTGTTGGCGTGGCACAGCGGACGTCCCGTGAATCTCACCTTCAGCCGGGCAGAAAGTTTTCGCGTTCACCCCAAGCGCCATCCCATGGAAATCGATCTCACCACCGCGTGCGATGCCAACGGCAAGATCACCGCGGTAAAGGCACGCATCGTTGCCGACACGGGTGCGTATGCGTCGCTGGGCGGGCCGGTGCTGCAGCGCGCGTGCACCCACGCGGCCGGCCCCTACCAGATCGACAACGTCGACATCGAGGGTCGCGCAATCTACACCAACAACATCCCTTCCGGCGCGTTTCGCGGATTTGGCGTGACCCAGACCTGCTTCGCCATGGAGAGCAACTTGAACCTGCTCGCCGCGCAGGTTGGCATCACTCCGTGGGAGATCCGCTTTCGCAATGCCATCGAGCCCGGTGGCGTTCTATCGAACGGACAGATTGCGGACGCCGGTACCGCCCTCAAGGAGACGCTGCTTGCCGTCAAGCCCATCGTCGACGCGCACCCCAGCGCCGGCATCGCCTGCGCTTTCAAAAACAGCGGCAAGGGCGTAGGCGTCCCCGATGTTGGACGCGTGAAGCTCAAAGTGCAGGATGGCCGCGTCCTCATCTGTACCAGCGCAGCATGTATGGGTCAGGGGCTGGCAACCGTACTGGTGCAGATCGTCGCCGAAGCCAGCGGCCTGCCGGCGTCCGCAATCACCGTGCACGCGCCGGACACCATGGTGACGCCGAACAGCGGCACCAGCACTGCATCGCGCCAGACGCTGATTACAGGCGAAGCCGCCCGGCGCGCCGCGGACGCGCTAAAACAGGAGCTTCGCGAGCACTGTCTCGCCGAACTCGAGGGTATGGAGTTCTATCGCGAGTATGACTGCGTTACTGATCCTATGAACTCCGACAAGCCGAACCGGTTCAGCCACGTCGCCTACGGATACGCGACCCAGGTTGTGCTGCTCGATGACGATGGCCGCGTAAAGAAGGTCGTCGCCGCCCACGATGTTGGCAAGGCCATCAACCCGAACGGCATCGAAGGCCAGATTGAAGGCGGCGTCGTAATGGGCATGGGATATGCGCTGACCGAGGACTTCCAGGTTCGCAATGGCGCGCCCGTTGTCACCTTCGGCACGCTGGGGCTGCTGCGCTCGACCCAGGTACCGGAGATCGAGAGCATCATCATCGAAAAGAATGATGCCACGCTGGCGTACGGAGCCAAAGGCATCGGCGAGATTGTAATGGTGACGACCGCTCCGGCGGTGGCCTGCGCCTATTTCCAGCGCGACGGAAAGCTGCGCACCAGTCTTCCGCTGAAAGAGACACCATACAGCCGGCGAGCATCCACGCCAGAAGGAGCAGTGAAGAAATGCTGACACCAGAGCGCCGCGAACAAGCGATTCATCTATGTCAGGCGCTCATCCAAAGGCAGAGCTATTCCGGCCACGAAGACGGCGTTGTCGCGCGCATGAAGCAGGCCTTCCATGAACTGGCCTACGACGATATATACGTCGATTCCTACGGCAACATTCTTGGACGAATCAAGGGCAACCGCCGTGGCAAAGTGCTCCTCCTCGACGGCCACATCGACATCGTCCCTGTGCCCGACCCATCCCGCTGGACGCACCAACCCTTCGGCGGCGAGATCGCAGACGGAAAGATTTACGGCCGCGGCTCCTCCGACATGAAGGGCGCTGTCGCTGCCATGATGGCCGCAGCCGCGTTCTTCGCCCAGGACACGCAGCGCGATTTTGCCGGCGAGGTTATTGTCTCCGGGGTCGTTTACGAGGAATGCTTCGAGGGCGTCGCGGCCAGAAAAATCAGCGAGCGCATCCACCCCGACTACGTCGTCATCGGCGAATCCTCTGAACTCAATCTCAAACGCGGGCAGCGCGGCCGCGCCGAGATCGTGGTGGAAACCTTCGGCAAGCCGGCACACTCCGCCAACCCGCGCGCCGGCATCAACGCAGTCTACAAAATGGCGGAACTCATTCGCGAAATCGCCAAACTCAAAGCGCCGGCGCACCCAATTCTCGGCGAGGGAATTCTCGAACTCACCGACATCAAGTCGTCGCCCTATCCGGGCGCGTCGGTCGTGCCCGACTACTGCCGCGCCACCTACGACCGCCGCCTGCTGGTAGGCGAAACCAAGCAGTCGGTCCTGCAACCGCTGCTGGACCTGATTCGCGAGCGGAAGAGCGGCGACACGCAGTTCGATGCGACGGTGAGCTTCGCCGCGGGCGTTGACCGGTGCTACACCGGCGAAGAGATTCGAGGCGAGCGGTTCTTCCCCGGTTGGGTCTTCGACGATACCGATGAATTCGTCGAGACCGCTCTCGCCGGTCTGCGCGGCGCCGGGCTGGACCCCAAAATCACTCAATACTCCTTCTGCACCAACGGCAGCCACTACGCGGGCGAGGCCGGCATCCCGACCATCGGCTTCGGACCCTCTAGAGAGAACCTCGCCCACACCATCGACGAATACATCGAGGTCGATCAACTGCTGCAAGCCACCAGCGGCTACTACGGAATTCAGCAGGCGCTATTTCAGAAAGGCTAGAACCGCATGAGAACTCTGATCGAATACGGCCAGATCGTCGACGGCTCGGGCAAGCCCCGATTCGCAGCCAGCCTCGTCGTCGAGGAGGAGCGGATAGCAGCCATCGGCAACGTGCCCGCTACCGGCAGTTTCGATCGTGTCATCGATGCCAGTGGCATGATCGTTGCTCCCGGCTTCATCGACACGCACAGCCACTCCGATCTGGAGGTCATGGTCAACCCCTATGTCGAGGCCAAGGTTCGTCAGGGCATCACCACTGAGCTGTTGGGCCAGGACGGAATCTCCATGGCGCCGCTGCCCAAGAAATACATCTCCCCGTGGCGCAAGAATCTCGCCGGCCTCGACGGCGACAACGACGAGCTTGGCTGGGATTACGAGACCACCGACGGCTATCTGCAGGCGCTCGAGACCAATGGCGTCGGCCTGAACGAGAGCTATCTGGTTCCCCATGGCAACATCCGCATGGAGGCGATGGGCCTCGACAATCGCAAGCCTACCTGCGAAGAACTCGCGCGCATGTGCGACATCACCCGGCGCGAGATGGAAGTCGGCGCTTTCGGCCTCTCCACCGGCCTCATCTATATGCCCTGCGCCTACGCCGAAACCTCCGAACTGATCGAGCTATGCAAGGTCGTTGCGGAGTTCGATGGCGCCTTCGTGGTGCATCAGCGCAGCGAAGCCGACACCATCTTAGCCTCCATGGAAGAAGTCATCGAGATCGGGCGCAGGTCCGGCGTCAAGATCCACTTCTCCCACTTCAAGGTCTGCGGCCGCAAGAACTGGCCTCTCATCGACCAGGTCGTCGCTCTGCTTGACAGCGCGGCAGCGGAAGGAATCCGCACTTCTTTCGATCAGTATCCCTACGTTGCCGGAAGCACCATGCTTGGCGTCATCCTGCCGCCGTGGGCGCACGACGGCGGCACCGACAAACTCCTCGGGCGGCTGCGCAGCCCCGAGCTTCGCCGTGGTATGGTCCACGACATCGAAACCGGCATACCTGGCTGGGATAACTTCGTCGACTTCGCCGGCTTCGATCAGATCTTCGTCACCAGCGTCAAGACGGAAGCGAATCAGGACCTCGTTGGCAAGAGCCTTCAGCAAATTGCGGAAATCCGCGGCGCCAACCCCTACGACGCGGCATTCGATCTTCTCCTCGCCGAGGAAAACGCCGTCGGCATGGTCGACTTTTACGGCCTGGAGGAGCACGTCATCCGTTTCCTCATCCGGCCGGAGCAAAACGTCTGCACCGACGGCCTCCTCGGCGGCAGGCCTCACCCCCGCGTCTTCGGATCGTTCCCGCGCGTCCTCGGCAGGTATGTTCGCGAGCAGAAGGCGCTCACCCTCGAAGATGCGGTTCGCAAAATGACATCCAAACCGGCCGAGGTCTTCGGCTTCGAGCGGCGTGGTCTGCTCAAGCCCGGCAACTTTGCGGACATCGTTGTCTTCAATCCCGACACTGTCCTCGACAAGGGAACGTTTGTCGACCCCATCCAGTTCCCCGAAGGCATCCAACAGGTCTTCATCAACGGACAACTTGTTCTGGACTCCGGCCAGGTTGGCCAGATGCGTGCCGGAAGGGTGCTGCGAAAGTCGCGGACGTAGTAAGCCCGCCGTTCACTTCGCCCCGATCAACCGGATGCGCGTCGTGAATGCCCGCCCCAGAAACTCACTGAAGGTTCCATACGCGGGGGAAACCACCACATTGTTGACCACCGCCGGGTCCGCGCGGTTGGTGGCGTTTTCCAGCACGCCGCGCAGCCCGAAGTACGCGCCGCGAAAATGAAAGCGCCACTCCAGCCCCGGACTGAAGCTCACGTAATCCGGAAACCGCTGCCCTCCCGCCGCTCCCACAACCAGTTGGTCTTGGTCGACCGCGGTGTATGGGAATCCGGAATGCCAGTCGAGCGTATACACAAAGTCCCAACTCTTCTTTAACTTGGGCAGCCACAACGGCAACCAGCCCCACGAGATCACGCGATTCGGCGCATCCCAGGCCAGAGGCCCGCTCTGTTGCGCGCCCAGCGGTGATGGCGTGGACATATAGTCGAGCGCCGCGTTGGTGCGCGCCGACGAGCGCGTATACGAAGCAAACAGCGTATAGCCGTTAGCAAAGTACCGGCGCGCGTGGACCTCCACGGAGTCGTAGTGGTCCTGCCGCGCGTTAGTCAGCACATAGTTCCCTGAGAGCGCAGCCGCCCCACTCTCGTTCGCGTACGTGAAGCCATCGGATAGGCGCTTCTCGAGAAAGTTCGCTCCGGCAAAGATCGAGCCGGGAAGCTTCTGCTCCAGGCTCACACTCCAGTTGATGGTCCGGGCCTCGTGCAGCGAGCCATAGTCCGCGGAAAACTGGGTCTCTTCCGGTGCGCCTGCAGGAGTCACCCCGTCCGCTGCGTAGTACGTGTCGTAACGCACTCCTGCCTGCGCACGCGTCAGGTACTCCAGTTGCGTATGTTCGTAGTACAGCCCAATGCCGGCAGACAACTTGGTGCTGCCCTTGCTGCCTGGTGGCGAATAAACCAGGGCAATCCGCGGCGACAGCAGCGGTCTCCGGACGATCTCGTCCCAATCGAACCGCAGGCCCGGCTCGATCAACAGTCCCTTCGGTGCCTGCCAGCGGTCCTCAGCGTACGCGCCTACCTCGGCGTTGTGGAGCGCAAACGGCGCCGCCTGCTGAAAGACGCTCTGCCGCGACAAGGTTCCATCCTCTCGCAGATAACTCACCGGTGCGAGCGTGACGTCTTCGTTGAAGCCGATATGGTCTACATCGATACCGGCCCTCAGATCGTGGAGTCCCGCCCAGTGACGCGGAGGCAGATACAAGTCCGCGTTTCCTTCAATCCGCTGCGAGTGTCCAGTCAGGCTTTCGAAGTAGCTGCCCTGGGTAAGCTCCGGAGTGATCTGGTAAGGAAGGTCCCCATGCGGCTCGTAGCCGTCGCGGAAGCGCGCCACCCCTGCGCCCACGTCGAGCAGTGCGCCGCCGAAGCTCCACTGATCGCGCACATACGGAAGCCAGACGATGGTATTGGCGTTAGCAGTGCTCACTTGCGGCGTCAGCGACGAGAGGCCGTCGTTGGGAGAGTGCGAAACATTCAACAGTAGCCCGCCCGTCAGGATGTTGGCGGGCGTTAAATTCGCCTGAAACTTCGCCAGGTTGCTCCCCCGCACCAGTTCATTTGTGTCTGCGTTGGCCGGCAGCTCCGCGATATAGATATTGTCCCATTCCGTCTCCAGGCCATCGAAGAACCATGCGCGGTTGCGCACCAGGGGCCCGGAAAACGTGGCCCTCGGAACCAACTTGTCGAAGCGGAACCCATTCGCCTGCCGTACCGAAGGGAAGAAATCCGTCGCGTTGAAGCGGAACTTGTTGTCGCCCATTCCGGTGTAGAACGCCAGCACGCCGCCCGTGGTCCTGCCGAATTCCACTGGGTACCGTGTCGTCTCCGCATCGATGGAGCGCACCGCGTCGGCACTCACACGCGCATCCAGCGTGCCGTCCACCGGGGAACGGATGTCGAATCCATCCAGCAGGTCCAGCGTCGCCCAGGTCTCCGATCCCGCCACGTGGACCTGCCCGGTCACATCCTGCACAATGCCGGGATTGAAAGGCAACAGGTTGCGAATATCGCGGGAGGTCGGATACGGAACATTCACAATCTCCGGCGTGTTCAGCGTGCTCTTGTCGGCAGTCTGTTCGGTATCGATGCCGGGCACCGACGCGGTTACGTTGACCTGTTGCACCAGGGTCTGTACGTGCGTCAGCACCACTCCGACTTTGTCCCCATGCGCGTCTAACGTGCTCTCCACGGCTTGGTAGAACCCGGCCTTCCCTACGCGGATCTGGTAAGGCGCGTCCTGCTGCAGGATGTACGTGCAGTGGCCGGCATAATCTGTCCACAACCGGCTTTCACTTTCACCTGGCTCCAGAAGATCAACTTCAGCGCCCGAAACCGGCAGACCATTCTCGTCCACAACCGTCAGGACGACCGGCGCACGGCCTCCCTGCGCCTGCCCCGCAGCGCTATCGGTGAGGCTGCTCGCTGGGGCGCAGACGGCTGCGCAGATCAGAAGCAGCAGGCCGGGGACGATTCTCTTCGCGCAATCAAAACGCGGCATCGAGAAATGCCGGAACTTCCGGTTTGTGGCCCAGCAGCCCAAGGTGACACCCTCTCCATGCGGGGGCTTCATCGCACTGTATTCATTTAGATGACTGCACGCAAGGTTGCGGCAGGGACATCTGCCGCGGAAAGTCGCTCCAGCGGTGCTGCTTGTCTAATGGGACCGGAGGAGTTTCTCCACGGACACGCCGCGGATCGATGCATCCAGTAACTCAATCATGTGGAACGCGGGAAGCTCCTTTTCGCCGCGACGGCGCAGACCACTCATTAGTTGCAGCAGGCAGCCGGGGTTCGCGGAGACGACCGCCTTAGCCTGCGTTGCCAGCAGATGCGATACTTTCCGATCGCTGAGCTGTTGCGCGGGCTCAGGCTGTAAGAGGTTGTAAATACCTGCGGAGCCGCAGCACAGCATGGACTCCGCAATCTCTGCAACCTCCAGGCCCGGAATTCCTGCCAACAACTGGCGCGGCTGTCGATAGATTCCCTGCGCGTGACGCAGATGGCAAGCATCGTGGTACGCAATTCGCAGCGGCAGCGGATGGCGTACCGCAACTGGTTCCAGTTCGCACAGAACTTCGGTGATGTCTGTGCACTTCGCCGAGAACGCGCGCGCCCGCTCCGCCCACTGCGGATCATCGCGCAGCAGGTGGCCATACTCCTTCATGGTCGAGCCGCATCCGGCGGCATTGATCACGATAGTGTCGACATTGGCCTGCTCAAAGATCTCAATGATGCGCCGAGCCATTGCCATCGCCTGCTCATCCAGCCCGGAGTGGACCATCAATGCCCCGCAGCATGGTTGCCCCTCCGGAGCGATCACCTCGCACCCTTCGGCGGCAAGAACGCGCGCGGTGGCGGCATTCACGTGCGGGAAGAAGACCTGCTGCACGCATCCGGTCAGCATGCCCACGCGCCTGCGCTTCGGTGCGGCCGCGGCCGTGCGCGCCGGCATCTTCGTAGCGAAGCCCGAAGGCACCGCCGGGAGCAGCGCTTCCATGGCCGCGAGTCGTTTCGGAACCAGCTTCAACAGCCCCGACCGCCGCACCAGTGCCTGCAAGCCCATGCGTTGATAGAGAAACGTGGGCGCGGCCAGGGCACGCAGTCGCGCCGGGTGGGGAAAAATTGCGAACAGAAGTTTGCGGAACAGCGAGTCGCCCGTGCTGCGCGGGATATTGCGTTCCACCTGTGCGCGTGTGTCCTCGATCAGTTTGTCGTACTCGACGCCGGAGGGGCACGCCGTCATGCACGCCATGCAGCCCAGGCAATTGTCCATGTGTCGGCGGAGCGTCTGGTCGAGCGGTGCGGCTCCCTCCGCGGCCTTCTGCATCATGTAGATGCGTCCGCGCGGCGAGTCCATCTCCTCGCCCCACAGCACATAAGTTGGGCAGGCCGGCAGGCAGAAGCCGCAGTGCACGCAATCGGCCAGCAGCTCCTTGTCCGGCGCGTGATGCGCATCGAAGCTCGATGGCCTTACCGGCTCGATCGCAATCAGAGGCACGCTTGTCATATGCCCCCCACAAAGCGCCCCGGGTTCAGTGTGCGATTCGGATCGAAACGCCGCTTGATCTCCCGCATCAGGGGGTGCGCCTCAGGCAATTCGCCTTCGGTTAGGAGCGCCCACGTTTCGGCGCTGCTCGCAGGCGTCGGTCGCGCGAGCAAGAAAGTCGTTCCGCCCTGAAGGCCAATACGATAGCGGAATTCCTCCGCGAGCTTGCAGGAGAGTTCGTCCGCAGGAAACGCTGCATACATGATGCCCAGCGATTGTGCAACGAACTCACCACCCTTCTCCGCAACCTCCAGGGCGAAGTCCGGAACTTCAGTCGGCAGCATTGTGGCCTTCAGAATCAACCGGCCCGGTTGCAGAAGAAGTGCCTCTCGCGCCTTCCAAATCCGGTTCGAGCTCGACTCCAGTTCGAGATCTTGGCCAGCGGTCATCTGGCGCAAGATCTCCGCCTGCTTGGAGTCGGGATGAGCGCAGAGTTGAACGTCAAGGTGGAAGCCATCGGGTGTGCCGCGAAGTTGCAAGCCCTCCGTAAGCAGATGGCTGGCGACGATGGCCTGCATCAGCTGTTTGAGGTTGGTTACATCAGAGGCGGACACGGTAAAGCTCGCGGCATATTGCGAAAGCGGATGCAGCCGGAACGTCACCTCCGCAATCACGCCGAGCGTGCCGAAGGCCCCGGTCATCAGCTTGTGCAGATCGTAGCCGGCAACGTTTTTCACCACTTTGCCGCCTGACTTCGCAATCGTTCCGTCGGCGAGCACGATGGTCATGCCGATGATGAGATCGCGCAGGCTGCCGTAGCGCAACCGCAGCGCGCCCGAGTCGTTGGTGGCGACGATGCCGCCCACCGTAGCCGTCTCCGGCCACAGCGGGTCCAGGGCAACCTGCTGGCCGTGTGCCTCCAGCGCCCGTTGCATCGCGGCCCACGGCGTGCCTGCCGCAACCGTAGCCGTTAAATCCTGCCAGCTATGGTGGCGCACTCCGGCAAGCCCGGTTGTCTTCAGCACAATCTTCGCGCCAACAGGATTGCCCCAGCCGCGCTTTGTCCCCGCTCCGGCAATCTCAATCGCCAACTTGTTGGCACTCGCGTAGCGCGCAATCGCTGCCAGCTCTTCGGTGGTCCGCGGCGAGGCAACGATCTGCCCGGCGCACTCGGCTATGCAATCGGCGCCGGCGACCGCGCGAAGTCCATCGACGTTGCTCAGCACCCCCATCTAGAAGAACTCCGCAATGCCCGCGGTCTCGAGCGGGTGAGGAGTATACGGCCCGGTCTTCTCGCCGCACAGCCGCGGGCGCGGAAACAGCTTGTCGGGATTCGCGATGTTCTGCGGATCGAACGCCTGGCGCACGAGTTGCATGGTGTCCATATCCGGCTCGGAAAACATGTAACCCATCGCCTGCTGCTTCTCCTTGCCCACGCCGTGCTCGCCGGTGATGGAGCCGCCGTGGTCCACGCACAGATGCAGGATGCGTTCGGAGAGATCGAGCGCAATCTTTTCCTGCCCGGCAATGGCGCGGTCGTAGAGCACCAGCGGGTGCAGGTTGCCGTCACCGGCATGGAACACATTGGCGACGCGAAGCCCGACTTCACCAGCCATGCGGGTCACGTCTTCCAGAACCCGAGGCAGAGCCGTGCGCGGAATCACGCCGTCCTGCACAATGTAGTTCGGCGAGATGCGCCCCACCGCTGCGAATGCCGCTTTGCGGCCCTTCCAGATCAGTCCGCGCTCCTCCGCCGTCTGCGCCACGCGAACCTCCCACGCGCTATTCTTCCTACACAACTCTGTGGCTTCCACCATCTGCGCGGCCACTTCCGCTTCGGGGCCATCCAGTTCCACCAGCAACAGCGCTTCGCAGACGGGGTAGTTGGGATGGACCGCAGCTTCGGAGGCCATGGCCGCGAGCCGGTCCATCATCTCCAGCGCGGCCGGCAGCATGCCGGCGGCGATGATGTCGGAGACGGTCTGCGCCGCGGCGGGAATGGAGTCGAACGCAGCCAGGAGCACCTGCACCGTCTCCGGCCGCTTCACAATGCGCAGAATAATCTTCGTCGCCACGCCCAGAGTGCCTTCCGATCCGACGAAGACGCCGGTCAGATCGTAGCCCGGCGCATCGGGTGCGGCCGAGCCGAAGCGCACCAGCTCGCCGCTCGGCAGCACCACGTCCATGCCCAGCACATGCGTGGTCGTAAATCCATACTTCAGGCAGTGCGCGCCGCCCGCATTCTCCGCCACGTTGCCGCCAATGCTGCAAACGCTCTGCGAAGATGGGTCTGGCGCATAGAAATAGCCGTGCGCGGCCACGGCTTCGGTGACGTGCGCATTGATCACGCCCGGCTCGACAACGACGCGCTGGTTGGGGATGTCGATTTCGAGGATGCGGTTCATGCGCGCGAAGCTGATGACGATCCCGCCCTTCGCAGGCAGCGCTCCGCCGCTTAAGCCAGTCCCCGATCCGCGCGCGACAAACGGAATACGGTGCTGCGCGCAGATCCGCACGATGGCCTGGACCTGCTCGGCGCTGCGCGGAAGCAGAACCGCGTCGGGCACGGTACGGAAGTTGGTTAGGCCGTCGCACTCATACGTCTGCAACTGGTTCGTCTCTGTAATTAGGCCGCTCGGCTCACCCGCGTTTCCCGCATTTACGGCATCGCGCAGAGCTTCGAGTATCGACCGATCGAGCATAAGAGATCATAGTATGCAAGCCCGAGACCGGCCCAGCTTCTCACGTGGGTAAGATCGGCCGGCTATTCTCCTCCTGGCGCCCCGCCCGCAGCCGCCGGCTGACGCCCCATAAACTTGTCCGCCCACTGGATGAAGTACTTCACATTCGGAGCGTCGGTGTGGCCGCCATCGTGCTGCCGCCAGGCGAGCTGGCCATTCAGCAGGCCCACGTTGACGGCGGGCATCTTCTCCGTGTGGTAGTCGCTCGAGACCCCCAGGGCTTTCGCCCCAAGCAGTTGGTAGACCGGCTGCGCAGCCACCGTCGCCATATAGCTGCCCTGGTGATCCAGCCACTTCGCATCGCCCATCTCCGGAACCCCGTAGCTGATAAAGGTAAGCCGCGGCGCACACAGAGCTATCAGTTCGTGGGAGTCAACCGGAATGTCCCCTGCGTTCTTGCTTCCGAAAGTCGCTTCCGACGCGCCGTACTTCATAAAGTTGCCCGCCATCCAGTAGTACTCGCCGCCCGTCAGGCTCTCCACGGCTTCGCCCCAGTTGCGCCGGTTCAATTTGGCTCCGCCCTCACCGGACGACCCGATCAGTCCCATGTAGAAACGCGCATCGAACGCCTCTGTCACCAGCGCAGCTTTGCCATACCGTGACACGCCCTCAATACCCACGTGCTTGGCATCCACGGCAGCGTCCGTCTCCAGATAGTCCAGCCCGCGGCCCGCACCCCACGCCCAGGCACGCAGCGCTCCCCAGTCATCAGGATGGCGCGGTTGTCCCTTATTCACCAGGCCAATCACTCCGCGGGTGATGCCGGCCCCATTGTCCGCTTGGATACTGCTGGGATTGATCGTTGCATAACCCCAGCCATCGGCCAGAAGCTGCTGCGTCGTCGGAGGATCGCCGGCCGGACGCGCTCCCGTCGCCGCCGCCGCTCCGGGCCGTGCCGCACCTGGGCCACCAAATGGCGAGGCCGCCGCCGCCGCCAGCGGCTCATAAGCCGGGTATTGATCCAGGATCTCTTTCAGCGAAGGATCGCTCTTCGCCAGCATCTCGCGCAGGGCTTCATTGATCTTCGCCAGAGCATCCGGGTTCGGCTGCGCCGGGGCGGGAAGGGAAGGCCGGCCGAACATCATCAGCACCGGGACCGGCCCCTTCGCATTGGCCGGAGTCACCAGCACCATGTCGATGTTGACATCGATCAATGGGTAGGCGGAGTTGTCGACATGCCCGGTCAGTTGCTTGGCAATTACCGGTATCCGGCCCACCATCTCGTGATCGACAATCTTCACCGTCCACGTCACTTTGGGCGCATTCTTCGGAACAAAGCCGTAAACGTACTCCTGCATATCGTGTTCGATCTCAGGCCGGCGCTCTTGCCGCCACTCCTCCGCGGTGGTCACCTTCTTGCCATTCTTCAGGGTCAGCGGGTCGGGCAGGTCCGGGTAGGGATTCGCCTTGGATTCGTCGTAGTTGGCGTGGTTGGGGGCGTTGTCGTTGCCGCTCGGACCGGGGCGCAGCGCCTTGATGCCGAGCTGGTCCATCATGTTCTGGTGGTCCTGTTCGGCTGTCCAGTTCACCGCGGGCGGAGGCAGTTGCTTCTGCGGCTCCGGCGCGAATTGGGCCCAAAGCGGAGTGGCGCTGATGGCGAAAATCAGGCTGGCGGAGGCCAGGCATCTGTTCCGAACCGCGTTGTGCATTGAACAACTCCTTCCCTTACTTTTTACTCCTCGGCCCGCGCCGGGGTCCGGCTTCAGGTAAATTCTCCTCTACAGCAGATATCTCCCGGAGGCCGGCGCATGCGCGGCGCCAACAGCAAAATGCGGCTGCTCCCGCTCATCGGAGCGACCTATTTCATGGTCGCCGGGGGCCCCTACGGTCTTGAAGACATCATCGGCGACGTCGGCTACGGCCGCGCGCTGCTCCTGCTGCTCATCATCCCGCTTGTCTGGAGTCTGCCCACCTCGCTGATGGTCGGCGAACTGGCCTCCGCCCTGCCCCAGGAAGGCGGCTACTACTGCTGGGTGCGCCGCGCGCTGGGCGGCTTCTGGGGATTCCAGGAGGCCTGGCTCTCGCTCGCCGCCAGCATCTTCGACATGGCGATCTACCCCGTCATCTTCGTCCTCTACCTCAGCCGGGTCGCGCCAGGCCTCACCGCCGGCCACGGTGGCTTGGCCATCAAGCTCGCGGTTGTCCTCATCTGCGTCATCTGGAACCTCCGCGGCGCCCGGGCCGTCGGCGAGGGATCCATCGGCATGTTCGTCGTTCTGCTTGCGCCATTTGTCGTCCTCGTCGGGATCGGATTCTGGCAGGGTCTATTCGGTCAACCGCACATTCTTGCCGCCCATGCCTTCACCTTCGGCGGCCGCCTCCACCGCAGCCTCAGTTTGCTCCGCGCCCCGGTTGCCGCGCCTTCGCTCGCTGCCGCCGTCTCCGTCGCCCTATGGAATTACATGGGATGGGACAATGCCTCCACGGTCGCGCAGGAGGTCGAAGCCCCGCAGCGCAACTACCCGCGCGCCATGCTCATCTCCGCCGCTCTGGTCGCCGTCACCTATATAGTCCCGCTCGCCGCTGTCGGCATTGCCGGCATCCCCGCCGGCCAGTTCTCCACCGGCGCATGGACCGACGCGGCCCGCTCCATCGGCGGCGCCGGTCTCTTTGGAGCCGGCCTCGCCTTTGCCGTCGTCCTCGGCGGAATGCTCAACGGCGCCGGCATGTTCAACGCTCTCATGATGAGCTACGCGCGCGTCCCCTACGCGCTCGCCCAGGATGGCCTGCTCCCGCAATTCCTCACTCGCACCACCCGCGCTCGACGCACCCGCGCGCCGGTACCGTGGGCCAGCGTGCTCATCTGCGCCGTCGCGTGGGCCTTGGCGCTCCGTCTTTCGTTCGAGCGCCTTATCTCCATCGACCTCGTTCTCTACGGTGCGTCGCTTCTGCTGGAGTTCGTCGCCCTGGTCGTCCTCCGCCTGCGCGAGCCGGCTCTTGCCCGCCCCTTCCGCATTCCCGGAGGAATCCCCGCCGCCATCGCTGCGGGCGTCGGTCCTGCACTGCTCATAGCCTTCGCCCTCTACGCGGCTCGCGACGAGCGCGTCGGTCCGCTCCCTGCCCTCGTCTTCGCCGCCGTAGTCGCGGCCATCGGCCCATTCGCTTACCTCGTCGCTCGGCTCGCCAGGTGGCCGGTGGCGTCCCGCACATCCGAAGGGAAAAACTGCGATTGATCGGCGCGGCGTGGGACGCCTATACTGACGGGGATTCGCTAGTGGAAACAGTTTCTGCCGTCAGAAGGGGCCCCTCATGAAAACGCATTCGATGATGATTCGCCTGGCCAGGATTACAGCCGCAATCGCCCTCATCGGATGCGGCGACAACTCCACCATCAGCCCGGGTTATATTGAGGTCCTCATCTCGCCTCGGCCGGCTTCAGTCGCCGTTAACGGCTCCATGGTCTTCACCGGAACCGTCTCCAACAATCTCAGCCTTCCCCAATGGAGTGTCCTGGACTCAGCCGACGCCAATAATATCGGTACCCTTACTCCCGTCAACGGCTCCAGCGATACCATCCTCTACACCGCGCCGCCAACGCCCCCCATCTACAGCGTCACCGCCGGGCTCCCCCAGGGGACTGTCACGTTGCAGGTCACTACCACTTCCCCTCCGGGAACTTCAATTCAAGTTGTCGGAGATTCGGTCAGCTTCGTCATCACCGCGCCCTCGGTTACGGTCGGTCTCACCCCCGCCACCGCCACCGTTAAACTTGGCGCCACGCAACAGTTCTATGGCTATGCCGTCGGCAATCTCAACAACACGCTCACCTGGCAACTGAGCGCCAACGGCGTGCCCTCCCCCTCCGGTGGTCCCCTGGGGACCATTAACTCCGCTGGCACCTATATCGCACCCTCAACCATGCCAATCAGCGGCAACACCGTCACCATCACCATCATCTCCCAGGCCGACCCCACCAAAACCCAGTCCGCCGTGGTCACCTTGCAATAGCTGAATGTCGCCCTTATTTGAAATCCGGCATCCGCGACCGCTGCCGCCACCTCGGTTCGAGGGTCCCTGCCGTCCCACAGCCGCCCCGATCGCCCCCCAGATGGCTCCACCCCCTAAAAAGGCGTTACCGGCCCTGTAAACAGATACTTCTGGCGCGCCGTGATGCCTTGGTGGTACATTTCCTGTCTCAAATGAAAAGGACCCCTGCCGGTTCTGTACGGCGTGCCGTCAGCCCCGCGCAAAAAACACTTTCGTGAACGCGAAATTTTCGATATGCTTCTCTGGTTCCGGATTACAAAGGATTCCCCCAATGAAACTCCGCTTGAAGATTCTCGCCCTCGCCGTAACCGCCGCCACCACCTTTTCCCTGATCAGTTGTGCCGGTCCGGCCAGTTTCACCTATACGAACGTGGCCATCACGTTGACGGCAACCTGCTCTGACTGCGCCGGTGGTGGCCAATATGGTGTGGTCAACATCATGTATAACCCGGCTTATCCGCAGCCGCCGTCTCCGGGGAGCCTCCTGATGATGCCTGCCACAAGCCAGGGCGGCACCACCATGTTCACGGCGAACGTCACCAACGCGCCCGCAACCAATCTCACCTGGACGATCTATCCTCAGCCCAATCTCACCGGCATCGATACGCTCCCCAACGGGACCGGCACTCCGGTCGGCGAGTCAGGCTCTTCGGTGGGTTCGTTCAACACGCCCGGCTCTAGCCCTACCACAGCCTCCGGCGCCACCGCCATTTACACCCAGGGCGGCGTGCCTACGTATAGCGGTCAGGCTTTGGCCCAGGCGCAGGCCATGGGAATCCCCCAGGGCTGCGTCATGATCGTCGTCTCCCTTCCCGCCAATCCCGAGACGGGGGCAGTAGTTTCGACCAACCAGATCATTCAGATCTATGGTGGCAGCACGGCCCAGGGGCCTCCCGGAGCCTATCTCACACCTCATACTCCCACCACCCCCGCGGGACTCACCAACCCCGTCGTGTCCGTTGCTCATAACCCAAGTTTGCCGGCAGTCTCCACCAATGGTACCTATCAGTTCTACGGTGGCATTGTCGGTGCCGCGCCCTGCAATACCGTGGGCACCTGCAACATCAATGGAGTTCAGTATCCCCTCCTTACCACCGACAATACGGCGGTCTGGGAGGTCGGCCCGACTCCGTTCTCTCTTTCTACGGCCTTCGTCTGCACCACGCCAGGGTTAAGCTGTCCCTTCGGCACTATCTCCCAGACTGGCCTCTACACTGCTCCGGCCGCGATTCCTCCCACACCCTCGGGCGGCGTCGCCAATGAAGTCGTCGTCTACGTCATCTCCCAATTGGCCGGCACGGTCGACTCATATGCCTACGTCGGTCTGTATTAGCACACCGTTGTAGCATCCTCAAAACCATGGAATGGGCCGCCCTCACCGGCGGCCCTTCCCGGTTTAACCCGCCAATTACTGCTTCGCCTTCGACTCCTGCTTGGGCTGGGGCTTCGGCTCCGGGTTCGTCTTGTTGTCGATGAACCGTTGCTGTGCCTCCACCACTTTGCCGCGCGCGAACGAAGCGTCCCGCCAGCCCTTCACCTCCACCCGCTTGCCCTCAAGATCCTTGTAGATGGCGAAGAAGTGCGTAATCTCCTTCAGCATGTGCGGGTAGATTTCCGAGTAGTTCCACACATCTTTATAGCGCGGGTTATTCTTGCCCACGCACAGCAACTTCTCATCGGCCAGTCCCTGGTCGGTCATCTCCAGCATGCCAATCGGCCGCACTTCCATCACGCATCCCGGAAAGCTCGGCGCATCCACCAGCACCAGGCAGTCCAGCGGGTCGCCGTCGCTTGCCAGAGTACTCGGAACAAACCCATAATCGCCCGGATAGTGCACCGGCGAGTACAAATTCCGGTCCAGCCGAAACAAATGATACTTCTTGTCGTACTCGTACTTGTTGATGCCCTCGAGCGGAATCTCGATCACAGCGGTGATCACTTCGGGGCTTTGCTCCCCGACCGGCAGTTCCAGGTAATTCGTCATAGAATCTTGGGTCTCATCTCTTCTGTCGGAAGCGTCTCGCTTCGTCCTGGGGTTGGATTCACTTCGATCGGCGCAAATCTCGCGTCCTTCCAGTCTATAAGACCGGCTGCACCCGAGCCTAAAGTCTATAATCAGACCTCATGAAGGCGCATGTGTATGTCACACTCAAGCGGTCCGTGCTCGATGCCCAGGGCCAGACCGTCGCCGGCGCGCTCCGCCGCATGCAGTACAACGGCATCGCCGACGTCCGCCAGGGAAAGTACTTCCTGCTCACCCTTGAGGACTCCCTCGCCGCCAATCCCGCCGCGGCCCGGCAGGAAGTCGAGCGCATCGCCCACGAGGTCCTCACCAACCCCGTCATCGAGGAATACTCCCTCCGCCTCGAACCCTGACTCCCCTCCTCTGCCACCCCGCCTCCCTGGCCCCTCGTACCTCGCCTAAAGTTGTACCCCGCTGGCACCGATAGGGGATAACCCCCAAGCTTCATCCGGGGCAAAGTTGAGACATCAACAGGCGGTCGCGTCTGCGACTCGGGTCGCCACTTCCCGAGTCACCGTCGATCTAACCCCGAGGTGTTTCATGCGGAATCTGCTGCATTGCTCTGTCTGGAAGTCTGCGGTTCTCCTCGGAATCCTCTTGGCTGCTACCCGGGTTGCCTCGGCCCAGGCCCTGTTGACCGCGCAGCGCGGCACGGAGATTGCGCCTTTCGCGCAATTCACTCTCGTCGGTCCCGACTGGGGTCAAAGCAATAACTTCGGCTACACAGCAGGCATCGATTACACCCACTTCATCCGTTCCTCCATCGTCCAGCCCTCCCTGGAATTTCGTTACACCAGCGCCAACGGCCTCACTGTCAACGAGCGCAGCTACGCCGGCGGTCTCAGGCTCCAGACCACCGTCCATGGCATCCACCCCTATGCCACTTTTCTCGTCGGCCACGGCAACATCGACTTCAACTACCTCCTGGCAAACAATAACTACCACGGCGACAACTCTTTCATCTACTGCCTCGGTGGCGGGGCCGAGTTCAACGTCACCCCGGTGTGGAAGCTACGCCTCGACCTCTCCAGCCAGCAGTGGAACACCGGCTCGGAAACCCTTTCGCCCTTGACCATCGGCGTAGGCATGGCCTACAGCCTGCCGTCTCACATCCGCCGGGTGGAATAAGCCCAGCGTTCACCCGTGCTGCCGGGCCCTCAGCGCCCGCCACTCGCGCTCCACCAGAATTTTCGCCGGACCCCGCAGGATGCTAGGCTCAAAGGTTGGGAGACCTAACCGTTGAGCAATTTTCAGAGAGAGATTCTGAACCGCGCATCCGTCGTACCCGGGACCGGCGAGCAAGCTGAGCCACTGGCTGGACTCACCCCCGATGGGCCAAATCGGGCGGTGAAGACAGGCGCCGACCCCGAAGGGCCAAATCGGGCGGTGACCACAGTGGCGCAGACCGCGGATCTTCCCGTGGTAAACAACCCTGCAACGGCTGCCGGGGCCAACGGCAGCCGTTTCGTTCGTGCCTGCCTCCGCCTCCCCGTCGACCGCACTCCCGTCTGGTTCCTTCGCCAGGCCGGCCGCTACATGCCGGAGTACATGGCCGTCCGCAAGCACCACAGCCTCCTCGACATCTGCCGCACCCCTGATATAGCTGCGGAAGTCACCATCACCGCCGCCGAACGCCTCGGCGTCGACGCCGCCATTATCTTCGCCGACCTCCTGCTCCCGCTCACCCCCATGGGCCTCGACTTCGAATTCGTCGCCAACGAAGGTCCGCAAATCCACACTCCCATCCGCACCGCCGATCAGTCCCGCGCCCTCCACACAGACCGGACAGAAGATCTGTTGTACGTCTCCCGTGCCATCGAGAAAGTCGCCGCCCACTTCACTGCTCCGCGTGCTGATGGCGACCAACTCGGCATCATCGGTTTCTGCGGCGCGCCCTTCACCCTCGCCAGCTACATGATCGAAGGCGGCAGCTCCCGCAACTACATCGAAACCAAGAAAATGATGTACGGCGACTTCGACGCCTGGTCCATCCTCATGTCGAAGCTCGTCACCGTCCTCACCGACTACGCCGCCCAGCAAGTCGAAGCCGGAGCCGATGTCATCCAGGTCTTCGATTCCTGGGTCGGCGCGCTCAGCCCCTCCGACTACGGCGAATACGCCCTCGCCCCCACCGCCCGCCTCATCCGCAACATCCAGGCCCTCGGCGTCCCCGTCATCTACTTCGGCGTCGAAACCTCAACCCTCCTGCCCCTCATGCGCCAAACCGGCGCCGACGTCCTCGGACTAGACTGGCGCACCCCCCTTGATCGCACCTGGCGCGAGCTCGACTACTCCGTCGCTGTCCAGGGCAACCTCGACCCCATCACCCTATTCGCCCCGCCCCAGGTCCTCGAAGCCCGCGTCGCCGAAGTCCTCAGCGCCGCCGCAGGCCGCCCCGGACACATCTTCAACCTCGGCCACGGCATCGTCCCCACCACCCCCGTCGAGTCCGTCCTCCAGGTCGTCCACCAAATCAAATCCGCCAGGGGTTGAGTCCAAGAATGCCCCAATCCGACACCACCGCCATCCTCCTCCTCGCGCACGGAACCCCTGACACCCTCGGCGAGATGGCCGAATACCTGGCCAAAGTCACCGGCGGCCGCGCCCTCCCAAAAGAAGTTGTGGTAGAACTCCAGCACCGCTACGCCCAGATCGGCCTCCGCGAGGTTCCCGGCCCCGAACCCCCGCCGCTCACCCGCTGGACCCTTGCCCAGGCCGAGAGTTTGCGCAAAGCCCTCGCCGCCGCCGGCCATCCCCTCCGCGTCTACACCGGCATGCGCAACTGGCATCCCTACATCGCCGACGTGGTCGCCCAGATGCGCGCCGACGGCGTCACCCGCATCATCGCCATCTGCCTCGCCCCGCAGAACTCCCGCACCAGCATCGGCCTCTACCGCCGCGCCCTCATGTCCGTTGCCGACGGCCTCGCCGTCACTTTTGTCGAGGAGTGGCCCGAAGAGCCGGCCCTAATAGCCGCCTTCGCCCAGCGCCTCATCGCCGCTTACCCACGTGCCTGCACCGACGCTGGTGTCGCAGCGGGAAGGGAAGTCGCCCTCCCCGTCCTCTTCACCGCCCACTCCGTCCCCTGCCGCACCATCATGACCGGCGAAGCCAGCACGGCAGGTGCCCGCCCCGGCACTACGCCCCAGGCCACACCTGACCCCTACCCCGTCGAAGCCAAGCGCACCGCCGCCCTCGTCTTCGAGTCCGCCGCTCGTCAACTCCCCAACCTCAGACAATGGTTCTTCGCCTTCCAAAGTCAGGGCGTCGCCGGAGGTCCATGGATCGGCCCCACGGTCGAAGACACGCTCGCCGCCCTGCGCGACGAAGGCCACGCCGGCGTCGTGCTCCAGCCCATCGGCTTCCTCTGCGACCACGTCGAAATCCTCTACGACATCGACATCGCCTTCACCGAGACCGCCCGCTCCCTCGGCCTTCGTCTCTACCGCCCCGAATCCCTCAACGACTCCCCGCTGCTAGCGGAAGCCCTGGTCCACGTCGTAACCTCAAACCTCGAACCTCGAACCTAGCGCATGCGCCGCATCGCCATCATCGGAGGAGGCATCGCCGGTCTCACCGCCGCCTGCGAACTCGCGCGTCTCGCCCGCGACGGCGCGCAAATCGAAGCTGTTCTCTTCGAACCTTCGCATCGCTTCGGCGGCCTCATCGAAACCGTCCGCGAAGGCGGCTTCACCGTCGAATGCGGCCCCGACGGCTGGGTCTCCGCCAAGCCCTGGGCAGCGGAGCTTGCCGCCGAACTCGGTCTCGCCGACGAAATCATCCCTTCCAACGACGCCTCCCGCAAGACCCACATCTTCCTCGCGACGCCGGAGAATCCTTCCGGCCGCCTCGTACCCATGCCCGACGGCCTCAACATGATGGTCCCCACGAATCTCGATGCCCTCGACGGTTCGCCGCTCTTTACTGAATCCGCCATCGCCGCCTACCGCGCCGAACCCGCCCGCGCCGCCTCGCTCCTCGCCTCCATTCCCACCCACGACGAGTCCGTCGCCGACTTTACCCTCCGCCACTTCGGCCGCGAAGTGCTCGACCGCGTCGCCGCGCCGCTGCTCAGCGGTGTCTTCGGCGGCGACGTCCGCACCCTCAGCGTCCGCGCCGTCCTGCCCGCCTTCGTCCAGATGGAGCGCACCCACGGCTCCCTAATCACTGCCCTTCAACGAACAACGGACAACGAGCAACGGTCCACGCCGGTTTTCACCACCCTCCGCTCCGGCCTCGGCATCCTCATCGACCGCCTCATCGCCGCCATCCCACCCCCCTGGCTCCGCCTCCACACCACCGTCACCGAAATCCGTAGCAACGCGCCTGACACGCCGCCTTGGACAGTCCACACCTCTACCACCGCCAAGCACTTCGCCTCCGAGTCCTTCGACGCCATCTTCCTCGCCACCCCACTCGACACCACCCGCAAACTTCTCGCGCCCATCGACTCCGCCGCCGCACAACTACTGCCCACCGAATCCAGCTCCGCCGTCCTGGTCGCCTTCGCCTACACCGACGCCAGCCGAGTCCCCCTCCCGCCCGGCTTCGGCCTCCTCGTCCCTCCCAACCCGTCGGAGATGTCGTCATCTCGACCAGTCACGGAGATGGGTGCCCCACATCTCGGGGTCCCCGGCGAGCTTGCTCGCAGGGGTGAGCGTCTCGCTTCTGAGATGTGGGTCTCCACAAAGTCCCCGAGCCTTCTACTCGCCTGCACCTTCGTCGACCAGAAATTCCCCCACCGTGTCCCGCCCAACGGACGCCTCATCCGCGCCTTCTTCGGCGGAGCCGCCGCCGAGCGCATCGCCCGCTGCAACAACGACGAGATCGCCGCCATCGCTCGCCTCGAACTCGCGCGCATCCTCAACACCACCCCGGTGCGTCATCCCGACCGAAGCGCAGCGGAGTGGAGGGACCCCCGTATTTCGCACTTGGAACTACCCGCGCCCGCCCCTGCGCCAGTGCCCGCGCTCACCGTCATCCGCCGCTGGCCCAACTCGCTGCCGCAGTACGCCGTCGGCCATCTCGACCGCGTCGCCGAACTCGAGTCCCGCCTCCGCGCTCATCCCGGCCTCACCTTGCTCGGCAACGCCCTCCACGGCGTCGGCATCCCCGACCTAATCCGCGCCGCCCGCACCGCCGCCCGCATGCAAACTGACAACTGACAACTTACCGCTTCACCACCAGCAGCACCACACCATGCCGCGGCACCGTCGTCTTCCAGTCGTCTTTGATCGCTCCCAGGTCCTTCGCCGCCCACACATCCCGCGCCTTTACGTTCGCACCAAATCCCATCTCTTTCAGGTGCAGCCCGATCCCGCGCAGTTCGCTCGCTGTCTCGCCGAAGTTGAAGATCGCCACCGCCTTGCTGCCATCCTTCAGCGGCTTGGCCCATATCTCCACCGGCCCCTCCGCATACACGCGGTCGCCCTGCCTGCCCAACGCGTCCTGATCGATCGCAATCACATCCTTGTTCATAAGGATCGCTGCTACCTCCGGCGTCATCTGGGTCAGGTTATTCCCTGCGATCAGCGGCGCCGCCAGCATCGCCCACAACGTCATGTGCGTGACGTTTTCGTCGTGCGTCAGCCTGCCGTTGCCCACCTCCAACATGTCCGGATCGTTCCAGTGTCCCGGCCCCGCAAACTTCGCCAACCCAGCCTGCGACCGCCCAATCAAACTCATCCGATCGAAATTGGCAGAGATGTCGCCCGTCGTCCGCCACAGGTTCGCGCCCACGCTCGGCCCCCAGTCCCACACGGAATCGTCCCCATACTGGCAGAAGCTATACACCATTGGCCGGCCGGTCTTCAGGATCGCCTGGTGCATCTTCTCGTACGCCTCGCGCATCAACTTGTTCTGCGCCATTGGATCGTCCGGAGCCTGCTGCCGCATCACCCCGCCAAAGCTGCACAGGTCGTACTTCAAATAATCGATGCCCCAGTCCGCGTAGGTCTTTGCGTCCTGCTCCTCGTGTCCCAGGCTGCCCTCGAACCGCGCGCACGTCTGTGGACCCGGCGACGAGTAAATCCCCAGCTTCAGCCCCTTCGCATGCACATAATCCGCCAGCGCCTTCATGTCCGGAAACTTCTCGTTGCTCTGGATTCGCCCCTGCGCATCGCGTTTCCCCTCCCACGTGTCGTCGATGTTCACATACACGTAGCCTGCGTCGCGCATCCCGCTTGAAACCAGCAGGTCCGCGGTGTCGCGAATGTCCTTGTCCGTTACCCTGCCGGCAAAGAAGTTCCAGCTATTCCAGCCCATCGGCGGAGTCGCCGCCACCGTCAGTGCTCCAGCCTGTGCTCCAGCCCCAACCGCCGAACCGGCCGCAAGAAGAGCCAGCCAGACTACATTTGCCATCGCAGAACGAACGCGCATTCCAGGTCTCCCCAAAGGTCCCACGAATCTTATCGCCTTGTCCGGCGGTGCGCAAATCATCCCACGGGCCCGCAACGAACGTGATAAGGATCACATTTCCGGCTCTCGCGAAAAGAGTAGACTCGCCTCTCTGGCGACGGGAGGCACTCTATGGCCAAAGATTCCCTGATGGGTCTGGCGATAGCCATTCTTGTGATCAGCAGCATAGCCTGGGTTGGTCAATGGCGGAGAATCAGGCACAGGATGAAGATGAAAAAAGCCGTGCGCGCCGAGCGCCAGGCTCCTGCGAGGCCGTCTGAGTGGCCACTATAAACGCAGCGCGCTCATACCGCGAAACGAACTGCGCTCCCACCCTCCGGTTGTGGAGGATGAGAGCGCAGCGGTGCTCGTCAATCACGCTCTCCTCTCCCGTTGTGGAGAGTGACAGCGCAAACTTGTCCCAGTCTCGCGCGCGGCCTCCGTTGTGGAACACGCGAGCGGAATCTCACCTGCCATTTTCTGAGAACTGACAACCGCCCTTAAGGCTTCTCGATCTTGATCGAGATCGTCACTGCGTCGTCGACGGGCTTGTTGTCCAGCGTCGCCGGCGTGAAGCGGTACTGGCCGAGTGCGTCCAGCACCTTCTTGTCGACCACCGCACCGGCAGAATGGACGATGGTCAAATTGCGCGGGAAGCCATACGCATCCACCGTGGCGTGAACCACGACATTGCTCACCGCAGGCTGTGCCGCCAGTTCTTGCGCGGACAAGTCCACTTCAACCGCACGCGTCACCCGCGGCGCGGAAGACTCGGTCGGCAGACTGCCCATCATGGCGTACTCCAGGGTCCCCCCCCGGCGCAGGGCAGCATCCACGAAGTTCTCCGTCACACGGGTTTGCACAAACTCCCGAATCGCGGCGTGGCTGGACGTGTTGATGGCTGCAGTTGAGGCCGAAGCTGGCGCCGCGGGCGCAGCGGCGGCCATGGCCAGTTCCGCCATGCCGGCGGGATGGGTAAACTCGGCATGAAGTGTCGCCGAGGACGTGGACGGCTGAGGTTCGATCGAGGTGCGGGCCTGTGCATGGGCCATCACCGGGAGCAGAACGAGAGAGGTCAGGATCTTTCGGCGCATGGTAGAGTCTCCTTAAGCACGTAGTGCTCATAACCAATCTATATTCACCAGCATATGATTGTCAAGATAATTGTGAACAAATTCATAAGCCATTCAAAATCATCGTCACAACAAGCTGCCCACCCCCCTCCCATGCAGCAATTGCACTTGGTCGAACTTTCCCTCATCCATCCCCCAATCGCCGGGAGGGAGAACCGTCGCCTACACCGAGAGCGATACCCGTGCTGTTTGCGGAGACGAGTAAGCCGGGTTGCGACTGCTGGCTCGCCTGGGTGGGTTGCTTTGAGTCCAGAAAAACCGGGTGTCGATCGGCCCTCATCCAGCTCACCCGCTTGAATTAAAAACAAGCTAGCGTCGGAGGCGTCAAACATCTCCGCTGCGCCGGCACCACGACCGATCGCTGGAAGTCCACGCAGCACGAGAGCCCGGAGTCTCAGTGCGAAACGCCCTGGCCTGCAGCTCGCGCCGCATTGTCCGCAGCAGGTTGTGTGTTTACCAACCATCGAGAATTCGCTTGATCGGCGCTGCTTCTGCATCTCCTACCAATGTCAGGCTCTAGACGTATGGGGTGTAGAATCGACCTTGAATGGCTCAAGATAAATTACGCATGATCCCCCTCGGGGGCCTGGGTGAGTTCGGTATGAACTGTCTGGCCCTCCGGTGGCAGGATGACATTATCGTCATCGATGCCGGCCTGATGTTCCCTGAAGAAGAGTTGCTGGGCGTCGACATTGTCGTCCCCGATATCAGCTATCTCACTGAAAACCGCGACAAGGTTCGCGCCATCGTGCTCACCCACGGCCACGAGGACCACATCGGCGGCCTTCCCTGGATACTCTCCGAACTCAATGTTCCCGTCTACGGCACCGAGTTCACGCTCGCTCTGGTGGAAGGCAAGCTGGAAGAGCACCGCCTGCTCGACGACGCAGACTTGGTCGAGATCCTTCCCGGCCGCCGCTTCACCCTCGGGCCGTTCTCCATCATGCCCATTCGCGTCACCCACTCGCTGGTGGATTGCGTGGCGCTCGCCATTCACACTCCGGTCGGCATGGTCGTCCACACCGGTGACTTCAAGATCGATCTCTCTTCGCCCGACGCCAAGCCCTTCGACCTCCACGCCTTTGCCGAGCTTGGCAAGCAGGGCGTCCTCTGCTTGCTGCAGGACTCCACCAACGTCGATCGCCCCGGCTACACGCCCTCCGAGCGCGCCGTGCGTCCGCGCCTCGACGAGATCTTCTCGCAGGCCAAAAAGAAGCTCTTCTTCAGTTGCTTTTCCTCGTCCATCCACCGCATCCGCATCGCCATGGAACTGGCCAACGCGCATGGCCGCAAGGTCGCCGTCGTCGGCCGCTCGATGGACAACTCCACCGAGATTGCGCAGGACCTTGGCTATCTCGACCTGCCCCCGGGGCTCATCATTAACCCCGGCCAGATCCGCGAGATGCAGGACCACAAGGTTCTGGTGCTCATCACCGGCACCCAGGGCGAGCCCATGTCGGCGCTCTCACGCGCGGCCGTCAACAACCATAAATTCGCCCGCATCGACGCCGGCGACACCGTGGTGCTCAGCTCGCGCGTCATCCCCGGCAACGAGAAGTCCATCTATCGCATGATCGACCACCTCGAGCGCCGCGACGCCAAGGTCATCTACGACGACGGCACCGCCGGCCTCATCCACGTCAGCGGTCACGGCTCGCAGGAAGAGATGCGCCTCATGATCAACCTGCTGCGGCCCAGGTTCTTCATTCCCATCCACGGCGACTACCGCCACCTCAAGCGCCACGCCGAACTCGCCGGCAGCCTCGACATCGTCGAGAAGGTCATTCTGCTCGAAGACGGCGAGATCCTCGACGTAGACAAGACTAGCGCCAACAAGAGCGGCAAAATCACCGTCGGCCGTGTCTGCATCGATGCCGGCGGCTCCATCGACGTCGTCGAAGACGTCGTCATCCGCGACCGCCAGCACATCTCCGAGGGCGGCATTGTTCTGCCCATCATCACCATCAACAAGCGCACCGGCAAGGTGGAAAACTTCCCGGAGATCGTCATGCGCGGTTTCGCCGTCGAGGACCCGGCCATGATCTCCGAGTCGCGCCAGGTCGTCCAGCGCACTCTCGAATCCTCCAGCGACGAGGAGAAGGCCGACTACGGCGTCATCAAGGAGAAGATCCGCAACGACCTCAAGCGCTACATCCAGAAGAGCACCAGCCGCCGCCCGCTCATCATGCCCGTCATCCTGGAAATCTAAGTGCATCTCGGTTGATGAGGCGTCATTCTGACCCAGCGGGTCAGAATCTCAGTATTTCTCCCACCCAGGCAACCATTTCATCCGCCCAAAACTCCCCGTAACTAACGCCGGGTGCGGCCTTCTCTCCTGCATCCAACCCAATAGGAGTTTCGTATGCTCACGTCTGGAATCGTCGGAATCATCATCACGCTGGTTGTCATCGGCTTGCTTCTTTATCTGGTCGAACTCATCCCCATGGATCGCACCATCAAGCAGATCATCCGCATCGTCGTGATTATCGGTGTGGTCCTCTGGCTCCTGCAAGCTTTTGGGTTGATTGGCTCGATCGGCGGCCTGCTCCACCCGGCCCATCCAAGCGTCCGATGATCCGCGGCGAAAGTCGAGAGCCTTACTCCCCCGCCCCCCGCACCTTGCGGAGCCGCACATACCGCCGCCCGGAGAAGCCGTAGTCCCCGCTCAGCACCCGTGCAATCGCCTCGGGGTAGAGGATGTGTTCCTGCTCCAGCACCCGCGCTGCCAGGCTCTCGGCCGTATCGTCGTCCATGACGGGTACAGCCCGCTGCACCACGATCGCACCGTGGTCCACCGCTTCATCCACAAAATGCACCGTGCATCCCGCCACCTTGGCGCCGAACTCCAGCGCCTGTGCCTGCGCATCCAGTCCCGGAAACGCCGGCAGCAGCGACGGATGCACATTCAGGATGCGGTTCGGGAACGCGCGCACAAACTCCGCGCTCAGGATCCGCATATATCCCGCCAGGCACACCAGGTCCACGCGATGCTGGTGCAGCCTTGCGATCATCTCCGCATCGTGCTCCGCGCGCTTGCGTCCTGCCGAGGGCACGGCAAACGCGGGCAGCCCCCGCTCGCGCGCGATTGCCAGTCCGGGCGCCTCTGCCATGTTCGAGAGCACGACTGCGATCTCCGCGCCCTGCAGCCGCTGCCTGCGGATCGCATCCGCGATCGCGACAAAATTCGATCCTCGCCCGGAGAGCAGTATTGCGAGTCGCTTCACGCGTCACTCCTCCGCATCACATAGCTCTTGCTGAACTTCAGAACCAGAAAGACGGCCTGAGGTTAGGTGGTCTTGATAGGGACGGGCTTCAGAGACTGCTGGAAAACTCCGTTTCGTTAAGGGCACGGATTCATCCGTGCCGTAAATGCCGCGGAATAAATAGGGCTTTAGCCCCCGGGGTCTGCTTTTCCGCGCTACGCCGACATCTTCCGTACCCGCGCTAGTGGGCTGTCTTCTTCGCCGGTGTCGTCTTCGCCGACGTGGCTGCTCCGGCCCTTGCTGCCAACGCATCGATCGTCTGGTACAGCAGTGACACGTCCGTAACGTGCACCCATTCATGTTGTGTGCACACGATAATGCATGGCGTGTAGTACACCCCCAGCTTTTCGCCCAGCGCCTTGTCCGCATCCACTTCTTTGGTGAATTGCCCGGTCGGATCCGGCACAAACGGCATTTGCAGCCCGTGCGTCTGGAAGAATCGCCGCGTAAAATTCAGCATGTCGTCCTTGTTGGCAATGCCGCTCTGCGCCGCGAACACCGCCCCGCGATACTCGTCCGCAGTCTTCATCGACACTTTGTCCTGCAGATAGCGCGCCCACACCGCCGCGTCAAAGCTCCCCAGCACCGCATGCTGCGGCAGGGGAAAGTCATGCTCGTACAGCGGGATGTTGTAATGGGCCGCCGCGGCATGAACGATCGGAAACGCATGCGCGCACGCCGGGCATTGCAGGTCCTGGAACTCGATCACCGCCAGCCGCACTCCCGGCGGCGGCTTCAGCATCGAGGTGTCTTTGAACGTCTCGCCTGTTCCCGGCGGTGCGGACGTCTGGCCAAACCCAGACATGGCGGCAAAAGGCAGCATCGCAATCGCGATGGCGGCAGAGAAAAGGCGGCGGCGGTTCGTATCCATCAGACCCATAATGTTCACCCCACCATGCTAACAAACCGCACCCGCCTTAGCCGGGTACCACACTTGCCGTTGCCTGTTCTTTGTTTGTCATTCCCCGCAGGGAATCTGCTTTTGCCGTCGCCCTGATTATGCTCCTCACCACGCGCTGAGACTCGAAGTTCCCGGCAACCATGAGCGCGCGAAGAATTGTTTGCAGATTCACCCCGCCAAAACCCATACAATTAAGCGAGACAACTGATTCGAAAACCCGGCTTGGTAGTCCGGGCGAGGGGACAATTGTCCCCACTAAACCTAGGCTGAGAAAGAGACGTCCCCGCAAAGATGGACGCCACCCCGGGAGCACCGAAAGGCACGCAATGAGCATCAGCGAAAAGATCAACGCCGACATCATCACCGCCATGAGGGCGCACGACGAGCACCGCCTCCTCACCCTGCGCATGGTCAAGTCCGCCCTGCGCTCCAAAGAGATCGACAAGCGCCAGCCGCTCACCGACGTCGAGCAGACTGCGATCCTCTCGACGTTGTTGAAACAACGTCGAGAATCGGTAGACAGTTTCACCAAGGGCAATCGTCCCGAGCTCGCCGCCAGGGAGCAGGCCGAAATCGGCATGATCGAGGCTTATATGCCCCAGGCCGCCGGCGAGGACCAGGTCCGCGAGATCGTCATCGCCGCCATCGCCCAACTCGCTGAAACCACCGGCCAGAAGCCCGGCCCGCGCGACATGGGCGCCGCCATGAAGCTGGTCCAGCAGCACATCCAGGCCACCGGCCTGCGTGCCGACGGCAAACTTGTCTCCGAATTGGTCAAGGCCGAGCTCGCAAAATAGGCCTGCCGGATCGCCACCCCAAAGGCCGGATCCTGGCCACTTGTAACGAAATTCGCCAAAAGGCTGGATACAATAAACTCATGATCCGAAAGACTCGCCTGTACACTCCGGGCCCAACGCCCCTGCTTCCCGCCGCTCAGTTCGCCATGGCCGCGGCCGATATTCACCACCGCACCGCCGAGTTCCGCGCCATGTACACCCGCGTGCTCGCGCAGCTCAAAGAGTTTGTCGGCACCGCTAACGATGTGTTGATCCTCGCCAGTTCCGGCACCGGCGCCATGGAGGCGTCGGTCTCCAACCTTACTTCGCCCGGCGACCGGGTCCTCGTCCTCACCGCCGGCAAGTTCGGCGAGCGCTGGACCGGCATCGCCAAGGCCTTTGGCTGCGAGGTCGATGTTGTCTCCGCCCCCTATGGCAGCACCTTCTCGCTTGAGGCCGTCAAAGCCGCGCTCAGGCTGGAAACGCGCGTCGTCTTCGTGCAGGCCACTGAATCCTCCACCGGCGTGCGCCACGACGTCCAGGGCATTGCCCAGTTGCTCAAGGACACCAAGTCAGAGGCGCTCTTTGTTGTCGACGCCATCACCGGCCTCGGCACCACGCCCCTGGACATGGACGCCTGGGGCATCGACGTCCTCATCGGCGGGTCGCAGAAGGCCCTCATGATTCCTCCCGGCCTCAGCTACCTCGCCGTCAGTTCGCGCGCCTGGGACCGCATGGAGGCCAGCTACAACCCGCGTTACTACTTTGACCTCCGCAAGGAGCGCAAGAACGCGCTCAAGGGCGAGTCCGCCTATACGCCCTCGGTCGCGCTCATCGCCGCCATGGGCGCGGCTCTGGACTGGATCGCCGCGCAAGCCGATGGAAACCTCGTCGAAGGCCGCAAGAAGCTGGTCGACAACGCCGAAACCTGCGCCGCGATGACCCGGGCCGCGGCCACTGCCATGGGCCTCAAGCTCTTCGCGCCCAAAGGCTACGAAGCGGCTGCGGCCACCGGCATTCTTCCGCCCGAAGGAGTTGACTCCGGGGCGATCGTCAAAGGCCTCCGCTCGAAGTTCGCCATCATCGTCACCGACGGTCAGGGCGAAATGAAGGGCTCGCTGTTCCGGATCGCCCACATCGGTTTCTTCGACTATATGGACACCATCGCGGTAATCGGTGCTCTCGAACAGGTCGCCGTCGCCCTCAAGCTCCCGCTCCCGAACCTCGCCTTCGGCACCGGCCTCATCGCCGCACAAAAGGTCTACGCTGAACGCAATTAGCTTCCCGGCTGACGCGTCCGTGAATTCATTAGCAATTCCGGCCACAAGCCGCTGGTAATGCCAGCCGACAGAAGGTAAATCATGAAGATTGTTCTCGCAGAAAAGGTCTCCCCGGCTACGCTTGCGGTTTTGAAGCAGGAGCCCGGCTGGAACGTCGTCACCGCCGACCAGATCGCCAACCTCGGTCCCGGCGGCCTTGAAGCCGAACTCGCCGATGCCGATGCGCTGGTCGTCCGCTCCGCCGTGCAGGCGGACGCCAAATTACTGGAATCGGCTCCAAAGCTGCGCGTCATCGGCCGCGCCGGCGTAGGCGTCGACAACATCGACACCGACGCTGCTACCCATCGCGGCATCGTGGTGATGAACACGCCCGGCGCCAACGCGGTCGCCGTCGCCGAACTTACCCTCGGCTTGATGATCTCCATGGCCCGTGCCATACCACGCGCGAACACCACCATGCATGCCACCAGGTGGGAAAAGAAGTCGTTGCAGGGCTCGGAGCTGCGCGGCAAAACCCTCGGCATCGTCGGGTTGGGCCGCATCGGCCTCGAAGTCGCCCGCCGCGCGCAGAGCTTCGGCATGGAGTTGATCGGCTACGATCCGTTCATCGCGCCCGTCATTGCCCGCGAGAACCAGGTAACGCTCGTTCCAATCGATGAAATCTTCAAACGCTCCGACTATCTGACCCTCCACGTCGGCCTCACGACGCAGACCGAAGGCATGATCAATGCAACGTCAATCAAGATCATGAAGCCTGGCATCCGCATCGTCAACTGCGCGCGCGGCGAACTGATCGTCGATGAGGCGCTCGCCGAGGGCTTGAAGTCTGGCCATGTCGCCGGCGCCGCGCTCGATGTATTCCGCAAAGAGCCCCTCAAGGACTCGCCGTATTTTGGATTAGAAGACGTACTCCTCTCGCCGCACATCGCCGGTTCCACCGACGAGGCTCAAGAGGCTATTGGGATCCAGCTGGCTAATCAGGTTCGCGACTACCTCAAGCTTGGTGTCGTCCAAAATGCTGTCAACGTCCCCTCGCTCACGGAAGAGGAGTATGCTTCCGTTGCGCCCTACATCGAGATGGCGAACCGTCTCGGCCAACTGCTCGGTCACGCCGCCGGCACTGGCGCCAATACCGAGCCCGGTGCTAAGGGTCTTGGTCCTGGCAGCATCGAAAACATCTCCATCACCTACAATGGGCGTCTCGCCTCGCTCAAGACTGACCTCATCCGCAACGCGGCCATCGCTGGCGTCCTCCATGGGGCCGATGGAGTCAATCGCATCAATGCTTTTGCAGCAGCGACAGAGCGGGGCATCCGCGTCCAGGAGGACAAGCGGGAGCACATCACCGGTGGCACCGGAGCCACGCTTCGCCTTTCGCTGCACTGGTCCCGCAAAGGAGCGTCAGGAGCCCACGCCCAAGGCGACTGGACCGGCCTGGCTACCGTCCTGCACGGCAACTCGCCGCGGCTGCTGAACTACGACGGCATCGACGTCGAGGCCGAGCTTGCCGGTACGCTCCTCATCATGCGCAACCACGACGTTCCTGGCGTCATCGGGCGCATCGGCACTATCCTCGGCGACCACGGCGTCAACATCGCAAACTTCGCCCTTGGCCGGTCCACGCGTTCTCAATACGTCCCGAACGGTCAGGCCCTCGCCGTGGTCCAGATCGACGTGCAGAACGCCGGCGAAGCCACCCCTGCGATCGAGGCGCTGCGCAAGGTCGAAGCCATTGCCAGTGTGCGTCTTGTGGAACTGGGAAGCTCCTGAAATGCGCGGCTGGAGCAGCCATTTCGGTCCAACTGCGTCAGTTCCGGATGGGAGCCTTCAAAAAAATTATGTCATCTACAGAACATTCCGCCGCCGACAGGTTCTACAATATACAAGGGCTATTCCAGCTTCTGCGTTCCACCGTCGCCCGGAGTTCTATCTTTTTCATTTTCAGAGTGTTCCGGTAGGAGAAAGCTGTTGATCTCATCCGCTTCGTCAGTCGAGTTGGTCGAGAGTGTGACCGCGAGCCCCCCAGCTTTACTCACGCAATCCCCCGCGCTGGATCTGGCGGTTGTGCTGCCCACGTACAACGAGCGCGGCAATATTTCCCCGGTGATTGCCCAACTTTCGGAAGCCCTCAGCGGGCTGGCTTGGGAAGCGATCTTCGTTGACGACGACTCCCCCGACGGTACCGCCAGCGTCATCGCCGCGCATGCTCGTTGGGACTCCCGCATCCGGCTGATTCACCGCGTAGGCCGGCGCGGGCTGTCATCGGCCTGCATCGAAGGCATGATGTCGACCACAGCGCCCGTGGTCGCGGTCATGGACGCCGATTTGCAGCACGACGCCAGCATCCTTCCCCGTATGCTCGACCGCCTCCGCGAGGACTCGCTCGACGTCGTCGTCGGAACCAGAAACTCTGACGGGGGCAGCATGGGCGAGTTCGGACCATGGCGGGTCATGTTGAGCCGCCTGGGCGAGAAGATCAGCCAGTCCGTTTGCCACGCCAGGCTTACCGACCCTATGAGCGGCTTCTTCCTCCTTCGTCGCACCTTCCTGCTCGAAATCGTGCACGACCTGCAGGGTGGCGGGTTCAAGATCCTCGTCGACCTGCTCGCGTCCAGCCAGACTCCGGTTCGCTATGGCGAGGTAGGATACAGGTTCGGGGCGCGCCGTCACGGCGAGAGCAAGCTCGATGTCGTCGTCGGCATCGAGTACCTCTTTCTCATCCTCAATAAGCGCCTCGGCGGCGTCGTCCCTCTGCACATGGCGTTGTACGCACTCGTCGGCGGAATCGGTCTCGCGGCGCATCTGCTGGTGTTTCTCCTCTTTAGCCATGTATTCGCCGCCAGTTTCGTTGCCGCGCAGATTGCCGCTACCTTCGTCGCCATGATCGAGAACTTCACCCTGAATAACCTCATCACCTTCCGCAGCCGGCGTTTGCGAGGCGGGCCAATGTGGAGCGGTTTGGCGCGGTTTGTCATGGCCTGTTCGTTCGGCGCGGTCGCTAACGTCGTCTTCGCGCGCGCTCTCTGGCAGGGTGGAGTCGAGTGGTATCTCGCCGGCTTCGCCGGCATCGTGCTCGGATCGGTTTGGAACCTCTCGGTAAGCAGCATGATCACGTGGGGGATGCGCTCGCAAACCAGGCAGAATGCGCCCAGCGAGGAAGTGATGGTCAGCGACGTCGAGGTATCGCGTTGACCGCTGCTTCTCCCCAGCAAACCAGCCACCTGACCGCCCCCCGCCGCCCTGGCCGAGTCCTCATCGGAATATGGGTCGCGGTTGTGGTCGCCTTGCTGATCTGGACCCATTTTGAGATTCCCGGCTGGGATCTTCAGGTATACGCCGCCGCAATTCACTCTCTGCGCGCCGGGCACGATCCCTACGCTGACGCCATGGCGATCCAGCAGGTCTACCACGACCAATTCGGGGCCCCCAACGAAGGCGCTCGGCCTTATAGCTACGTCTACTCTCCGATTACGCTTCCCGCCCTTCGTCTCATCGGCAAGCTTCCGCTCTGGTTCAGCGGCAGAATGTACTGGTTGATCTACATATTCGCGGCGCTGGGGCAACTCAGGGTTGCTATGCAATTCACTACCAGCACTGAGCGGCGCTACTTTCTGTATCTCGCCCCGGCGGCAGCGTTCTTCCCGGGTCTTCTTCAGAATGGCACCATCTTGAGCGGGAACGTCGCCTACCTCCTCTATTTCGTGGTCCTCTGCGCGGCCCTCGTGGGCTGGCGGCGCGGCACCTGGATCTGGTTCTACGCGGCTGTCCTGGCGGCCTCATGCATCAAGGCGCCTCTGCTCAGCCTGGTCGTCATTCCGGTCTTGTCCGCCCGCAAACAGTGGATCTCAGCCGGCCTTACCACCGTTGCCGGAATCGGGTTGTTTGCCATCCAGCCGCTGCTCTGGCCCTCGCTCTTCAGAAACTTTCTAAAGGCCGTCGACCTGCAGTTCCTCTACAACCGGGACTTCGGCTGCAGTCTCGCCGGCTTCTTCAGCGATGCCCTCTTTCGCATGGGGCGCCCTTACTCGCCGGCCGCGCTCATCTTTTACCTTGGCTACGCAGTCCCGTTGTTTATCCTCCTGCTGCGTCTCTCCCGCAGGTATTTGCAGGGCAGCATCCCGCTGAATCAGTGGGCTCCCGTGCTGCTGGTCGGCGTCATTCTGCTCAATCCGCGGATACTGGAGTACGATGTTGCTCCAATCACCCTGCTGCTCGCGCTGATTGCATGGCGCTTCTTCGCCAGCTTCACTACCACGGCGAAGACAATTCTGTATCTCGCAATACTCTTCGCGGTTACCAATGGAATCGCGGGCTTTGGGTGGTACGTGCGCAAATTGGTAGACGGCCCTCTGCTGATCATCGTGTTCGCCGCAGGCTGCTGGACCCTGTGGCGGCAGAGTGGGATTGAACCGACGAGTTCCGCGGCCGCGCCGCCGCATGCCGTGGCTTAAGCCGGGATACGTTAAACTCTAAGCAGGGAACAGAACATGCCGCTCTACGAATACGAGTGCACGCAGTGTAAGCGCCGCACTGAGAAAATCCAGAAATTCTCCGATCCGGAGATCACCGCCTGCCCGCACTGTGGGGGCCTGCTGGAGCGTGTCGCCTCCGCGCCTGCCATTGCCTTCAAGGGCGGCGGCTGGTTTGCGGATGGCTACGGCAACGCCAAGCCATCCGCGTCGGGGAGCGGCAGCAAGAGCGACTCGGGCTCCTCATCCGATGTGCCCTCAGTGGCGGCGGCTGCTTCGGCGAGCAAAGACTCATCCTCCGCGCCTGCCTCCAGCGGAACCACGGCCGCTCCCGCCACGACCTCCAAGTCCAGTTCGGACAAGAAATGATTCGGCGCCGCCAAGCGCTAAGAGCCGCCGCCTAAGCTGTCCAACTTGCGGGTCACCAGTTCATTCAGCAGCACCGGATTCGCCTGCCCCTTCGAGAGCCGCATCACATTGCCCACGAAGAACGCCGCCACCGTCTTTTTGCCGCCGAGATACTGCGCCACCTGCTTCGGATTGGCAGCAATCACCTCGTCGATCATCGCCTCGATCGCGCCCGCATCCGAGATCTGCTGCGGCTTGTCGCGCTCGTACACTTCGGCGAAGTCCTTGCCTTCGGCAAAGCACGTGTCCAGCAGTTGCTTCAGCATCTTGCTCGAAAGCTCGCCCGACTCCGCCAGGTCAGCCGCCAGCACAATCCCCTTCAGCGACACCGGCGATTGCTCCAGCTCAAGCCCCGCGGCCTTAAGCCGCCCGGTCAGCTCGCTCGTAATCAGCGACACCACGCGCTTCGGGCTCTTCGCCGCCTTTGCCGCCGCCTCGAAGCTGTCGGCAAACGCCCGCGTCGCCGTCAGCGTCATCGCGTCCTGCTGGTTGATGTCGTACTCCGCGATCATGCGGGCGCGCCGTGCCTCGGGCAGCTCGGGGAGTGCCTTCAGAATCTCGCGCTGCCAGGCCTCGCCGACCACCAGCGGCGGCAGGTCCGGCTCGGGAAAATAGCGGTAGTCGTGCGCCTGCTCCTTCGAGCGCATGGAGTACGTCCGCCCCTCGGCGTTGTTCCATAGCCGCGACTCCTGCATCACGCGGTTGCCGCTCTCCAGCACCTCGATCTGCCGTTCGATCTCATACTCCAGCGCCGCGCGGATGTAGCGAAAGCTGTTAACGTTCTTCACTTCCGCCTTGGTGCCAAACTTGGCCGCTCCCTTCAGCATCACGCTCACGTTGGCGTCACAGCGGAGGCTGCCCTCTTCCATGTTGCAGTCGCTGACGCCGGTGTAGAGCAGTATCTCCTTCAGCCGCGTCAGGTACTCGAACGCCTCGTCGGGCGTGCGAATGTCCGGCTCGCTCACGATCTCCACCAGCGGCGTGCCGCAACGATTCAGATCGATGTACGTCCGCGACACCGAGTCCGCGAAGCCGTCGTGCAGGCTCTTGCCCGCGTCTTCCTCCAGGTGCAGCCGCGTGATGCCGATGCGCTTCGGGGTCCCTGTAGCATCCGGCACGTCAATCCAGCCGTGCTCCGCAATCGGCAGGTCGAACTGCGAGATCTGGTAGCCCTTCGGCGAGTCGGGATAGAAGTAGTTCTTGCGCGAAAACACGCTGGTCTCGCGAATCTCGCAGTGGATCGCCTTCGCCGCCAGCACGGCCAGCTCCACCGCCCGGCGATTCAGTACCGGCAGCGCGCCCGGCAGCCCCAGGCAGGTCGGGCACACATGCGTGTTCGGCTCGCCGCCATAGCGGTTCACGCAGCCGCAGAAGGCCTTCGTCTCGGTCAGGAGCTGAACATGAACCTCCAGCCCGATCACAGGCTGGTACTTGGCAAGAACCTCAGGCGAAAACGCGCTCATCGTCGACATATTCAACCCAATTCTAGCAACAAGGCACCGTCTCTTTCCGCGCCGCACGCGGTTACTGGCTTCCGGGCAAGGCAACGTTCCAACAGGTAGACTTAACCTCAGCTTATGATTTTGCCCTTCGTCCGCGAACTGCTTGCGGACCTTGAAAACTGTGTCCCCTTTGAGCGTGTCCGGCGCCATCTGAGTGCCGGCAGCGGGCGAAGACGCGTCTCCGGCCTCACCTTCACCGCCCGCGCCCTGTATCTTCCGCTGTTCACGCGTGCCGCTAACGCGCCCTGCGTAATCCTGGTCGCCGACAACAAGGCCGCCGAGGCGCTGCATGCCGCCATTCTTTCCGCCTGCGAGCTCACCGGCGCTCTCGATCCCGACTCTGTTCTCCGCTTTCCCGCGCACGATGTTCTTCCCTTCGAAAATCTCTCCCCGCACCCGGAAATTCAGGAGTCGCGCGCCGCAACGCTCTGGAAGATCGCCAGTGGGACCGCGCGCTTGGTGATCGCGCCTGTCGAAGCGGCCTGCATGCGGCTATTTCCGCGCGACCACTACGCGGCCCTCGCGCTGCATCTCAAGCGCGGCGAAGAGTACCTCCCCGACATGCTCGTCGAGCACCTCCTGTCGGTCGGCTACACCCGAGTCGATGTGGTCGAGATGCCCGGCCAGGTTACCCTCCGCGGCGGCATCCTCGACGTCTACTCGCCGGAGATGGACCGCCCGGTGCGCGTCGAATTCTTCGGCGACGAGGTGGAGTCCATCCGGCGCTTCGACCCCGAGACCCAGCGCTCCGCCTCCACGCTGGACGAAGCTCTGCTGCTGCCGCTGACGGAAACGCCGGTCACCGAGAAGATTCTCACCGCGATCAATGCGCGCCTCACGCGGTCGGGCCTGGCCGGCGCGCGACTCGAAGGCGGGGAAGAGCCCAGCGAACTCCAAACCCATATTGCGACGCGCACGGGCGACGCCACGGTTTTTCCCGGCTGGGAGTTCTTCGCTCCCGTGGCAGGAGCAAACTCCACGCTGCTCGATCTCCTTGGCCCCGCCACCCGAGTCTTTGTCGAAGAGCCTGCCATGGTCAAGAACCAGGGCGAACGCTGGTGGAACAAGGTCGAGCAGCGCCACGAACGCTCCGGCATCGGCTCGCTCGTCCGCCCGGAAGACATCTACATCTCGCCGTGGGATTTGGACGACCGCCTGCGCAGTTTTTCCGGCTTCGACCTCGACCAGCTCGGCGCCGTCGACGTCCTCGACCCAGACCGCAGTACACTCTCCGAGATCGACTTTGCCACTCGACCCACCCAGCGCTTCCACGGCAATATCCCCGCCCTGGTCGAGGCTATCAATGCACTCACGCAGCAGGATGCGCGTGTTCTTATCGCCGCGCCGAATCAGGGTGAAGTCGAACGTCTTGCCGGTCTCCTGCAGGAGTACCAGGTGGCCTATCGTCTCGGCTCGCGCACGCAGGCTCCCAGCACCACCGTCTATTCGGAGTCAAGCTATCTCGCCGGAGATCTGCGCACTCCGGTCATCGTCAAGGCCGCCATCGCCAATGGTGTCCAGGTGCTCGACCTTCGCGACGCCGACGGCCGTGCCACCGCGCGCCAGCTCATCCTCTTCGGCGCGCAGGACTTGGTCGACGACGCCGACGTCCAGGCCCGCCCCATCACCCGCAGCAAGTCCAAGACCGCCGCATTCGTCTCCGACTTCCGCGACCTCGCGGTCGGCGATTACGTCGTTCACGTGGAGCACGGCATCGCCCGTTACTGCGGTCTGCGCGTCATCGAGGAGCATGATCAGCCGCCGCTCGAACTGATGATCCTGGAGTTTGCCGACGAGGCCAAGCTCTACGTCCCGCTCACGCGCCTCGACTTGATCCAGAAGTATCGCAGCACCGACACCGGGCCGGCGCCGCCGCTCAACAAACTCGGCACCCAGGCCTGGCAAAGGACTAAGGCGCGCGTCAAGAAGGCGATGGCGGATATGTCCGGCGAGCTCATCAAGCTCTACGCCCAGCGCAAGGCCGCGCTCGGCACCGCCTTCTCGCCCGACACCAACATGCAGCGTGAGTTCGAGGACGCCTTCGACTTCAACGAGACCGACGACCAGATCACTGCCATCGCCGATATCAAGGCCGACATGGAAACTCCGCAGCCCATGGACCGCCTGCTCTGCGGCGACGTCGGCTACGGCAAGACCGAGGTTGCCATGCGCGCCGCATTCAAAGCGGTGCAGGATGGAAAACAGGTCGCGGTGCTTACACCTACCACCGTTCTCGCCTTCCAGCACTACGAGTCGTTCAAGCGCCGCTTCGCCAACTTCCCCGTCAATGTTGAGATGATCTCGCGCTTCCGCTCGGCGAAGGAGCAGAAGGCCATCCTCGAAAAAGCCGCTGCGGGCAAGGTCGACATCCTCATCGGCACTCACCGCATCCTGTCGAAGGACCTCAAGTTTCAGGACCTCGGTCTGCTCGTCGTCGACGAGGAGCAGCGCTTCGGCGTGCGCCACAAGGAGCGCCTGAAACAGATGCGCGCACAGATCGACGTGCTCGCGATGTCCGCCACGCCCATCCCGCGCACCCTGCACATGTCGCTGATCGGCCTGCGCGATATGTCCATCATCGAGACGCCGCCCAAGGACCGCATGGCGATCCAGACCATCGTAGCCAAGTTTGACGAGAAGCTGGTGCGCACCGCCATCGAGATGGAGCTCGAACGCGGCGGCCAGACCTACTTCGTCCACAACCGCGTCGAGACCATCTACGAACTCGCCGCCAAGATTCGCGAGCTTGTGCCGCAGGCCCGTATCGTCATCGGTCACGGCCAGCTCCCCGAGGCCGAGTTGGAGCGCGTGATGCTGGCCTTCATGAACCACGAGTACGACGTACTCGTCGCCACCAGCATCATCGAGAACGGCCTCGACATTCCGCTCGCCAACACCATCGTCGTCAATCGCGCCGATCGCCATGGGCTAGCTGAGCTGTATCAACTGCGCGGCCGCGTGGGGCGCTCCAACCGCCGCGCCTACGCCTACCTGCTGATCCCGCCGGAGACCGAGTTGACCGAGATCGCCCGCCGTCGCTTGGCCGCGCTCAAGGAGTTCTCCGACCTCGGCGCCGGCTTCAAGATCGCCGCGCTCGACCTCGAGCTCCGCGGAGCCGGCAACATGCTCGGCGGCGAACAGTCTGGCCACATTGAAGCCGTCGGCTTCGAGATGTACACCTCCATGCTCGAAGAGGCCGTGCGCAAGATCAAAGGCGAGGAAGAGAAGCCGGCCCACGCGGGCACCTCGATCAACCTCGGCATCTCCGTGCGCATCGACTCCAGCTACATCCCGGAGGAGAACCAGCGCCTGCGCATGTACAAGCGTATAGCCGGCGCCGAAGATGAAGCTGCCCTCGCCGATGTGCGCGCCGAACTGCAGGACCGTTACGGCGATCCGCCCGAGTCGGTCCTCAATCTCCTCGCCGCTGGTTCGCTGCGCCTGCGCTGCGAGCGGCTCGGCATCGCCCAGCTCGACCGCAAGCGCACCCAGGTCGAACTCCCGCGCCCTTCAGCGTCTCCCAGCGGAGGTCCACAGCACACCATGCTCACGCTCACCCGGAGACCGCAGCCTGCCAAGCCTGCCGCAAAGGTCTTCGTCGAGATGCTCCACATTCGCTTCGCTGCGGCCGCAGCGGACACCTCTCAGCAAGCCAACGCATCGCTTGCACGCGCTATGGTGGACCCCGCTGCCATGATGAAGCTCGTCTCCCGCAACGCCAAACGCGGCGCGCAGTTCACGCCGCAGGGTGTCCTTCGCTGGCCGCTCACCTCGGCCAAGGCCCAGGACGTTCTGGCCGAGACCCGCACCCTGCTCGAGTCCCTTAGCGCATAGATTGCCCCAGGAGCAAGGAACGGCTCAAAGCGGATGGACTCTGGTTTGTCGTGGGAGCGTTGCCCTCAAGCATTAGCGATGGCGGAAGTTCTCGCGGATGCGATTGGCGTCGTGCCGGCGCACCGCCGGCTCAGTCTCCATGGGCGCGGAGGTGTCCGAGCCCGCGGGGTAGAGCACCACGAAGCGCCCAGGTCCTTCACCACTCGAAGCGGTGGGCAGACCCGATTCGCTGAGAATCAGGTGCAGCATCCGCCGCTCGCGCGAGGTCATCGCAGGGAACGGGTATGGCCGGCCCGTGGCCCGCACGCGCTCAATCGCCAGCGCCGCCGATTCCCGCAACTGCCGCTCGCGGTTCGCTTTGAAGTGGTCCGCGTCAAACGATACCTGATCGTGCGCCTCCGGTTCGAGCCGTAGAATCTTCGTCGCGATGTGCTCCAGCGCGTTCAGCACTTCGCCGTTGCGCGCGGTAAGCAGGGAAGTGTCGGGGCCTATGAACTCAACGTAGAGACTCCGCGGCGCCTCGTTGCTCGCGTTCTCCAACGGCTCTTCGGCTCCTGGATTGCCTTCAGCGGCCGTCTTTCCGCTGCGCAGTTTCACGCGAAAGCGGAGCCGAAGCCCGCCGGCCGACGTGAAAGCCTGAAGGAATTTTCCGATTGTCTGGGCTGCCTGAGCCACATCGTCCATGACGCATTCTTACCTTAGCAATCAGCTTATACCAATCTTCCATGCCATGAATGTGAGGAGGGTCACACGCAGGAGTGTATCCACGCAAGACGATTACGGCGCCTGGCCGTCGCCGGCCTCCGCCGTCGGGACCCGGCGCCCCTATCCGCCGCAATTCTCGCTGTCATTGTCCTTCAGCATCTCGTCCTGATCGCGATGACCCAGTTGGTCCGCGAAGGAACTGAGTTGCCGGCGGCAGTCCATCCCGATGGGATTGCCATCGTCTTCCATTGCGCCCTTGAACCTAGCTTCGTCGCGACGAGCCATTGGGGAGGTATACATAGGATTCTCCTGCGTCTGGAATGGATTGATAGTAGCACCGCCCAAAGCGCGCCGTGCAACCATTTCGGGTGAAGTTTTTTTCGCCGCCTGCGTCCCTCGGCTTAACTCAGCGTTTCCATCAACTTGTTGATCGTCCGGTTCATGTCCTTGTCAGAACGGCGGTGCTCGTCAATCTTGGCGATGGAGTGCATCACGGTAGTGTGATGCTTCCCGCCGAACTGACGGCCAATTTCCGGCAAAGATGCCTCCGTGAGCTGCTTGGCGAGGTACATGGCGATCTGGCGCGGCACCACGATCTGGCGCGAGTTGTTCTTCTGCTTCAATTCCGCGATGCGCATGCCGAAGGACTCGGCGACCGCCCGCTGAATGGCCTCGATTGTGATCTTGCGCACCTGGGTGTCGATGAACTGCTTCAGGCACTGCTGCGCGACCGCCAGCGTAATCTCGACGCCGTGCATGGAGCACCAGGCGATCAAGCGGACCAGCGCGCCCTCCAACTCGCGCACGTTGGTGCGCACATTGCTCGCAATGAACAGCGCGACATCAGTGGGAAGTTGGGTCTGTTCGGACTCAGCCTTCTTTTGCAAAATCGCCACCTTGGTCTCCAGGTCGGGCGGCTGGATGTCGGCGATCAGGCCCCATTCGAAGCGCGAACGCAAGCGGTCTTCAAAATCCGGCAGTTCCTTGGGAGGCCGGTCCGACGCGATCACGATCTGCTTCATGCTCTCGTGCAGCGTGTTGAAGGTGTGGAAGAACTCCTCCTGGGTGCGCTCCTTGCCCGCCAGGAACTGGATGTCGTCGATCAGCAGCACGTCCACATTGCGGAACTTGTCGCGGAAGCTGGTCATCTTCTGGTAGCGCACGCAGTCCACCATCTCATTCATGAACTTTTCGCCGGAGACATAGCAGATGGAGGCGTGCGGCTGACGGCGCTTCACGTCATGACCGATGGCGTGCATCAGGTGGGTCTTGCCCATGCCCACTCCGCCGTAAATGAACAGTGGATTGTAGGCCTTGGAGGGGCGTTCCGCGACGGCCTGGGCCGCAGCCATGGCGAATTGATTGCCGCTGCCGATTACAAACGCGTCGAACTGGTAGCGCGGGTTCAGTTGCGAGGCGGTATTCCAATCGAAGCGGGACTGCTCAGGTCCGGCTGCCATGCTCCCGGGAGAGCGGCGCGAGTGGGGAGCGTTGGAGTTGTGACTGGGAACCGGAGCGAATCCGCCGTCTTCCCGCACCCGCGGCGCGCTGGGATCCTGTTGCGGCGTGGTGAAGGTCACCGTCTCGATGTCCAGGCCAAGGTTATCGATCGCCTCCTGGATGAGGTCGGTGTATTTCTCGCATACGTCCTGAAATTCAGCGGAGGGAATGCGGACATAGAGAGTCTTGCCCTGGATGTGGGAGAACCTGGTTGGCTTGAGCCATGTTTCAAACGACTGGCGATTGATCTTCTTCTCAAGCGCGCCCAGGATGCGAACCCAGTAGTTCAGTACGGCGGTCGCTGTTGGGACGAATGACATGCGTAGTTTCCTTCTTGGATTTGATTCCAAGTTTTCTTCGTTCGAGATGACAAGACTGACCCAAAAACCAAAAAAACAGCAATCGTGACTGCGACGGCAACAGTGGTCCTCCATCGCCCAAAGGGCAAGCGGAGAACAGCGCTGGTTGCTGGAGATCTTCGCTCCGGTATTTTGAGTCCCATCGCGAAGAGAAACGACAACGTAAACCAAAGTACGATCCAGATGAATTGGAAAACCGTCTTTGGTAAGCGGGTTTGATAGTAGCACGGAAAACCAAGTCCATTTCAAGCGATTGCTGGACATTTTTTTTGTTGCACCATTCCTTGTGAAGATCGGTCAGAAGACCAATTTGGTCCCCTTCGCGCATGCTGTTTTCCCAGGGTCGGAAGCTGACCATCTAACCCCTTTCCTTCTGCTGCCTGCTTGGGAATCGCGAGGCCTTTGAGGTATACTGAGGGACTGTTGCACACACCGCAAAGAGATTGAGCAGGAGTCGAGTCAAATGCCCAAGCGCACCTTCCAGCCGAACCGCCGCCACCGCGCCAAGACCCACGGGTTCCTTACCCGGATGAAGACCAAGGCGGGCGCAGCCGTGCTCAGCCGCCGGCGCGCCAAGGGGCGCCACAAGATCGCCGTCAGCGCGGGTTTCCGCGACAACTAAACCTCGCGTTCCGAGCATTTTTTCAGCTTTTCGTGGGAACCTGTCGCGGGGCTGAGCCTTGCCACTACCCAAACATCGCGTTTCACTAGAGCCTGCGAACCACCCAGGCTCATCTCTGGCGTCAGTCAACCGTCCGCCGGCGCGACCAAGGGGCTTTCTATGATCGCCGCCATTTGCAGGCTGCGCAAGCACGCCGACTACCAGCGCGTGTATGCGGCCAGCCGCAAGCAGTTCGGCAAGCAGATGAGCTACTTCTTCCTGCTGCGTCAGCCCGGTACCAGCGCCCTGCGCACTGCGGAACCCGGCAGCGCGCGCGTGGGGCTTACGGTCGGCAAGGCCATGGGCAAGGCGGTGGACCGTAACCGCATCAAGCGGCGTATGCGCGAAGCGGTCCGGTGCCAGCTTCCCCTGCTGCGCATGCCGGTGGATGTGGTGCTCCATCCCCGGCGCAGCGTCATCGACCTCGACTTTGCAACTCTGGAACGCGAAGTGGCCGCGGTCTTCCGCGCCATTCAGAGAGCGGCCGAGCAGGCGGCGTCGCTGCCGTCTGCTCGGGATTGAGCGCAACCATGGGACGAATCCAACCAGCGCTGGACCACCCCGATCGCGCCTCGCAGGCGGCCGGCACCGACGGCGGCGCGCCTGGGCTCGCCTTCCGCTTCTACAAGGCGTTCCTCTCGCCGGTGCTGCATGCCATCTCCCCCAGCCGCTGCCTGTACCTGCCGACGTGTTCGGAGTACGCCTACACGGCGGTGTCCCGTTTCGGGATGCTGCGCGGATCATGGCTGGCGCTGCGGCGGTTTGCGCGCTGCCATCCCTGGGGCAAAGGCGGGCTGGATCCGGTGCCCGAACTCGTTTCCTCCGCGCGCCCCCGCGCTGCCCAGCCGGTTTCCTCCGATTCCGGCGAGAAGGGCACAGACCATTTACCATAGAGAACAGGCTGGGAGTGAATCGACCCCAGTTCCCAGCTACCCGCAAGAAAGCTACCCGCAAGAATAGGACGTATCACTTGGCAGAGTTCAACAACCCCAACCAGCAGGGCGGACAGGACAACCGATCGCTTTTGGCGATGATGGTCGTTTTTATCGCGGTCCTCTTCGGCGCTAATTACTACCACTCGAAGATGAACCCGGAGCCGGCGCCGTCCCCCGTGTCGCCCGGTGCCTCATCGCCAGGTGCTGCGTCGCCCAGTGCCGCGCCGCCGACGTCCGCCCAGCCCGCCGCTGCGGCGCCTGCAACCGCCGCGCCGACGGCCCCGGCCGCAGCCGCGCACAAGTCGTCAGCGCCTGCCGTGCCTGCAATCCAGGCCAGCGCGGAGACGACGACGGTCATCGAGAATGAGCTGTACAAGATCACGTTCTCGAATCGCGGCGCCCAGGTGACGAGCTGGATCCTGAAGGGCCCCTCGTATGTGGACTCCGAAGGCAAGCCGCTCGATCTGGTGAACCCACAGGCGGCCAAGCTGTTCGGCTATCCGCTGTCGTTCTACACCTACGACGGAGCATCCGCATCGATCACGGCGGTGTCGCGCAACAATCGCGTGGTCACCCTGGCCACGGCGGGCAATCTGCCGGCCGGTCTCAGCGGGCGGGCGGTCGCGATCTCGGGCGTGTCCGACAGCAGCTTCGACGGGACCTACGTCGTGACCCAGGCGGGCCCGAATACGCTCACCTACACCCAGGACTATGGGGACAACGGCAACAGCACCGGCGGAACGCTCGCCACGGTGAATGGAGCGACCGGAGAGGCTCTGAGCCAGGCGCTGTTTGTGCCCTCGGTCACCGGGGCGCTGACCGCGCCGGCCACCGTGACCTTCAAATATTCGAGCAGCGGCCTGCAGGCGACCAAGACGTTCTCATTCGATGGCTCGTATGTACTCCACGCGGAGGCGCAGGTGACCGAGGACGGCGCCCAGCAGCGGGCGCTGCTGAGCTGGCCGGGCGGCTTCGGCGACCAGAACGACGACGCGCGAGGCCGCGCGTATTCCGATCAGCAGCTCGACAGCGATCGCAGCGGCAGCGACCAGCATCTTGCGCCCAAGAAGATTACCGGCGGAGCGACCCTGACCGAGCCGTTCGACTGGGCGGGCGTCAGCGATCCGTTCTTTGGCGCGGTGTTTCTGCCCGACTCGCCGGCGACGGCGACGCTGGTGACGCTGAGCAACCAAATCGACGTCTCCAAGACCATCAAGCGCATGGGCTTCAACGCGAATTCGGCGCCCACCAAGGCCCAGATGATGCCCATTCTCGGCGCTGCGTACGCTGACAGCAGCGGGCCGACCGAGACCCACATCTTCGTCGGACCGAAGGCGATCAATGTTCTCAAGGGCATCCACGCAGCCAATCCGAAGGTGACGCTGGAGCCGCTGCTCGAGTTCGGCTTCTGGGGTTTCATCGGCAAGTACCTGTTCCTCGCATTGCAGTACATGCATTCGCACATCGCGGCCAACTGGGGCTGGGACATCATCATTCTCACCGTGCTCATCAATGTGGTGATGCTGCCGTTCAAGGTCAAGTCCATGCAGAGTGCGTTGAAGATGCAGCGCATCCAGCCGCAGATGGACGCCATCAAGGAGAAGTACAAGAAGTTCAAGGTCACCGATCCCAAGCGCAACGAGATGAACACCGAGATCATGGAGCTGCAGAAGCGCGAAGGCGTGAACATGTTCGGCGGCTGCATCCCGACTCTGATCACCTTCCCGTTCCTGATGGCGTTCTTCTACATGCTGCCCAAGGTGGTGGAACTGCGCCATGCCCACTGGTTCTGGCTGCCGGACCTCACCCAGGCCGATCCGTATCACATTCTGCCCATTGTGATGGTGGTGTCGCAGTTCCTTGTCCAGTTCTATACGCCTTCGCCCGGTGTGGACCCGCAGCAGCAGAAGATGATGGCGTTCATGATGCCTGCCTTCTCCGGATACATCTGCTGGCAGTATGCCTCGGGGCTGGCGCTCTACTGGACGGTCGGCAACCTGATCGGCATCGTGCAGCAGGCGGTGATGAACCGCACCTCACTCGGCCGCGAGATGCGCGAAATAGCCGCCAAGCGCGCCCGCCGCAAAGCCGGCGCCGGCGCCGGAAGCACCATCCAGGCCCGCAAGTAGCGCACTCGGGACACTGTGTTGATCCGCGATATGCGGGGCGCGCGGCGGCGTTCGGCGCGAACGTATATGCTTTCAGAAATGAAACCGCCTTCAATTCGTTCACTGGCGCTGTTGATTGTTCTTTCACCCCTGTCGATAGCTACGGCGCAACCGCCGGCCCAGCCGCAAGCGACCTCGTCGCCTGCCGACGGCATCTGGCTTGGCACGTTGGCCGGTAGGCTGCGGGTGCAAGTGCACCTCATTTTGGGGCCGTCCGGCAAGTGGAGCTGCGCGCTCGACAGCCTCGACCAGGGAGCGCCGGGCATCCCGTGCAATAACGTGCAGGTCAGCGGCGACGCGGTTTCGTTCGCCGTACCGGCGGTTCAGGGCAACTTCAAAGGAACGCTTTCGACGGACGCAAAGACCCTCACCGGCAGTTGGACGCAGGGGAGTCCGATGCCACTGGTGCTTGAGCGTCAGACTGCGGCGATAGCGACACCGGAAGCGACACCGCCCCCAACCGACGCGGCGCTGCCGCCCGTAGGTGTTGTCGACCTGAAACCGGTGCTTGATCGAGATCTTGCAATCGCCCTGAAGAGTGGCCCGCTGGCGCCTGAGACCCATGGCGGCGTAACCATCGGCGTGGTGCAGCATGGGGTGGAGCGCATCTTCAGTTATGGCACCGCGCAGCCCGACTCCGTCTTTGAGATTGGCTCGATCAGCAAGACGTTTACGGGCCTGATCCTGGCGCAGATGGTGGAGCAGGGCAAGGTGCGGCTGGACCAGCCGGTGCGCGAACTGCTGCCGCCTGATACTGTTGCCAAGCCTGCTTCGGGCGACGAAATCACGCTCATCGACATCAGCGATCAGCACGCGGGACTTCCCCGCATGCCGGATAACTTCCATCCCGCGGACGAGAACAATCCGTACGCGGACTATGACGCGAAGGCGTTGTATGCGTTTATCGCGAAACACGGTGTGGCTCACCCTGCGGACGCTCCGTTTCTTTACAGCAACCTGGCTGTAGGGCTGCTCGGCCAGGGGCTGGCGAACCGGGCCAACGTTCCGTATCCCACGCTGCTGCACGATCAGATCACCGGGCCCCTGAACATGCGCGATACGGCGATTGCTCTCGATCCAACGCTGCAAGCGCGATTCATCCAGGGATACGCAGACGGCAAGCCTGCGCACGCCTGGGACCTCGATGCCCTGGCGGGCGCGGGAGGCATCCGTTCAACCGCGGCCGATATGCTGACGTACCTTCAGGCCCAGCTTCATCCCGATCGCTTGCCGGCTGGTGTGTCCGCGACCGCTGATGGCAAGACTCTGGCGGCGGCCATTGCCAAGTCCCATGTGATTCATGCCGAGGTGGGCGGCGGAGAGCACATCGCCTTGAACTGGTTCCGAATCGATGCGACCGGCAGCTTCTGGCACAACGGCGGGACCGGCGGCTATAGCTCGTATGCATTGTTTAACCCCGAGAAGGATTATGCAGTGGTGGTTCTGGATAACGCCGGGCCGGGTCCGGATATGTTTGCGGACAAGCTGGGTGCGCACATTGAGCAGCGATTGACTGGCTTGCCGGCGGAGACGCTGTCACGGGAATTTCCTAAGACGGTCGACGTCGATGCCAAGGTGCTGGATGGATACGTCGGGGACTACCAACTTGCGCCGAATTTTATCCTAACGGTCACCCGGGACGGCAATCGGATGATCACACAGGCGACTGGCCAGGGAAGGATCGAGATCTTTCCGGAGAGCCAGACGAAGTTTTTCACCAAAGTGATGGAAGCGTCGATCACATTTGTGGTCGATGATCAGGGTCGAGCGACCAGCATCATCCTCCACCAAAACGGAGCGGACCACGAGGCGAAGCGAGTAAAGTAGCCGCGGCCAATGCTGGGGTGGGACGGTCAGAATCCCCTCAGTAGCGCGTCGATTTCGGGGCGGTGGGGCATGGAGGGGGCGGTGCCGGGGCGGGTGACGGAGATGCCGGCGACGGCGCAGCCGAATCGCGCAGCTTCGAGGATGTCCATGCCTTCCGCGAGGGCGACGGCGAAGCCGCCGTTGAAGGCGTCGCCCGCGCCGGTGGTTTCGACCACCGCGCCGGCGTTGAACGCGGGGACATGCGCGGCGGTGGAGGCATTCTTCACAAAGACCCCGTTGGCGCCAAGGGTGATTACCGCGTTGCGCACGCCCAGGGCAAGGAATGCGTTGGCAGCGCGCTCAGCGTCGTTCAGACTCTCGACGTGGACGCCCGTCAAGCCCTCGGCTTCGGTCTCGTTCGGCGTCACGAAGTCGCAGTTGGGAAAGATGGACGCGGGCAGTTTGCAGGCCGGCGCAGGATTCAGGATCGTCGGCACGCCCAGCGAGCGCGCGAGCGCAAGCCCGCGTTCCACCGTAGGCAGCGCGAGTTCGAGTTGGGTGACGAAGATGGCAGACGCGCCGATCAAGTCCGCCATCTCGTCGACCTCTTCCGGTGTCAGCTCAAAGCACGCGCCCGGCACGACGATGATGGAGTTCTCGCCGGAGTTGGCGTCCAGAATAATCGCGGCCGCCCCGGTGGGTGTCGTCGTCCGCAGCAAGTGGCGGGTGTCGATGCCTTCCGTGTGGTAAGTGGCGCGGGCGAGATCGCCGAAGGGATCGTTGCCGAGCTTCGAGATGAAACTGACGGGGGCCCCGGCGCGCGCTGCGGCGACGGCCTGGTTGGAGCCTTTGCCGCCGGGGCCAAGTTGGAACGATCGGCCCATAAAGGTCTCGCCCCAGCCGGGCAGTTTGTCGGTGCGGAAGGCGAGGTCGGCAACGAAGCTTCCCATGACGGTGACCCACTTGGTGGACATGTATTCCCTCAATTCCCGCGCCGGTCTTAATGGCGGTGCGTGCGGCCTAAGAAGATTACACAAAGGCGCGCTAGATTTCCGTATTCATTTGCAGGTTGGGTTCGGCATAATGGCTGGTCGTCGGAACCGCGTGCGCGCCGTTCGGACGCACGGATGGAGTCGCACCCTTATGTTTGTTCCCACCACGTTTGCGGTTGCGCTGCTGATGACGATCTTCAGCACAGTTTGCTGGGGCTCTTTTGCCAACACCTTCAAGGGCACGAAGAATTACCGCTTCGAGCTGTACTACTGGGACTACGGCCTGGGGATCTTTCTGATCGCGGTGGTGCTGGCGTTGACCATGGGGAGCTTTGCCGGCGGGCCGACGGCCTTCCTGGCCAATATGCATTCTGCCGACGGCATCAACCTGTTCTATGCGGCACTGGGCGGCTTCGTCTTCAACATTGCCAATGTGCTGCTGATCGCGGGTATCGAGATCGTGGGACTTTCGATCGCTTTTCCCATCTCCATCGGGATTGCGCTGGTGGAGGGCGTAGTGCTGAGCTACGCGCTGCAACCGCGCGGCAACGCTGTGCTGCTGGGCGCGGGCGTGTTTATGGCGCTGGTAGCGGTGGTGCTGGTGGGCAAGGCGTACGGCGCGCTGCGCTCGGCGAGCGATACGGTGTCGCGGCGCGGGGTGGTGGTATGCGTGATCTCGGGTTTGCTGATGGGTGTTTTCGCACCGTTTATCACCCGCGCCATGACCCGGGGCAATACGCTGACGCCCTATACGACCGCGGTGTTTCTGACGCTGGGCGCGTTTTTGTGCTGCTTTGTGTTCAACACCATCCTGATGCGCAAGCCGATCGTCGGCACGCCGGTGGCCGCGGGCGACTACTTCCGCGCGCCGGCCAGCTACCACGCGCTGGGACTGCTGGGCGGAGCGATCTGGGGCACGGGGGCAGTGTTCAACTTTGTGGCTGCGAGCCTGGTGGGCGTGGCGATTTCGTATGCGATTGGGCAAGCCTCGCCGATGATTGCATGCCTGTGGGGCGTGTTCGCGTGGAAGGAGTTTCGCGGGGCTAGTATGCGGGCCAAGGGCTACCTGGCAGCCATGTTCGCTGCCTACGTGCTGGCTCTGGTGCTGATCGCCCGTGCGTACGCGGGCTGATGTGCGAATAATGTGTGTGCGGGCTGTTGTCTGCCAGGATGTACCATCTGAACCGTAGGATCTCAGCGAAGGAGAGGCATCACTTTCCAATGAGTTATTCCAGGATTCGCAAGGCAGTGTTTCCCGCAGCAGGACTGGGCACGCGCTTTTTGCCCGCCACCAAGGCTATTCCGAAAGAGATGTTGTGCCTGGTGGATAAGCCGCTGATCCAGTACGGAGTGGAAGAGGCGGTGGCGGCGGGTTGCACCGAGATTATCATCGTGACCGGACGCGACAAGGCCGCGATGGAAGACCACTTCGACTCCAGTCCCGAACTGGAAGCGTCGCTGGCGGCCAAGGGCAAGCAGGCCCTGCTGGACGTGGTCCGTTCGGTGTCCAAGCTGGCGCGGATTGTGTACACGCGGCAGGCGGAGCCGCTGGGTCTGGGCCACGCGGTGCTTATGGCGAAGGAGATTATCGGCGATGAGCCGTTCTGCGTGCTGCTGCCGGACGACATCGTCGACGCGAAAGTCCCGTGCATGAAGCAGATGGTGGAGGCGTTTTACGAGACGCAGTCGAGCATACTGGCGTCGGAGGTGATCGAGGGGCCGGCGATCTCGGCGTATGGTTGCCTCGATTGCACGCCGGTGGCAACGAATCCGCGGCTGCTGGCGGTGAAGGGAATGGTGGAGAAACCGAAGTTTGAAGACGCGCCTTCGCCGAACGCGATTATCGGGCGTTACATCCTCACGCCGCGGATCTTCGAGATGATCGAAGCAGTGAAGCCGGGCGCGGGCGGCGAGCTGCAGCTTACGGACGCCATCAAGGCGCTGCTCAAGTACGAGAAGGTGTACGGCTTCCACTACGAAGGCAAGCGTCACGATGCGGGCGACAAACTTGGCTTCCTCAAGGCGACGGTGGAACTAGCGCTGAAGCGGGATGACCTGGGGCCGGACTTCCGCGAGTGGCTCAAGGAATTCAACTACTAGGTGCCAGACACCAAGTGGGTGAGACGGTCGGGTAGAGTTGCGCGCTAGCGGCCGAGGAGAAGGTCGCCGAAGGGCGGGAACGTCAGCAGCAGGCTCAGCGCTAGCAAGGTGAAGGCCGCGCCGGCAATCTTGCCGAAGGCGACCGGCTTGTTCTTCCAGCGGGCAGCGAGAATGGCCCAGCACAGCAGCCAGAGGGCAATGGCAACCGTGGTGACTCCGGAGAGTGGGCCGGAGGGGTTATAGAAGTTGAGCGCGGCGGCCAGGCCTTTGGAGCCATCCGCGGCAACGGCGAGAACGCCGAGCAGGAAGCAGCCGAGACCGCAGGAGAGCACAGCGGCAGCGACGGGGCCGTTCGGAGTGGGATTCTGCGCGGCGCGCGTGATGTCAGTCATTTTGCGCTCTCCATGAACTGGTAGGTCTGGCCGCCCTGGACGGGGGCCTTTTTGTTGATCATGGCTCCCCAGCCTCCGGCGGTGGCAGCGGCCAGGAAGGCGACGGCCGCGAATCCCAGGACGGCGGCGCGGACCTGGCGATGGGCGTTCCAGGCGGCGCGGTGTTTCACCAGGACGAAAGCGACCATGGTGGCGGCCATGGGGGCGATCCAGGCTACGTGCTCCTTCCACTCCATGCCGAACGAGTGCCAGCCGGCGGTGGTGGGGTGGGCGGTGAGGAGCGCTTTGGGATAGAGCGCGAGGTCGGCTCCGGCGGGCGCGATCGCGCGGTACCAGGGATAGATAATGTATGCGCCCGAGAGAACCGCGGCCCAGCCGAGGACGACCATGGCAATGAGATAGAAGGTCTGCCAGCGGGAGATCGTCGGCTCGGGTGTGGGGCGGTCGGAATGCGCGCTGAGGAGCAGGACAATGGCGCCGAATATGGCCATCAGGAAGAAGCCGCCGAAGAGCATCCCGTGGATGGCAGTGATCAGTTCGCGGAAGGTGAGTTCCATGTTCGCTCGCTCCTTTCAAGGGCGAAGATGCGTGAGGGCTGAGAGCATTTTGGCGCCGCTGGGTGCGGGCTGGGCTTGATCGCCGGTGTCGGCGGCGTCCTTGGGACCCCAGGTCCAGTAGAGCGAGAGGTAGGTGTAGGTCTCGGGCTGGCCGTAAATGCTGCGGCCAGCGGCGAAGAGGAGGTCGAAGCCCCCTTCATCGAACTTGCGAAATTCGTACATGCCGCCGACGTCGAGCATGGTGGCGGCGTGGGTGCTGGTGGCAGCTTCGCCCTCGGCCCCGTGGCCGAAGAGTTCGCCGCCGAGAGTCCACTTCTTGCTAAGTTGGCGCTGAACCAGCAGGCCGGAGAAGGGGAAATCCTTATAGCCGTTGGCGTAGCCCGCGCCCGAGACGACCACCTCGCCGCCGCCGCCGTAGCTGGTCCATTGACGGTCTTCCGGGCCCCAGCTCTTCTGCAGCCACAGCGGCATGCGATACCACGTGGACCCCACGCCGAGGCCCTTGTCCGCGTTGCCGCTGGGAAGCTCGAAGAAGGGGAAGATGCCGACTTCGGGAATCTGCTTGGTTTCTTTGACGAGGCGGTATTTGAAGCCCATTTCAATATCGCTGATGCCGAAGTTGGTGGGGCCGCCGCTGGGTGCGAAGTTGATATCCATCGGGACGATCAGGTGGAGCTGCAGCCCCGGCGCGGCGCCGTAGTTGACCTCGTAGGCGGGGACGAAGAAATCCGTGCCGCCGGCGTTCTTGCCGGTGCCGTCCGAGAGTTCGAAGGCGTACATCTCGAAGTGGTGGTAATCGACGGGATCGGGGTCGTCGGTCTGGAAGGGCGGTCCGGCGTGGGCGGTTGCGGGGCAGAGGACGAGCAGTGTCAAGCTCAGCGCGATGGTTGGGGCTGGCGCGGCGTTAGATCGTTGGGACACTGGGGTTTGCTCCCGGCGATGCTCGCTGATTCGGCGCAACAATTGGCATCCTGAGCATACCTGAGACGGCGAAAGCTGCACTGCCGAAGTTGCGAAATTCATCAGGATGCAATCAACAGCCTGGAAGTTGGTTTGGGCTTGTTTGCCAGGGCTGGCGCGGGACGTGATACTCTTCCGGGATTCGGGCCCCAAAAACCAATTAAAGGAGCGCGCGCATGAATCTTGCGAGATGGTCGTTCTTGAGGCTTGGGCACGCAGGCAGCATCGTGCTGATTGTTCTTTCTACCGTGGCGGCGCGGGCGCAGACCACGTCGGCCCCGATCAAGCAGGGGTTGTGGCAGACGCAGACGACCATGTCGCTGCAGATGACGCTGCCGCCCGACGTGCAGGCAAAGATTGCGGCGATGCCGGCGGCACAGCAGGCGCAGATGCAGGCGATGATGGGCGGCTCGGCGGCCAAGCCGACGTCGTCGACGGTGAAGTCGTGCGTAGCCTCGACCATGACGCCCAGTGACCTGCTGAACCAGGCCCAGCAGAAGGGCGGGATGACGTGCAAGTTCACCAATCAACAGGTGACGGCGAGTGCGATTTCGTTTGACATAAACTGCACCACGTCGCAGGGCACAGCTTCCGGCCACGCCCAGTTCACCATGGTGGACAGCGACCATGGCACCGGAACCACCCACATGACGACGGCGATCAGCGCGAACGGGCATTCGACGAGTGCGACCATGGACGGCACATCGACCTATACGTACCTGGGCGCGGACTGCGGCGACGTGAAGCCGGATTCCCCTGCGGTGACGCCGGGGCAGTAGGCGTTCAGCCGCGGCCAGACATGTGAGCCGCCCCCTGCGCGGCGAGGGCTATCGGCGGCTATCATGGAAGCAGGATGCCGCAGCCCGAGACCATCGCCGTAGCCATGTCCGGAGGAGTCGATTCCTCTGCCGTCGCAGCCTTGCTGCGCGCCGAGGGGCATACCGTCGTCGGCCTGACCCTGCAGCTCTGGAACCAGCGGCGGCTGGCCGGGCACGAAGGCATGCCCGAGGCGGTGCGCGGGCGGTGCTGCTCCATCGACGATGTGTATGACGCGCGCGCGGTGGCGGAGCACCTGAGGATTCCCTACTACCTGGTGAACCAGGAGGCGCGGTTCGAGGCGGAGGTGGTGCGGCCGTTTGTGGATGAGTATTTGGCCGGGCGGACGCCGATTCCGTGCACGCTGTGCAATAACCATCTGAAGTTCGACGCGCTGCTGGCTACGGCGCGCGGGATTGGCGCGGAGCGGATTGCGACCGGGCACTATGCACGCAACCGCTTTGACGCCGCGCGCGGGCGGTGGATCCTGTCGCGGCCCGCGGACAAGTCGAAGGACCAGACGTATTTTCTGTTTGGGCTGACCCAGGAGCAGTTGTCGCGGACGCTGTTCCCGCTGGGCGAGATGCAGAAGCCGGCGGTGCGGGTGATGGCGGCAGAGGCTGGGCTGGCGCTGGCGCAGAAGCCGGATTCGCAGGAGATTTGTTTTATCCCGGGCGGGGACTACTCTGCGTTTATCGCGGCGTATCTCGATGAGCAGGGCGAGGCGGTGCCGGATTCGGCGGGCGAACTGGTGACGGCCGGCGGCGAGGTGGTGGGACGGCATGAGGGGATTCATGGGTTCACGGTGGGGCAGCGGAAGGGGCTCGGCGGGAGCCTGGCAGTCGCGGCGAATTCCGGGCCGAAGTATGTGCTGGCGATTCATCCGGATTCGCACAAGGTGACGGTGGGCGCGGATGAGGATCTGATGTCGCGGGAGCTGCGGGCGGAGCGGCTGAACTGGATTTCGGTTGCGGGGCTTGCGGAGGGTGAGGAGCTGCGGGTGCGGTTGAAGATCCGGCACCGGCATGAGCCGGCCTGGGCTACGCTGCGGGCTGACGGTGCGGATGGTGTGACTGCGGAGTTCGATGAGGCGCAGCGGGCAATTACGCCGGGGCAGTCGGCGGTGTTTTATGACGGGGATGAGGTTGTAGGGGGTGGGTGGATCGTTTAGCCAGTCCTGACAATCGGTAGCGATGTGGAAAGCTCGCTGACCGAACGGAACCTGAAGGAGTACGTGATTTGAAAGTCAAACATAAACGTCTGATTGTTGCGGTTGGATCGCTAGCTGCCTTCGATTTAGCTGGGTGCATGACCATGGTCGTGAACCCCGATCTGACCGAAAGAATCATCCCAGCACTTGTTGGCGTGCAGATTCTCGGGTTCATCGTGATTGCGGCGATCATTGTGACGAGCAGATCGGAGTACGGCTCGCCAGTGAAAACGGATCGGGAAAGCGATTCGACCGGGAAGCAATGGGTGCCGTGGCTGTTTGGCTTTCTGGCGCTGCTTAGCTTCTTGAGAGTCGGGCTTGCGGTTCTGTACATAGCTGGCGAGGGGGGGGCTAGGCATTCTTGGCTTAACCCCATTGCCGGGACCGCAATGGGATGCTTCTTTCTCTGGCTGGCGATTTTGGCAGGACGGTCGGTTTCAAGAGGAAGATCTGCAGATTGAGATGCGTTGCGTCGTTCAAACTGTTCTACCGGCAAAGAACGGGCAACGACAAAGGCGAAATGCGGGGATTCTTCGCTGCGCTCAGAATGACAAACGTACCCCTAAGACCGACGCGCACGAGGCTGCATAGAGGCAACTACGGGGATTCTGGACTTCGTCCAGAATGACGAGCCAAGGCAAAGCAGAAGGAGATTCCCTTCGGGAATGACAAACAAAGGGCAACTATCCAGTGGACGATGCGCTGGTAGAATCGACTCTTGATTGGGATGGTCAATTTGTTTTCAACGATGTGCGGCCGGGATGAGTGATGATAAAGCTTTCCAAATTTCGGATGCCTCGTATCTCTTGCGAGGTCTTCATCGCGTTTGCCATTACGTCGACGGCATGGGCAGGTCCCAAGCATGAACCGGTCGTCATGCCTGTGTCTCTTGCTGTGGGAACAACCGTGCGAACACCGGAGTTCCTTGTCAAGAAGATCGGTTACAGTATCGGGATAAGGGTGAATAGAGGCGTTCCATTCGGCCAATTGAGTTGCATGATTGGAGGCGCCGGGCATCCATCTCACTGCGACATGTACCACTGGGACGCGGTGATTGAGGCTGAGTGGAAGGTATTGGATGGCGAACACATCGTGGCCCAGGGAACTGCCGGAGGCAGCAACGGTGTAATGGCGTGGTCAGGTGACTTTATGGATCGCTCCCTTGGAGAATTTTTCGGAGAAGCAAACAAGAGATATGTCGTGGAGGTAAAGTTTACCAAGGACGGCACACCGCTAAGCGAGTTCAACCCTCGTCTGATTGTGCGGATGTACGATTCTTTCTGAAATCTAGGGCGGATAGCACAGGTGCCGATTTCTTGCACACGGGATAGCCGCTATGATTCGCTAGGCAGTACTGTGGCGGGTTCCACCCCATGTGCGACCAGCGTGCGTTCCTATCGATACTGGTTGACCAACAAAGAGCGAGCAACGACAAAGGCGAAATGCGGGATTCTTCGCTGCGCTCAGAATGACAACCCAAAAAGGTGTGCTTCTACGCTGGTAGAATCGGGTTGACGTGACTATTTTGTTTTCAATGATGTGCGGCCGATGAAGTGCCCTTATTGCGGGTTTGCGCAGGACCGCGTGGTGGATTCGCGCGAGAGCAAAGAAGCGGATGCGATCCGGCGGCGGCGCGAGTGCGAGAAGTGTCTGAAGCGCTTCACGACGTACGAGCGCATCGACGAGATTCCGTACATGGTGGTGAAGAAGGACGGGCGGCGGGAGAAGTTCGACCGCCAGAAGGTGCTGGGCGGGCTGCTGCATGCGTGCCAGAAGCGCCCAATCTCCGGCGCGGCGCTGGAGCGGATTGTGGATGAGACCGAGGCCTTCGTAGTGGATTCCGCGGAGCGCGAGCGATCGACCAGTGAGATCGGCGAGCTGATCATGACTCGGCTGAAGGAGATCGACACGGTCTCGTACATACGCTTCGCCAGCGTGTACCGGGACTTCAAGGATGTACGCGAGTTCAAAGCTGAGCTGGAAGAGCTATTGATCGGGAAAGATGCGAAGAAGGCGAAAGGCAGCCGTTAGCTATTAGCTCTTAGCTTCTAGCTAAAGGCAACAGCGAGGCGGTCGAAGCGTTGTAGGGGAGCGGGAGCTAAGAGCTAATGGCCAAAAGCTAATAGCTGGTTTGGAGAACGATGTCCGATTTGAAGCATGCGATTACGCTGATTCCCGGCGATGGCATTGGGCCGGAGGTTTCCGCGGCAGTGGTGCGGGTCCTGGAGGCTGCCGGCGCAGCGACGGGCGTGGAGTTCGAGTGGCATCCGTTTGCTGCGGGGGCGGAGGCGTTCGAGCGCTTCGGCGAGTACATCCCACAGGCGCTGTACCGGTCGATTGAAGAAAACAAGGTGGCGCTGAAAGGGCCGGTGACGACTCCGGTGGGCGGCGGGTTTTCCTCGATCAACGTGGCCCTGCGCCAGCGCTTCGAGCTGTATGCGAACTTCCGGCCGGTGAAGAACCTGCCGGGGCTGAAGACGCGCTACCCGGACGTCGATCTGGTGATTGTGCGGGAAAACACGGAGGACCTGTATGCGGGCCTCGAGCACGAGATTGTTCCGGGCGTCGTGCAGTCGCTGAAGATCATCACGGAGAAGGCGTCGACGCGGATTGCGGAGTTTGCGTTTGCGTACGCGCGCAAGCATGGGCGGAAGAAGATTCACGCGATCCACAAAGCCAACATCATGAAGCTGTCGGATGGGCTGTTTCTGCGCTGCTGCCGGGGCGTCGCGATGACCTATCCCGATGTGAAGTACGCCGAGCACATCGTGGACAACACCTGCATGCAACTGGTGATGAATCCGTACCAGTACGACATTATTCTGACGGAGAACCTTTACGGCGATATTCTTAGCGACCTGTGCAGCGCGTTTGTGGGCGGGTTGGGTTTGGTTCCGGGAGCGAACCTCGGCACCGACTGCGCGATCTTTGAGGCGGTGCATGGGTCGGCCCCGGACATTGCCGGCAAGGACCTGGCAAATCCCACGGCGATGCTGCAAAGCGCGGTGCTGATGCTGCATCATATCCACGAGCGAGAGACGGCAAAGTTGGTGCAGACCGCGTTGGAGAAGGTGTACGCGGAAGGCAAGGTGTTGACCCGGGATGTGGGCGGGACCAGCGGGACCAGGGCCTTTGCGGATGCAGTGATTCGAGCAATGGAGACGCCGTAACGCGGAAACAGGAGGCGGGATGAGCTTGCAGGTGCTGATGACGATCCACATATTGCCGTTGTGGTTTCTGGTGTTCGCGCTGTTCTTGCCGCGGGTGGCGCTGTTGGTGCTGTGGCTGGATAGCGCGACCATGCCGTTCCATCTGCATGGGTTTCTGCCGCTGGTGGTTGCCGTGCTGCTGCCGCGTATCCTGGTGCTGTACATGATTTACCTGGACCAGGGGATCAGCCTGTGGTTCATCATTCACCTGGTGGCGGCGGTGCTCACGTGGGGCGGGTCCTCCGGATACTATTCGCGGCGCAGGCGGTATCGGGATGCGTAGCGTTTACCGTTCGGTGCTGCGTGCCTGGCGTTTGGGGCTGTTTCATCTGATTCGTCGCCGCTTCTTTCTGCTGTTCCTCTTTCTGCTGTCCTCAATTGTTGTCTATCCCTACGCTGAGAGCAGCGGCTTCGGCTACTACACCTTTCGTGTTCTGATGGGCGTCGTCATTCTGCTTACGGTGTACGCCGTAACCTTCAGTCGAGGGCTGCTTTTCCTGGTTATAGCGCTGGCGATCCCTTCCTTCCTCCAGCACACGTTCGTGCATCCGCACGACGCAGGTATGGTTCCGGAACTCGGCCGGGTTGTCTCGCTTGCTTTCTATGTGGTGGTGATCTTAATCATCTTTCGCCATGTTTTCAAGAACGACAAGCCAAACTCCGAGAGCATGTTCGGCGCACTGTGCGTCTACCTTCTGGTTGGCTTCGCCTTCTCCAGCGCCTACCTGGTGATTGCCGGCCTTCAGCCGCACGCCTTCGACCTTAGCCCAACCGTAAATCTGCATACGGTTCCGGATCGCTTCGACTTCGTCTACTTTAGTTTCGGCACCTTGACAGAGCTTGGCGCCCCGGGCATTACGGCGGTCGCTCCGGTTGCCCGATCCGTCTCGCTGCTGGAGTCCATCATTGGGATTTTGTACCTCGCGATTCTCATCTCCCGGATCAATCATTCGGTCTCCACCGCGGCGGGCCACCGAAAACCGAGGGATCACCGACCCGTCGCGGATTCCCCAGAAATATGACGGTTTTGGCTGCGGCGCGGTATTCTTGAGAGATATGGAACGGCGAAAAGTTGGCATTCTTGGCGCTACCGGCATGGTCGGGCAGCGATTCATCCAGTTACTGCACAAGCACCCGTGGTTCGAGGTGGCGTGGCTTGCCGCCAGCGATCGCAGCGCGGGCAAGACGTATGGCGAGGCCTGCAAGTGGAAGCTGGATACGCCGCTGCCGGCGCACATCGCGGCGATGACAGTGATGCCGAATGTCCCCGAAGGCACGCCTGAAGACGAGCTGCCCATTCCCAAGATCATCTTTGCCGCGCTGGACGCCGACATTGCGCGCGAACTGGAGCCGAAGTTCGCGGCGGCGGGGTGCGCGGTGGTGTCGAACTCCAGCGCCTTTCGTATGGTCGCGGATGTTCCCCTGGTGGTCCCGGAGGTGAACGCGGACCACTTTGCGCTGATCGAACGGCAGAGCTGGCGCAAGGAGTCCGGAGGATACATCGTCACCAATCCGAACTGCTGCGCCATCGGCCTGGTGCTGGCGCTGAAGCCGCTGGAGGAACGGTTCGGGATCGACAGCCTGTTTGTGTCGACCATGCAGGCGGTCAGCGGAGCGGGTTATCCGGGAGTCGCGTCGCTAGACATCTTGGGTAACGTGGTGCCGTTCATCAAGAACGAGGAAGAAAAGCTGCAGGAAGAGGTGGGCAAGCTGCTGGGCAGCTACACCGGCGCGAAGATCGAAATGCTGGACGCGAAGGTCAGCGCGCATTGCAATCGCGTGGCCGTGGAAGACGGGCACACCGAGTGCGTGAGCATCAAGTTCAAGCGCAAGGCGACGCGTGACCAGGTGCTGGCGGCGTGGAGCGAGTTCGCGCCGTTGGCCGGGCAGAAGCTGCCGAGCGCACCCGATCAGCCGGTTGAGTTTGACCCGAGTCCCGACCGGCCCCAGCCGCGGCTGGACAAGATGCGCGGCAACGGCATGGCCGCGACCGTGGGGCGGCTGCGCGAGTGCAATCTGCTGGACTGGAAGTTCGTGCTGACGTCTCACAACACGATTCGCGGAGCCGCCGGCGCAGCCGTATTGAACGCGGAGGTGCTGGCGCGGCTGGGCAAGCTGGATATGAAGCCAGTCCAGCGGGACGCGGTGCTGGTATGAGCGCGGCGCAACCGGCAGGCGAGGCCAGGGCCAATCTGGTGGTGATGAAATTTGGCGGCACCTCGGTGGAGGACGCCAAGGCCATGCTGCGCACGACGGCGATTGTCCGCGGGCGCCGGGAGCGCGGGCTCTCCCCCGTGGTGGTGGTGTCGGCCATGGCCAAGGTGACCGACATGCTGCTGGCCGCGGCTGCGGCTGCCGGCCGCGGCGACAAGATTGGCTCACTGGCTATTTCGGCGCGGCTGCGCAACCGGCACATCGATACGGCGGCGGCGCTGCTGTGCGGCGAGTTCTACGAATCAATCCAAGCAACCATCCGCAAGCGGTTCGATTCTCTGGACGATCTGCTGCGCGGGATCGCGGCGGTGGGCGAGCTGACTCCGCGGACCAGCGACAAGGTGGTCAGCTACGGGGAGCGGATTTCGTCGCAGATGATGGCGGCGGCTTTCGGGCAGCATGGGATGAACGGCGCGCATGTGGACGCGCGGACGTGCATCGTCACCGACGATCACTTTGGCAAGGCGGCGCCGCAGGAGGGTGCGATCGAGGCCAAGCTGACCGAACTGGTGCTGCCGCTGGTGGAGGCCGGGCAGACGCCGGTGATCGGCGGCTTTATCGGCTCCACCGCAGAAGGAATTACCACCACGCTGGGGCGCGGCGGCAGCGACTTTACCGCGGCGCTGGTGGGCGGCGGGCTGCACGCCGGCGCGATTGAGATATGGACCGACGTGGACGGGATTATGACCACCGATCCGCGCATCTGTCCGGACGCGCTGCGGGTCAAGACCATCAGCTTCGAGGAGGCGGCGGAGCTCGCGTACTTCGGGGCCAAGGTGCTGCATCCGGCCACTATCCTGCCCGCCGTCCAGAAAAGCATTCCAGTGTGGGTGCTGAACTCGCGCAACCCGGGCAACGAGGGCACCAAGATTACGGCGATGGCACCGCCGTGCGCGAGCCCGTTCAAGAGCATCGCGGCCAAGAAGCGGCTGACCATCATCGACATTGTCGCCAGCCGGATGCTGATGACGCATGGGTATCTGAAGTCCGTGTTCGATGTCTTCGACCGGTATCACTGTGCCATTGACATGGTTTCGACCAGCGAGGTGAGCATCTCGCTCTCGGTGGATTCAAACGAACGGCTGCCGGAAATTTGCGCCGAGTTGGAGAAGATGGCAGATGTGAAGCTGGAAGGGCACAAGGCGCTGATCTGCATGGTGGGTGAGGACATTCGTGGGCGAAGCGGGATTTCGGGGCGCGTGTTTTCGGCCATCCGCCATGTCAACGTGCGCATGATCTCGCAGGGTGCCAGCGAAATCAACATGAGCTTTATGATCGAGGAATCGGACGTCGAGGAAGCGATCCGGTCGCTGCATGCGGAGTTCTTTCGGGAGCCGGACCCGACCGTGTTCGATGTCGAGGCCAGGGTGGTCACGGCGAAGGCTTAGGCGGCCCTTCACTGGGGATGGCGTCGTCGCTGCTGAAGAAATCGGGAATCCGTTTGCGCATCGCTTCCAGGTCGGTGCGATCGACTGGGCCGGAAGTCACGACGTAGCGGTAGTCGGGAAGCGCGGCAGCGGCCGCAAGATCGCCGCCCAGGCCAGGGATGCGAGCCAGGCTGCGCTTGCGGCGCGCGTCCGCATCGAAGCTGAACCGATCAACGCGCGGTTGGCCGTGGATGAAGCCCGTGGAGAATTTCAGTTCGCTGCCGAGCGTTTGCGTCCAGGGGCTGCTTGCCCCCAGGTAGGACTCGACCGCGTACAGGCGGGTTTGGGCGCAATCGCCGCCGGGCAGCGACCGAGAACCGCCGAAGATCGGCGGGAGGTACGGCGAGACGATCAGAGTGCGCGGCAGATTCGCCTGGGCAAGCGAGAAGGCGAGTCCGATGTCGTGGGTCACGACGATGGCGCAGCCGGGTCCCGCGGTCTGGCGGACAAAGGCGACCACCTGCTCGGGACGGTCGTTCATGCTGGCCTTGGTGAGGCCGTAACGGCCGAGGATATGGGCGATCCCGACGGCGCTCCAGAGGGCGAAGAAGAGCAGGATGGCGTTCTGAGCGCGCGGGCGCAGGGTTCCCACGATCAGCGCGGCGGCCGAGGCGAGGACGGGGATCAGCAGCAGGCCGTTGCGTGGCTTCCCGCCCAGGCCGGTCACGGCCACCAGCAGAAAGAACAGCAGGCCGAAAACCAGCAGCGAGGCCAGGCCGCTGCCGCTTGCGTCAGTCGAAGCGCTGCGGCGCAGCAGGCGCAACCCTGCGATCGAGCCAACCACGCAGAGCGTGGCGAAGAGCAGGCCGGCCAGGATGGCCAGCGGGTGCCAGGGCAGGTAGGCCTCCGACGTGCTGATGGATTGCAGCAGTCGGAGAAAAGAGCTGACGAGGTTGAAGCGCTGGTCGCCGCTGTCGGGGATGTGCACGGCGATCATGGTGTGAAGCTGGGGCGCAATCAGCACACAGAAGACTCCGAGCATCAGCAGGGCAGGAAGCAGCAGACGCTTCCACCCCCGAGCGCGGTAACGCAGCAGCATCGCCGCGCCCAGCGCGACCACGAAGAGCAATGTGATGTAGTTGAGGTAGAAGAGGCACGCCAGCAGAACAGCCAGTGCAAGAGCTCGCACGGCGCCGAGGGTGGGGCGGGGATTGCGTGGCTGCAGGGTCGCGGTGAGGGTGATGAGGGCAAGTCCGGTCCACCAGCTATACCAGCGGAAGGTGGTGTTCCATAGCAGCAGTTGCGGGTGGAGCGTGGCCAGCAGCAGCAGGCAAAGCTGGGAGCGGGTGCGGGCGAACAGCGGAGTGACCTGGTACAGGAAGATTGCCAGCCCGGCGTAGACAAACAGACAGGGAAACAGGTCCATCCAGCGCAAAGACGGAACCACGCGGTAAGCAACGTGCGCCAGCAGGTACATGCCCGGCGGGTGGACGCCTTTTGCGGCGGTCGTGCGCAGGATGTTGGCGATGGGGCTGGTGATGAGGTCGAGCGCGGATATTTCGTCGTCGTACAGATTGCGTACTGCGAGCACGGTGACCGAGAACGCGGCAGAGACCGCGATTAAGGCGGCTGCGAGCGTGTGCGGGTTCAGCTTACGCATGAATAGAGGAGTGGGCCATGGAAGTGAAGGGCAGAGCAGTTTCACAACTACTGTACCCCGTACTCCGAAAGACCGGGGGCAAGTATCGCGCCAGCCGACTGGCGCGTCCAGATGGCCGCGGATTCGCTGAATGCTCTAGACTCTGACTATGCGAATATTGGTGCTTGGGCAGGGCAAGACCGGGAAGTTGGTCTCGGAGGTGGCGGCCGAGCGCGGCCACAGCGTGAGCGGGTTGGATGTGCTGGAGAACTCCGGCGCCGGGGCGTTGACGCCCCCGTTGGTCGCGGGGTTCGATGTGGTGATTGACTTCACCACACCTGAGGCGGTGGTGCAAAACATGCGCGCGTGCCTGGGGATGGGCGCGAAGATGGTGGTCGGCACTACCGGCTGGTACGACAAGCTGGCGGACATGCGCGCGCTGGTGGAGCGCAAGGGCGCCGGGCTGCTCTATGGGACGAATTATTCCATCGGCGTGCAGGTGATGCTGAAGCTGGCGCAGCAGATGGGTGCGTCGCTGGCGGCGGCTGGGTATAAGTTCTCGATTGTGGAGACGCACCATGTGACCAAGTTGGATAAGCCGTCGGGGACCGCGATCTCGATTGCAGAGATGGTAGAGCGTGGCGCCGGAAAGAAGATTGCGGTGCCCATCGAGTCCGTCCGCGAGGGCGACGCGAAGGGAACTCATGTGCTGGCGGCGGCAAGCGATGCGGATCGAATCATGCTGACGCACGAGATGTTTTCGCGGCGGGGGTTCGCGGAGGGTGCGGTGCGCGCGGCGGAGTGGCTGGCCGGGCGAACCGGTTGCTACGACTTCCGCGATGTGTGGGAAAAGCTTTAGCACTTCCAGAACGCCAAGTGGACGTCTGCGATCAATCGCGAGATTTGGCCGCGGTCTACTGTCTCTGGGAGGGTTGATTGGGCGGCCGACTCCTCGGCTCTTAGTCGGCACTTTTCTGCTTCGGCCAGAAACTTCTCTTTCGACCAAGCACCCGATCGCACTTCGATCAGCAGTTCGCGCTCGGGTCTCGGCAAAGTGATGCGGCCTTGTTCCATCAACTCAATGCACTCGAAGTACAGCCGGAGACAGTGCATTGCAGCTTTTGTGTCGTAGCCATAGGCGCATTCGTATTCCGGGCGAGTTCCTTTGGCGCCCTTACCCATCTCGCCGGTGATCCTGCGGAGCTGATTGCCGGCGAAGCCGAGAAACTCCATGGCCGAGGCTTTCGAGAGAAACAGCTCTGCTCTGTTCTGAATGGCCCCCCAGACTGGCGCGCTGGACGCCGTTGCGTTGGCGAATATGAAGTGGAGTGCCGTGGCATTTCCGCGAGAGGCCATCGCCGCCCATTTGTGCAGAGAATACAGGGTCAAGTCCACGTCGTCGGGGCCGTTTCGGCGCTCGTCGGTCGCTGTCGACCAAACGAAGTGCGTCTGAGGTTTCAGCCCGAGCACATCCTCCGGAGCGCCGATGAAGATGCCGTAAAGGTCCAAGTCGTCTGTGACTCCTACCTTGGCGCCATGCAACTCCGATCCTCCGACAAAGAGATGGATTAGTGACGAGATTGGCGAGAAGCCGGATCGCTCCACGTGCGCAAGTAAGGGCGTCTTCAGCATGGCAACTTTAGACATATCATGCATTTCCTCCTTGCCGACAACAAAGAAGAGCGGGAAGGTTGCGCGGGTTGGATGGCGCGCTTAACCTGTAGGTATGAGTTCAGCTACCCTTTCCGCGCCCTCGTTCACTTCGCTATCCTTCGATGAAAAGCTTGACCGGCTGGCCGAGGTAGCCGTGCGCGTCGGCCTCGGTCTGCGCGCGGGCCAGGAGTTGGTGCTGACCGCGCCGATCGAAGCGCTGCCTTTAGTCCGGCGGATTACCGACCATGCGTATCGCGCGGGCGCGCTGCTGGTGACGACGCTGTTCGCGGACGATCCATGCGTGCTATCGCGGTATCGGCATGCGCCGGATGCGAGCTTCGACTACGCACCGGTGTGGCTTCAGGACGCCATTGCAACGGCGTTCCGGAACGGCGCGGCGCGGATGGCGATTGCGGGGACGAACCCGGCGCTGCTGGCTGGGCAGGACCCGGCGAAGGTGGCGCGGGCGAATGTAGCGGCATCGAAGGCGGCCAAGCCGGCGATGGAGTTGATTACGCGCCACGAGATCAACTGGACGATTGTCGCGGCAGCGACGCCGGAGTGGGCCAAGCTGGTGTTTCCGGATGAGCCGGTGGACACGGCGGTAGCCAAGCTGTGGGAGGCCATCTTCCACGCATCGCGCATCACGGGAGACGATCCGGTGGTCGACTGGCTTGCACACGGCGCGCGGCTAAAGCAGCGTGTGGACCTGCTGAATCGGAAGCGGTATGCGGCGCTGCATTTCAAGGCAGCAGACGGCTCGACGGATTTGCAGGTCGGCCTCGCCGATCAGCATCTGTGGGCGGGCGGCGGCACCACCGCGGGCAACGGCGTCTACTGCCAGCCGAATATCCCCACCGAGGAGTGCTTCACCACGCCGCACAAGGACCGCGTCGAAGGTGTGGTTCGGGCGTCCAAGCCGCTTTCGCACCAGGGCACACTGATCGAGAATATCCGTTGCCGCTTCGAAGCCGGAAAGATTGTGGAGGCCACGGCAACCGCGGGCGAAGATATGCTGAACCAACTGATTTCAACCGACGACGGAGCGCGCCGGCTGGGAGAGGTGGCGCTGGTGCCTGCGTCATCGCCGATTGCGGCTTCGGGAATCCTCTACTGGAGCACGCTGTTCGACGAGAATGCGGCCAGCCACATTGCGCTCGGGCAGGCGTATTCGACGTGCCTGATCGGCGGCGAGAAGATGGACAACGACGCGCTGACCGCGCTGGGCGCGAACTCGAGTTTGATCCATGTGGACTGGATGATCGGGACGGCGGCGATGGATGTCGACGGGATCGCCGCGAATGGCGCGGCTGAGCCGCTGATGCGCGCAGGTGAGTGGGTCTAGCGGCCGCTACCGCTGGATCAGGCGAAGCCTGGCGCTCCGTGTTACGGTATCGGAGTGAGCAGTCAAGGCCTCAGCCCGGGGCGTCTGGAGGCGTTCTCCGACGGCGTCATCGCGGTCATCATCACCATCATGGTGCTGGAATTGAAGGTGCCGGGCCCGGACGGCCTGGCCGGGTTGCGCGCGGTTGCGCCCACCGTATTTCTTTACCTGCTTACCTTCGTGCAGATCGGGATTTACTGGGTGAACCATCACTACCTCGTCGACGAGGTCGAGACGGTCAGTCACGGCATCCTGTGGGCCAACCTGGTCTTTCTGTTCTGCCTCTCGCTGTTTCCGTTTGCAACGGATTGGATCGGCATCAAGGGGCTGTCGTCGTTTACCACGGCGCTGTACGCGGGGGTCAGCATTCTGCCAGGGCTCGGGTATTTGGGGCTGTGGATGCAGATACGGTCGCAAAGTTCGGCGCCGGCGCATGCGAGCTGGGGCAAGCAGATTGCATCCCTGTCGCTTTATATTGCGGCGATTCCGGTAGCGTTCTATCGGCCTGCGGCTTCGCTGGTGCTGATCGGGATTGTCGCGGTGCTGTGGCTCTTGCCGCCCAAGGCTGAGGTGCCCGCAGACGGCGGAACTCGCAAGTCCCCGCGGCGGGCTGCGAAGGATTCCGGAACTCCACAGGCTGATAAAAGGTAAACTCACAGCGATGGAACTCTCTGGTTGTGGCACGGCACTGGTAACACCCTTTCTTGCCGATGGGGCAGTGGACGAGGCTTCGCTCGTCCGTTTGGTGAACTGGCAGATCGAATCGGGCATCAACTTCCTGATCCCCTGCGGAACCACGGGCGAGGCCTCGACGCTGAACGAGGCAGAGTGGCTGCGGGTCGTGGAAGTCACTGTAAACACTGCGGCGGGGCGCGTGCCGGTGTTCGGGGGATGCACGCACAATGCGACCAGCGAGGCGGTGGCGCGTGCGAAGAAGCTGAAGAAAATTTCCGGGCTCACCGGCCTGCTGACGGCGAACCCGTACTACAACCGGCCCGGGCAGGAGGGCCAGTACCAGCACTTCCGCGCCATCGCCGAAGCCGCGGAGATGCCGGTGCTCCTCTACAACATCCCTTCGCGTACGGGCGTCAATTTGGAGCCGGCGACGGTGCTGCGGCTGGCGGAGATCAAGAACATTGTGGGCATCAAGGAGTCGAGCGGCAACGTGGCGCAGATTACGGAATTGTTGACGCAGGTGCCGCGCGGTTTCAAGGTGCTCTCCGGCGACGACGGCATGACGCTGCCGGTGATCGCGCTGGGCGGCGCCGGGCTGGTTTCGGTGACGTCGAACGCGATTCCCGCGCCGATGGCGCAGATGGTTAGGGCAGCGCTGGCCGGCGATTGGGGCCCCGCGCGCGCGATCAATGCGAAGTACGTGGCGCTGATGAAAGCGCACTTCTCTGAGCCGAGTCCCGCGCCGGTGAAAGCGGTGTTGGCACTGATGGGGCGGATTGAGGACAAGCTGCGACTGCCCATGGTCCCAGTGACGGCGGCGACGCGGCAGAAGCTGGAGAAGCTGCTTGCCGAACTGGGGTTGCTTGCCAACGCCCCGCCCGGCAGTGGAAGCGTGGGGACGTCCTAGATGGCTTGGAAATTAATTTGGTGCATTGTGCTGCTGTCGGGTTCTCTGGCGAACGCGCAGTCCAACTGGGCCACCGCTCGGGTGCACGAGGTTGACTACCAGCATCAAGTCCGGAACGCTGCTCTGACTCCCGAGCAGAACCTTGGCTTGCGTGCGGCATTGGGCGGCGCATTAAAGGGATGCGCGGACTTCAAAGGTATCGACAATTTGCCATACGGTGACATGCGCATCGAGAAGGTTTCACTTGGAGCCGATAGCAACGGCTATGCCGTTCAGGCAATCGGGAACTGCTTGTGCGGAGCAACGGGCAATTGCGCTTTCTGGTTGTTTGACAGCCAAATGCATTTGCTTCTCACTGACGAGGCACAGGGTTTCGCAATATTGTCTCAAAGCACAAACGGTATGCGCGATATTGTGTTTTCGCTGCATGACTCCGCCTTGGATTCCGAACACACGCTGTTCAAGTTCGATGGCAGGCAGTATGTTCGTCACATGTGCGCTGATGTGCACTATGCCCTGGAACCTGAGCAAAACCAGAAAAATCCAACGGTAACCTTGCATCCGTGCACTGGCGGCTAACAAGAACTACTAAGGAATCCCGTGAGCCTATCCAATCTCGAAGAGAAAATTGACGCTTTCTTCGCCGCGGGCGCTGCTGCAGTTGGCGACAAGGAAGCGCTCGCGGCGTTTCTGGAACTGCGCGCGGCGCTGGAAGCGGGGACGCTGCGGGCGGCGGAGCCGGATGCCGCGGCGGCGACTGGCTGGCGCGTCAACGCGTGGGTGAAGCGCGGAATTCTGCTGGGGTTTCGCCTGGGCGCTCTGACGGAGATGAACGGTGTTCATCAGGCGGGCGGGTCGATTCTTAGCTTTGTGGACAAGGGGACGTATCCGGCGCGCAGGTTCACGCCGGAGGATGGCGTGCGCATTGTGCCCGGTGGAAGCTCAGTGCGGTCGGGCGCGTTTGTTGCGCGGGGCGTAGTGATGATGCCGCCTGCGTATGTCAACGCGGGCGCGTACGTGGACGAAGGCACGATGGTGGATTCGCACGCGCTGGTGGGCTCCTGCGCGCAGATTGGCAAGCGCGTGCATCTGTCGGCGGCGGCGCAGATTGGCGGCGTGCTGGAGCCGGTGAACGCATCGCCGGTCATCATCGAGGACGATGTGCTGGTCGGCGGAAACACCGGCGTTTACGAAGGCACCATCGTACGCAAGCGCGCGGTGCTGGCAGCGGGGACGATTCTGACGCGGGGCACGCCGGTGTACGACGTGGTGAAGGGCGAGATTCTGAAGGCGACTGCGGAGGCGCCGCTGATGATTCCCGAGGGCGCGGTGGTGGTTCCGGGCTCGCGCGCAGTGACCGGTGGCTACGGCAAGCAGATGGGGCTGAGCGTCTACACGCCGGTGATCGTGAAGTACCGCGACGAGAAGACCGACCTCTCGACAACCCTCGAAGAGGTGTTGCGGTAAGTGATTAGTCCCCGATCACGTACTTTGCGACATGCTGGAATCGTATGTATGCTGTTCGCGTTGGCGCCGCTGCGCGCAGTCGGCCAGGATGGATGGTTCAAGAAGTATGAGGCACGGCTGGCGGCAACCCTGAACGAACAGCCGCACTGGGCCACACCGCTGGTAACGACCAACCCGCGGGTGGAGGAAGACATCCGCACGGATTTCGTGCGCCAGTCGCTCGCGGGCGGCCAGCAGACCTGGAACTACGGCAACACCAAGGGACTGCAGATAGTGCCTTTCCGGTGGGTCGAACTGCGGTTCAGCCCGCCGCCGTTCATCGCGCACACCAACCCCAAGGTCGAGGATGGCTTCGGCGACGTAGCATTTCGCGCCAAGGTCCGCCTCTACGGAAGCAACGAGGACCATCGGAACGCAATCGTCACAGCTCTGCTGGGGGCGAGCGTGCCGACCGGCAAGAGCGGCAATGGAAGCTGCTGCGCGATTCTGACGCCGACGCTGGAGGCGGGCAAGGGATTCGGCAAGTTCGATGGGGTCACATCCTTCGGCGGATCGCTTCCGGTGACGAATGTGGCGAAGCTGGGACGTCAGTTCGTCTGGAACAACGCGTTGCAATACCATACGCCGGGGCTGGTGTGGTTGCAGGTGGAGACCAATTCGACGTTCTACTACGGCGGTTCGAACGATGGGAGGCAGCAGACGTTTGCCACGCCGGGCCTGGCTGTGAGCCGCATTCCGCTAGCTCGCAGCACCGCAGTCGTGAAGCTGACACTGACGCTGGCAGTGGGCGAGCAGATCGCGCTGACGCACTTCAACACCTACAACCATTCGCCGATCTTCTCGGCGCGCTTTCGCTTCTGATCGCGGGGCGCGCTTACGGCTTCGGCTGGTTCAGCGGCTTGCGCGCGAAGTGGTACAGGCTGAAGGCGAGCAGCGCGAACATCACCACGGTGACCCAATCGTGATACATCGGATTCTCATGGCTGAAGTGGAAGAAGTGCCAGTGACCGCCGCGTGACTCGGAGAAGCCCTTTCCCAGTTCCGCGCACACGCCGAGCAATCCCACGATGCCGCCCGCGGCGATCAGGCCGGACGCATACAGGCTGCCGGAAGATATCTCGCTCTCGGCTTCCGCTTCACCGCCGCGCTTGGCTGCTTCTTTGGCCAGGGCGCGGTCGACCATCCAGCGCATAACACCACCGACGAAGATAGCCAGTGTCGTCGCGATGGAGAGATACGCGCCGACCGCGAAGGTGAGCGAGCGAATGCCCAGCAACTCCACCACGATCACCAGCGCCACGCCCAGCAGCACCAGCGTCCACGGCAGTTTGCGCGAGAGGATGCCGTTGATCACGGTGGCCATCAAGCGGCCTTGTGGCGCGGCTGCCCGCTCGCTGCCAATGCCCTGAATCCACTGGACTTCAATCTGCCCGGTTGCCGGGTTGTAAAGGTATTTGCCGTCCTGCAACACATTGGAGCCGATGGCATTCAGCAGGATGTACTGGCTTGCACCGGTCAACTCCTGGTGGCTCTGGTTATCTCCCGGCGCGGTCAGTTCGATGCGATCGCGCGTGAAGCCGCCCTGACTTTGCACGCCGTCAGGAAGGTGCGCGAGCGAGAGCGCGATCGGTGCCGGCATCCGCTGGAACTGCTCATAGGCGCGGTTCATGGCGTTCAGCGTAGCTCCGATGGAGAAGATGCAGACCATGACGCCGAAGATCAGCGCCACCTGCTGCTTCCACGGCGTCGAGCCGACCAGGTAGCCGGTCTTCAGGTCCTGGCTGGTGTCGCCCGCGTTGGAGGCCGCAATGCAGACCACGCCGCCCACCGTAATCGCCAGCGCGCCAAATGCAGGCGCGGTCCAGCCCTTGACCAGGAAGATCGCTGCCGTTGCCATCAGCGTCGCGATGGTCATGCCGGAGACGGGCGACGCAGACGACCCGACGATGCCGACGATGCGCGCCGACACCGTAACAAACAGGAATCCGAACACGACAATCATCAGCGAAGCAGCCAGGTTCGCCAGTGGTCCGACATATGCGCCGGGAACCGGCTTGAACTGCAGGAACAGGAACATCAGCACAATCAGCACCAGGCTTCCGCCAATCACCACGCTGGGGGGCAGGTCGTGTTCAATGCGCGAGCGCACGGCCGTGCCCGCCTTGGCCGCGCCTTTCTTGAAGCCCTGGGTCAGTGCGCTGACGATGGTCGGCAGCGTACGGACGAGCGTGATCAGGCCGGAACATGCGACGGCGCCGGCGCCCATGGGCCGAACATACGCTCGCCACAGGTCCGAGGGCGACATCTGATTAATGGGAACAGTCCCGGGATAGAGCGGCCCCGCAAGATGCGAGCCGAAGAAGTAGATGGCCGGCATCAGCACCAGCCAGGAGAAGACGCCTCCGGCAAACATGATGGCGGCCACGCGCGCGCCGATGATATAGCCCACGCCCAGATACTCCGGCGTGCAATCGGAACGGATGCTGCCGCCTTTCAGCAGATGTTGCGCGCCGATGTCGAAGTCGCGCTTTGGCTCGTCCGGCCACAGGCCGAAAAGGCTGCTGTTCTGGAAGAGGGTGTAGAGGCCGCCCAGGCCGAGGCCGAGAAAGACACGGGAAGCGAGACTGCCGCCGCGCTCGCCGGCGATCAGAACGTCGGCGCAGGCGGTGCCTTCGGGGTAGGTCAAGGTGCCGTGCTCTTCCACGATCAACTGCCGCCGCAGCGGAATCATGAATAGTACGCCCAGCCATCCGCCGAAGAGCGCCAGCGCAAAGATGCGCGAGGATTCGAGATCGAAGCCGAGGAACACCAGCGCCGGCAGCGTAAAGATCACGCCCGAGGCAATCGACTGGCCCGCGTTGCCGGTCGTCTGCACGATATTGTTCTCAAGGATGCTGGCGTCGCGCAGGCCAAACACCCTGGCAACGTAGCGCATGATCGAGATGGAGAGAACCGAGATGGGAATGCTGGCCGCCACCGTCAACCCGGCGCGCAGGCCCACGTAAACCGTGACCGCACCGAACAGCACACCGAAGATCGCGCCCAGTAGAAGCGCACGGACGGTCAACTCCGGGCGCGTTTCGGTCGCGGGAACAAAGGGCTTGAAGGCGGATTTGACTGGGGCTGCGGTGGCCATCGGTGCGTGTTCTCCCGTGTAAATACGGCGTTAACGGCTTCGATGGGAGTGTATCAGCGGCAGCGGGGTTTCGCGCTGCGGACACATTCACGCTAGCGAACCGCCCCGCAACCGTTTATACTTTTCCCATCGGCGCGGCCCAAGCGGCCTGGAGCGCCGTGCGAGCGAGGTGCATCTTCAGCGCAAGTCTGAATGAGAGTACGCTCCCTGTTTCACCCGGTGCCGCGCCAGGCATAGGCGCCGGACCGGACGACGGTCGCCCTCGTGGTCGTTTGCTGCATCGTCTGGCTGGACACCTAAGCTCCTCGTTTTGGTCGGTCACAGACGATTTCGTCACGACGGCGTTCCCGTCGGACTGCCGTGTTTGCAGCGGCCCGCTGCTGCGTTCCACACTCCTGCCCATCTGCGATAGCTGCCGGGCGTCAGTCCCCAAACAAACCGATGCACTGTGCGGGCGCTGCGGCGAGGCTCTCGACATCGATATGGAGAGCGCGCAGTTTGCCGGGCAACTGCCGGCGGAAGGGCTGCTCTGCTACGCCTGCCGCGCCGTGCCGCCGATGTTCGAGCGGGCCGTCGCCTACGCCGTCTATCAGGATGAGTTGCGCGAGATGGTCCATCTGCTGAAGTACGAGCGGATGCGGGGCGTGGCCAAGTTGCTGGGCGGAATGCTCGCCGAGGCCATCCTGACATTGCCGGCGGAAGCGGCGCGCGAACTGACAGTGGTCGCGGTGCCGTTGTTCCCGGCCAAACAGCGCCAGCGCGGCTACAACCAGGCGGAGTTGCTGGCCGACGCAGCGATCGCCGAACTGCGGACGGCGGTCCCGGAGTGGAAGTTGCAACGCGTGAGCGGAGTGCTGGCGCGGCGCCGCGACACCAGGAGCCAGTTCGAGTTGAACCCGCACAGCCGGCGCAGGAACCTGGAAGGCGCATTCGAGGCCGATGCGAGCAGGCTCACACCCGGCTGCGAGGTGCTGCTGGTGGACGACATCTACACCACCGGCGCGACCGCCCGCGAGTGCGCGCGTGTGCTGCGGCGAGCGGGTGCGCGCAAGGTTTGGGTGGCCACGCTGGCCCGCGCGCAGACTCCGCGGGTCGCGCTGTGGGACGGCGCTGGAATGCATGCGGCGCAGGGTTTCGGATAGAGACAGCAGCCTTCAACCTTCAGCGATGGGATCGCAACGGATCGGCAACCGGAGGATTTCAGCAATGCAAGCGTCGCACATGTCGCAAAAGATGCGGAAGCAGCGGGCACAGACGAGCCGGCACGCGGGACACCACGGCCCTCCGCGGCTGACCACGGAGTTGGATGTGCGCATCGGCGTGTTTCGCCAGCCAGCCATGCAGACGCCGGTGCTGGTGCTCAATGCGTCCTACGAGCCGATCAACATCTGCGGCGCGCGGCGGGCGCTGGTGCTGGTGCTGAAGGGCGTTGCCCGCACCGAGGAGGAGCAGGGCGCGGTGCTGCACGCGGCGCGCCTCAGCGTGGCCATGCCGAGCGTGATCCGGCTGCTGGAATACCGCAGGATTCCGCACCAGACGCGGGCGCTCTCACGCAAGAATATTCTGCTGCGCGACCGCAACGCGTGCCAGTACTGCGGCGTGGTGCTGACCGCCAGCGAGCTGACGCTGGACCACGTGGTCCCGCGATCGCGCGGCGGCGCATCGACCTGGGAAAACCTGGTTGCGTGCTGCCACGACTGCAATCGCAGGAAGGGCAACTCGCTGCTGCACGAACTCACTGACATGAAGCTGCAGCGCGAGCCGCGTTCGTTCAGCCTGCATACCTCGCGCCACATCATGCGCATGATCGGCTCGGCCGACCCCAGTTGGCGGCGCTATCTTTACTTCGAGTCGGAACCGGCCGCCTAGATACTTCGTGCCGATCTCGACCGCTTCGACGAAGACGCCTCACTTCGGCGGCGCGGTGGGTGGCTGGCCGTTGTTCTGGTCGGGAGTCTGGCCGTCGGGCGTGTGCTTGTTGGTGATGTCCTCGCCGTTGTAAATGATGCGGATGTTGGAGTGGAACTGCTTGTACTCGGTGTAGTGGATCACTGAGCGCAGGTGGATGTCCTCGCTCAGCGTCCCCGCAGCCGCTGCAAAATGCAGCTCGCCTTCGGCCTTGGTATAGGTGGGGAACCAGTACTTGCCGTCGACCTGCTCGTAGTAGGTGGTAAAGGGCGGCTGCAGGTCCTCGTGCCCGGGCCGGGTCACCTGGGGAACGGTCTTGCCGTTGATCAGGACGATCTCCAGATCCTGCTGATCGACCCAGATCTTGCCCTGGAAGTAGTGCTTGTTTTTCTCCAGCACCTTGGGGCCGGCCTGGAAGACGTAGGTGTCCAGGTCATCGACCTTTTGCCGGCCCAGGTAGGTGATGTCGTAGTGGGGCAGGTCCTCGGTGGTCAGGATGAAGGGCAGCCGGTGCTCGATCTCGTCGAAGTCG
>Ga0181526_10000023_pt1 | contig 176236 bp, 153 predicted proteins | sample PEATcosm2014_Bin_35_FD_119750 | JGI IMG/M metagenome (GOLD analysis project Ga0181526, IMG submission 119750) | Peatland microbial communities from MTU Mesocosm Facility, Houghton, MI, USA - PEATcosm2014_Bin06_30_metaG | ecosystem: Environmental > Terrestrial > Soil > Wetlands > Peat | place... | reverse complement strand
GGAAGAAAGACCATCCGTCGCAAGTCAAAATAGCCGCTTGATTTTGACTCAGCACCAAGCCAACCGCTCATTCTATCACAATCCGCCCGCCTCAACAGGGGGACGCTCCTTTACCGCTTACGATTTTTTCATAAAATTCTCTTTCTTTGCGGCCCATTGGCCTCGCTGAAATAACGCGAATCAGCGTTCCACGATCAGACAACGGTGAGCGAATCTTCGTCGATAAACAAATTTCGGCTGCGGAATGGAGCAGGGCTGCTGAGCAGCAGATAATTCCGAATTGCGGCACCCGGCGAAGCAAACCAAGGTTCCGGCAATTGAATTGCTCGATGTGTCCATGGCGGAGGATCACAGTCGAGCTTTACCATGAGGTAAACCGCAAGTGCTTGCAAATAGGCGTCTAATATTTCGCCTTTGTCCACGAGACCCGCCAGGGCCGGAGGGTGCTGTTGCAGCATGGCTGGAGAGCCGCTCACTTGGAATTCGTGAAGAAAATCCTTGATTTCCATGCCTGCGTCGGCTCCCTGGAGGATATGGTCGGCAACCTCAGCCAATGTCTTTGGTCTTTGGAAAAAATTCATCGCATACCTCTTGGATAAAGTACTGGGTCTTTGCCGGGATTCGTTCTTTCGGGTAATACTTTTCGACAATTTCCAGAACAGCGCTGGCGCTTCGAAGCCCGATATGTTTCATCAGAAATTTCGTATCTTCTTTGTCGTGCTCGTCCAGACCGACACGAGCGGCAAGACATTTCATGGCAAGAATATATTCCGCGGGTGGAGCGACCACCCGCAAATGGCTAAACTTCAAAATCTCCTTCGTCTCCATTGATTGGCCCGAGGCAAACCCCTTGGCTCCATCATTGAGCCAGTTTGTGGGAAGCCCGTTAACTTCGGCCACTTGTGCCGCCGCCGTCCGGACACTTGCGGGAGCCATTACGAGGGCGTCGATGTCTCTCGTGCTTTCACGGCTTCCAAACGCGAGAATCATGGCGGCACCACCGACAATGCAGATCTCCCCAGTCACTCCGATTTTCTGGAGTTGCCCGTTCAGGAGAGAGAGCATCTTTTCCAGTTCTTCTTTTGAGAACCCGGGCGCTTGAGTTTTCATTGGCCATAGAACTACCACCTCAGCATGAAAACGACAAGCCTGCCCGAAATCCGCGTCTGAGGATTTTCCTTGAAGCGCGAAATCCGTCGTGAATTTTCCATCGCCCCACCGGGACGAATCATTTTGTTGGACCATCAAACAGACCGGAATCCAGTCACGGCTCGACGCCAGCCGTCGCTGAAGCTATGGCGGGGTCCGAGTCTCGCCCTGCCTTGTAATGAAAATGTCGCTCCCTTCGGGCGTCGCTCGGGTGCATCCGTACACTGCTACCATTGATGGAACAAACCCCACCCCATCCCTCTCCCCACTTCGTGGGGCGAGGGAACCGGCAGATCTCACGGTAGCAGTGTACGGATGCGCCCGTATTCAATTGTCGCTTCGCTTCGGGATTGCGCGGGTTGGGGCATTCTGGTATGGTTGCTGCGGCATATGCAACAGCGGCGACGACTATCCTTGACGGACATGCTCCTGGTTTGGGGATTTTTGCTGTCGTTCCTCGGTTTATGCGGCGCAGGTTTTTACGAGGCATTCAAGATTGTGGCGGTAATTCCAGCCGCTTTTGAATCATCGCCTGCCGTCTGGCGCAATCCGATGAGGGGATCGGAAGACGATTACCGGCCGAATCAGCCCGGACGGAGGGGAATGACTGCGCAGGAACGCGCACAATACGAAGAGCGCGCCGAGCGGCAAGGGCGATAATGTCCTGTTTGACTATCAAGCAGCCGTGAACTTGAAAGAAGACTCAGGGAGAAAGATTAGGATTAGGATTAGGATTAAGATTAGACAGGCGTCAGTTCAACTCGTCTGAACGAGCTTCGCGGGGGACACGGGCTGGGTGGACATCCGTTCGTAAAGGGCGAATTTGCTCGTGACTTCGTCCTGCGCAGCTTCAAGCACTGCTTTGCTCTGCGCCGGGTCCTTGCCGGCCAGGGCCTGGAAACGGCGTTCTGACGCCCAGAATTTTGCCAACGGTATCTTGGGCGCGGCGGAATCCAGCCTTAATCCCGGTTCGCCCGCCGCCAGGCGGCGCGGATCAAACCGGTAGAGCGGCCAGAAGCCGGTGTCCACCGCCAGTTTCTGCTGCTCCAGTCCCAGTCCCAGCGCGTAACCATGCTCGATGCAGGGACCGTAGGCGATGATGAGGGAGGTGCCGGGATAGGACTCGGCTTCCTCGAAGGCTTTGACGGTTTGTATGTCTTTCGAGCCAAACGCGACCTGGGCAACATAAGCGGTGCCGTAGGTCATCGCGATCAGGCCAAGGTCTTTTCTGCCGGTGCGCTTGCCGGCAACGGCGAATCTGGCCGCCGCACCCCTGGGGGTCGCCTTGGATTGTTGTCCGCCGGTGTTGGAGTAAACTTCGGTGTCGAGCACGAGAATGTTGACTTTGGCATTCATGGCGATGACGTGGTCGAGGCCGCCGAAACCGATGTCATAGGCCCAGCCGTCGCCGCCCACGATCCAGACGGATTTTTTGACCAGCGCATCGGCCAGGACATGGAGGATGGGGGCTTCGGGCGCGGTCAATTTTTGCAGGCGCAGGCGCAATTCGCAGACGCGCTCGCGTTGGGCGTCAATCTCCGCTTCATTGTCTTGTTTGGCGGCGAGCAATTCTTCGACCAAATTCCCGCCCAGTTGCGGCGCGAGTTTTTGCGCCAGTTCCCGCGCGAATTCCGTTTGCTTGTCCAGGGCAATTCGCTGGCCATATCCATATTCGGCGTTGTCCTCGAAGAGCGAATTGGACCAGGCCGGGCCGCGTTTGGCTTTGTTCACCGTGTAAGGAGTGGTCGGCAGATTGCCGCCGTAGATGGAGGAGCAGCCGGTGGCGTTGGCGATGATAAGCCGGTCACCCGACATTTGCGTGAGCAGTTTGACATAGGGGGTTTCGCCGCAGCCGGAACACGCCCCGGAAAACTCGAAGAGCGGCTCGCGGAATTGCGAGCCTTTGACATCCATCGCCAGGCGCGTGCGGTCGGGGGAAGGGAGATTGAGGAAGTATGCAAAGTTGACTTTCTCCTGCTCGAGCAAAGCGGGCATAGGCTCCATGTTGATCGCTCTTTGTTTGGGGTCGGTTTTTGATTTGACCGGGCAAACCGCCACGCAGAGGGTGCATCCGGTGCAATCTTCCGGCGCCACTTGGAGCGAGTAGAGTGAGTCCTTCCATTCCTGGGAGCGAAAGGTGGTGGATTTGAAATGAGCCGGGGCATTGGCCAATTGGGCGGCGGGATAAAACTTCGCCCGAATGGCGGCGTGCGGGCAAACCAGGACGCACTTGTTGCATTGAATGCAAATTGAGGTGTCCCATACGGGAATTTCCAGGGCAATGGCCCGTTTTTCCCAGCGAGTGGTCCCGGAGGGCCATGTGCCATCCACCGGGAACGCGCTGACGGGCAGCAAATCACCCTTGTCGGCCAGCATCACTGCGGTGACCCGCTGGACAAAATCGGGCGCGTCCACCGAAACAATGGGCGCCTGATGACGGACGGTGGAAATGGCATGCGGGATTTTGACTTCGTGCAAGGCAGCCAGGGTTTGGTCCACGGCCGCGAAGTTTTGGTCAACGACGGCCTGGCCCTTGCGGGCGTAGGTTTTGCGAATGGCCTTTTTGATCTGGGCAATCGCCTCTTCGCGCGGGAGCACGTTGGAAATGGCGAAGAAGCAGGTCTGCATGATCGTATTGATGCGCCCGCCCATGCCTGTGGCCTTGGCCACGGAGTAGGCGTCGATGACATGGCATTTGAGTTTTTTGGCGATGATTTCGCGCTGGACCTCGAGGGAAAAATGATTCCAGACATCATCGGGACCGTAGGACGAGTTGAGCAGGAGCGTCGCGCCATCCTTGGCGTAATCCACCACATTGTAACGCTCCAAAAACGGCCATTGATGGCAAGCGACAAAGTCCGCCCGCTTGATCAGGAAGGGGGAATGGATGGGATGCGGTCCAAAGCGCAGATGTGAAATGGTGACAGCGCCGGATTTTTTGGAGTCGTAAACGAAATAACCCTGCGCATAAAGGTCCGTGTCCTCGCCGATGATTTTGATGGAGTTTTTGTTGGCGCCGACGGTGCCGTCCGCGCCCAGTCCGAAAAAGACGGCCCGCACCACGTCATTGGGTTCAATGTCAAACTCCGGGTCAAAGGGCAGCGAGGCATGGGTGACATCATCAACGATGCCGGTGGTAAAATGATTTTTCGGCGCGCGGTGTTGCAGCGCATCGAAAATAGACTTGACCATCGCCGGGGTAAATTCCTTGGAAGAGAGGCCGTAACGGCCGCCCACGACGGACGGTTCGGCATCAAAAGAGGCCAGCCCTTTGTCGCAAGCTTCGCGCAAAGCCGTCACGATATCCACGTAAAGCGGTTCGCCGACTGCGCCCGGTTCCTTGGTGCGGTCGAGGACGGCGATGCGGCGCGTGGTCGAAGGCAGCGCCTTGATAAAAGCTTCGACGGAAAACGGCCGGTAGAGGCGGACTTTCAAAACGCCGGTTTTTTCGCCGTGTTGATTGAGCCATTCGGCTGTTTGTTGCGCCGTTTCGCCGCCCGAACCCATGATGACGAGCACGCGCCCGGCCTGCGGATGGCCGGCGTACTCGAACAACCGGTATTGGCGGCCGGTAATCCCGGCGAACCGGTTCATGATCTCCTGCACGATGCCCGGCGCGCGGTCGTAATACGGGTTGCACGCTTCCCGCGCCTGAAAGTAAACATCGGGATTTTGAGCCGTGCCGCGAATACAGGGGCGATCCGGGGAAAGGCCGTGATTGCGGAAGGCCTGGATGGGCAGGGCGTGCTCGTCCATCAGCTCGCGCAATTGCGCGTCGGTGACCACCCGGATTTTGGCCACTTCATGTGAGGTGCGGAAACCGTCGAAAAAATGCAGGAACGGCACGCGGGATTCGAGAGTGGCGGCGTGGGCGATGGCGGCAAAGTCCTGCGCCTCCTGAACGGAACCGGACGAAAGCAGGGCAAAGCCGGTTTGGCGGCAGGCCATGACGTCGGAATGATCGCCGAAAATGGAAAGGGCGTGCGCGGCCAGGGTGCGGGCGGTGACGTGCATGCAGAAGGGAAGCAATTCGCCGGCGATTTTGTACATGTTGGGAATCATCAGCAGCAGACCCTGCGAGGCGGTGAAAGTCGTGCTCAACGAGCCGACTTGCAGCATCCCGTGCAGCGCGCCGGCGGCACCGGCTTCCGACTGCATTTCGACCACGCGCGGCACCGTGCCGAACAAATTAGGGCGGCCCTCCGATGACCATTGGTCGCACCATTCGGCCATGGGCGACGAGGGGGTGATCGGGTAGATGGCGACGGTTTCGGTGAGACGATAAGCGACAGAGGCGGCGGCCTCGTTCCCGTCCAGCGTGGCGAAAGGGGCGGCGGATCCGTTCCCGTCCGGCGTGGCGGATGGGGCGGCGGGCGAACTTTTAATTTTGGCAGATGCTTTCATAATTGGAATCCAGAGGAGTTGAGAACAATGGAAAGTTTTCCCAGCAACCAGCCGGGCGCGCAACCAAAGGCGATGACAAAGCCGGCCAGGAGCGCGATTGACACCAGCGCGGCATGGGGCGGGCGAAAGGGAGTGGAGCCAGGCAGGGGGTCGGTGGTGTAAATTTGTTTCAACACTTGAAGATAATAATACAACGAAATCGCGCTGGCGGCAACCGCCACGATGACGAGCCAGAGCATGGCCAAATGGGGCGCGCCGGCCGCTGCGGCGGTGAAGAGGTAAAACTTGCCGAAGAAACCGGAGAGCGGGGGAATGCCCGCCAGCGACAGCATAAAGACGAACATGCAGGCGGAGAGCAGAGGCGCGCGCCGGCCGAGTCCGGCCCAGTCGGCCAGCCGGTCACGGCCGCCGGAGTTTTCAACCACCGCCACCACGGCAAATGCGCCGAGCACGGTGAGGGAGTAAGTGATCACGTAAAAGAACAGGGCCGGAAGCATCTGCCGCGGGTTGCCAAAAAAAGCCAGCAAGGCATAGCCATCATGGGCAATGGCGGAATAGGCGAGCAAGCGCTTTACACTGGTCTGCACCAGGGCGGCGATGTTCCCCACGACCATGGAGAGAACCGCCAAAACGGCCAGCAGCGGCATCCATCCGGCCCGAAAGCCTTCCCAGGCGGCGCTGCCGTGCAACGGGGCAAATCCAACCACTATGATTCTGGCCAGCACAAAGAAGCTCGCCACCTTCGAGCCGGAAGCGACGAAACAAGCGATCGGGGCCGGCGCGCCTTCATAGACATCCGGCGCCCAGAAATGAAACGGCGCCACCGCCACCTTGAAGGCGAAGCCAACCAGAGTCATGACCAACGCGGCATAACAAACCGGCTCGATTGGCTGTGTGGCCAATTTTTCGGCAATCGCTCCGAGTTGAAGCCCGCCGGTCAAGCCATAGAGGAGGCTGATGCCAAACAGAGTGAACGCCGCCGCCACGCTGCCGAAGAGAAAGTATTTCAGGGCCGCCTCGGCCGAGGGCAGGCTGGTCTTGTTAAACGCGGTCAGGACATAAAGCGGGACGCTGAGCAGCTCGAGGGCGATAAAAATGACCAGAAGATTCTCCGAACTGATCAGGAGCATCAAACCGGCGGCGGCCAGGAGCAGGAGCGCAAAATACTCGCCGACGTGCCGCGAGAACCGCGCGCCGAACGAAAGAACCGCGACCACCAGGGTCAGGGCGAGCAGCACCATTTTCAAAAACTGCGTCAGGGGAGTCAAGGCGAGCATTTCGGATGTTCTGTAATCGTGCCAGCACGCGATGCAGAGCATGGCCACCAGGCAACCCAAGGAAGCCATCGTGCCAATCACCGCCGCGCGCACGGCCACAGTTTTGCGCCGCAAGATCGACAAATCCAGGACCAGCGCCGCCAACGCGGTCAAAATCACGAGTTCTTCGGGGATCAGCGGAACCATCCAGTCCAAAGACGAGCTCATGGCAAGCCTCCTTTCCAGAGCGGTTGGAACAAGGGGGAACGGAGCGTCGGGGTAATCAAATCCAGCAGCAAACCGGGCCACAGGCCGATGAGGATGGTGGCTCCCAGCAACAGAAACGCTCCAGCGCGTTCGGGAATGGTGACGGGTTCGATCTGAATGGCGGCGGACTTCGCGTCGTTCTCAGCGAAAAACGCCTTGATCCATACGCGCACCATGAAGGCGATGCCAACAAGAATTCCGACACCGGCAAAAATAGTCAGGCGCGGGAAGACCGCCCAAGCGCCCACCAGGACCTGCAATTCGGCGATAAAGCCGCTGAATCCGGGCAATCCCATGGAGGCAGCGCCCGCCAGCACAAAAGTGACCGCCGCAAACGGGGCCAGCACGCTGAGATTCATCGGTTGAAGCTCGCTTAATTCACGGGTATGGGTGCGGTCGTAAATCATCCGGCCGACTACCGCAAACAGCAGCCCGGCCACAATGCCGTGGGAGAACATTTGCAGCACGGCGCCGCTCAGGCCGATTTGCGTCAGGGTCATCAGGCCAAGCAAGACAAAGCCCATGTGGCTGACGCTGGAATAGCCGATGACAAATTTGAGGTCACGCTGCACCAGCGCGACTGTGCCGCCATAGACGATGCCGATGACAGCCAACAGGGCGATCTCATTTTGCCAGAAGCGAAGCCCGTCCGGGAACAGCGTCATGGCCACGCGCAACGCGCCGTAAGCGCCGAGTTTCATCACCACGCCGGCCAGCAACATGGAAGCGGCGGTGGGCGCGGCGACGTGGCCGGTCGGCGCCCAGGTGTGGAACGGCCAAAGACCGGCCAGGACCGCAAAACCAACAAACACCAGCAGGAAAGCCCAGTGTTGAAACGCCGGCGGGAACGGAAATTTTGCCAGTTCGATCAAATCGAACGTCTGCGACCCGGAGACGACGTAAGCGGCAATCAAACCGACCAACACCATCGCGCTGCCCACCAACGAATAGAGGGCCAGCTTCATGGCGCCGTATTCACGGCGGGTCGATCCCCAGGAGGCAATGAGAAAATATTTTGGAATGATGGCGATTTCGTAAAAGACGAACAGGAGAAAGAGATCAAAGCTCAGAAAAACTCCATAGACGCCGCCGATGAGCGCCAAATAGAGGGCGAAAAACTCGCGGGTGCGGCGTTCGATGTTCCACGAAAACAACACGCCCGCGACGGCCGCTATTCCGGTGAGCAGCACCAGAGTGATGCTGATGCCGTCCGCCGCCAGGTGAAAGCGGATGCCCAGGTCAGCGATCCAGGAAACATTCACGAGGTCCGCAGGGGCGCCGGATGGGGCATGGCGCTCGTATTGCACCGCGCCGCCCAAAGCGACCGCCAGTCCCGCCAGTGCCGTGAGCAGCGCCGTGATCCGCGCCGCGCGCCGGTTCTCCGGCGGCAGAAGCACCAGCACCGCCGCGCCCAGGAATGAAATGTAAATGGTCCAGGCCAGCATGGTTCAAAAATGGTTCAAGATCGCCAGCGCGGCCGGATTGGACACGCTGATGAGAATTTGCGGACAAATTCCGAGCACGAACATGAGTGCAATGACTGGCGCAAGGGTGAGCCGTTCACCGGTGGTCAGGTCCTTCCAGCCCGTCCAGCGATTCTGCAAAGGCCCGCTGAACACGCGCTGCAAAATGGTGAGCAGAAAAATCGCCGTGATCAACAAACCGAGGGTCGAGACCGCCGCCGCCCAGCCCACCAGCGGCAGGGAACCTTTGAAGATCAGAAACTCGCTCACAAAACCATTCAGGCCGGGCAAGCCGAGCGACGCGAACAGGGTGATGCCCATCAATCCGCAAAAAACCGGCGCCGCTTTGCAGAGGCCGCCAAAATCGTTCAGGCCGCGGAGGCCGCCGCCGCGCTGCTCGATCAGGCCGACAAAATAAAACAGCGCCGAGGCCGTCAGGCCGTGGTTGAACATTTGCAGCATGACGCCGTTGAGGGCGGCGGCTTTTTCGGTGGTCCAGGCAGCGGTGGGGCCGGTCAGTTGCACCACGGCAAAAATGCCCAGCAGGCAGTAGCCGATGTGATTGATGGAAGAATAAGCCACCATCCGTTTCAAATCGCGCTGGGCCAGGGCCGCCGCCGCCGAAAAAACGATGGTGACCACCGCCAGCCAGAGGAGAGGCGTTTGCATCGCGCGCATTTGGCCCGGAAAGAGCGGCAGCAGAATTCGCAAAAAGCCATAGACGCCCATTTTCGACATGGCGCCGGTCAGCAGCATAGAAGTGCCGGTGGGGGCCTCGGCGTAAGCGGACGGCAGCCAGGTATGGAAGGGCATGAGCGGCGCTTTCACGGCGAACCCAAGGAACACGCCGAGAAAAATCACGGTGGCCAGCGTTTCCTTGGACTTGAAAAAAGAACCGCCCAGCCTGGCAAAGAGCGCGTTTTCGAGACCGCCCTTCCGGGCCAGATCGGCCAGTTGGCTGAAGTCAAAGAGACCGGTCGCGGCGTAGAGGGCCAGGAAGGCCAGGAGCATCGCCACGCTGCCGGCCAGCGTATAAATGAAGAACTGGTTCGCGGCCCGGGTGCGCCGGGGCCCGCCCCAGATTTTGATCAGGAAGAACGCCGGAATCAGACCGAGTTCCCAATAGATGAACCAATGGAAAAAATTCAGCGCGGTAAACGTGCCGAACAAACCGGCTTCCAAAAACAGAATCAGCGCGAAATAAAGTTTCGGATTCGGCCCGATGTTCCAGGAAGCGAGCATGGCAAACGGAACGATCAGCGCCGACAGGAGCACCATTAAAAGCCCCAATCCATCGATGCCCAGGTGGTAATCGATCCCCAGCGACGGCACCCAGGCGAGGCACTCGACGAATTGCCAGCCGGCCCGGCTGGTGTCAAACTCCGTCCACAACAGCGCCGCGCCAGCCAGCGCGAGCAGGCTGGCAACGAAGGCGATGCGCCGCGAGAGGTTTGTTTGACCGGATGCCAGCAACGCCGCAACGCCGCCGAGGAGCGGGATCAACGTCAGAAGGGTGAGAAGAGGAAACATATTCATGCGCACCCCCATATCAAGGCCAGCAACAGAAGGCTGAACCCCAGGCCCACAATTCGCAAATAGCGTTGGACGCGGCCATTTTGCATCCAGGAAAGAAACCCACCCGCGCCTCGCAATTCGTCGCAGCCGAAATCAAAACCGGCATTGATCCCCCACTCGTCAAAGGCGCGATTGATGCGCGCGCACACGACCGTCAATCCCGAGACGGCGTTGACCGCGCCCCCCCAGATCATGCGATCCATCCAATCGGCGAAGCCCGAAAACGCCGCGTTGAGCCGAATCACCGTCGCGGCATAAATCTCGTCGATGAAAAATTTATTGTGGAGCAGCCAAAAGAGGGCCGGCAGGGATTTTTCCAGCGGGTCTTTTTCCCGGGAACTTTGCAGCGCGGCTTTTGCATAAACTCGCCAGCCCAGGAAGAAAGCCGCGCCAACGACAAGGGTGGAAAGCAGCAGCAGACCGAGTTGCGGGCCGGCCACAAGAACCGCGGGCGTGAACGGGGTGTTTTCTCCATTTAAGTAAGATTGGAACCAAGGCCAGGCCGGCGTTCCCAAAAACCCGGCCAGCACGGCGAACACCGCCAGGATGGCAAGAGGGATCGTCATCACGGCGGGACTTTCATGCGCGGGAGCATGGGAACCTGCCGCATCGGCCGGTTTTCCGAAAAACACCCAGCTTACTTGCCGGGTCATATAAAATGCCGTGAGAAACGCGCCCGCCGCGCCGAGACAGAAGGGGATCGAGGAAACGGGCCAGTGCCATGCCGAGCGCAGGATTTCGTCCTTGCTCCAAAAACCCGAAAAGAACAGCGGCACACCGCAGAGAGCCATCGTGCCGGCAGCGTAAGTCGCGAAAGTCCAGGGCATGAGTTTTTTCAGGCCGCCCATTTTGCGGATATCCTGTTCGCCATGGCAGCCGTGAATGACGGAGCCTGCGCCGAGGAAGAGGAGCGACTTGAAAAAGGCGTGCGTGATCAGGTGAAACATTCCCACAGCCACGCCGCCCACGCCCAACCCCATCATCATGTAACCCAATTGCGAAATCGTGGAATAAGCAATGATGCGCTTGATGTCATTCTGCGCCACAGCAATGGCGGCGGCAAAGACGGCGGTGACGGCCCCCACCCAGGTGATGACCTGGAGCGCGGCCGGATGGGGTCCGGCGCTCATGAGTGGATACATGCGGGCGACCAGAAACACCCCGGCCGCGACCATGGTGGCCGCATGAATCAGCGCGCTGACCGGCGTCGGGCCTTCCATCGCGTCCGGGAGCCAAACGTGCAAAGGCACCTGGCCGGACTTCCCAACGGCGCCGGCAAAAATCAGGAGGGCGATGGCGGTGGAGACAGCCATGCCGCCGACCGTCGTGGCGGCCACCAGCCGCGCCAGCGAGGATTGTTCCAGGCAGCCGTGGCCGTGGTCATAAAAGAGCAGTGTGCCGCTTTGGGAATAGAGCCAGAGCATTCCGAGCAGGAGACCGATGTCGCCAATGCGCGTGGTAATGAACGCTTTTTTTGCCGCGGCCGCCGCGGCGGGTTTCTCGTACCAGAAACCAATCAGGAGGTAGGACGACAGCCCCACCAATTCCCAGCAAATGAACAGCAGGAGAAGGCTGTTGGCGATGACAATGCCGAGCATGGCGGCGGCAAAGAGCGACATAAAGCAGAAGAAACGCGTGAAATTTTCATCCTTTTCCATGTAGCCGAGGCTGTAGATGAAAATGAGCAGCGACAAAAACGTGACCATCATCAGCATGATGGCGGTCAACGGGTCTAGCACCCAGCCCAGCGGCACCGAGGTTTCCGCAAGATCGAACCAGCGGAAACTCCAAGTCTCGCGGAAGGAATGGGCGCTCAAGCTGGTCAAAAATGCGACGCACGAGAGCAGCCAGGAAACAGCCACCCCGCCAATGGCCAGCGAAGCCGCCAGCCGCCGCCGGTCGCGCCTGAGCAACGCGCCCAATCCTGCCATGACCAGCGGGAACGCCGGAATCAGCCATAGATATTGGACAACGTGTTCCATGTCTCACCCTTTCAGCGTATCCATACAATCCACCTGCGCTGTTTTTCGTTGACGATAGATGGCAATGACCAGCGCCAGGCCCACCGCCGCCTCGGCCGCCGCGATGGCGATGGAAAAAAGGACGAACATCACGCCGGTCAATGCTTCCGCCTGCGGGCCGTAGCGCCAGAAGGCGATGAAATTCAAGTTCGCCGCGTTGAGCATCAATTCGATGCCGATCAGCACAAGGATGGCGCTGCGGCGGGCGACCGCGCCCGCAAAACCGATGCTGAAGAGCAACGCGGAGAGAATCAGATAATGGGAGAGGGGCGTGTTCATCGCAGACTCATTGCCTCCTCGGGTTCGGCGCGCCTGGACGCCGGCCCGCCGGCCGGCCGTTTGACTTCGGATTCCTCATGCATGGCGATGACCACCGCGCCCAGCAACGCCCCCGTCAAAAGAACCCCGACCATCTCCAGCGGCAGCACATAGCGGGTCATCAATTCCTCGCCGATTTTTTTCACCGGCGCACCCGCCGCGGACGGGGCGAGGCGATGCAGACTGGGGCTGAGGAGGATGGCGATGGCGATTCCAGCCAGCACCAGCACGGCGACGGCGACACCCGCCATCCAGGAAGGCGACGACTGGCTGTGGCCCGGGCAGACTTCATCGCCACGCGTCAGCAGGACGGCAAAGACAATCAGAATGGCGATGGCCCCCACATAGACCAGCAGTTGGGCAAATCCCACAAATTCCGCGTCGAGCAGCAAGTAGAGCATGGCCAGGCCGGCAAAAGCGGCGGCGGCGCACAAAGCGCAATGCACCAGACGCCGCAGGGTCATCGCGACGACGGCGAAAGCCACGGTGAAGGCGGCGATCAGGTAAAACGCGATGTCATTCGGCATAATTATAGTGGCGTTGTGTGGGTGCCACGCCGTTCCAGTTCCGCGCGAGCCAGACATAGGGGACAGCCAGAAGGCCCGCGCACAGCAGCCAGCGAATTTCCGCCGCCGCTGGAAACCGCCACACGCCGCTTTTCAACCAAACGGCGGCGGCGAGGAGGTTGATCAGCGCGAGCGGGACAAGAAATTTCCAGGCAAAATTCAACAATTGGTCCAGCCGCAATCGCGGCAAGGTCGCCCGCGCCCAGATGAAAAGAAAAATCAGCGCGCTGAATTTTGCGGCGAACCAGCCCCAGGAAGGGAACCATTCCAGCCATCGGGCCGGCGCCTGCCACCCGCCGAGAAACAAGGTCACGGCCAGCCCGGTCACGGCGAACAGCCCGAGATATTCCCCGAGGAAAAACAGGGCGTATTTGAAGCCGGAATACTCGGTCAAAAAGCCGGCGATCAGCTCGGATTCCCCTTCCGGCAGATCAAACGGGCAACGGTTGGATTCGGCGGCGGCGGCGATCATGAATAGCGCGAACCCGGCCAGGCCCCAAGGGGTGAAGACGTTCCATCGCGGGACCCAGCCCAGGGCGAAGCCGGATTGGGCCTGGACAATGTCCGGCAACGACAACGAAGCGGCCGCCATCAACACCGGAACGCTGGCCAGCACCAGGGGGACTTCGTAGCTGATCATTTGCGCGATCGCCCGCATCGCCCCCACCAGCGAATATTTATTTTGACTTGACCATCCCGCCATGAAGACCGCCAGTTCGGACGCGGAACCGATGGCAAAAAAGAAGAGAATCCCCGCATCCAGTTCAATGGCGCTCATGTTGCGTCCGAAGGGCAGGACGGAGAAGGCCAGCCAAACCGGCACGGTCAGCGCCAGCGGCGCGAGAAAATGCAGCGTCTTGTCGGCGGAAAAAGGAACAATATCCTCCTTGATCAGCATCTTGATCCCGTCGGCCAACGGCTGGAACAAACCGAAAGGGCCAACGCGGTTGGGGCCAAAGCGATTTTGCATCCGGCCCAGCGTTTTGCGCTCGAGGATGGTGGTGAGGGCAAAGCAAGATCCGAATACCGCCATAAGGCCCGCGATGACGAGCAACATCGAAACCAGGGGCCGGACGGACGCCGGAGCCAATCCCGCCAGCCAATGCAGCGTCGAAATAAAAATTGGGTCCAAGGCGTTCATGAGGCGACTGGAACAGGGCTGGCGTCTTTTTTGGCCTGCGCCTTGCGTTGTTCCCCGGCGCGCGCCGCGTCCACGGCGGCGGCTTCAGCCGGATGGATTTGGCGAAAGTAATCGTTGGATTTGGCCAGGTCCGCCTTCTGCAAAACCATCAAGCGATCACTGCTGGACAGCTCGAAGACGTGGTCCATTTTGATGGAATCGAACGGGCACACTTCCGCGCAGATGCCGCACTCCATGCACACGGCCATGTCGATGTTGAACACCTGGGGCTGGAATTGCATTTTGCCCAGGTAATCAGGCTTTTTCGCCGTGTCCTTGACGATTTTGATGCAATGGGCCGGGCATTCCTGCGCGCAGATGCTGCAGGCCGTGCAGCGCATCCCGGCCAGAAAATCCTCGCCATCGTAAACCAAAAAAGGAAACGTGCGCGCGTTTTCCTGCGGCGGCAGTTTCTGCTCCGGGTACTGCACGGTGGTCAGCCGCGCGGGATCGTAATAGCTGCCCTGGAAATTCCGCCAGGTTTCGATCAAGCCCCGAAGGATGCCGCGGCCCAGCATTAGCGATCCACCTCCCCGAGCACAATATCAATGCTGCCCAGGATAATGACGACATCCGCAATGGTATGGCCGAGGCACATATCTTCGAGCACCGTCAGGTTGACAAGACTGGGAGGGCGGACGCGATAACGATAGGGCGAAGGCCCGCCGTCGCTGATGAGGTAAAAGCCCAATTCGCCCTTGGGGGATTCGATCCGGCCGTAGGCTTCGCCGGGTTTGGGCCGGAGATTGCGAAGCCTGACTTTGGGATCCACGATCGCTCCGGCGGGAATGTCACGCAGGGCCTGGTCAAGAATATTGAGGGATTCGCGCATTTCGAGAATCCGCACCATATAACGATCAAAGACGTCCCCCCGTTCTCCGAGCGGCACGCGGAATTTGAAGCGATCATAAATCCCGTATTTGTCCACTTTGCGGATGTCGTAATTGACTCCGCTGGCCCGCAGCGCCGGGCCGGTCACCCCGGCATTGACCGCCAGGCCGCGCGGGAGCACGCCCACGCCCTGGCTGCGGGCGCGCAGGATTTCGTTTTCACTCAGGAGAGCCTCAAAGTGGTCGAGGAAGGAATCGAAACCGGCCGCGACTTTGACCGCCTGTTCCAGCCAGCCGACCGGAAGGTCGCAGCGGCAGCCGCTGAATCGCATGTAATTGCACATCATGCGCGAGCCGCTCAAAGACTCGAAGAGGTCGAGGATTTTTTCCCGTTCGCGAAAGGCGTACATCATCGGCGTGCCCAGCGCGCCCATGTCCTGCAGGAGAAATCCCGCCAGGCAAGCGTGGTTTTGAAGGCGGGTCAGTTCGCTGACAATAACGCGAATGTATTCCGCGCGTTCCGGCACGGCCAATCCGGCCATCTTCTCCACACTCAGGACATAGGCCCAGTTATTGGTCATTGAGCAGATGTAGTCCAGCCGGTCGGTATAGGGGATGGAGGCAAGGTAGCTGTTCTTCTCCGCGATTTTTTCGTGGTTGCGATGGAGGTAACCGAAAACCGGCGTCAGTTTTACCACGGTTTCGCCGTCCAAAACGACATTCATCCGAAAGACGCCGTGGGTGGAGGGATGGTGCGGCCCCATCGATATTTCGAGGAGGTCATGGCCGGCAATATCGCCGGCGGCAGGGGTCTGAAGTTCCGGGGGCGGCGCGATCATGGCTTTGCCTCCTGCTCATTGGCCGGCACATAATCCTTGCGCATGGGATGATCGGCAAAGTTGTCCCACATCAAGATGCGGCGCAGATCGGGATGTCCTTTGAAAGTGATGCCAAAGAGATCGAATATTTCCCGTTCCTGGAACTCGCAACTGCGCCATACGGGCGTCAGCGAAGGCAGCGCGACGCTGTCAGTTCGATTCCCGGTGCGCAGCCGGATAATCAGCGGTCCGTGGCCGAGCGCCATGGAATAGAGATGATAGACCGCTTCGAGGAATCCCGGGGTCTTGCGTTCGACGAGTTCCACGGCTTCCTGTTCCACCCCGTCAATGATCTTCCTGACTTTGACTTTCTCCTTGACGACCTTTTCCGGCCAGTCCACGCCCGTGACGTTGGAAGCGTAGTCGAAGCGCAGTTCCGGATCGTCGCGCAGAAACTTCGCGATCTCCCGCGCCTGCCCGTGATCGAGGAGCAGGGAAGGCTGATTGGCCGGACTGCCATTGGGAATGACCTCCAGATGCGCGCCCGGAAGAGCGGCCAGGATGCGGTCTTTGATTTGTTCAGGAGTTTGCATCAGGTGTCCGGGTTTTGCACAGGCGCGGCCCCACAAGGTCGTGCGGTCCGAATTGCGGAACGGGAAATTCGCCGGGCACGTTTTCTTCGAGGTGGCGCGGGCGTTCCGGGCCGGTGAGGCGCTGGCGCGCTATCTTTTGTTGCAGATGGATCAGGCCCTCCAGCAGCGCTTCGGGCCGGGGAGGACAACCGGGGATATAAACGTCCACCGGGAGATAGAGGTCGATGCCCTGCAGGACATTGTAGCCGTCGCGGAACGGCCCGCCGCAAATGGCGCAGGCGCCCATGGCGATGACGTATTTAGGCTCCGGCATCTGGTTGAACAGGCGCACGACTTGGGGCGCCATTTTCTTGGTGACAGTTCCGGAAACGATCATCAGGTCCGCCTGCCGGGGCGAGGGGCGGAAGACCTCCGCGCCGAAGCGCGCCATGTCGAAACGGGCCATGGAGGCGGCGATCATTTCAATGGCGCAGCAGGCCAGGCCGAATTGCAACGGCCACAAGGAATTCTTCCGGCCCCAGTTGTAAAGGTCCTCGATGGTGGTGAGGACCACCCCTTGCCGGCTCAATTCGTTTTGAAGTTCCTGGTTCATGGGAGCCATGCCGGCGTTTATTTCCAGGCCAAAACCCCCCTGGCCCAGGCCCAGGCCAGCCCCTCCGCCAGCAACAGGATGAAAAGCAGCATGGCCAGACAGGCGGCGAAGGAGAGGCCCTTGAAGGCCACGGCAAACGGCAGCAAAAAAATCGTCTCAACATCGAATATCAGGAAAATGATTCCGTAGAGATAGTATTCGGATTTGAATTGAACCCATCCCGTGGGTTGGACATCCAAGCCGCACTCGTAAATGGCGTTTTTGACCGCACCCGGCTTCCGCGGTGAGAAAACCCGCGCCCACAGCCAGGCGATGGCCAGCGGCGCGAGTGCAAAGACCAGCGCAGCCATGCCAAAAACCGCCAGAAACAAAAAGGGTCCGAAGTTCATTGTGATTTGCCTCGTTTAAACCGCCAGTGGCTCGACGATAATCATCTGAGCAAGCTGGGAGCTTAAAGCCAGGCGCGCGTTGCACACCAGACAAATCAGGTTGGATTGACGGACGAGCAGCCGGATCACCTGATGTTCGACAAATCCAATTTCCCGCAGGCGCTGGGTCACGTCCGGCGGAGCGGAAAGCTGCTTGATGCGCACCGCCATCCCGGCCTTGACCCGGCTGAGCTGGCAGGTGAACGGCTTCCGGCAAAGGGTTGCGCCGCCCGACGGAATGCAGTCTTCGAATTGAGTTGATTCAGCAAACGGTTTCATTGTTCATTCCATTTCAGAGCCAAGGTACAGGGGCGTTCCCGGGCAAACTCCACAATATTTGTCATTCACAAGTCATTTTTTGGTTGATCGTAAAAGTCCGGCAATTGCCCTCCGGCCCAGATTTGACCAATAAATGTCCAGCAATTCGCAAGCCGCGTGTAGTTGATCTGACTTTCATAAGCAATGCTGACGGCGAAATGAAAAGCAGATAAGCGTGAATAATGGCGGATCAGGTATGACAAAAATGCATAATCTCAAGCGGGGCATGGATGCCGCAAGGAGGCTCGCATGATGTTCGTGGCAGGAATCAGCTTTAAAACGGCGCCGGTCGCTTTACGCGAGCAACTGGCCGTGACGCCGTCGCGTCTCATCGAGACCGCCACGCGCCTGAAATTGCAGGGCGGACTTTCCGAATTGGCCCTCGTCTCCACCTGTAACCGGGTCGAGCTGTACGGCGTGGCCGATCGCGCCGAGGGACTGGTCGAACTGCTGGCGTCGCTGGCGCGCACCAATGTGGATCTTTCCCCTTATGTCTATGTCCATACCGGGGATGCCGCCGCCCGCCATCTCTTCGCGGTCGCCAGCGGCCTTGATTCGATGGTTCTGGGCGAAACGGAAATCACCGGTCAAATCAAGACCGCCTACGAGGCGGCCCGTGCTGCGAAACTGACCGGGCGGGTCATCAATGGCGTGTTCCAACGCGCCTTTCAAGTGGTCAAAGCCATCCGCACCAGGACGCAAATCGGACGCGGCGCCACTTCGGTGGGCAGCGTCGCCGTCCAATTGGCCGAGAAAATCCTCGGCGGCGATTTTCACGAGAAGACCGTCATGATCATCGGCGCCGGCAAAATGGGGGAAGCCTGCATCCGGCACATTGCCAAAAAGGGCATCCGCTCCATCATCGTCGCCAACCGCTCCCTCGAACACGCCGGGGAACTGGCGCGCGAATTCGGCGGACGGGCTGTGAATTATATGGATGACGGTTTGGCGGCGATGTGCGAGGCGGACATCGTGGTCAGTTCGACCGGCTGCCCGGAAACCATCCTGGACCGCGAGGACGTGGAGGCGGTCATGCGGCAGCGGCCCAATCGTCCGCTCTTTCTCATCGACATCGCCGTGCCGCGGGACATCGCCGTTGAGGTGGAACAACTCGAAAATGTTTTTCTCTACAATATTGACCACCTGGAACAACTGATGCGCGAGAACGTGCGGGTGCGCGAGCAGGAACTCTCCCGATGCCATGAAATCATCGAGGAACACACGGTGGCGTTAATGGCCAAACTCAACGGCGCTCCCGGAAGACCGGAAGCGGTTCGGCCGCAACCGCAAATGGACTGGGCCTTCCAGAGTCCCATGGCTGGCTATGCGAAGTAATTTTAACATTTTGACAAATCCACAGATTTTGACAGGCGGGCACCAAAGGCTTTCAGGGGTTGGGACTGGCTGTCAGGACGCGGCGCGACACGGCGCCGGCGTTGCAGTGACCCATGAAGCCCCATGACGGCAAACTTTAGAACACCCAACAAAATGCACTTATGAAAATAAAGAACAGAATCAGCACGGCGCAATCCTGTCTGTTGACAGTCGCGCTCCTCGGCATGGCAGCCACCTTGTCGGCGACCCCGATTTCGCCGTATTCCCTCAATGTCCGGGTCGTCCCGCGGCCCGTTACCCCCGGGGATGTCACCACCTATGGTCTGGCAGCCAGCACCGAGGTTTCGGGCGGGTTGAGCACGTTTGCGATCGGCACGCCAGCCTATTTGGAGGTTGAGGTGATCAAGAACGCGGCCGACGTGGCGACCATCACCGGTGTTAATTGGACTTTAACGGCGCCGCCAGGGTCCTCGGCGGCGTTGACGGCCAGTCCATTGACGACGAATGTGCCCGTCTTCCTGCCGTCAGACCAATTGCTCTATCAGGTGGCTCCGATGAATGGACGCATGGTGCTGCGCCCGGACTTGGCGGGTGAGTACACAGTTGGCGTCACTGTCACCAACACCAGCGGGACGACAAACGTGAGCTCGAGCTTCCATGTGGGAACTTATTATGGCGTTGACGTGTGCGAAGGTTGCCACACCGATTCCCCTGAACCGAAGGGGGGGTATATACCGCAAATGTATTCGTCCTGGTCAACTACAGGACACGCGAACATCTTCACCGAAGGCATTGACGGGGTTCTGGGCAGTCATTATAGCGTGTCCTGCATCAAGTGCCATACCACTGGATACGACACCAACGCCAGCGCGCTGGGTGACGGAGGGTTTTACGGTGTCCAGCAAGCGGATGGGTGGCTTTTCCCGACCAATTTGGCAAACACCAATTTGGCAAGCACCAATTTTGCGTCGATGCCCCAATCTCTGCAGAGCGTGGCCAATATTACATGCGAAAACTGCCACGGCCCAGGCAGCCAACACATCATCCCAGCCGTGTTACACCTCGATGGCATCATTGCCACGACCTGGCCCGGACTCGATATCCCCTACAATGTGGGCGCTTGCCAACAATGCCACGACGACGCGCCTACCCACGCCCAAGGCACTCAATGGTACGCTTCCAGCCACGCGGTGACGACGACCACTCCCACCAGCGCCTCGGATGTGGCCTCCGGCGCTGCCGAATACTGCGTGCGTTGCCATAACACCCCTGGATTCATTGACATTGTGTCGAACAACGCGGCCGGCAATGGGATTGTTACGTCAACGAACGTGGCCTACTCCGCGATCGGCTGCCAGACCTGCCATGAGCCGCACGGCCTGACGTATCCCACCAACGACAGTCACCTGATCCGGGTCATGTCCTCGGCGACGTTCGGGGACGGCACGGTCATTACCAACGGAGGCGAAGGCATCCTGTGCATGAATTGCCATCACAGCCGCAACGGTTCGGCGGTTACCAACGTGGCGAATTGGCCGCTATGGATTCCCACCTGGCCAGGAGCAGCAATAAATCCCACCAACGGACCCAGCTCCCGCGATTTTGGCCCGCACGACAATCCGCAGGGCGACATGATCGAGGGCGTCAACGCCATTACCTATGGATTGACGATTCCCAGTTCCGCCCACCGCTTGTCGGTCACAAATTCCTGCGTCGGCTGCCATATGCAAACCATTTCTTCAACCAATTCCAATGGTTCAAGCAATCCCGGATTTCTCCTGTCGGGCGGCCACACCTGGGAGATGAGTTACAATGTCTTCACCACCAACGGCAACACGATTACCACGAACAAGATTGACCAGGTGGGTGTCTGCAACCAATGCCATGGCGGCATCACCAACTTCGACTTCCCGGTGGAGGACTACGCTGGCGTCGGCACCATCCTGGGCGTTCAAACTGAAGTGCAGATCCTGCTGAACGAATTGTCCACCTTGTTGCCCAATAAGAATGGCGTCCTGGACGGGCAGGTGAAGACCAGTACGCAGATTTCTGTCACGACCAACTGGACGCAGGCGCAACTGCAAGCCGCTTACAACTACCAGTTTGTCTCCGCCGATGGCAGCTTGGGCGTCCACAATGCCCCGTTTGCGACCGGCCTGCTCAATGCGTCGATCGCCAGCCTGACTGGCGGCATTTCCGAGACAGTCAGTTTGCCCAATGGCTGGGATGCATGGGAGCTCCAATACTTCGGCTCGCTGACCAACGCCGCCGGCGCCGCCGATGCTGACCCGACTGGCGACGGCATTCCGAACTGGCTGAAATACGCGCTGGGCCTCAATCCGACCGTGTCGGGGCTCTCCGTCCCCAACGGGGTTGTGTATGCCAATGGCAGCGCCCTTGGAGGCAACACCCCCACCAATACCCTCGAGATCTACACGGCTGCGGATGTGGAGTTCGACACGGTGGCCGGCATGACCTATCAGATCCAGGAAGTAACCTCTCTGAGCGACGGATGGAAGAATGTTGGGCCGCCGATTGTAGCGACCACCAACGCCTCCATCAGCTACCTGACGCCGACGGTGGGCAATCTACAACAGTACTTCCGTGTGGTGAGCACGAACACGCCATAGGCGCTCCGGCCTGTAGCGGAGACAAATATAAGTCATTTGGCGGCTGGCAGGCGCGAGCGATCAGCGCCGCCAGCCGCCGAAGTCCGGCCAATAATAGAACTTGTTTTGTGACGGCCACAAAAATAAACTGCGCGCCTCGTTGGTCCATGGAATGAAAGGAAGACGATGAACGCGTTGCCGACAAAGAAAATTGGGATTGTGGGGAGACGGCATCCGGGCGAACGCGCTGGCGCCCGGATTATTATTTTGGCGCTGGTCTTCTTCATCGCGGGCGCGGGCCTGAGCGCTGTTTGGTTTTCCCGCGGCGCTTCTCATAATGCCGATGCGGAGAACCCGGTGGCGCTGTCGGGCGCGACCAAGGCGGTTTTGCAACATCTGGATTCACCGGTGGAAATCCGGTTTTACTCCATGCTGGATGCGTCGAGCGTGCCGGAGTCTGTCCAGGCATTTGCCGGACGGGCGGATCGATTGCTCGCCCAATACGAGCAAGTGGCCGGCAGCCGGATTAAGGTGATTCGCTGTAATTCGTCCTCGAATTCCAGCGCGAACGCGGCAGAGGCCGATGGCATCAAGGCTTTCAACATCGACAAGGGCAACGCTTGTTTCCTGGGAATTGCGGTGGTGTGCGGCGGTCAGAAGGAATCGCTGCCGTATCTCGCGCCGGAGTGGGAGCAGGCGTTGGAACCTGACTTGACTCGCGCCATCGCGCATGCCGCCGAGGCCAGACCGGGGGCGCAGCCAGTGGCCCGGGTTGACACCGCCAGCCAGGATGCAGTCAAGCGCGCGATTCCCAACCTTGATGCGGTTTCGCTGGAGGCGGGCACGAAAGTTCTGCGCGATGCTTCAATGATCCAGCTCAAGCAGGCAGCGGAGGAAATGGAGGCCCGGGTGAAGGATGCCGAGCAGCGGTTCATCCAGGCGCAGGGCAGTCAATCCGAGGCTGCCCAGCAGGCCGCCGCAGAGGAGCTTCGGAAAATTCAAGTGGAGGGAAGGGAAAAATTGCAACAAATTGCGCAAGACTCCCACGCTCAAATTGCCGCCCTGCAACAACTGAAGAAGACCGCACCTTGAGGCCGGGGTGCAAATAATATGGTCGTGTCCATCCATGGCATTTGCGGTGTATGAATAGGACAAAACTCCTTTTGATTGACCGGGCGGCCTCCCTTTTTTTGGCGGTGGCGTCCGTTCTCCTGGCCGGCTTGGGCGCCAGCGCGCAGAACGTTCAACATTTGAGCATGACTTACGAGGGCGGGATGCCCGGGTCGAACGTGGTAACGGGAGTTACGCTGGTCACCAACGCCGTGAAGGTGACCGGTGTGAAGGTGACATGGGATGGTCCTCCTGGTTATTACCAACTGTTTGAGAGTCCCGGCACGAATGACCCCGTTTGGGTGAAGCTGACCAGACACAACGTCCTGTCCCGAACCGCCACCGTCCCAGCCCGCTATAGCAATGCTTTCTTTCGAGTCTCCGGCCCATCCTCTTTATACGCCGGGTCTGAACGCTGCGCAGAATGCCATGCGCCCATTCTGAAGACGGAGATGCACACCCGCCACGCGGCTGCGTTCACCAACGCGTTGTTCGAGGCTGACGGGGGCCAGACCAACAGTTCCTGCCTGGCTTGCCACACGGTGGGATTTGATTTGCCAACGGGATTTGTCAGCCAGACTGAGACGCCGCACCTGGCCGGCATTCAATGCGAGAACTGCCATGGTCCGGCGGCCCATCATGCGGCCAATCCCGATGATCCGTCGGTCAGGCCGCGCGCCGAAGTGGCCGCCCAGGTTTGCGGCGGGTGTCACAACGACCCACACCATCCAACGTTCGATGAGTGGACAAATAGCGCCCATGCGCTGGTCACAAATCTGCTGGTCAAAAAATTTAATGCGGCCCGGCAAATGATGGTCACAAATCTTAATCTTGATGCCGCCAATCAAATCAACCATTGCGGTCGGTGTCATTCCGGGTCCGTGCGTTTGAGCCTGCTGGAAACCAACCGGTTGCCGGCGGGCGATGCAGATATTGGGATTGTTTGCGTCACGTGCCACGACCCGCATCAAACCAACGCAAATCCCGCGCAACTGCGCAATCCCATCGCGTCCACGAACGACTATTTCATGCCGACCAATGGCACATTCGCCAAGCTCTACAATCGCGAGATCAACATTTGCGCCCAGTGCCACAATCATGCGGGCGCGTCGTGGACCAATAACAATTGCGAGCCGCATCATTCTCTCCAGTACAACATGTTACTGGGGACCATCGGCGAAGTGGATTTCGGGCTTCCCACCAACCAACCGCCTGCGCACTTACTGGAAATCACCAACCAGTGTGTCGGATGCCACATGCAGACAACGCCCTTTGTGAGCGAAGCTCAACCGGCCGTCACGGGCCACAGCTTCAAGGTGGAAAAGCATGACATTTGCGTCGATTGCCATTACACGACGAATACGCCATTCAATGAATTCTTGATGACAAATTTGGTGACGTTGTGGACAAACCTGGTAATTTCACCCCTGATTCAGCAGGTAAAAACTGACTTGGACTTTTGGGCGACCAGCACGAATGCCCCTGCATCGTTGTCGGCCAAGTATGGAACCCTGGCCTGGGAATACACCACGCCAGGCAGTCTGTCTTCGGGCGGTCCGGGACCAGATGCAAAGGAGCAGCTTCTGATTCCGGAAAATATACGGAAGGCCCGTTTCAATCTTTACGTAGTGCAGAATGATGGCACTCTTGGCATTCACAACCCGGTTTCTGCCCCAATCCTGCTGGAGATCGCGGATGACTGGATTTATGAGCAGTTGGGCTTGGAAATGCCTTATCCTTTTTGAACAATGAGCGGCCTGACGCTGGCGGCGCCGGGCCGCATGGCTGATGGACAAGAAGCTGAAGCATTATGATTAATTGCAACTTCCGCAAACTTGCAAAGCGCGGCCCGGCATGGGCGCGGGCGCTGGCGCTGGCGGCCGTCCCGATGGTCCTGCTCCTCCTGGTGATTTCCTGCGGCACCGTGACCCGTTCCGTGGTGGTGCTTCCGGATGTGCCCGGGGCAAAATACATTGGTTCCAAGGAGTGCGAACAGTGCCACGAACAAATCTACAAGGGATTCGCCACGGCCGATCACGCCCGTTTGGTGGCAGAGGGGCCGAATGCGTTCGGCGCTGGATGCGAATCGTGCCATGGACCCTGCAGCCTCCACTCTGATTCCGGCGGAGAGGTCTTGCCTCCCTATAGTTTCACGTCGGGACGCCCCAGTTCAGGCAGCTTTGGCGCGCGCGTCACCGTCCAGCCACCCCGCGCGACAGAAACGGTTTGCTACCAGTGCCACGCCGATGTGCGCGGCCAGTTTAGTCTTCCCACCCACCATCCTGTGACCGAAGACAAACTGAGTTGCATCGCCTGCCATTCGCCGCACAAAGGCTCCATTTATGTCGCCGGCGGCACGTCGCTCCTGTCCGAAAATGAAGGCTGCTTTCGCTGTCATCCCGCCCAGCGCGGGCCTTACGTGTTCCAGCACGAGGCCATGCACGAGGGATGCACGACCTGTCATGCTCCGCACGGTTCGGTCAATGCCAAGCTGTTGACGGCGCGCAACGCCAACCTCTGTTTGAAATGCCACTTCCAGCAAGTGAGCGGGGGCGAGCTTTTCATCGGCGGATCCGACCACACGTTGCGCGTTCAGCAAGGCACCTGCTGGACGGCCGGCTGTCACGAGGCCGTGCATGGTTCCCGTGTCAGCCCCTCTTTGCGATTCTGAACCCCCAGCCCTGACGCCGATGAAATCCATCAACTTTTTGCCGGAGAAACAAATTCACCGGTGTTGGGTGTTGCTGCTGGTTTTGAGCGTGGCGGTGTCAAACGTTGTGGCGGCTGAGACCAATGCGCCGCCGGCGGCCGTTCCCGCTCCGATGACCCCGGAGCAAATGTTCGCGGGAGGAACAAACTCCTACAACAACTGGATCGAATTCTCCGCCGGCGGGAATTTGACCAGCGGCAACAAATCCAGTTTCGAACAGCAGCACCAGACCGGGGGCGGGGCTTTTGGCGGGCTCGAGGGTTTCCATTACGGAACCAATCTGAACACGAACACTACCATGTCGCTCGACGCGCGGGCGATTGCTGATCAACACGACTACAAATTGAAGCTGGGCATCGAGCGTGAGAACACCGGCTATCTGCGTCTTTCTTACAGCGAATTCCGCACCTGGTCGGACGGGGATGGCGGCTTCTTCCCGCCTTCGGACATGTTCTATCCGCTGTCAAAGGATGCGCTGGGCTTGGATCGCGGGGCCTTCTCCATCGAGGGGGGGCTGACGCCGGAAAAAGGGATCAACGCTGTGTTCAAGTACACGCACACGTTCCGGGAAGGTGAAGAGAATTCCACCATTTGGGGAGACGCGCATCCCAATAACACCACGTTGGTGCAAGGACTCAGCCCCTCGTTTTCTGACATCCATGAGCATGCCGACAGTTTTCAGCTCGACCTGTCTGACCATGTCAAGACAACGGACTTGGGGCTGGGGCTGCACTACGAGACGGGAAAGATGGACGACACTCTGAAGATCACGGAATTCCCGGGTGAATCCATCCAACAAAAGATCACCGACGAGCAAGGCACCAAATACGACGTGTTTGATGTCCACACCTTCACGGAAACCTGGGTCAAAACCAATCTCCTGTTGTCCTCCGGCTTCTCCTACTCTCGTTTGGATAATACTTTCACCGGCAGCCGCATTTACGGGTCTGACTTCGATGTTGGTTACATGCCCAACGCCCAATATGGCTTCGGTTACTTCGACCTGGGCGGCAGCTCGCGCCTGAATGAATATGTGATGGATCTCAACCTCCTCTACAAACCGGGGCCTTATTTTACCATCATCCCCTCCGTGCGGGTGCAAAAAGATGATTCGGATGCGGCCTCCAGCGGGTTTGAAACCCTTGGCGCCAGCCTGCCTGTGGCCTTTAACTCCTCCGGCGACGCAGGGGATCTCGATGTGCGCGGCCGGCTTGACCTGGCCTACAGAGGGTTCACGAACTGGGTGCTTCACGCCCGTGTTGATTTGACCGAGGTGGACGGGAATCTGGATCAATATGGCGGATTGATCCCGGTCAACGGAATTGGTGTTCCGGGCGTGCAAAGCGGGATCGACGAACGAAACTTCATCGAGAAATACACCGCCGGGGCCAGATGGTATCCCTTGCGCCGTGTCACTGTGGATGTCGGCGGTTACTACAAAGCGGACGATTACCACTATGCCAGTTCGGTGGACAGCACGCCGGATAACAGCTCCACCACGTACCCGGGGTATCTGGAGATGCAGAAGTTCACGACCTGCGACGGAAACATCAGGCTGACCTTGAGGGTCTTGCAGAACCTGAGCCTGATTAGCCGCTATGAATATCAATGGTCCACCATCCATACGGAGCCCGACCCGCTCGCGGGCCTGCCCGACGTGGAGTCCTCCACCATGAGAAGCCACATCATCGCGCAGGACATAAATTGGACACCCTGGTCCCGGTTAAACCTGCAGGCCGGTTTCAATTATGTCTTAAGCGACACGGCGACTCCGGCGTCGGATGTGACCCAGGCCATACTTGACGCCCGGAACAATTATTGGACGGCGAACTTGTCTTCGGGGCTGGTCCTGGACAACAAGACAGACCTGAATTTTAGTTATGTCTATTACCAAGCGGAGGATTACATTGACAACTCACTCGCCGGGGTTCCCTACGGGGCTGGCGGGCAGGAGCATTCCGTCACCGTAACGCTCACCCGCCGGATCAGCGAAAGGATCCGTCTGTCATTGAAGTATGGATACTTCCGCTATCTCGACGAGGCCACGGGCGGGAACGCCGACTTTGGCGCGAATCTTGTCTATGCCACCTTGCGCTATCGCTTTTGAATTTCTCAAGACAATCGGCCCCGAAAAAACCATGAAATATTCGACATTTTATCCATTATATAGTCATAACTGATTGTCGGAAAGGGAGTTCCAATTGATAATGGACAAGGGACAATGGATAATGGTGAATCGCCAGAAATGCAGGATTGATACATAGGAGGTCCAAAAAATCGGTAACACGGTAACAAGTGTTGATAGTCAATGACTTAGCCGGTAACACCACCAGCTACAAACCAGTAACATGTTACTGCTTTTCGTCAATCGCCGCCTCAGAAGCTGTATAAAATGAGCCATCTGAAAGGGAACGGCAGAAACATGGGGGGCAAAAACATCAAATTGCCGCGAAGAATGGCAAGAAACGTCCAGTGGTTCATACTTTAGCATTTAGCCTTCAGCCTTCAGCCTTTTGATATGTAGGTCGGAAAAACCCGCAACACCGCAACAAGTGTTAATAGTCAACGACTTAGCCCGTAACATTTTCCGCAACAAACCCGCAACAAGCCTGTCACATTAACGTTAACGTTAGACTGAACGGGCTGGAGGGCTTTTGGCGTTCAGGTATTTGTTGGTGGACAGAGCGGGCGGGGGGCGGCATTCTCCTGGCATGGCGCAAAAATCAACTGATGAAGAGTGGCGACCGCTGGTAATCGAACAAGCTGTCAACCCGAGCCTCTACGACTCCAGAAAGACAAATGTTGAAATGTGAGGAACTGACGCCTTTGTGATTCCGAGGACTGACATTCACTGACTTTCACTTTCACCCAAGGGGGTTGTGTCGTCGGGGGACCGGGACTCCAGCAACTGCGCCGTCGACTTCATGGTGGATTCTGGAGGGAGTTGGTAATGTTTATTGGCACTTCCGTCCATGCAAAATCAATTGGGATTGATTGATATTTGAGGAAATCAAATGGTTCTTTGAATTCCGCTTCAGCTCCAATTCTGTATTCTGCTGGATCTCCATTTTGTTCACCCCGCTGCCATATGATAAATTTGCCTAACACTTTGCCTTTAATAAAACGAGTCCACATACCAAGGTGCTCGTCTTCATTATTGGGGTGATTTGAGTCATGTAACGCCACAAATAATCCATCCAACGCCCCCCGTTTGTATTCCTGATACGTAATGATTGAGTCACTCACAAGCACCACATCATATCCATCTCCTTCCTTCGTCCGAAATTTTGCTAATATGGAATTGTAGCGGAACCTTATTTCCTCTTGTGCGGTGGAACTGGTGTAGGAAAAGCACGCAACCCAGAATGTATCTGTTGCACCCGTCAATTCCACATACTTCGTGCGCCGCAATCCCCATCGTTCAAATACGCTGCCGACCGGGCCGGAATTGCTCGTGACATCCTTGTATTTCAGTGTGACTTCCTCCAGCTTCTTTCGCTCAGCGAGCGAGATTAAATTCGTGTTTGAAAGCAGGTTTGTGTATCCTGGAGGGCAACGCCGCGAATGATTTGCGTCAGCCGTAACGATTATATTGCTCTGAGCTTCGAGAGTCAACAGTGGAAATATCAACCCTTTTCCATGGTTGGTTTGAGCAAAAATGTTGCTGCCAGAAATCAGCAGACACAGAGCCAAGGTGAGTTGCTGTAGCTTCATGGGTTTGATGTTAGTGATTGGGCATGGCATTAAAATGTATCCCGAAATTCTGTGGAGTTGTGTCGTTTGGAAGCGTCACTCCCGAAAACGCGCCTGCTTGGATTGTGGTTGTCACACAGTTGTGGGCTCCTCCTCCAATGGCAGAGTAAAGAATGTACCACCCTGGATTCTGCGCAAGACCCGCAGTAAAACTCAGACTACTTTTCAAGTCACTGATCCCGATGTGATATTGACGTTGAGCGTCAATCCTTTCTCCGTTTCCAGGGATTCTCAAAATGCCAGGGACATTATCAAAGATTGATGCCGGACGAATTTGCGAGAAGTAACCGACCTGCTGGTTCAGCAATTCCTGATTAAAATAGCTTATCCCTGCTTTGCAAAGCCCTTCTGGTGGAGCGCCATTGCTCAAACACCACCAAGCATGACCCGCCGTGAACCCCCATACTGTAACAATATCCCAGCGGGGGCCTCCCGGCTTAGGCTCTTCATCATACTCAGCGAAATAGGAGTAATATTTGGTTGCCCCGAGCGAATAGGTGTAACGTTGTGGGGGCGCTTGTGGTGTAATATCCATCGTCGCATTGTCCGACAACACAACAAAGATCTGGCCGTTGGCATTTGCTGCTTGGCCGAGAGCAGTGATTTCATTGCCTGGAACCGCTTGAGTGGTCCAATCTTGGTTGAACGTGTCTGGTAAAGGCAAGGGGAAGGATAAATAAGCCGTCGCTGAGACGTCAATTTCGACCAGGTTCTGACGCCCGGCTGCTCCTTTGCCACTGGTCTGAAGTGTCATGGTCGTGGTGGTGTGCAGGTGGTAATCAGTCTCCCCCGATTCCGAACACCGATCCGAGGCGATGTCCCACACAAAGTGATCGTTTTCCGACCACTCGGCCCGTGGCAGATCCGGCGGAGGAGCGGAATTTGTCGTATCGCCACCTTCGGAGTCCGTATATACGCATACACCGGCAACGGACGGAGGCCAGAAGTCGATCGGATAAGTGTAAGCGTAGTTATCCCAATAGACAGGATAGTCACTGCAAGGGCCAGCCAAGTCGGCTGTATAGTATTCTGTTGCCGTCCCGCCAGCCATGACATCCCAACAGGTTTGCGACTCTAAACTATCCGTTCGCGTGCCAGGACAGTTCTGCACACAATCATTGTAATCCGTGGTTAAGCTATTTCCGTGAGAATCGTAAGTCTGCAAATAAACCATGGTTGGCTGGTCGATTTGCAACTCGGCGGCCACGCTGTCCGGGGATGTCGGATTGCCCGGCGTGCCGTCCGATGGTGGCGCCGTTCCGGTTCCGTTGTCGCCGTTATCGGAGTTGGGAATGGCGCGCGCTTCGACCACGGCGGTTCCGCCCGGCCCCACAGGCACTGAGTCTGCGTTCCAGTTTCCCTGGCCGTCCTGGGTTGCTTGAACTCCGTTCACCCATAAGGTGTAGCTGCTCAATGAGATTGTTCCGGTGACAACGGGAATAACGTTGCGCGGGCTTCCTCCAAGCTCGCTGGAAAAATCGTCAATTGTCAAGCCGGCACTGACGCTGATCGTCAGGTTGGTGGTGGAAATGTTGCCAATGGCGTCCATTGCGGTAAGCGTAACATAATTCGTCCCCGCCAGCAACGGCACGTTTTCCACCCAGAAAAATCCATTGCGCTCGACCAAACCTTGCACGCTGTTGGTGTTGCCGCTGGAATCCACGATTTGGGCCGTGAGGCTCGCCGTGAAATCATCCAGCGCACCGCGCAGCGTAAATTCCGTGCCGCTGACTTGGTCGCTATTTTGCGGCCAAAAGACCTGGATCGCCGGCGGATTGGTTTTGCCGGAGTAATCCAAAGTGTAGGTGAAATTGGTGGTGGTGATGTTGCCCGCCAGATCGGTGGCATGGAAAGTGACAACATTGTCCCCGTTCGTCAACGGAACATCGAAGGCTTGGAAGGTGTTGGTCGTGCAGTGCCGGGTATTGGGGTCAACATACTGGGTCAGCACGAAGGCTTGCTGGTTGGTAAACATCCCCGCCGCGTTGCTCAGGTCGAAGGTCAGACTGGTCAGAGGCTCGGGGCAAAAACCTTGCAGTTCGATCATTGGCTGGGTGACGATGCTGGCGATGGGATTGGTGATGACCAAGAGCGGAGGGTTAAGAACCAGTTCGAGCTGAATTGGGTTCCACGTCTTTTGTGCATTCGGCGGCAAGCCTCTCAGTCCCACCGAAACCGTATGCCAGCCGTCCACGCTGCCCAGATTGACGACAATGTTCGAGTTGTAGGGAGTCCAATTGGCATCGGCCAAATTGGTGTCGTCCACCAAGGCAGCCATGTAGGAGGGCACACCGGCCGAAACGCTGATCTGGACTGTCGCGCTGCTGGTGTTGAAGCATTGTTTGGCCACGCTGAGCCAAAAATTTATGATGTTGGGGTCAACGCCATTTTGGTAGTCATACAAAAGCTCGTTGCCGTTTGCGTCCAAATTCGTGTCCGACAAAGCCAGCGTGTTGAAGTATTCCCAAAACCACCAATCGGGCGTGGTGTTCCCATTCTCTGTTGCCCCAGTCCAATCCTCTGCCTGCACGAAGAGATTTTGCCGATCCAGCGTCTGCACCGTGAAGGGCATCACCGTAGTATTTGTCGGCCAGACTTCCGTTTCCACGTTCCACGTCAGCAGGTCCGTTGATGACCAGATGGCATACACCTGGTTAGTGGTATTATTCAGCGCCACTGAGACGATGTCGTTGGTGATCCCGGTGATTTGCAGCCATAGTCCGTTTGTCGGGAAAGACGCGTCAGGCAAGGAAACGCCTCCACCGGATGAATTAGTGCCCCCGCCGCCATCGCCGCCATCGCCGGGCAACGCTGGGAAATCGTCCATCGCTATTCCCCCGCTGTGGGACAAGTTGGCTGCCGCTGACGCCTGCGCCCAGTATGCGGGATAGTCAAAATCGCGGTCGTCGAACCAGTAGTTCCCAGGAGTGCCGTCCGTATAGAGGGGGAGTTGGGGAAATGGGTTGAATGGAGAAGGCGGCAAATTGCCCGACATGCTGCAAAAGATGCCCGTATCCGGCACCGCATCGGGCGGGATGGGCGTCAGCGTGACGGTCTGAGCGGGGGAGGAAAGGCTGATCCCAAGAATGATCGCCAGCGCAATGGCTTTCCTTTTTATTGTTGTTTGCATGATTGCCGCTGGATTAAAACTTGTCAAGCTTTTGTGCCAATGCATAAAACTGGAAAGAACAATTTTCAAAAGTGTTTGTAATGTTTATTTTGTCGTTTTGAATGCCAAAATAAGGTTGCTTCACACGGCTTTGGGAGGGGCTTGCAACCGGTGAGTGCCAAAAAAGGGAAAGCAATTGACAATTCCGGGGCAGCACGGACTATGAACCCCGGCCATCGTGGTTGCGAATGAAGACGAGTCATGCCCGGGCCACTGGAAAAAGTGCGACCCCGCTGGCAACAGGGGCCTGAGTTCGGCCCGCGGCAGCCCGGCATGGCCATAATGCAAATGAATCGCTGAAAATTAATTATGAAACGAACAAAATTCTATCTGACCATTCTTGCCCTCGCGGCAAGCACCGCAGCCCTGACCGCCGACGATGCCGGCGCGACCTGGGAGAAGAGCTGCCAGAAGTGTCATGGCGCCGATGGCAAGGGTGATACGAAAATGGGCAAGAAATTGGAAATAAAGGACTTCACCGACGCCAAATATCAAGCTTCCTTCACCGATGAGCAGGCGACCAAGGCCATCAAGGAAGGCATCAAAGACGGGGACAAGACCAGGATGAAACCCGCCGAAGGCCTGTCGGACGACGATATCAAGGCCCTCGTCGCGAAGGTTCGCGCGTTCAAGAAATAGTCGAGATTCCGTCGGCGAGACGCTGGCGGATGCGACCGGGACGGTCGCGCTCCTGAACACGAGGCCATGACACCCAATGCCAAGACCGGCATCACCCTCGCCGTTCTGTGCGCGGCCTTTTCGGCGCTCACGCTCGGATTCCTGTCGGGTCCGGGCGAAACGCAGTGGAGGCGCCCCGCGATCCCACTGGTGGACACAAACTTTCTTGACAGATCAACCACCCGCAAGTCCTACGCGGACTTGGTTAGGGCAGGGGAGGATCTGTCGGATTTTGACTGCTATGCGTGTCATGATAAGAACAAGCCCCCGCCGCTGCACCTGGACACCAACGGGAACATCATTGTCGCCAAGGAGCACCCCGACATCGTGATGGGGCACGGACGGCATGGCCGCAACAACAATTGTTTCAACTGTCACAACGAAACCAATCTCGTCCTGCTCCAGCCGAGGGACGGGCGGGAACTGAAATTCGCCGACAGCGCCCAATTGTGCGGCAGTTGTCACGGACCGACCTATCGCGACTGGGAGGCTGGCGCGCATGGCCGGACCAGCGGGTATTGGGACCGAAGCAAAGGCCCGATTGAACGCAAGCTCTGCGTGAACTGCCACAACCCTCATTCACCCCGGTTTCCTTCGCGACAGCCCGCGCCCGGCCCGCATCCGTTGAGGGACATTGGCGCCACGGCCGGTCCGCAGACCGGCCAGGAATGATATGGACAAAAATAGTATGGACAAACCGCCTTCATCTCCAGCCTGGAATCCAGCGCCGCCGGCAAACGCGATGGGGCGGCGCAGTTTCCTCCGCACTTCCGCCGTGCTGGCGACGGGTTTGGCCGCGCTGGCCGCGAGTCTGAAGCCGCTGCTGGAGATGAACGATTTTCCCACCATGGAGCGGTTCCTACAGAAGTATTACAAAGAGATGACGCCGCAGGACATGGCCAGGGTTTTGAAGCGGATCGAGGACGAAACGGAAAAGCAGTATGGCTTGCGTCCGCATGTGCGGGATTTGAAGCCCGTGGACGGCGTCGAATTCGTTTATTGCCTGAACCTGACCCGCTGCATCGGATGCCGCAAATGCGTCCACGCCTGCGTGGCGGAGAACAACGAATCGCGCGATCCCGAAATACAATACATCCGCGTGCTCCGGCTGCCCGACGGCTCGCTGGACATCGACAAAGCCGACCACTTCTATTCGCCCGATTCCGTGCCGGAGAAAGGCTACTTCTACATGCCGGTGCAGTGCCAGCAATGCAAGAATCCGCCGTGTGTCAAAGTTTGCCCGGTTCACGCGACGTGGCAGGAAAACGACGGCATCACCGTGATCGATTATGATTGGTGCATCGGCTGCCGCTATTGCGAAGCGGCGTGCCCTTATTGGGCGCGGCGATTCAACTTCACCAAGCCGTCCATTCCCAAGGAACGCCTCAACCCCGATATGTCTTATCTGGGCAACCGCCCGCGGCGCCAGGGCGTGATGGAGAAATGCCACTTTTGCATCCAGCGCACCCGCGTTGGCCGTTATCCGGCGTGCGTGGAAGTCTGCCCCGCCGGCGCGCGAAAGTTCGGCAACATACTCGACCCCAACAGCGAGGTCTCCTATATCCTCAGAAGCAAGCGTGTCTTTATCCAGCTCAAGGAGGAAATGGGCACGTCGCCGCGATTCTTCTACTACTTTGACGTATGAGGCGCGCGATTCGGAATTATTTTGTTTTTCTCGGGCGTTGCTTGCGCATCGCCTTTGTTGGCGACTGGCGTTACTACGCGTGGATCGGCCTGCTGAGCGTGATCTGCCTGCTCGGCCTCAACGCCTATTGCCGGCAGTTTGCGCACGGCCTGATCGTCACCGGGATGAGCGACGAAGTTTCGTGGGGTGTTTACATCGCCAACTTCACCTTCCTCGTGGGCGTGGCGGCGGCGGCGGTCATGATGGTCATTCCCGTTTATATTTATAAGAATGAGGATTTGCATGACTTGGTCATCTTCGGAGAACTCCTGGCGGTGGCGGCGATCCTGATGTGCCTGGCGTTTGTGACCGTTGACCTGGGGCGGCCGGATCGTTTCTGGCATTTGATCCCCGGCATCGGGCAATTCAATTTTCCCAAATCCATGCTTAGTTGGGATGTCATTGTGCTCAACGGCTACCTCCTGCTCAATGTCCATATATGCGGCTATCTGCTCTACTGTCGCTATCGAAAGACCAAACCCGGCAAATGGTTTTACATTCCGTTCGTTTTCATCGCCATCGTCTGGGCGGTCTCGATCCACACCGTCACCGCGTTTCTCTATGTGGGTCTGGGCGGGCGGCCATTTTGGAATTCTTCGATTGTGGGGCCCCGTTTCCTGGCCTCCGCCTTTACCGCGGGACCGGCTCTCATCATCCTTGCCATGCAGGTCGTTCGGCGGGTCACTTCGTCACCGTCTCCTGGCGCAGACGCGCTCGCGGTCGGCAATGCGTCGGTAGCGCCATCAAAACGCCGCGCCGCCACTCTCGAGGATTTCGCCTTGCTGACACGCTATCTTCCCGAAATTGGCTCGGTGCCGATGGAAACCCGCCAGCAGCTTCTTCCGATGGCAGAAGTCCTGGAGGTTCAGCCAGGCGGCGTTCTTTTGCGCCAGGGAAAAATTGAGGACAGGGCCTTTTTTATCTTGCGCGGCTGCGTGGTGGTGAAAAGGGAGGAGGGGGGCCGTTTTCGGATTACCCGCACGGCTGGGCCGGGCGAACAGATCGGAGAAATCACGGCTCTCAATGCCACGCCGCGCACGGCCACTGCCTTTGCCGAGGAACCCAGCCTCGTTCTCAGCCTCTCCGCCGACGCCCTGCGGCTCCTGATGAAATCCCCCCAGGTCAACAAAATCGTCCGGTCCCGAATGTCCGAGCGGCTCCTGATCACCGATCGCGCCCTGATGACCCTGCGCAGCATCGTGCAAGTTTCCATGCTCATCAATGTCTTCCTGCTCGCCAACGAAGTCTTCAAGGAATTCTATTCGGGCAACCTGCATGTTGTCTCGTCGAAATATCTGTTCGTCGGGCTTCGGCATCATCACGCGCTGGTGCCCTGGATTTGGACTGCCATCGCGTTCAACCTGGTGGCCATGGTGTTGCTGGTGTTGCCCCTCAGCCGCAGCCTGAAATGGCTGAACCTGACCTGCATCCTGTGCGTTGTTGGCATCTGGATCGAAAAGGGAATGGGGTTGGTTGTCCCCGGCTTCATTCCAACGCCCCTGGGCGAAATCATGGAATACAGCCCTTCCCTCAATGAGACGCTGGTTTGCTTTGGCATCTGGTCCTTCGGCCTGCTCTGCTACACCATTTTTCTCCGCATGTCCGTGCCGATTCTCCAGGGACGATTGTGCAGGGATAATGAAGGCGTCTCAAATCATTCGGTCGCTGCCGCCCCGCTGCCGGGTTAACAGCCGTTCCCATGTCAAAAACACTTACAGCCAATGACGCCAAACAATCCTTGAGCGCGCACGTGGCCGCCAGGGGCGCCGAGATTTTTGAGAAGTACGGCCCGCGCATTGGCTGGAACGAACTACAGCGCATCCTCGAAGACCGCGCCTGCGTCCGATACCCCTGCAAGGTCGCATTTGACCCCGCTCCGCTGCAAAAAGGGGAATGCGCCTGGCCCAAGCCAAACAGCGAGAAGCCGGAAGACGGATTTGTCATTCACATCCATCCGCTGTTCATGACGCAGATGGACCGGGTCGCGCACCTGGCGCTCTATCAATTGGTTGTTGTCAACTATGGGGAATTCGCGTCATCCGACGACGCGGAGGTTTTTGGCGCCGCGGCGCTGGGCATTACCCGGGAACAGTATTACCAGGCCCTTTGCGAAATGGCCGAATTGCTCGAAGGGCAGCCTGTTTAGTGCGGGGTTTGATTCCTTCGCTGGCCGCGACTATTTCGTGCCGGAAAAGGCAATCTGTCAATCAATAATACAGCAATGCTCGGAACCCCCTTCATGCTTCCAGGCAGGTTAATCTTCATAGCAATAGAAATCAAGCCCTGCCTCATCACTCATGCCATAAACACTCCGGAGCAACTCTGTCGTTAGCCTGATAACGCCTGATGCCTCGGATGGCAATGGATAAACCAGACAGCCAACCCCATGGGCGGCACGGGAAGCCGAGTGTATATAATCCATGCCCTGCCTCTCGAAGAATGTCCGCACGGCCTGCTCGCGCGGAGTGTCTTCGTTGAGCAAGGCAATTGCACCTAAAGGCTCATCCCTGAAACGATACAGCCTCACTGAAAAGTGCAACTGTTGAGAAGTTACCGTAACCAATGAAAACTTCCTGCGTGGCTGCAGCAGTATAGACACGCAGCGTCCAATCTCGGACATCCCGCAAGTGGCGAATCGCTCCTCCTTGATGTCGGGAGGTGGGGAGCGCCCTTTGGTTTGCCGCCGGGAAGGCACCAAAAGGTCAATGAGGTCCTTGCACCCAAGAGGCAACGTGAAATTTCGTTTTTTATAGTTGACGAATTGTGCCATAAGCTCAAAACCGTCCGTTATTATACAACGGTCGGTTTGTATATCGAAGCCGTACATCCGACCGAACTCAATAGTCGTAACTTGTTCAAAAAGGCGTCAGCTACTCGCATGTCAACATTCCGATGATCCAGACTCATAGAAACCCCTAATGGGTGACCGCGTTATTCATTACGTTATGCGTTACGGTGTCAATGACGCCGGTCTTCATCACGCACCCGGCGTAACGCCCGATTCACCATGGTTGCCGCCTGGCTGGCCGAATGCCTGCTGGCTGGAGCTTGTTTCAGGAGTTTTGCGATGGCCCGTTTTCCGGGCGCTTTCACCGGGCGGATCAACAAGCCGTCCTTGCCCAGGTCGAACACGTTCAACGGACCGCCGCGCTCCAATCCCTCCCGGCGGCACCAGTCCAGCGGGAAAACCGTCTGGCGTTTCTCAGTCAAAGTCATGGTCGTTGCTTTCATGGTAATAATCCATTACCTGAAAACTGCCGTTTGTCAAGGGTTTTGAGGTTAAAAACAAGGAGCCAATGCGGGGTTGGAGCGATCAATGCCACATAATGTGTCACGCAGATCACAAGTACAGGGGCGCCCAAGCGGCGCGGCCCAGCGGTGTTTTGGATGGGAACCACAAAAAATGTCCTGCAATTGACAATTGCCGCAAAGCCGAAGCGGCGCGGCCCTGAGATGTTTTGCATGTGAAAACGAACTGGAAATCTAAGGGCGCTGGAAACTCCGGCGATGCTTAGAACGGACACGATGCCGCCGTTGCTCAAAATGCCGCCGCAAATCATCCGCCTCGTGCTGCTGACGATTGGGATCGTGTGCGTTTATTTCACCGCGCGCTTTTTCCTGGTGCCCCCGTCCTTTGGGCAATACGGGCACTATCGCGGAATCGCGCTCCAGGAAATTGCGGCCCGCGAACCGTACTGGGCCGGACGAAAGGCCTGCGACACCTGCCATGGCGAGATTGTGAAGAAACTGGCCAAGGCGGAGCATCAAGGGCTTTCCTGCGAAACCTGCCACGGGCCGTCCAAGGCGCATGTGGAAAATCCCGAAGTGAAGCTGCCCAAGCTCAGTTACAGCCAATGCGTGCGCTGCCACGAAGCCAGTCCGTCGCGGCCCAAATGGCTGCATCAAATCACCCCTGACAAGCATTACACCGGGCAGGTCTGCTCTGAATGTCACGTGCCCCATCAACCCAACGAGGTCCCATGAGCGACAATGTCACCCGACGCAGCGTCCTGAAGAATCTGGCTGGAATTGTCGGAGGCATTCTGGCCATGCCCGCCGGCCGCACCTGCAAGGCGGCGGTGCAGAATGTGTTCGCCATTGCGCCGGCGCCCAAAGGGTACGATCCGAACCAGCACAAATGGCTCATGGCCCTGGACGTGGACAAGTGCATCGGCTGCGGCATGTGCGTGGAAGCCTGCAAAGCGGAGAACAACGTTCCGCAGAATTATTTTCGCACCTGGATTGAGCGCTATGTCATCACCCGCCCCAAAGCCGGCTCCGGGGAGAGTCGCGGCGAGACTTTTGTGGATTCAACCAACGGGGGGATTGGCGGCTTTAAGCCCTCTCTCATACCAAAAGAGGACATCCTCAAATCATTTTTTGTCCCCAAGATGTGCAACCTGTGCGAGCATTCGCCCTGCACGCAGGTCTGTCCAGTAGGAGCCACGTTCGAAGCGCCGGACGGCGCGGTGCTGGTGGACAAGAATTATTGCATCGGCTGCGGTTTTTGCATCCAGGCCTGTCCGTACGGATGCCGCTTTTTTAATCCGGAAACCCACACCGCCGACAAGTGCACCCTCTGCTATCACCGCATCACGCGCGGACTGAAGCCGGCGTGCGTGGAGATTTGTCCGTCGCAGGCCCGGATCTTCGGCGATCTGAAGAACCCCGTGCCAGACGATCCACTGAGGCGATTTATGGAAAGCAATAAAGTGGAGGAACTGAAAAAGAGCCTGGGCACTGGTCCGCGCGTGCTCTATGCGGGCTTGGATGAGGAGGTTCGATAATGGACGCCACTATTCTCACAAACGTCGTGGACGTGCTGCCGCAATTTGAGGGTTACGCCTACCCCAACGAACGGACACTTCATCCCCTGTGGAGTGTGCTGATCGTGGTCTATCCTTACATCACGGGTTTGGTGGCGGGGGCATTCATCATGGCATCGCTGGTGCGGGTTTTCAAGGTGAAGGTGCTGGAGCCGATTTACCGGCTGGCACTGTTGACGGCGCTGGCATTCATGCTCTGCGCCACGCTGCCCCTGCTCTTTCACCTCGGCCATCCGGAACGCTGCTTTGAAATCATGATGACGCCGCACTTCAGTTCGCCCATGGCGATGTTTGGCTTTGTCTATGCCTGGTACCTGATGGCGGTGCTGCTGCTTGAACTTTGGTTTGACTACCGCCGGGACTTTGTCGAGTGGTCAAAGACGGAAACCGGCCTGCGCAGCATCATCTACCGCGCGTTCACCCTGGGCGTAACCGACGTTTCCGAGCCGGCGCTGCGTCTGGATGCCCGCATGGGACGGATCATTTCCGTCGTCGGCATTCCGTCGGCGTTTCTATTGCACGGATACGTTGGTTTTATTTTCGGCTCGATCAAGGCCAATCCGTGGTGGGGCAACGTGTTGATGCCAATCATCTTTATCATATCGGCGGTGGTTTCAGGAATGGCGTTGTGCGTCTTTACCTACATGTTTCTGTGCTGGGCGCGCCGGGTCACCTCGGACATGCGATGCCTGGATTTGATGATCAGTTTCCTTTTCTACGCCCTGGTGCTGGATGCGACCATTGAAGGGCTGGACTGGCTGCACCGGCTCTATTCGGCGGAGGAGGGGATTGACGTGCTGAAATCGGTGGCGGCAAGCAAGTTGTTTTACACCCTGTTGATCGGGCAGGCGTGCCTGGGCACCCTTGTGCCTCTCTTCCTGCTGGGATCCATGCAACTCGTCCGCAGGAAGATCACGGAGTTGAATCGCCGCCGGGTTTATTTCTCCTGCACCGTGCTGATCCTCCTGGGAGTGCTGGCCATGCGGTGGAATGTGGTGATCGGCGGCCAGCTTTTTTCCAAGAGCCTGCGTGGTTTCATGAGTTACAAAATGGAATTCGCCGGCCATGAAGGCTGGTGGCTGTCCTTGCTCTTGCTGGCTTTGCCGTTCATCATTTTGACGGTGTTCATCAAGTATTTTTTGGACCGGGACCTGCCGACGATCGAGAACGTGGTCCCGGGGGCCGTGCGCCAACCGAATGCTCCGGAGGCGCAAATCTAGTGGACGTGGCGGCAACAATTTTCCGGCGGACTGGCGTTCGCCGCCGGGAACGCGGTCTTAAATCACGAACGCCCAAAGGAAACATGAAGAAAAGCATCATAGCAGCAGCAGTCATCTCCGTATTGGCGGCGTGGGCCGTGCAAGCGGAGGACGCCAAGGCGCTCTACGAGAAACAGTGCGTCAAGTGCCACGGCGAAGACGGCAAGGGCGATACCAAAATGGGCAAAAAACTGGGCGCAAAGGATTATACAGATCCCAAAGTCCAGGACGCGTTGAAAGATGACGCGGCCGTCAAGTCCATAAAGGAAGGACTCAAGAAGGACGACAAAACCCTGATGAAGCCTGCCGAAGGCTTGACCGACGACCAAATCAAGGGGCTTGTTGCCTATCTGCGAACCTTCAAGAAATGAAGAGGCCAAACGGCGTCATAAAGTGTTGGAGCAGTGGCGGAAAGGGTTGCTCCAACACTCCAGCGCCCCACTCATGAATACACCCGCCCCAACTGGTTCGGTTCGCCCGCCCTCGCTGTTTCGCAACTGGGTCTCCCTCGGGGGGTTGGTGCTCATGGCTTCGAGTGTTTTTGCGTTTCTGCTGCTGTTTTTCCTGGATGCGGTCGTCTATTCGTCCAACCCATACGTTGGGATACTGACCTTCCTGGTGGCGCCGGCGTTTCTGGTGGCGGGAATTGTCATCTTTCTATTTGGAGCCTGGCGGTGGCGCCGGCGGCTCGCCAAAGCGAACGGATCCGCCCCACCTTTGAACATCAATATTGATCTCTCCCGCGCGCATGATCGGCGCGTGCTGGCCTTTTTCATTCCGGCCAGCGCCGCGTTCCTTCTTCTCACGGCCATGGGCAGTTACCACACGTATCACTTTACTGAATCGGTCGTGTTTTGCGGCGAGGCCTGCCATACGGTGATGAAACCGGAGTTGACGAGCTATCTGCATTCGCCGCACGCGCGCATTGCCTGCGCGGAATGCCACATCGGCCAGGGGGCCGAGTGGTATGTGCGTTCCAAATTGTCCGGCACCTACCAGGTTTATGCGACCCTTGCCAACAAATATCCCAGGCCCATTCCCACGCCGGTCAAGAACCTGCGCCCGGCCCAGGAAACATGCGAACAATGCCACTGGCCGAAAAAATTTGTCGGCAACCTGGACCGCACGATTTCCTACTATCTCCCGGAGCGGACCAACACGCTCTATTCGATTCGTTTGCTGCTCAAAGTCGGCGGCGGCGATCCCACCCACGGGCCGGTCGGCGGCATCCATTGGCACATGAACGTGGCCAACAAAATTGAGTATATCGCCACCGACGAGGCGCGCCAAAAAATCCCCTGGGTGCGCATGACCGACCCGCAGGGAGTGGTGACCGAGTTTCGCACGGCGGGGTTCACCAATGACGAGAGCCAGCTTCCCAAGCGAAGGATGGACTGCATGGATTGCCATAATCGCCCCGCCCACAAGTTCCAATCGCCGGAAAGCGCGGTCAACCTGGCCATGTCCCTGGGCCAGATCAGCCCCGGCCTGCCTTACATCAAGACCAACGCCGTCGGAGTCTTGTGCCGCGCTTACAAAGATGAAACCAGCGCCATGCAAGGCATCGCCACAACGCTGGCCGACAACTATCCCCAAGACCCGCGCATCAGCCCGGCCATCACCGCCGTGCAGCAGATTTACAAGGACAATTTCTTCCCCGAGATGAAAGCCGATTGGCGGGCCTACCCGGACAATATCGGCCACAAGGATTGGCCGGGCTGTTTCCGTTGCCACGACGGAAAACATGTTTCCACTATCGGGAAGAGAACGATTAAAGCCAACGACTGCAACGCCTGCCATTTGATTCTGGCTCAAGGCAGCGGCGACCAGATAAATCAACTCAGCCCGCAAGGTCTGAAGTTTGCCCATCCGTTGGACGAATATGATCCGGCTTATCAATGCACTGACTGTCACAATGGCGGAATGTAAAAGATCCGTTCTTTACAGCTTCGCCATCGTTTCCTGGCTGTCACTGGTTGTACCTCTGACGGCGGAGACGCTGTCCAATCAGGATTGTCTGGACTGCCACACCGACCCGACAACCACGCGCCGGGTCGGTGGGAAGATCGTGCCGATGGCGCTCTTTCCAACGAACGGCTTCCCGAAATCGGTTCACGCCAAACTCAACTGCGTCGATTGTCACAATGGCATCAAGGAGATGGTGCATCCCAGCGGCCTGCCGCCGGCGCAATGCGCGTCGTGCCACAAGGAGGAGGCCCAAAAATACGCCGGCAGCATTCATGGCGTGAGCAAGGCCATGGGCGCGTCCGCGGCCGCGTCCTGCGTCGATTGCCACGGCTCGCACGAAATGCAGCCGGTGAAACACGCCGACTCGCCCGTTTTCAAACTGAACCTGCCGCAGACCTGCGCCAAATGCCACAGCAACTCCGGCATCACGGCCGAGTACCGCATGAAATATCCGCAAGTGGCGTCGCAGTATGCCGACAGCATTCACGGACGGGCGCTCCTGCAAATGGGTTTGATTCTCGCTCCATCCTGCAATGACTGCCACGGCGTCCACGACATCAAGCGAATCGTGGACCGCAGTTCGTCTGTCAATCATGCCAACATCGCCGCGACCTGCGGCGCCTGCCATTTGGGGATCGAAAAAACCTACAACGCCAGCATTCACGGCCAGATTCTGGCCAAAGGCGACCAGTCCGGCCCGGTCTGCACGGACTGCCATTCGGCGCATCAAATCGAGTCCCCCGGCGGCAACCACTTCAAGGCCCGCAGCGATGAACGTTGCGGACGCTGTCACCAGGATCGCCTGGCTCATTACCGCGAAACTTATCATGGCAAAGCGATGGCCCTGGGCCAGCCCAACGTCGCTTCCGATGTGGCCGCCTGCTACGATTGCCACGGCTACCATGACGTGCTGCCACCTTCCAACCCGGCCTCCCATCTTTCCAAGGCGAACATCGTGGGAACCTGTCAAAAATGTCATCCCGGCGCCACCGCCAGTTTCGCCAAATACGTTCCCCACGCCGATCCGCTGGACGCCACGCATTATCCGCAATTGCATTGGACCTTTGTGGCGATGACCTCGCTGCTCATTGGCACCTTCGCGTTTTTTGGCGCGCACACCGGCCTGTGGTTGTTTCGTTCCGGTTACCTCTATCTGCACGATTCCAAGACGTTCCGCGAAGCCAAGGTGGGAACCCAGCAGGGCGACGATTGGTTCACCCGCTTTCCGCCCTTCGAGCGATTCCTCCATTTCCTGGTCGTGACCAGCTTTCTGCTTTTGGTCATCACCGGCATGCCGCTGAAATTCTACTATACAGATTGGGCGAAAGTGATCTTCAGCGTGCTGGGCGGCGCGGCCGTGGCCCGCACCCTCCATCATTTCGGCGCGCTCATCACCTTCCTCTATTTCGGGCTGCACCTGGTCAAGCTGCTGACCAAGACCTGGCAGTCCCGCGCCCGCCTCCAAGGCGGCGATTTGCGCTCCAAATGGACGCGGCTGATTGGCGTGCTTTTCGGCCCCGATTCGATGATTCCGACGTGGCAGGATGTGAAGGATTTTGTCGCGCACCAGAAATGGTTTTTCGGCAAAGGCCCCAAGCCGCAATTCGACCGCTGGACTTATTGGGAGAAATTCGATTACTTCGCTGTGTTCTGGGGTGTCTTTATCATTGGAATGTCGGGATTGATAATGTGGTTTCCGCAGTTCTTTTCCCATTTCATGCCGGGTTGGATGATTAACATCGCGCTTATTGTTCATTCCGACGAAGCCCTTTTGGCGGCGGGTTTCATTTTTACGATTCACTTCTTCAACACTCATTTCCGGCTGGAAAAGTTTCCCATGGACACCGTGATCTTTTCCGGCCGCATTTCCAAAACCGAACTGCTGCATGAACGGCGGCGCTGGTATGAACGTCTTCTGAAAGCCGGCCGTCTGGACGATTTGCGCGTCAAGGACGAATGGGAACGTTGGAAAGCCATCGCCCGCTCCTTTGGCTATCTCTTTTTCGGCCTCGGCATCATCCTGCTGATCTTGATCATTTACGCCATGGTCTCGCGCCTGGCGCACTGAGCACAGAAAGGCTGAAGGCTGAAGGCTAAAGGCTGAAGTTTTTAGGCATGATTTCCGCATAAGCATCGCCTTTTTCCGCCAAATCAGTCAGCCGTTGCAACTCGCTGGACTCAGAATCCTCTTTTGGGAAGATGGGACCGATGGGAGGAATAGGACCGATGGGACCGATAGAACCCGAGCCATCTGGCTGCGCCAAATCACTTTGATTCACTTTGATTGACTTTGATTGGTCCTGGCTGGATTCCTCTTGCTTCTCACCCTCTATCTCCTTCTTATCCAACGGGTTAGCCGCTTTTTTGGGCCTGGTTTTCCTGGCTTGTTTCACAGTCTGCCGCTTTTGGGCCGGTTTGACTGATTCTGGCTCCTTCGGCTCCGGCTCTGGCTCTTCGAATTTGTCGCTGGGCAGGATTTCCAATTCGGCCGGCCGGTCATTCCGAACGGCCAGGATGTATTTGGCGATTTTCCGGCCTATCGTGCCACCCCCGAACAGTTCGGCCAGCGGATCCACCTTCAACATGTTATACAATGGCGCCACCAATTTCTGTTTCACCTCTTCCTGTTCGTTTTTTTCCTTTTCCTCCAGCAAGTGTTCCAATTCAAAACCCTGGCGTTTGGCCCGATGCATGCCGCGCTGCAACTGCACGACACTGCGGCAAAGCCCGTTCAAGACCCGTGCCCTGGCCTCGAATTGATCGTCCACCTCCCCGTTCCATCGCCCAATGAAAATGGCAAAGCGGCCCGCCAACACTATGGCCGCATCATCCGCCAGCACCCCCGAGGCATACTCGGTCATAATGTCATCGGCCAACTGCCCCACCTCCCGGATCTCTTCGCAGAAATCCCGGCGGGCGAGCCATTCCTGGAAACCGCCCTGGCGCCACTGGCTCAGGTTCTGCGGGCTGATGGGCACGCCGGCGAAGTCCTTCTGCAGGACCTTTTTGACTTCCGGCAAGGCGTTGAGCCATTCGAGGAGTTGGGGGCTTTCCTCGGATCGTTCGAGGCGTTCATTCAATCGGCGGCGGATGTCGCGGGGGAGGCGGGCAATTTTTCCATTGCGGGCGTTCATAATGTGGAGGGTGTTTGTTGTGGTTTCAATATTTCAGTTTTTCGGCATGGCCTCATTGAGCCAATCATTAGACTACAGCATAGCATACATATTCATCCACACAACAATTATTTTCAACTATTTTTGTAATCGGTATCATTCCAGCGCAACAGCCTGAAGGGGAAGGACTTGCATGGGGAGTCTTAACCGCGAAATACGCCAAGTGAGCGAACAATTGGAAATATATTTAGCCGCATCCGCCGCGGCAAAGGCTATTGCGCCCCGGCTGCCGAGTCGCCGCCACATCCCATTTTTTGCCCCGAATTTCTTCGCATCCTGGCGCCTTTGCGTTGTTCATTTCGGCAGAGGGGTTCCTGGCGGCGGACTTGTCGCGCCATAGCCGCCTCGTCCGCCATAGCCGCTGCGGCGAAGGGGGATGCGGCGAAGGCGGATTTGTTGGTGGACAGAGCGCGAGGGGCGCGGCATTATCCCGGCATGGCGCGAAAATCAAGTGATGAACCGTGGTGGTCGCCGGGAATCGAACAATCCGTCAACCGGATGCTCTGCGAATCCCGACAAACGATATATTGAAACGCAGGCAACCCTTTATGACCCCGTAACGGGATCGTCCGTCAATTGGAAGTCCGCCGGGCAGATGAACAAAGAGGATTTCAACGCAAAGCTGGAGCCGCTAATTGCCAATGCACGGCAATTGCGCGTTTCCGGTTTTGGCGAGCAGGAGCCTGAAGAAGCAACCAAGACGTTGCTCCTTGAACCGCTTTTCCATGCACTCGGTTATCTTCCGAACACGGGCTACGTCCGTGAATTCAAGATACTTGGCGATTCGGTGGATTACCTGCTGAAGTCCGACCGCCCGCTCATTTTCGTTGAAGCGAAAAGCCTGCTGGATTGTCGGAATGCAAGCCTGTTTGACAAGCATCGAGACCAAGTCATGCGGTACATCCAAAATTACCGCCTCAGCCCGGAAGTGACGAAAATGGAGCGGCCCGTGGTCTGGATTTTGCTGGCGAATTTCGCGCAGCTTGACTTCATCCGGGTGAACGAAACCAGTCCCAGCTTCTCCTTCAAGCTGGAGGACCTCTGGCAACGCCGCGATGAGTTGTGGGAGTTGCTCGGGATCGAAAATCTCAACGCCAACCGCATTGACGAACTTTACGACCAGCAGAAAAAAGCCGGCCTCGACCAGCAATTTCTTGCCGACCTGAAACGCTGGCGGCTGCTCATTGCGAACGGCTTTGCCTTGCGCAATCAAAATCGTTCTCTCGAAGACATCACACTGGCCAGCCAGCAACTGCTCGACCGCTTCATCTTCTGCCGGATGTTGGAAACGCGCCGGCTGGTCGAATACAACAAGCTCGCCCTTACTTACAGCCGATACTGGGATCTTTACGCCCGCGCCGACGCGATGTTCGCCGAAATCATCCGCAAGTCGCTCTTCATCGAAATCAAAAACGATTTCAACACCGAGTTGTTCGAGCAACCTCTGCTTTGCGACAAGCTCGACATTGACAATGAGGCGCTCTCCGCCGTCATCGGCCACGAACCGCTCGCGCCCGAACTGGCCGCCACTTGCGGTTTTGAATCCGGCCAGGGCGAACTGCTCGCCTTCCGCCATCTTTACAGCTACGACTTCAGCCTCATGTCCTCGGACGTGATGGGCGCTGTCTATGAGCGGTTCCTGGCGCACAAACTTTTTCAGGACGGCGGCCGCGTCGTCATGGAGGCCACCGACGAACTGCGCAAAAAGGAAGGCATCTATTACACGCCGCAATACATAGTGGACTACATTGTCCAGCATACGCTCGGCGAAAAAATCAAACCCATCCTTGTCGAAGCGAAGACATTGCTCGGCTATAAAAACTTCAAGGGCGCGATTGCCAAAATCCGCGAACTAGGCGAAATCAAAGTCCTCGACCCCGCTATGGGTTCGGGTTCATTCCTGCTGCGGGCCTTCGATGCGCTGGTCAGGGCGTACGACGATTACAATCAGGAATGCCGCCGCATCAAAAAAGAGCGCAACGGCCACGGTGCGCTCTTTGACGCGGACTTTGCGATGGCCGAAGAAGTGTTCGACGCGCCTCTCCATGTTCTCACGGAAAACATCTTTGGCGTGGACCTGGATCGGCAGGCCGTAGAGGTGGCCAAGCTCAACCTCTGGCTGCGCTACATGACCGTGAACCGGGATGCGTTCCGCGAGCGGCTGGAACGAAAACGGAGCGGCGACAGGCCGCTCAATCTGATGCCCACCCTCACGAAGAATTTCAAACGCGGCAACTCGCTCATTGCTGACAAGGCCGTGGCGGGTGACGCGGCGTTCGATTGGGAAAATGAATTTCCCGAAACCATGAAACGCGGAGGGTTCGATGTTGTGATCAGCAATCCGCCTTACGGAGCGTATTTAGACGCAGAAGCGAAGTTTTATCTAAATCAAAATTACACCTGCCAGAGCTACCAGCTCGACAGCTACCTCTTGTTTCTTGAACGTAGCATCAAAAAACTTCTTCACGACGACGGGCTTTTCGGCATGATTATACCGAATCCATGGCTTACAAACATTCTCCAACAAAACACGAGGCGTTTCGTTACCCGAAACACAAAGGTTCAAGAAATCGTTCACTTTTTATTTGCGGTTTTCTCTGGCGTGACGGTTGACACAGAGATTTTGCTGCTAAAGAAAGCCGAGTCGAAGCACGGTATCGTTCTTGTCACGATTGCCGAGTCGCAAGAAGCATTCGAGACGTTTCAACCCGGAAAAGGCATAACGCAAATCCAACACGACCAAGACACATGGCGGGCGCTTGATGGCGGCATAATCAACATCTTTTTGACGAAGGCTAACGGACAATTGGCTGCCAAAATTGCTTCTAAAGGCGTAGTTGCTGATTCACTTTTGGACATCAATGTGGGCATCAAACCGTATCAAGTCGGAAAGGGAACGCCTCCGCAAACAAAAACAATTGTTGATGAGCGCGCTTTCGATAGTGTCAAGAAACTCGATAAATCTTACCTTCTTTATCTCCGTGGAAGTGATATTGGGCGTTATTCAATCTCGCCGCTGGAAAATCGGTTTATCAAATATGGACCCTGGCTCGCAGAACCGAGACCCGCTGCCAACTTTGATGCTCCGGTTAAAATCTTGATGCGGCAGACCGGAGACAGCCTCATTGCCGCGCTTGATGAAGAGCAATATCTTTGCCTTAACAATTTGCATGTTCTCGTTCCAACCGCCGAAAAGATGGACGCAAGATTCATGCTGGGTATTTTGAACTCCAGGCTGTTGAACTGGTATTATCAAAGCCTAAATCCAGAAGTGGGTGAAGCTTTGGCTGAAGTGAAAAAAACAAATGTGGCTGCTCTTCCAATTCGCGCCATTGATTTTTCAGATGCGAAAGGCCGCCGTGAACACGATTCGTTGGTGCGACTCGTAAGCAAACTCCTTGAAGCGAAGAAGAAACACATCTTGCCAGTTTTGTTGAAGGCTATCGCTCACTCGCAACGCACGCCCTGCAACATTGCCCATTACCTTCAAAAGGATTTCGCGGCGGCGGTGAAGGCGGACATCCTGATTGACGACGTGCAGCGCACGGGCTTCGTTCACGAAATCACCGTGAAACCAGAGGGCAGGAATCTCACACTCGTCGCTTCCGTCGCAGAAAAATCAGATGGCGAGCCGCGTCCCCTGCCTGTGCTGCGGCTGGCGTTCAAGGACGACGCGCTGCGCGAATTCATTTACGCCTGCTGGCGGCGATTCCTGGGCGAACATTCGCGGCAGAAGAAATGGACGAAGGGCAAGAAGCCGGAGACGGTTTATCCATTGCTGGTCAACAGCCTCGAACCGCTGATTTATTTCAGCCCTGACGCCGGGGATAATCTCCGCGCCATCCGTGATTTGATGAAAGCCGTCGCCGACGAGGCTGGCAGTGCCGATCTTGCCGCCATCGAAGCAGAAATCGAGAAACTTGACGGCGAGATCGACAAGCGGGTTTATGATCTCTACGAGTTGACGCCGCAGGAAATCAAAATCGTGGAGGACGGCACCAAATGAAGGTCAGGCTTACCGCACAAGATTTGTAAAGCAAAGGACAACCAATGACCAGCGGTTTGCCGCGCCCGGAGCCATGCTTTAACCATGGGTATTCGCTTGGTTTTAACCCTGGCTGCCTGGCTCACGGGGACGGCAGCTTTGTCGGCCGCCGAGATCAAAAACAGCGATTGTCTGGAGTGTCACAGCGACAAGACTTTGACGTCCACCAATGCGGCTGGAGTGGTGCGCTCGGTATATGCGGATGGCGCGGTTGTTGCCGCTTCGGCGCATGGCAAGACTTCCTGCGCCAGTTGCCACAGCGATCTGACGGCCAAACATCCTGACGATAACGTTGCGGCGCAGCCGGTCAATTGCTCGCGCTGCCATGAAGACGAATCGCTCTCGTACGGAATGGGTGTCCATGGCGAGGCCCGCATTGGGCACGTCCACAACGGCAAACATGCCGCACCGCAGTGCATTGATTGCCACGGCACCCACGGCATCCTGGCCGCGGCTTTGCCCGCATCGCCGCTCCATCCCGCGAATCTGGCCAAAACCTGCGGCCAATGCCACGAACAAGAGTCCCGCGATGTCATCGAAAGTGTTCACGGCCAGGCGCTGGCCGCCGGGCGCCGGGACGCTCCCACTTGCAGCAATTGTCATTCGGAACACAAAATCCGGGCGCTGAAAAACAGCTCGTCACTGACGATCTCACAGGACATTTGCAGCAAGTGCCACGCATCGGAGCGGCTGAATACCAAATATAACCTGCCGGCCGACCGGGTGAAAACGTTCTTCGCCAGCTACCATGGACTGGCGGCGCAGTACGGCTCGACGCGGGCGGCCAATTGCGCCAGTTGCCACGGCGTGCATAAAATTCTTCCCTCCACGGACCCGCGTTCGACCATTTACAAAACCAATCTGACGGCCACCTGCGGCCAATGCCATCCCGGCGCCAGCGCCAATTTCGCGCAAGGCAAAATCCACGTGGATGTCGCGTCCGCCGAGGCCAGCGGCAACCTGGGGGAACGCGTCAATTGGTGGGTGCGCAAATTATACCTGGGGATGATTTTCACAGTGATCGGGCTGATGGCGGCGCACAACGCGTTGATCTTCGGGCGCAAGGCCGCCGCGCGGGCGCGCCGCAAAGGCCGCACCGTGTTGCGGATGGATTATTCCCAGCGCGCGCAACATTTCGTTTTGGCGTTCAGTTTCATTCTTCTGGCGTGGACCGGCTTTGCGTTGAAATTTCCCGATTCCTGGGTCGCGGCCCTTTTGGGATCAAACGAAGGCATCCGCCGCTGGGGGCATCGCGGCGCGGGCGTCGTTTTGTTGCTGACAGGGGCGTATCATGTCGGTTATGTTCTGGCCACACGACAAGGTCGGAATCTCATCAAAGACATGATGCCCAGTGCAAAAGATGCTCGCGACGTGGCGGCCAATGCCCGCTATCTGACCGGATTGGCGAAGACAAAGCCAAAATTCGGACGGTTCGGCTATGCGGAAAAAATGGAATACTGGGCGGTGGTTTGGGGAACCATCATCATGGGCGTGACGGGTTTGATGATCTGGTTCAAGCTGGGCACCACCCACTGGCTTCCCCGCTGGGCCATTGATGTCGCCACGACCGTTCATTATTACGAAGCCGTTCTGGCGTGCCTGGCCATATTGGTCTGGCATTTCTATGACGTAATTTTTGATCCGGATGTCTATCCATTGAACCGCGCCTGCGTGGATGGCCGGGTTTCGGAGGAGTGGTATGCCGGGAAACATTCGCTGGACGCCCCGCCCGCAAACGGATCACCGCCGCAAAACCAAAGCACGACCTCCATTTCTATGAAAACAAAAAACGACCGCTCAAACATCACCATCCCCATAACGAATTTTCAAGTCGGCGATCGCGCCGCGTGGCTGATCGGGGGCAACGCCCGTTGCGCCCCTGCGCCCGTCGCGTCAAAAGAACTCTGCCGCCTGGTGTTGCTGGGCGCGCCTGGCGTGGGCAAGGGCACGCAAGCCGATCTGCTGCACCAATGGTGCGGCGCGTGCCATCTTTCCACCGGCGACATTTTCCGCGCCGCCAAAAGTTTGCCGCCGGGGGAACAGACGCCCGCCATCAAGAGCGCGCTAGGGTTCATGGCGCGCGGCGAATTGGTGCCCGACGAAACGGTGCTGGCGCTGGTGAGCGAACGGGTTCAATGCCTGCGCTGCGCCGGCGGGTACTTGCTCGACGGCTTTCCGCGCACGGTGGCCCAGGCGGAGGCCCTGGATCAATTGCTCAAGGCGGAGAATTTGCCTTTGACCGGGGTCATCAATTACGAATTGCCCATTGATAAGATCGTCGAGCGGCTGGCCGGGCGGCGTGTTTGCTCCAGTTGCAAAGGCATTACTCATGTGACCGGCAAACTGCCGTCGCCGGAAACCTGCCCTCACTGCGGGGGCAAGCTCATTCAACGTGAGGATGATCGTCCCGAGGCCGTCCGGGTCCGAATGGAAGCGTATCGCCGCAGCACCGAACCGCTGATTGCATTCTACCGCCAGCGAGACTTGCTGCTGACCATATCCGCCGAAGGAACAGCTCCTGAGATTATGCAACGAACCACGGACGCGCTGGCCTTGCGCGCGCAGAAGAAATTAGGAACTAAGAATTAAGAAGGCACCATCCGACATGAATACTCCGGCGTGGCGGAACACGGGCAAGGGAATGCCGGCGTGATTCGATCGCTCCCTCACAATGGGATTCATGTTGAGGCTTGTATGTTTTTCCCGGCAATGCTACCGCTCATTTATGCTCTTATTCAAATACTTCAGCGCCCTGCACAACCTGCAATTTCATCATTTGGTTCTTGGGATTTCCTTTTTCCTGCCGGCCATGCTGGCCATGGCCCAAACAACGAATCTCCAACTGGCTCCAATCCGCACGGAAGGGAGCAATCTTTGGTTCGATCTCCGGCAACTCGATGTTGAAGGGCGCGGCTGGAATGATACCAAAGATTTCTATGATCGTTTGCCGGCCAGGGCCGAGGGGGTTGTGCGGAAACCGGTGTGGGATTTGAGCCGCAATTCCGCCGGCATTTGCGCCCGGTTCGTCACGGACGCGACAACGATCCGCGTCCGCTGGGCGCTGACTGAGCGCTGGCTGTATCTGCCGAATATGACGGCCATCGGCAAAAGCGGAATGGATTTGTATGTGAAGATGGAGACGGGCTGGCGCTGGCTTGCGGTGGGCGCGCCGGAACATCAAACCAACGAGGTCGTGCTGGTGAAAGACCTGCTGCCGGGAAAACGGGAATACCTCCTCTACCTGCCGCTGTATAACGGCACGAAGTTTGTTGAACTGGGCCTGCCGCCGGGCGCGATCTTTGAGAAGGCGGGTTCCTGGGGGCCGGGCGAGCGCAAACCGATTGTGTTTTACGGCACCTCCATTTTGCAGGGGCTTTCCGCTTCGCGCCCCGGCATGGTCCATAGCGCCATTTTGGGACGGCGCTTTAATTGGCCGACCATCAATCTGGGTTTTTCCGGCAATGGAAAAATGGAACCGGAAATGGCCGGTCTGCTCGCCGAGCTGGATCCGTCCATTTATGTCCTCGACTGTCTGCCCAACATTGTCGCCGCTGAAATCAAGGAGCGCGTGGAGCCTTTTGTCCGCAAATTGCGCGCCGCGCATCCGGACACGCCCATCGTGCTTGTGGAAGACCGCACCATGCAGGATTCCTTTCTCATCTCCGGTCGCATGGAGTACTACCATCTGGCGGATCGGGCGGCATTGAAAGCGGCCTTTGAGCGGCTGGAAAAATCCGGGGTCAAAGACCTCTACTACATTCCCGGGGAACACCTCTATGGCGATGACGGCGAAGGCAGTGTGGACGGGTCGCATGCGACCGACCTGGGTTTCATGCGCCAGGCGGAGATTTTTGCCAAAGTGCTTGCACCCCTTTTGAAAATTAAGAATTAAGAATTAAGAAAATACTGGCTGGATCCGGGTTCTTAATTCTGCCTTTTTAATCCTCACCTCCCAGCCGACTGGCCATAAATGGCGGTCCCCATGCGCAAGAAATGTCCATACTTTGCCAATTGAAGTGAAGCTTGGTTTGGCGTTACCCTCTACTTTGTTGTCATGCAGGATTTACTGGCGGATGAAACAAAAGGGAAGGTGTGTGGAGTCGCGCCTTTGGAAGCAACGCGGACGGAAGTCACGCGCCGGCAACGGATGTTGCGCGCCCTGCAATGTTTGCCGGTGGACCGTCCGCCTGTCTGGCTGATGCGCCAGGCCGGACGTTGCCTGCAAGAATACCGCGCCCTTAAGGAAAGATACTCCTTCCGTCAACTGATCCAAACCCCGGCACTGGCCGCGGAAGTGACGTTGCAACCGGTGCGCCGGTTTAAGTTCGACGCCGCCATACTTTTTAGCGACATCCTGGTCGTGCCGGAAGCGCTGGGCCAGGGATTCAGCTTCCGCGACGGTGGAGGGGTCGAGATGGATTACGTCCTGCGGGACCGCAATGATGTTCGACGGCTCAATACCCGGGCAATCACGGATCGCCTCCAGTACGTGGCGGGGGCAATCCGGTGTGTCAAATCGGAGCTGGGCCCCGACACGGCCCTGCTGGGTTTTGCCGGTTCACCCTGGACGCTGGCCAACTTCATGCTCGAAGGCGGCAGCGCGCGCGCGCAGACCAGAGCATTGCAACTGTTTCGACGCGACCGCGCGCTGTTTGATTCGCTCTTGGAGGAATTGACGCTGGCGGTCATCGAGTTTCTACAGATGCAAATCACCGCCGGCGTGGATGCCATCCAGATATTTGACAGCCTGGGCGGCCTGTTGCCGGCGGAGGATTTCGAGGAGGCTTCAGGCCAATGGATGCGAACGATTGTTTCCGCCCTCAATGGACAGGTTCCGGTGATTGTTTATGCCAAAGGCGCCCGCAGTTGGAAGTCACTGATCCAGACCGGGGCGCAAGCCATCGGGATAGATCACGAGATTGACCTGGCCGAGGCGAAGCAACAACTGCCCGCCAGCGTAGCCATCCAGGGCAACCTGCCCCCCGATCTGCTGGCCAGCGCGGAACCGCAGTTGGTGGCGGCGCAAACCAGGCGCCTGCTCGAATTGATGCGCGGCCGTGACGGATACATTTTCAATCTCGGCCACGGCGTGCCGCCCGACGCCAAAATGGAAAACCTCGAAGCACTGGTCAGCACCGTGCAAAACTTCGCATGAGCAAATTCAAGGTCGATCTCGAATTGATTCAAAAGTACAACGTGCCGGGGCCGCGTTACACCTCCTATCCGCCCGCCCCGCAGTTTACGGATCGGGTCACCTGGCCGGAGGTGGCGGCGAAGATCTCCCAGGCGCAGTCGTCCGAACGCGGCCTCTCCCTCTATTTCCACATTCCGTTTTGCGAGTCGCTCTGCTGGTATTGCGGCTGCACCACCGTTATCACGACGCAACGGGAAAAAGGCGCGCTCTACCTGCAATACCTGGACAAGGAAATGGAGCGGATGAGCGCCCTCATCAATCCGCAGCGCGAAGTGGTGCAATTGCATTGGGGCGGCGGCACGCCGACGTTTCTGTCGCCCGACGAAATTCGCTTTCTCGGCCAATCCATCCGCAAGCATTTCAAGCTGGAGCCCGGGATGGAGGCGGGAGTGGAGATTGATCCGCGGCGGCTGACGCGCGATCATATCGCGGCCTTGCGGGAGGTGGGTTTCAACCGGGCCTCGATCGGCGTGCAGGATTTCAATCCGACGGTGCAAACGGCCATGCATCGGATTCAGCCGCGCGAGCAAACGGAGCAAGCCATGGAGTGGGCGCGGGCGGAGGGTTTTCGATCCATCAACCTGGATTTGATATACGGATTGCCTTACCAGACGGTCGATTCCTTCGAGGCAACGCTGGACGAAATCATCAAGCTTGGGCCTGACCGGCTGGCGGTTTTCAGTTACGCGCATGTGCCGTGGATGAAGCCGGCGCAAAAGATTCTGGAGCAGGCGCTGCCCAGCGCCGAAACCAAGCTCAATATTTTGAAACTCGTCATCGAGAAGCTGACTCAAGACGACCAGTACACCTATATCGGCATGGATCACTTCGCGCGGCCGACGGATGAACTGGCGGTGGCGCAACGCCAGAAAACATTGCAGCGAAATTTCCAGGGATACAGCACCAAAGGCGGCGCGGACATTTATGCTTTCGGGATGTCAGCCATTTCGCAGGCCGACGGCGTGTATTGGCAAAACATCAAGGATTTGGCCGGATACTACGGGGCCTTGGATACCGGCTGGGAGCCGTTTGCCAAGGGCTACCTGTTGAGCAGCGACGACAAGATTCGCCGCCATACGATCATGCGGCTGATGTGCGACATGAGTCTGGACCATGCCGGACTTTCCAAGGACCTGGGGCTGGATTTTGCCGGGTATTTTAAGGCCGAACTGGATTCCATGACGGACCTTGAAAAGGACGGCCTCTTGCGGCGCGAGGCCAGCGGCCTGGTGGTCAGCGAGGTGGGGCGGCTTTTCATCCGCAACATTGCCATGCGCTTTGATCGCTATCTTCCAGCGGCCAAGGAACGACGTTTTTCCAAAACGATATGAGACGTGTTGGCATCATCGGAGGCGGCATTACCGGGCTGACCGCCGCCTTCTGTCTCAAGCAACGCGGCATCCCTGTGCGCCTGTTTGAAGCCGCCGGTCGCTTGGGCGGCGTGATCCAATCCGTGCGCCGCGACGGGTATCTGGCCGAATTCGGTCCCAACAGCATCCTGGAGACATCGCCTGTCATATCCGATCTGGTGCGCGACTTGGGGTTGGAGTCGCGCCGGGTTTATTCCGATCCGTCCGCGGAAAAGCGCTACGTGGTGCGCGGCAAAAAGCCGGTGGCCGTTCCAACTTCCGCGGGAGGTTTTCTGACGACGCCCCTGTTTTCGCTCCCGGCCAAGCTGCGGGTTTTGGCCGAGCCGTTCATCGGGCGGGCGCCGGAGGGTTTGGAAGAGTCGATTGCGCAATTTGTGCAGCGGCGGCTCGGTCAGGAATTTCTTGATTACGCCATCGATCCCCTGGTGGCCGGGATTTACGCCGGCAGCCCGCAACTGCTTTCCGTGTCGCAGGCCTTTCCGAAACTCCACGCGCTGGAGCAACGCTATCGTTCGCTTTTTTTGGGGCAAATTCTGGGCGCGCGGGCGCGCAAGCGGAGCGGGGAGGTATCCAAACAGGACGCGAAGAAGCTTTCGTTCGATAACGGGCTGGAGGTGCTCATTGACGCGTTGCAATCCCGTCTGGACGGAGACATTCAAACCGGCGCGCCGGTTCGTTGTTTGCGGCGAAGGGATGAGGGATGGTTGATCGAATTGGAACACGGCGGCCCGATGGAGTGCGGCGCGATTCTCCTCGCCCTGCCCAGCCATAGAATCGCATGCCTGGATATTATCACCGATCCGGCGCTGAAGGTTTCCTCGCTGGCCGAAGTGTATTATCCGCCCGTGGCCTCGGTGGTGCTGGGCTTTCGCCGCGCCGACGTGGCGCATCCGCTGGATGGATTTGGCATGCTGATTCCGGAAAAGGAAGGGTTTAACATCCTGGGGGCGCTCTTCTCTTCGTCGCTCTTTCCCCATCGCGCCCCGGAGGGCGAAGTGACCATTACCTGTTACATCGGGGGCGCGCGCCAGCCGCTGCTGCCGCTGAACACGCCCGAAGTGTTGACAGAACTCGCGGTCAAGGACCTGGAAACGATATTGGGAGTCCGGGGCCGGCCAACATTTCAGCACGTCGCCGTCTATCGCCAGGCCATTCCTCAATACAATCTGGGCTTCGGGAAATTCCGCGCGCTGATGAATGACATGGAAGCGAAGGCGCCGGGCCTGTTTGTGGCCGGACACGCCCGGGACGGAGTTTCCCTGGGCGATTCCATAGTCTCCGGCCACAAGGTTGCGGGAAGAATCGGGACATTTTTGAGCTTGGAGCAAAGGCGCCTCAACGCCATGCAACACCCCGTTTCCGCATGAACACGAGAGCCGTTCTTCTGGTGAATCTCGGGTCGCCGGATTCCGCGTCGGTCGAGGATGTGCGGGCCTATCTGGGTGAATTTCTCATGGATGGCCGCGTTCTCGACGCGTCTTATCCCGTGCGCTGGTGCATCGTTCATCTCGCTATTTTGCCCAGGCGCCCGGCGCTCTCGGCTGAAGCCTACGAGAAAATCTGGACGCCCGAAGGCTCGCCCCTGGTGGCGACCAGCCGGAAGGTGCGGCAGGCGTTGCAAGACCGGACCGGAGTGAGGGTGGAGCTGGCAATGCGTTATCGCAATCCGTCCATCCCGGACGCCATCGGCAAGTTGCGCGACGAAGGCATCCGCGAGGTGCTGCTCATCCCGCTTTTTCCGCATTACGCCATGTCCAGTTATGAAACGGCCGTCGAGCGGGTCCGGGAAGTCATGGCTGAAGTTGCGCCGCGCATGTCGCTCACGGTCGTGCCGCCGTACTACGATCATCCGGATTACATCCGGGCCATGACGGCAAATGCATCCGAGTATTTAAAACAAGACTACGACCATTTGCTTTTCAGTTTTCATGGCATACCTGAGAGACATTTGCGCAAGTCCGATCCGACCGGGCACCATTGCCTGGGGTCGCGGGATTGCTGCCAGGGCGACAGTCCTGTCCTGAGCACCTGCTATCGCGCGCAATGTTTCAAAACGGTGGAAGCCTTTGTGCGCATGGCCTCGATTCCAAAATCCAGGTATTCGGTCGCCTTTCAATCCCGATTGGGACGCGAGCCGTGGCTCAAACCCTATACGGACCAGGTTATTGAAGGTTTGGCCAGGGCCGGGACCAAAAAGCTGCTGGTCATCTGCCCATCCTTCGTGTCGGACTGCCTGGAAACGCTGGAAGAAATGGGGATCCGCGGCCGGAAAATATTTCTGGACTCCGGTGGCACGGACTTCCGCCTGGTTCCCTGCTTGAATGAGCATCCGCTGTGGCTGGATTTCCTCGAAAAATTGATTCGCGAGTTTATGGGGGAAAGAGAGAAAGAGAACTTTCGAGCTGCCCATTCCAGCACGGAAATCAGCAGACGAGCGTGAGCCGGAGAAAGTCGATATATCGGCGCTTCCTCTCGCCTGACATCCTGTACCTGAGTCCTCATTTCTACGACAGCCAGGGATTCGCCGGCAACTGCCACCATTGCCTGTGAGTGGCTCTGGGACAAAAAATGTCTCGCTTTTCCCAAAACCGGGTGAGTATTTTAAATGGCGTCCGGTAGGTTCTTAACAGACATCCGGCATACGTGGGCGCGCGCATGCACTCATCGTGATCGGGATGTGGAAAGGTGACTTATGAACACGAACTTTGGCTTTGATCGCTGTTTTTCCTTCATCAATTGTCAATTGCAGGCGCCAAAACCATCACGCGTCGGCGACGCGGGCTTTGTCAATTGTGTAACCGTTTCCCGGCAATCGGGATGTGGCGCCCACGTTTTTGCCGAAGAATTGGCGGCCTGGCTCCAGTCCCACCTTCCCCGTGGCACAGCACCGTGGACGATTTTTGACCGCACTCTGGTGGAAGCGGTTTTGCAGGACCATCACCTGCCCTCCCGCCTGGCGGCTTTCATGCCGGAGGACAGGGTTTGGCAACTGGACGATATAATCCAGGACTTGTTCAGCCTGCATCCGCCGACGGAGACGCTGGTGCGGCAGACTTCGGAAACCATTTTGCGCCTGGCCGAATTGGGCAATGTCATTATTCTGGGACGCGGCGCGAATGTCATTACCGCGCGGTTGCCGCAGGTCTTGCATGTGCGCCTGGTCGGTTCCGTGGAACTGCGTCTCAACCACCTGCAGGTCTTCGACAAGTTGAACAGGAAGGATGCGCTGGCGCGCATCGAGCGGGAAGACGGAGGCCGGGGCCGCTATCTGAAACGGTACTTCGGCAAGCATATTGACGATCCACTGCTGTATCATTTGGTCATCAATACGGACTGGGTGACACTGCGCCAGGCTGCCGCAATGGTGGGTGATCTCGCGCTAAACCGCCGCGCGTCGGCATTGGCTACACCCGCCAAAGTGGCCGCATGAAGTCATTTTTGCTCATGACGCCCCCTCTGTTATGCCGGCCGGGGTGCTTGTGACGATGTTGATTGGAAATCAATTCCCAATTGTTTGAGCAAACAGGTTAGATCAGCGCCCGACGCCGGGATGCTGCCCACAATCCGGGCGGCCCGCCGTTGCGCCCACTCCATGGATCTGCCCATGGATGTCGCCCCCGTCTTGAAGCCCAACAACTGCGACCACTCGCCCCAATGGGCGCGCTCATAACTTTTCAGCAAATCTCTGGATCCGCCTTTGCGCAGGATCTGCGTGAGCACGGCCACCAAGTCCGCCGCCTCCCGGAACCCGATGTTCATGCTCTGCATTCCGACGGGTCCGGTCTGGTGCGCGGCGTCGCCGGCCAGCCAGCAGAGGTTTTGGCCGAATTGGCGGGCCAGCCGGGGCTCAAATTGCACATCGGCGGTCCAGACGATCTCCTGAATTGGACTTTGGAACCAAGGCGCGCGGTCGTTCAACAATCGGCGCAACTGGTGCAGGCCGTCCTGCTCACTGGGCCGCTCGACTACAACCATCCGGTCCCGCTCTTTCTGTGGAAAATCGTCGCCCTCTTCAGCCGGATTGACTTGGAAGCTCCATCGGCAACGGGTATCCGACAAGGGCCACAGGACACTGGCCGTGGAGTCGTCCAAGACAACCCTGGCTTCATGGCCGCACACTCCGCCGGCTTCGACTTCATAGACGGCAAAATGTTGCGGGGCGCCCGCGCGCTCGAATCCAATGCCCAGCCGCGTCCGCACCAGCGAGTTCGATCCGTCAGCGCCGACGATAAACTGCGCCCGCGCCTGCACATTATCTTTCACGCCCGATTCGAGACCCGGCACGCCGTAGCCTTTTCCTGTCATGCCTAATTTCTCGATGGTCGCCGTCACTCCCCGGTCATTCATTTCCAAACTGGCCAGCCTGTGGTCCCAGTTGATTCTGACCTCCGCCTGCCGGAGCTTTTGCTCGAGCAAATTTTCCAGGGCGCTCTGCTCCAACACCAGCGCGAAGGGAAATTCGACGGGGAGTTCGGAAAGTTTCACCCCGGCGCGCCGCTCGCTTCCTTCGTAGAAGCCCACGGAGTCGATGCGGCGGCCAAATTCGATGGCGTCGGCGGCGACGCCCGCCTGGTGCAGCAGTTGAATGGATCGGGAATGAAGCGCGCAGGAATAACTGTGTCCAGCCGTGCGGGATTCCTGGTCGATGATCCGCGTTTTAATCCCGTTTTGCGTCAGAAGCAGCGCGGTCAGCATTCCCACCGGGCCCGCTCCGGTTACCAACACCTCGGTTTGATCCAAGTTTGACATAGAAAGCTTTCTGGCAAAGCAGTAATTCGGCATCGGATCGGCGTCCAGCCGGCTCCTGCCGGATGCTTTGCACTTATGGCGCTGATATATACGCTGAAGCCTCCGGCTGGTCAACTCCACTTTGAGAGAATGGGGGGGAAATGTCTAATGACCAAATCCCAAAGACCAATCAATGCCCAAATGACCGAATGACGAAACTTGGAAATTTCATCATTGATTGGTCATTCGAGCTTGGACATTAGTCATTTCTTGATCATGGTCTTTGTATGCGCCTGCCACGGCAAAATATGGCCGCCAAAAAAGACGCAGTTTTCCGCAAATTGTGGAGAGCAACGCGGCAGAGGGAAAGCTACGGGTAGTCCATGAGCACGCCATTATTGACACCACCAAAGCCGGACGGTCCATTGCCATGCGGCTCCGCGACGGGGAGTGACATGATGAAACAGCGCGGAGCCGGGGAGGCGGCCCGCGGAGAGCGGAAACCGGCTCCCGGGAGAAAAAGACGAATTGTGAGCGTGGGCGGCAAGGCCCCGGCGCCCCGGACCCGTCCGCCATCGGAACAAGCCTGCCGGAGCGTGATCGCGTCGTATTACCCAGGCCCATTAAACGATTAGATGGCAATGCCCTGGCGCGCAGAAAAGCCGCCAACGGGCGGGACTCTTTAACACTCCTGCGCGATGCGGCGGAAGTGATAACCGACAATGGCGAACTCAATGGCGCGGCGGAATTGACGCGGGCGGCGCAAGAGTGTGCCCCAGAAAAATCGCCAGTAGGCAACGCGTCCCCGATACCAAACACCCAGCAGCCAGAAGGATTTTATAAAGGCCAGGAAATCCGCGCGCGACAGCCGCCGCGGACCCGGCGCGGTGTTCTTTTGATTTTGGAAGAACGTCCGAACCCGCTGGTAATAGGCCTTCGGCTCGTAGAGTTTTTTCATAAGGTCGCGGTAGCCGGACTGGAGGAATTCGCGATTGAGCCTGGGCTTGAAGTTCAGGGCGGAATCGACGTTGTTGCCGCTGGTTTCCGTTTCGAGCCGGCCCTCGGTCTTGAGGCGATTGTAGAGGCGCGTTTGCGGCAGCGCGGTGAGCAAACCCACCATCGCCGTCACGACACCGGAGCGCTGGATGAACTCGAACTGGCGCTTGAAGATATCCGTCTTGTCGCTGTCGAAGCCCACGATGAATCCGCCCATGACTTCCAAGCCGCGTTGTTGCAACAGGCGCACGGCTTCGACCAGATCGCGCCCGCGATTCTGGAGCTTGCGGCATTCCTCCAGTGATTCCACCGACGGCGTTTCGATGCCGACAAACACTTTGGTGAAACCGGCTTCAACCATCAAGGCGCACAGCTCCGCGTCGTCCGCGAGGTTGACGGATGCTTCGGTCAAAAATCCCATCCTGGCCCGTGTGCGCTGGCGCCATTTCACCATTTCGCGCAGCAACGCCCGGGTGCGCCGTCTGTCCCCTATAAAATTGTCGTCCACAATGAAGACCATTTCCTTCCAGCCGCAAACGCGGAGCGCTTCCAGCTCGGCGATCAACTGCCGCGGCGACTTGGTGCGAGGCACGCGGCCGTTCATGACGATGATGTCGCAGAATTCGCAATTGAAAGGGCAGCCGCGCGAAAACTGCGCCGACATCGTCACGTAATGCCGCAGGTCAACCAAATCCCAGCGCGGAACGGGCGTTTGCGCAAGATCCGGCCAGCGTGCCGCCTTGTAGAAACGCTGCAGGCGATTGTTGCGCAGGTCCTGGACGACTTGCGGCATGATTTCCTCGGCTTCACCGAGGACGAAATGTTGAATTTCAGGAAAGGCGTCATGTCCGGTGGTGAACAACGGGCCGCCAGCGATGACGGCTTTGCCGTGGGCAATGGATCGCGCCACGATGTTGCGCACCGAATCCTTGTGGACGATCATCGCGCTGATCATCACGAAGTCCGCCCAGCGCAAATCCGCATCCTTGAGCCGTTCGACGTTCATGTCCACGAGCCGCAATTCCCAATCCCGGGGCAGCATGGCCGCCACCGTGAGCAAACCCAGGGGCGGGAAGGAGGCCCGCTTGGAAACGAAACGCAGCACATGCTTGAAACTCCAGAAGGTGTCGGGTGTCTGCGGACTTATGAGAAGAATCTTCATCCGCTTCGTTCAGGCCTTTTCGGGGCCAAAAACTTTCTCGAATCTGGCTTTCACATTCTGCAAATGGAAATCCAGCGAGCAGAGTTTTTCCAGTTCGCCCGCGGCAAAATGTTTCATCACTTCAGGATCGCGCCGGAGTTGCGCGAGAAAATCCGCCTCGTCCCGCCCGTCATGTTTGGCTTGCCAGGTTTGCATGGCGTTGCGCTGCGTCAATTCGTAGGCGGTTTCGCGGGTCAGGCCCTTCTTGATCAGGGCCAGCAAGACGGTTTGGGAATTCCACAGGCCCAGGGAGAGCGCCAGGTTGCGCTTCATGTTCTCAGGATGGATGACCAGGCCGTCGGTCAATTTCTTGAGCGTCACCAGCATGTAATCCAGCAGGGTGCAGGAGTCGGGAAAAATGATTCGCTCCACCGAGCTGTGGCTGATATCGCGTTCGTGCCAGAGGGCCACATTCTCCAAGGCCGCCACCGCGTTGCCGCGCAGCACGCGGGCCAGCCCGGTCAGGCGTTCGCCAGTGATGGGGTTGCGCTTGTGCGGCATGGCGCTGGAACCCTTTTGCCCCTCCGCAAAAAATTCCTCCGCCTCCAAAACTTCCGTGCGTTGCAAGTGGCGGAATTCCGTGGCCCAACGTTCGATGCCGGCGCCGATCAAGGCCAGGACGCCGATAAATTCAGCGTGCAAATCCCGGGCCACCACCTGCGTGGCGATGGGCGCGGGCCGAAGGCCCAGTTTCCGGCAGACAGACTCCTCCACCCGCGGCGACAGATGCGCGCTGGTTCCGACCGCCCCGGAAAGTTTTCCGACGGCGATAGTTTCCCGGACCGCTTCCAGCCGCCGCAAGGCGCGGGTGAATTCATCGTGCATGAGTGCCATTTTCAAGCCGAACGTGGTCGGTTCGGCGTGAACGCCGTGGCTGCGCCCAATCATCGGCGTAAATTGATGCTGGCGCGCTTTGCGGGCAATGACGTCGCGCAACGCTTTGACATCGCCGATCAGCACGCCGGCCGATTGCACCATTTGCACCGCAAAAGCCGTGTCGATGATGTCGCTGCTGGTCAGTCCAAAATGGAGCCAGCGGCTGGCGGGCGCGCCGATGTTCCCGGCGACGTCGGTGGTGAAGGCGATGACGTCGTGATTGAGGGTCTTCTCCAATTCGTGGCAACGGTCGATGTTGAAGGCGGCTTTGGCCTTCATTTGAGCGAAATCCTTTTCGGGTACGATGCCCTCCGCGACCAGCGCCTCGGCGGCCAGCAATTCAATTTGCAGCCAGATTTCGAGCTTGCGCTGCTCGGTCCAGATGTCCCTCATTTCGGCCCGCGAATATCGCTGAATCATGTCGGTTGGCGATTTATCTTTGGCACGATGATGCGTGCTGGAGGCGCAATCCGCAATCGGAAAGGTCAGCGTTTGGCCATTTTATTGCGGGCCGCTTCCAGAATCTGCCGCTCGCGCTCGGTCAAACTGTGAATGCCCTGGGCGGAAATTTTTTCGAGGATCGGATCCACTTCGCGGCTGATAAATTCGGCGGGCGGCAAATCTTCCACCGGCTTTCCGGCGCTGCGCCAGGCGCGCCGGGGAGCGGCTCTGACCAATTCGCGTTTGGGAGGCGGGTTGCGGCGGGCGAAGGGACGCCAGAATTCGAACGGGCGCGACACACTTCCGGCCCAGCGTATGTAGAAAATGCCGGTGAGCATGCCCCCCAAATGCGCCGCGTGGGCAATGTTGCCGGTGAAAGCCGTGAAGTGTATCAGCGGCCCCAAAAGGCCGAGGAGGGCAATGGATGCTTCGAGGATCAGGAGGAACCTGGCTTGGAATGTGACGGGGAAAATATAGAGGAACATGGTGATGGGTTGATTGGGCGCGCGCGTCGCGAAAGCGGCAATCAAGCCAAACCCTCCCGCTGAAGCGCCGACCACGCCGCCGGCAAAATAAGCCGGAAAGGCAAAAGCCAGGGCGATCTGCATCAGCCCGCCAACCGTGCCGCTGAACAAGTAGAGTCTCAAAACCCCCCAGCGTCCCAGCGTTTCTTCCATGGCGCGGCCAAAGAAATAAAGCACGATCATGTTGCCGAGCAAATGCATCCAGCCGGCGTGCATGAATTGAAAAGTAATCAACTGATATATCCTGCCGTCTTTCAATCCCCCGGCACTGAGCGCAAACCATGAGTCCACCAAACCGGCGGGACATACCCCCTCCGCAATTCTTTGCACGACGAAGCACACGAACACCAGGATCAACAGAATCGTGGTCATCGGCCAGGCAGGCCGATATTCCGTTCGCATGTATGATCGATCATCCAACATCGCAACTGAACTTAACAGTTTCCCCGAGGTTTTTCAATGCTTTCCCGCATTTTGAGCGCGATTCCTTTGTTCTCCGGCTAATGATTGTTTGCGCTTGGGCCCACGATAAGGGTCCGCATACCGGGACGCAGTTGCGCGATCTTTTCATGGCCTTCCGGTCCGACCACGAGCAACGCGGTCGATAATGCGTCGGTTTCCGTGGCCGAGGGCAAAGCCACTGCTGCCAAAACAGCGTTGGAAACGGGTTGGCCGGAGCGCGGATCCAGCACATGGCCAAAGCTCCTTCCCTCGTGTTCAAAGCATTTCCCCCACACCGCCGAGACAGACAATGCCTCGTCTTGCAATGGCATGGTGCCCAGCAATTTTTGCGTCGCACTCTCATTTGGGGAAGATTCAATGCCCACCTTCCACGCATCGTCCCCGGGAGGCCTGCCCATGCCATAAACGGTGCTGGTCCCCCCGTGCAGCAGCGCGCTGGTGACGCCGGCTTCGCGCAAGGTCTCCACCGCCCGATCAATCGCGTAGCCTTTGCCAATCGCGCCCAAATCGAGCATGACGCCTTCGCCGTCGAATCGGACGGTCAGATTTTCCTCATCCAAAATGACATGCTGCATGCCGACTTGCCGGCGGACCCGGGCCACTTCCGCGGGATCGGGCCAGGCGCCGGAGCCGTCCATGAAGCCCCAGCATCGCACCAATGGCGCGATGGTGATGTCAAAGGCGCCGCCGCTGTCGCGATGGAGTTGGCGCGCCTGTTCGAGCAGGCGGAAGACCGGCGAAGTGACCCGCACGGGTTCGCGGGCGGCGCAGGCGTTGACCCGCGCCATTTCGCTCGTTGGCTGGTAAATGCTCAATTGCGCCTCGATCCGTTCCACTTCGGCCAGCGCTTCTTCGCCGGCGGCCCGCAACCGTGACGAGCTTTCACCATGCAATACAATCTCAAACCGGGTCGCCATGGCGTGGCGGGCGAGGATCACGGTTTGCATACTAGGCAAGAATTAAGAAGCAAGATAAGAAGTTTGCAGGCTTCTACGACAGGAAGCGGGGGGCTTGGACTGAGATTAAGATTAGGATTAAGATTAAGATTAAGATTAGGATTTGGTTGCATGCTAGGGCAGGAAGCGGGGTTCATAAACGGGTCCCAATCCATGCTTGCGCAACAGTTCGATGAAGCAGGCAATCCCGCGCCGTTCCTCGGTTCCCAAGTGGTAATGGATGTGCCATTCGAGGTAGTCCTTGCGAAACGCGTAATCAAATTCATTCCGGCTGGAAATAATGTAATCCAGCGTGTCCAGGCCGAAATGTTTCGCTTCGCGCAAACGGCGGCGCAACGGCTCGTTCGGAATCCGGCGCAACGCCCAGACGGCATAGACGAACGGAAGCCGGGTCAATTCATACCATGCGGTGCCCAGGTCCCAAATCTCATGCGGATGGGGCGCGCGCATGAATTCAAGGGCGGGATCGCCAATCATAAAAACATTGGGCAATGCGGGCGCATCCTTGTAATCCGGCAGCGGTTGCAGCGCCGGCTTCAATCCGTGCTCGGCCAGGAGCACTTTGAGCAGGTTGAGGCCGGCCAGCGAGGCCGGGTCGCAAAATATTTCGCGGATTTCATGCAGCGGCTGGCGATGAGCCAGAAAAACACTTTGAACTTCTCCCAGCGATGCCACGGCGATCCCGTCCAGAATGTCGTAGCGGTCTGTCAATAATATTTCTGTGATGCTGACCAGGGCCGCGTCCAGCTCATCGCGGCGCAGCTTCCCGGCCAGGACCGAGGGCGGCACGAAAATGATTTGCTCTTCCAATCCGCGTGTCAAAGGCGCCGCGTTCAGGTAAGGCACGGAGCCAACCCGGAACGGGCTGAGAGAGTTTTCCAGCGCGCACTCCCGCTGCAGCAGAACCGGCCGGGTTTCCCGTTCGAAACGGTGCGCCAGTTCTTCCGGCGTTTCAGGCGGGGCCAGGCGCAATTTCGGAGCATTGTCGGGCGTTGGCATAGGGTGCATTTACTTCTTTGGGTGTCCGCTCCTAATCTTAATCTTGATCCTAATCCTAATCTTTTGGTTTTTCATGGTCGAAGCAGCTTTTCATTTGGATTAAGATTAGGATTAGGATTAAGATTAGGAATTGGAAACTTCACGCCGAGGCCAGGTTGTCCTCCAGAATTTTTGACGGGCCTGGGTCGTCCGAACTTTCGACCGGCGGCGCGTCGTCCCAGACTTTGATCGTCTGGTAAAACGTATCGCGCTGCACCGGGGTGCGGCCGGTTTCGCGAATGGCTTTGATCATCTCGGCTTCGGTTTGCAATTGCGGCGAGCGCGCCCCGGCCATGTGAAAAATGTTTTCCTCCACGATCGTGCCGTGCAAATCGTCCGCTCCATAATTCAAAGCCACTTGCGCCAGTTTCAAACCCAACCCCACCCAATAGGCCGTGAGGTGATCGAAGTTGTCCAGATAAATCCGGCTGACGGCCATGGTGCGCAATGAGTCAAAACCGCTTGGCGTCGTCGTGACCGGGATGTCATTGTTGTCCGGCTGATAGGGCAGGGGAACGAAGCCGGTGAAGCCACGCGTTTCATCCTGCAAATCTCGCAGCTTGTGCAAGTGGTCCACCCGGTCGGCCAGCGACTCGACATGCCCGTAGAGCATGGTGCAAGTGCTGCGCCCGCCCATTTGGTGCCAGGTGCGATGCACGTCCAAATATTCCTCCGCCGATTCTTTTCCCCGGGCGATTTGCGAACGGACTTCCTTGCGAAAAATTTCCGCGCCGCCGCCGGTCAGGGATTCCAGGCCGGCTTCGCGCAAGGCCGTCAGCGTCTCGCGCACGGTCTTTTTGGTCAGCCAGCCCAGGTGCAAAATTTCAATGGCGGTGAAGCATTTCAATTGCAGGCGCGCATCCAGCGCCTTGAGCGCGCGCAACATCTCCGTGTAATAACTGAAGGGCAGCGAGGGATGCAATCCGCCGACAATGTGCAACTCGGTGATGCCCAGATTCAGGGCTGCGCGCGCCTTCTGCACGATTTCTTCGACAGTGTATTGCATGCCGTCGGCATCGCGCTTCTTGCGGGCAAAGGCGCAGAACTGGCAGCTCAGGATGCAGTAGTTGGAATAGTTGATGTAGCAATTGATGATGTAGCTGGCGCGGTTGCCCGTTTTGCGCGCCCGGACAAGATCGGCCATGGCCCCCAGCGCGTTGAGGTCCTTGCTTTCGAGGAGGCGGAGCGCATCCCCGTCGGAAATGCGTTCGCCCGCCGCGACCTTCTCGTAAAGGTCGCGCAACTCGTGATTTTGCCAGAAAAAATTCACCGTTTAAATTGAAGGAATGGAAACACAATCTCCACCAGGGCCACAACCAGAAAGACGACGCTGATCACGGCGTTAAGGCGGAAGAAAGCATGATGAATCCAGTTCAAACTGCGGCGTCGCGCCAGCCAGTGTTCCATGACCAGGCAACCCAGAATGAAAACCAGCCCCACCCAGTAAGCCAGCCGGAAGCCGGCCAGAAACCCAAACGCGGCAAGCGCGCCCCACATAATCATGTGCGAAAGGAACGACGCCGCCAGCGCGTTTCTCACCCCCCAACGCACGACCAGCGAATGCAGTCCTTGTTTCCGATCAAACTCGTAATCTTGCAAGGCGTATATGATGTCGAAACCGATCAGCCAAAATACCACAGCTCCCGCCAGCAGCAATGGCAGCACGGCGCTGTATTGCAATGTCTGCCAGCCGTGACCCGTTGGGAACAGGCGGAAATTCCCTTTCACGGCCAGCCACGCCCCTATCGGCGCCAGCGCCAGCGCCAGGCCCAGGAAGACATGCGTGAAATCCGTGAACCGCTTGGTCAACGAATAGAAGCAGACAAAAAAAAGCGCGACCGGCGAAAGATAAAAGCAGACCGGGTTGATCCAGTAACTTGCCGCAACCAGGCCCGCCGCGCTCAACAGGCAAAGCGCCCACGCTCCGCCCAGCGTAACCCGGCCGGCTGGCAAATGCCGCGAGGCCGTGCGGGGGTTCGCGCGGTCAAACTCCCGGTCGGCGATGCGATTAAACGACATGGCGCAAGTCCGTGCGCAAACCATCGCCGCCAGGATGAGCAAGAAAATCCTCCAACCCGGCCAGCCGCGAGTGTCGCGCGCCGCCACAGCCATGGAGGCCAAAGCGAAGGGGAAGGCGAAGATGGTATGGGAGAATTTGATGAATTCGGACCATTTTCGCAGTTGCTGGAACAGAGAGCGCATCCAACAGGCATTCAAGCCGGTAAGAGCAGGCCGGTCAATGAAATCGGTTTGATTCACTTTGATTCACTTTGATTGGGCTTGATTGGTCCGAAGATCGCTTATGTTGCAAGTCATTCATTTCAAGCAGTTTCCAACTGAAGAATGGCAAAAGCCGATTTTACGGTTTTTACGGATTTCATTACTGCCTTTTTCGGGCATTCCAGCCCGGCCACTGTTGAGGCGCAACCTGTCCCCGTGCGCGACCGGCGGCAGGCGAAGATGTGTCTGGCGGGACGCCAACCACTGCGCGCGAGACGCACGCGCTCCCTTCTTCCTCTCCGAAATGGCCTTAATGGGTCATTCATTAAGCGAATATTACAGTTAATATATCATTTCGTCAACGGATATTTTAAAGAATTTTTAAAAACCTTCATTTTGGACGCAAACAGCCCGGCGGCGTAATTCAAGCCCACGGCGGGCGTGAGCTTTCATGGGAAGCAATCGCCAACCATCCTATGCTCTCAGAGCGACAAGGAATGATGTCTTTTTTCAATCGTTTTGTCTCGATTCAGCCACGAAATTGCGGGAATATCCCAAAAGTATGAAAGGGAAAATCCTCGCTCTTTCAGGCTTGCTGCTCCTGGCCGCCCCGGCAGCGGTGCAAGGTCAATACGGATACAGCACAAACGCCGACGGCAGTATCTACACCTACAGCACAAATGCCGATGGCAGCGTCACCATCAATGCTTATGCGGGGCCTCCCTGGGTGGTGACCATCCCCACGAACATCAACAGCCTGCCGGTCACCAGCATTGGACAATATGCCTTCGAGAACCTCACCAACCTGACCAGCGTTACGATTCCCAGCAGTGTCACAAACTGGGGGATTTCTGGGTTCGGAGGTTGCACCGGCCTGACAAATGTCACTTTCGCCAACGGTCTTACCAGCATCGGGGAAGCCGCGTTCGATTACTGCACCAACCTGGAGAGCATCACGATTCCCGGCACCGTCACCAACATTGGACAGGAGGCGTTCGAGCAATGCTTCAACTTGACCAGCGTCACGATTCCCGGCAGCGTCAGCAGCATCGGGGACCATGAGTTCTGGGACTGCATCAGTTTGACAAACGCCACTCTGAGCAACGGCGTCACCAGCATTGGGTATGAGGCGTTCGAGCAATGCTTCAGCCTGAGCAGCGTCACCATTCCTGACAGCGTTACCAACATTGGAGATGGAGCGTTCTCTGGTGACCCCCTGACCAGCGTCGTGATTCCCGGTAGTGTTACCAGCCTTGGGGTAGGCGTATTCCAAGACTGTGCTTGCCTGACCAGCGTCACAGTTCCCGGCAACATCACCAATATCCCCGATGATACGTTCGCCTTCTGCTACAGCCTGACCAGCGTCACAATAGCCAATGGCGTCATCAGCATAATTGGGGACCCATATTATAATTGGGGTGCGTTCTATGACTGCACCAACCTGACCAACGTCACGTTTCCCGCCAGCCTCACCAGCATCGGTTCCGCCGCCTTTGCTTACTGCACCAGACTTGCCAGCGTCACGATTCCTGGCAGCGTCACCAACATCGGGACACATGCGTTCTACGGTTCCGGCCTGGCCAACCTCACGCTTTCAGAAGGCATCCCCAGCATCGCGACGGATGTGTTCGAAAACTTGACCAACCTGGCCAGCGTCACGATTCCGAGCAGCATCACCAACTGGGGGCCATCTGCGTTCGCCGGCTGCAGCGGTCTGACAAACGTGACGTTTGCCAATGGTCTCACCAGTATCGGACAGGATGCGTTCTATAACTGCACCAGCCTGGCCAGCGTAACTATTCCCAGTAGCGTCACCAACTGGGGCACTAGTGCATTCTATTACTGCAGCAGCCTGACAAACGTGACGTTTGCCAAAGGCCTCACCTGTATCGGTTACTGGGCGTTTCGCGCCTGCTTAAGCCTAGGCAGCGTAACGATTCCCAGCAGCGTCACCAACTGGGGCCCTGTTGCATTCAATTTCTGCCCCAAGCTAACAAATGTAACGTTCGAAAATGGCCTCACCAGCATCGGGCCGGGGGCGTTCCAACAGTGCATCAGCCTGAACAGCGTCACGATTCCCGGCAGCGTCGCCAGCATTGCGGCGGGGGCGTTCGAGGACTGCAGCAGCCTGACAAGCGTCTATTTCAAGGGCAATCCTCCAACCGTTAGTCCGGGTGAATTCGGTTCATTCTTTGGTGACTCCGTGACGTTTTATTATTTGGCTGGCAGCAGCGGCTGGAGCAACCCTCCCGGTCTTCCGAATCCTGTGCTGTGGAACCCGTTTGGCCCTTCCGGCAACGTCAGCTTTGGAGTGCAGAGCAACCAATTTGGCTTCAACTTCACCGGCCCGACCGATCTGGTCATCGTGGTTGAAGCTTGCACCAATCTGGCCAACCCCGTTTGGACTCCGCTCCAGACCAACACCGTCACCAACGGTTCATTTTCTTTCAGCGAACCGTTGCAGGCCAACAGCTCCGGCCGCTACTACCGCATCAGCTCGCCCTGAGCAGGGCAGCGAGGACGCAACGGTTTTAGTCGAGAGAGCTTTTGTGTTGAATCAACGCGTCTTTCGACGGTACAATGGCGCAGTGAATCGTCCGCGCTCCATTCGGTGCTTTCCGTTGCCGTTTTTCGCCCTGTTATCGGTTGCCCTTTCGGCGGCTTCCATCGCGCCGGGGCAGGAGACGAACCCGCCCAACGTGGCCGCTGTTGCGAACCTCAACCACCAACAGGAATTCACCTCGTCGCCCTCCAATTCGATTTCTTTACCGTTAAAGGCCAGAGCTGAGGCCGAAGCCAAAGCCCTCGAAGCAGCCCGGTTAAGAGCCGAATGGCGAAGGGTAAGACTCGCTGCGGAAGCCAAAGCCAGGGCTGAGGCCGAAGCCCAAGCTCTCAAAGCCGCACGAGCAGACCGTCTCGATGCGGTCCGGTTCAGGGCTTGGCAGAAAGTTGGATTTGGATGGATGTATCAACTGGGACGTGGTGTGCAACATGATTTCACCTCAGCCGTGTATTGGTGTCGCAAGGCGGCGGAACAGGGCGATGCCGGCGCACAACACAAACTGGTTCTGTATTGCCGTATAACACTTCTCATTGTCCTCGTTATGTGTGTGTGGGTGACTTGGAAAAAACGCCAGGCATAGGACGTAAAACTCAGTTTAATGAAGTCAGCAACCGCCTGCACAAGCGATATTTCTTCTTGCCGCCCGTTTGCCATGGAGAGCGGCGTTCTCCCTTGCTAATTGCATGGATGAGATTTAAGTTTTTTTCGGACTGCCGAATATCCATGATAGAAAGCGCCAAAACCAATCCGCAGGATGACCTGGCAAAGTTGCAGGCCTCAGCTCACGACATGGCTTCGTGGCAACATGCGCAACAATACCTGGTCAATGGCCGCCATGCCCCCGCCCTGGCCAGCTACCGCAACCTGGTCAAACAGTTCCCGGGCGTCCCGCAGTTGTGGGCCGAATTGGGCCTCGCGGCGGCGGGCGATCTGGATTTCGCGCTGGCCAGTCAAGCTTCGCAGCGCGCGGCGGAACTGGCCTCCGCCGATGCCGATTTGCTCGTTTCCATCGGCCAGCAATATCATCGCCTGCGCCGACTGGATCAGTCCCGCGCCTGCTTCCAGCGCGCGGTGGCGGCGGACCCTTCGTCGGTCCACGCGCGCCTGAGCCTGGCGGCGTGGTTCGAGCGGGATCGGCGCCTGGATGAAGCGTGGGAATGTGTCCAAGACTGCCTGGCCCGGCATCCCAAGGATGGCCGGGCGCTCTATTTCAAGGCGTTTTTATTGCATCGCAAGGGACTCGACGGGGAAGCGGAGACCGCCTTGCGCGACTTGCTCAAGGCGGGGCCGCCGGACCCGGATGTAAAATGTTCGGCCCAACATCTGCTGGGCGTGGTGCTGGACGCGCTGGGGCAATACGACGAGGCCATGAGCTGGCTCGGCAAAGCCAAGGCGCTGCTGCGCCAAAGGACGGACACGGCCGCGCTGGAAAAGTCTTATGACAAAATGGACCAGGCGCGGCGCAAGTTGCTGGCGGAAATGACGCCGGAAACACTGCGGCGCTGGCGCGACGAAGAGGCCGCCGCCCCCTGCCCGCATTCATTGGCGTTTTTGGGCGGCCCGCCGCGCAGCGGCACGACGCTCATTGAACAAATTCTCGGCGCCCATCCGCAGATTCTTGTATTTGACGAACCGGAGTCCTTCGCGCAGGAGTTGTTGAACCCTCTTTACCCGCCGCCGCCGGCCCGGGGGCTGACTCTCAAATCCTTGAACGCCCCCGACGCCAGCGGACGCGCCCAGTTGACCGGCCGCTATTTCAAAAGCCTCCTGCGCGAGATGGAAGAAGCGCCCGGTAACAGGTTGTTGCTGGACAAGAACCCCTCCCTGACGGCGTCGCTGCATATTTGGCTCCGTTTCTTTCCCCGCTTGAAAGTCATCATCACTTTGCGCGATCCGCGGGACATCATCATCAGTTGCTACTTTCAGAACCTGGCCTTGACCGCAGCCAACGTCAACTTTCTCAGCCTGGAGCGGACGGCCAGGTTTTATGCCGACTGCATGGACGTCTGGTTGCGCATGCGCGAGTTGGACGGCTTCGAATGGATTGAAACACGCTATGAGGACGTCGTCGGCAATTTGGAAGCCGAGGGACAGCGGGTGACAAATTTCCTGGGTTTGACATGGCATGAGGCCCAGGCGACTTATTATGAAACGGCGCGCCGCAAATTCGTTTTTGCGCCGACTTACAATGATGTGACGAAGCCAGTCTATAAACAGGCTGTGGGACGTTGGGAACATTATGCCGGGGCGCTGGCTCCGCTTCAGGCGGGTCTGGCGCAGTACTGCCGGGCGTTTGGGTATGGGTGATCCCAATCTTTGGATGGGTCGTGCCGCCTCTTTACAAATTCTTCCTCGCATTGTAATTGTCCCCCCGGAAGATTAGGATTAAGATTAGGATTAAGATTAGGATTAAGATTACGATTAGGATTAGGATTAGGAATAAGTCAGAAATATATGAAAAAACTTGCCATTGGCTGCGGCGTTCTTCTCGTTCTGGGTGTCATCGTCCTGGTGATTGTCGCGATTGCGGGCGGGAGCTATAATCGCCTGGTGCGCCTGTCGCAGGCGGTGGACAGTTCCTGGGCGCAGGTGCAAACCGACTATCAGCGCCGCTCGGACCTCATTCCGAACCTGGTTGCCACAGTGTCCGGCGCGGCCGACTTTGAAAAATCCACCCTGACGCAAATCACCGAGGCGCGCGCCTCGGTGGGCAAGGTCAGTATCAATACGAAAACCGCGCCCGATAACGCCGCCAAGCTGGCCGAATTCGATCAGGCGCAATCCCAACTTTCCTCCGCTCTCTCGCGTCTGCTGGTGGTGGTGGAGCGGTATCCCGATCTGAAAGCCACGGCCAATTTCGTCACCCTCCAGGCCCAGTTGGAAGGAACGGAGAACCGCATCGCCGTGTCCCGGCGCGATTTCAATAATGCCGTGCAGGCTTACGACACCGCGATCAAATCCTTTCCCGCCGTCTTCTACGCGGGCGTGCTGGGCTTCCACGACAAACCCTACTTCGCGGCCACGGCCGGATCGGAAACGCCGCCCAAGGTGCAGTTTAACTTCGACAATACGAAACCCGCGCCGGCACCGGCCAAACCGTGAGCGCCATGCGACGTTGCGGTTTAATTTTAATTTGGGTTTGGTGTCTCTCCGCCATTGCCGCCGAAGTCATTCCGCCCGCGCCGGACCATTACTTTAATGATTACGCGCGCGTCGTGAACGCCACTGTCGCGGACCAACTCAACATGCAGTTGGACGGCTTCGAGCGCTCGACCGGCAACCAGGTTGTGGTGGCGGTTTATCCGAAGATGCAATCTGATTCCTCCATCGATGACTACACCGTCCGCGTGGCGCGCTCGTGGAAGGTCGGGCAGAAGCTGAAGAACAACGGCGTGGTTTTGTTCGTTTTCATTGACGACAGAAAGATGTTCATCCAAGTGGGCTACGGCCTGGAAGGCGTCCTGCCCGATGCGATTTGCAAACAAATCACCGAGTATGAAATCAAGCCGCGTTTCAAGGCGGGAGATTACGCCGGAGGATTGACCGCCGGGGTCAATGCCATCATGGCCGCGACCCGGCATGAATACAAAGGGACCGGAACCACCGTTTACGAGCAAAAGCACCACGGGTCCGGAGCAAATCCCGGGTTCGTGTTCTGGCTTTTTCCAGGCCTTTTCATATTGCTATTGGTTCTCTCTCGCGCCTCCAGAAGACATGGCTGGGTAATGAGCAGCGGCGGTTGGGGCGGCTTTTCCGGAGGCGGCGGATGGGGCGGCGGAGGGGGTGGATTCTCGGGAGGCGGCGGAGGCTTTTCGGGCGGTGGAGGCAGCTTCGGCGGGGGAGGCGCCGGGTCAAGTTGGTGATATGAAAGCTCGCGATTTTTTAAACCAGCTTCAGCACGATGCCATCGTCAAGGCGATTGGCGAAGCGGAGGCCAAAATGCGCGGCGAGATCCGCGTCTTCATCAGCCGCAAGGAACCGGAGGATGCCGTGGCCGCCGCGCAAAAGGTTTTCCATCATCTGGGGATGCAAAAAAGCGCGGAACGCAATGGCGTATTGCTGTTCGTCGCTCCACGCGCCAGGAAGTTCGCGGTCGTCGGCGACAGCGCGGTTCATGCGCGTTGCGGAGATGAATTCTGGAAAGAAGTCACGCACGAAATGTCAGGCTATTTTCGCAAGGGCGAATTCACCGATGGGATTCTCCATGGCGTTCGGCGCGCGGGAAAACTTCTGGCGGAACACTTTCCCCATCATCCGGGCGATAAAACGCCACAGCCCGGCGACATCGCCCACGATTAATTCACAGCACGTCCAGCACCGCGCGCACTCCCGTGACCAGCGCCGCCACGCGGGCCGGCAGAGGAAAATCCGAAGGCGCCTCCAGGGTGTAGCTCAGGCGGGTCTTGTGGGTGATGAGATGGAGCGCTTCGGGCCATTGCGGACGCTCCTCGGGATTGACGCGGGGCCGAATGACGCCGTTTTCCGCCGGCCAATTGTCGATCCGCGGCGCGTGCTCGATCGGGCACACTTTTGCCACCGCCTCGATAATTCCGGGGGCCAGGGACGCCCGTTGATCGGGATTCAATTCATAGACGTAAAAGCCGTGCGACTCCCAATCCTCATGCAAACAAAGCGCAATATCGAAGGGCGGCTGTTGTTGCAGCCAATCCACATGCGCGCGCGTTTCCCCGCTTTGCAGATGGCGATAGTCGCGGTTGAGATCGATGCCCCGGAAATTTTCGCGCCGATTCAGCGGGAAACCAGTCGGGTTCAAACACGGGCAAAGCCAGATCGCCGCGTCGGCCGGCCAGCGGTCTTCCTGCAGCAGTTGCAAAGCCGCCAGCGGCCCGGCCGGTTCGTCGCCATGCATCCCCGCCGACAGATAAATACGATTGCGGGCGGATTCCGCCGGCCGCCGATAAGCAATGAAATCCAGCGGTTGGGGCGCGGTGACGGCGGCATTGTCAATCATCCGTTGTCCATTACCAATTGGAACGATGTCGCGCGCCCAATTTTTGCCGGCGACAGCCTGTTCCATTTCGCGCAGGACCTTTGGGATGTCGATGGTCTCCCCGCGATAGCCGCCGATGTTTTTTGCCAGGCGCTCCACTGCTATTGATCGGAAAAACCGTGCTTGTCCCAATCGGGGTCCAGGCCCAGGTCCTTGATCATTTGCAGATCCCTTTCGACCGGCTGATTGAGGGTGGTCAAATAATTTCCGACCATCAGCGCGCTGGCCCCGGCATGGAAGACCATGCTCTGCATGTCGCGCAAATTGACGGTGCGGCCTCCCGCGACCATGATTTCCTGGCGCGGCAGAATGAAGCGGAAACAGGAAATGGTCTTCAAGATTTCCAGCGGGGCGAGCGGCGGCACATTTTCAAACGGCGTGCCTTTGATCGGATTGAGGATGTTGATGGGCACGACATTGGCCCCGACTTCCTTCAAAGCGAAAGCGAGGTCACAGCGGTCTTCGCGAGTTTCGCCCATGCCGATGATGCCGCCGGAACAAATTTTCACCCCGGCCTTTTTCAAATAGGAAATGGTTTGCACACGGTCCTCGTAGGTGTGCGTGCTGCACTGGCTCGGGAAAAACCGCTTCGAAGTCTCCAGATTGTGCCCGTAACATTCCACGCCCGCCTCCTTCAAACGATCCGCCACCTTCTGGCTTTGGATGATGCCCAACGAAACATCGGCCCGCGTCTTGCCGCTGTTGGACAACTCGCGGATGCGGTCGCACACTTCATCCAGCATCGGCCCTTCCTTCAGTCCGCGCCACGCCGCGACCAGCCCCACGGCCGTGACGCCGTTGCGCGCGGCCTCCTCCGCCGCTTCCTGGACCGGTTCTGGATCGATGAACCCGTACTTGGGCGAGCCGGTCTGGTAAAAGGACGACTGGGCGCAGAAACTGCAATTCTCCGAGCAGGCCCCCGCCTTGGCATTGACGATGGAACACAGATGAATCTTGTTCCCCTTGAAATGCTCCCGGATGCGGTTGGCCCCGGCCATCACATCGAAAATATCCGCCGAATCTTCCACATCAAACAACCACATGGCGTCGTCGCGGGAGATTTCGCCGCCAGTGACGACACGCCGGGCCAGCTCCGAAATCCGGGTCTGGCAGCCTGCGTCAACCAATTCCTCAATCATGGTTGACACAATAATGTCCCCGCCCAACAAGTTCAAGCGGCAAATGAAAACACCGTGAAATCACAAAACGACTTCAGTTCCGACACCTTCCTTCGTGAAAATTTCCAGGAGCGTCGAGTGGGAGAGCCGGCCATCCACAAATGACACCTTCTCGACGCCCGCTTTCACGGCGGCCATGGCGCTGTCCACTTTCGGGATCATGCCCTTGTCAATAATTCCTGATTTTTTCAAGGCGTCCACTTCGCCGATGCGCAAATGGGGGATGACCGTGGCCGGATTTTTGGGGTCGCGCAGCAGGCCGGGCACGTCACTCATAAAGACCAGCCGCCGCGCCTGCAGGGCGATGGCCGCCTGCGCCGCGGCGGTGTCTGCATTGCAGTTGTAAAGCTTGCCGTCCCCGCCGCGCGCGGTCGGACTAATCACCGGGATGACGCTGTTGCGCAGGCATTCCAGCAATGGCTCGACGTTGACGCGGGTGACTTCGCCGATGAATCCCGCGTCCAATTGTTCCCCTTGCGGCCCGGACAGCGGCAGTTTGCGGCAGGTGAAAATATCGGTTCCAGAAAAGCCCCTGGCTGTGCCGCCCAGTTTGGCGATGGTTTCGACGATCACCGGGTTGATTTCGCGGGAGAGAACTTGTTCGACGACCTGGGCCGTGCGTTCGTCCGTCACGCGCAGGCCTTGAATGAAACTGGCTTTCAGTCCGGCCTTTTCCATGGCGCGGGTGATGGCTTTGCCGCCGCCATGCACGACGACGGGATTGATGCCCGCCGCCGCCAGAAATACGATGTCCAGCGCCACGCCGTCGCGTCCGGACGGATCGGGTGAATCCATGAAGCTGCCACCGTACTTGATGACAAAAGTCGTGCCCCGAAACCGTTGCAACCAGGGCAACGCTTCCAGCAACACATCGGCTTTGGAGATCAGGGATTTCATCGATCTACAAATAACGTCGAAGAACCACCGCTCCGGATCTTAATCATTTGGTGTTTCGTGGTCGAAGCAATCATTTGGATCAGGATTAAGATGAGGATTAAGATGAAGATTGTCAATGGCGTCAGCCGCCCAATGACGACGGATCATTGACATCGCCTTTGTTGAAATCCACATAGGCCTCGGTCAGGTCGCCCGAATAAATCCAGGCGCGGGCTTTGCCCTGGTGCAAATGGATGTGCAGGTCGAACTGCTTTGCCGTCGTAATCCGGCACAAAGCCCTGAAGGTAACGCTGGTGGGACGGCCCCATTTGAGGGAGTACAGAATCGCCTGGCTGCCGGGCAGGCTGTAACCCACATCCACCCCGGATTCAACCACTGCGGCGGACGAGTAACCGAGCGCGCAGAGGATGCGGCCCCAATTCGGATCGCCGCCGCACCAACTGGTTTTGACCAGCAGGCTGTTGGCCACGGCGCGCGCCGCGGCATCGGCGTCGGCCTCCGTTTTCGCTCCATGCAAACGCACGGTGACGAAGCGCGAAACGCCTTCGCCGTCGAGCACGATTTTTTTGGCCAGCTCCAACGTCACATGATCCAAAGCGGCCTGAAAAATCTCGAGATCCCCCGAGCGCGCGGTGAGGACGGAATTGCCCGCCCGCCCGTTGGCCAAAACGAGCACGGTGTCGTTGGTGCTCATATCACCGTCCACGGTGATGCGATTGAAACTTTTTGCGACGGACTCATTCAACGCGGCCTGCAAGGTTTTTGGCTCGATGGCGGCGTCGGTGGTCAAAAAGCAGAGCATGGTGGCGTGCAAAGAGCGCAAGGCTGGCCGCGCGCCCGTGGGACTCATGCCCGGCTGGATCATGCCGGCACCTTTGCAGATGCCGCCCAAGCGCGCCGTTCTGCCGCCGAGTTGAAATTCCACCGCGATTTCCTTTGGCCGGGTATCGCTGGTCATGATGGCTTCGGCGGCGTGATGAGCGTGATCGGGCGCAGCCTGGAGGAGGCGGGCGGCTCCGAGAATGCCTTTCCTGACGTTGGCCATGGGCAACGCGACGCCGATGCGGCCGGTGGAAGCCACCAAGACATCGCGCGGGGAGATTTTATGGGCGTCGGATGGAGCCAGGGCGGAGGCGGTTATTTCGGCCATGGCTTCGGCGTCGCGCAGGCCCTGGCGGCCGGTGCAGGCATTGGCGTTGCCCGAATTGACCACCACGGCCCGGGCGCGCCCGCGTTTGACCCGCGCGACGCACAACCGGACCGGCGCGGCGCAAACCTGGTTGGTCGTGAAAGTGCCCGCCACAGCGGCCGGCTGGTCCGAAACGATCAAGGCCAGATCGCGTTTTTGGCCTTTGTTCGAACCCTTGCCCGTGCCGAGCCTTTTGATGTCGCAAAAAGCGCCCGCGGCCTGAAAGCCTTGCGGGGCCGTGACCGAACCTTCGATGGATTTAAAGGAAAAATGTTTCACTAGTGGCCCATGACAAAAATGGAAAGAGCGTCCAGTGTCAACATCCTTTGACGACAGTTTTATCACTGCGACTGACTGCGACGCACTGCGACGGAGTTTGATTGGAGTCCGCTTTCTCCTGTTTTTCCCGCAGCGTTTCCAACGCGAAATTGTCCCGGTTGGCCTTGTGCGCTTCCCGCTGCAACTCGGCGACACCGCCGCAAAGTCCGTTCAAGACACGCGCCCTGGTCTCGAAATCCCTGGTGCATTCCCCGTCCCATCGCCCAATCAAGCCGGCATAACGCGCGGCCAGGACCGTCGCCGCCTGGTCAGCCATCACCCTTTGGCGCCCCTTTTCCCGCTCTCCGACGAAATCATCCGCATTCCGGGCGCATCTCTTAGTTCGGCGATCAGTCCCGACGCCAGCAATTGTTCCAACACTGAATATACCGTAGCCCTGTAGTTGGCGAAAAAACACACCATGCAACGTTCACCTTTTATTGCCCGCTGGTCGTAAATCACCCGCATCCGATCCACGCGCAAACGCCAGTAGGGCGCGAGGCGGCCTTCCAACTGTTTGATGTCACCTTTTTCTTGCGCGAGGTCCTTGATGCCACGCCAGAGCTTGCGGCGTGGCTCGGGAGCCAGGGATTCCAGAAAGCCTTTGACCTGCCCGCCCACGATAACGCGAGTCTTCATTCGGACATGGCTTTGTCCAGGTCCGCCATGCGATGGAATTTCATCCGGCCAGATTCGTAGTCTTTAAGAATCTTGGTGAATTCCGGGTTGCTCAGCAATTCCATCGTTTCTATTAGAGCTTCGATGCGGTCTTTGGAGAGATAAATGCCAACGATTTTCCCGTGGCGGCTGATGGCAAAGCTGTCCGTATTAATAAGCTTGTTCAGCCTGGCCTGCGCCTCGGTCACGTTCACTATGGAATCACTGGTCATACACCATAGATTAAGGCCAAACAGAAAAATTTGCAAATTTTTTTCTCGCTCATTGGACATTTCGCCATCGTCGCTCTACGTTGGACGATATGAATCTTAAGCTTGAGAAGAAACTGGCTTTCGTTTCCGGTTCCACGGCTGGCATTGGTTTCGCCATCGCCCGGGCGCTGGCCGGGGAAGGGGCGCGCGTCATCGTCAATGGGCGCACGGATAGGCGCGTGCAGGAGGCAATCGCGGCCATTCACGCGGCGGTGCCGAAGGCCGGCTTGGAACCGTTGGTGGCTGATCTGGGCCAGGCGGGGGGCGCCGCTGATGCGGTCAAGCGTTTCCCCGACGCGGACATTCTTGTCAATAATCTGGGCGTCTATGTGCCTCAGGCTTTCGAGAAAATCAGCGACGCGGAGTGGCTGTCCATGATTGAAACGAACTTCATGAGCGGGGTGCGTTTGTCGCGGCACTACCTGCCGCGCATGAAAGCCAGGAATTGGGGCCGCATTATATTTATCTCCAGTGAATCGGCGGTGGATATCCCGGTGGAAATGATCCACTACGGTGTGACCAAGACGATGCAAATAGCGCTGGCGCGCGGCCTGGCTGAAACGACCGCCGGCACGGGTGTGACGGTCAATTCGGTCCTGGCCGGCCCGACGCGTTCGGAAGGGGTCGAAGAGTTTATTTCCAACATGGCCCGGGAACGGAAAATAGCGCCCGCCGTGGTGGAGAAGGAATTTTTCAAAAATATTCGGCCCAGTTCGCTCTTGCAACGGTTCGCCACCCCGGATGAAGTGGCGGCCATGGTGGCGTTCGTGGCCAGTCCGCTTTCCTCGGCGACCAACGGGGCGGCATTGCGGGTGGAGGGCGGAGTGGTGCGTTCGATTCTTTAAAACCCAACCTGCCCGGAATTCTGTTTGAGCCAGTCCTCCGCCGCGCGATAGTTTGGACAAACCTTCTCGACCTCCGCCCAAAAGCGGGGGGAATGGTTTAACTCGCGCAAATGCATCAGTTCGTGAACGATGATGTAATCGCGCACCCCGGCGGGCAACTGGATCAAACGCCAGTTCAAGGAAATGGTGCCATTATGGGAACAGGACCCCCAACGGGTCTTTTGATTGCGCACGGCCACGCGTTTGACATCGAGCTGATGCGCCCCGGCCAGTTCCCGGGCGCGAATGACCAGCTCGGTTTTGGCCAGGTTCTGCAAATGGCGTTCCAGTGCCGGACGGAGATTGCCGTCCAAGCCGGCCAGCGGTGCCGATTCAGCGCCAAACTGCAATTGCCAGTCCAGGCCCGTTCTTTGCACGCGCAACGCGACAGGTTCGCCGCGGAATAAAATTTCCATGCCGGGCCGCAGCAACTGCGGGGGAATGTTGCGCGTTTCCAGGATGCGCCACTGCTTTTCCAGCCAGTTCTTGCGGCTGGCCACGAAGTCTCTGGCGAAATTCATTGTCCCGGCCCGCGGCACCGTGACCACCACTGTTTTGTTGGCGAACAAACGCAAAACGTAATTCCTGGCCCGCGCATGACGCCGGTAAATAATCGGCATGGAATGCGCATGGACATCAATGACATCCGGCTTGGACGAAGGCGGCGGCGAGGCCATCCTGAAAAACCTTCTCAATATTCGAATTATCATCACAAGAATCGCCCCACTCTAGCGCCCGCCACGCCCAACAATAAAGCCGTAAAAACAAAAAAGATTACACAAATCAGGCCCCAATGGTGTCTATCCTGGTGTAAGAGAACAAGCGCAGCCGGCATGGCTATTGCAGTGGCGTGAACGAATCGGAGCTTAATGGCGGATGGTGCCAGTCGCTTTATGAACAAAGAGCGGCGGGGCTGATCCTTTATGGGCGCGCCCTGGGATTGAGTCACAATGAAGCGGAAGATGTTCTGCAGGAAACCTTTGTGGCGCTTTTGAAACTGGAACGGCGGCCGGAGGAGCCGGAACATTATGGCCTGCGCACATTTCGCAACCATGCTTTGAATTATCATCGCAAGCTCTGGCGGCGGCTGGCCCGGGAACTGGAATCGGTCCGTTGGTTCGAACGCCGGGCCGATACATCCGAGGCGGAAGCCGAGGCCATGCGGTGCCTGGCCAATTTGCCGCCCGAACAGCGCGAGGTCATTGTGTTGAAGATTTGGCATGACATGACTTTTGAAGCCATTGGCCGCCTGTTTGAAATGTCGCCGAACACGGTCGCCGGACGTTACCGCTACGGCCTGAATAAACTGCGACTTTGCCTGAAAGGAAAAACGTATGCAAGAGATGAACTCCTTGGAGAAACAATTGCAATCATGGGTCCCGCGTCGCCCCTCGGCTAGAATCGCCATGCGGCTTTTTGCAAAGGCCGCGCCCGCGCCCGTTTTCCTGCGTCGGGCGGATGTGTGGCACTGGCTGACGCCGATCGCCGCCTGCGTATTGACTTTGATGGTTGCGGTGCATGGCGCCAACCGCCACTTGCCGCGACTGAGCGTGCCGGACAACGCCACTTATTTCGCCACGCTTATGTTCGATGCCGCCACTTCCAATGTGCAACAGACATTCGTGTTGACCAAAATGGATGCAAACGTGGAATGGAATATCTGGCCGCATCCTCTGGCGGCGCAAACGGTGCGCCGGGCCGGGCCTCACTCCAGCCTGAATGTTTGGAGCGTGATGCCAACGAATCGCTAAAGCTTTTCTAATCGCACTTCGGCGGCAACGGCGGGCGGCGGCGGTTTTGGCGTGGTCAGGCATCCGCGCCAGAAACCCAGGCCGTAACAAACATGGCTGACAAAAACCAGGGACATAACCCACGGCAGCCAAAGGCATTTTTTGAGCGGCAGCACGGCCACGGCTTGCAGAAGAAGCGCCACGCCGTAGGCCGCCAGGACCCAGGCGGAATAGCGGGGCAGAACCGGCAGCAGGACCAGGAAAAGGCAAAAAAGAGGCGGGACAAAATTGGGCGCGGAACCGGGCGTGGGGTGCAGGCGAAACTGTTCCGCGCGGCCGCGGCCGTAGTTGAAGAGCATTCTGCAAAAGGCCGGGAAGGTGCGGCGCGGCCGCCGATGGACCAGTAATTCCGGGTCATAGAGCAGTTTGCCGCCGCGCTTTTGCAGTTCGTCCATCAGCGCGTTTTCTTCATTCGGGTAGAGCGATTCATTGAACCCGCCCAGTTCCAACAAGGCGTCGCGGCGCGCCAGCAGGTTGCACAGGATCAATTCCTTCTCGCTGGTGGCACGGGCGCGGCCCACGGCGCGATAACGGGCGCAACTCGGACCGAAGGCCAGCCAACTGCCCATGGTCAGGGCAAAGGCCTGCTCGATGGCCGGGGCGTCCGGCGGACACAGATTCGGCCCGCCCAGCATTTTGACTTCGGGAGATTGGAATGGTTCCACCGCGCGGCGCAGGTTTTCCGGGGCGGGGCGCGAATCGTCGTCGAGGAAATAAATGATTTCGCCACGGGCGGCGCGGAGGGCGGCGTTGCGCTGCACGGAGGGCTGTTTGCCGCGGGCCAGAATGATCTCCAGTTTGTCGGGCGGATAATCGAGCCGGCGGGCGGCGGCGACGGCGCGCACTTCCGCTTCATCGGGCCGCGCGGCGATAATAATGGTGACTGTTGGCAAACTGTTGTCCACGCCGAGAAACTAAAGTCTGGTCGTTCGCGTTCAAAGCTCAATGTTTGTTCTTTCGCGCGGGCCAATCGGGCTTATATTGAAAGTTTAGGAACTATGCCTGAAAACACCTCTGTCGAATTGAAACGCGACTGCGAAGCGGTGCAGATTCCGCTGGGCGCCGTCGTGACCCTGCCGGCCGGCACGGCGGTCGAAATATCGCAAACGTTGGGCGGCACTTATACGGTCCAGACCGGCGGCGGATTGTTTCGCATCGCGGCCCGGGATGCTGATGCGCTGGGGATCGGGACGACGACGACCAGTTTGATGGAGGAAGTTTTAAAGAAACCGTCCGGTGAGGCGGGGCTGGTGGATGAGAAACTGGTTTGGGACACGTTGAAGAGCTGCTTTGATCCGGAAATACCGGTGAACATCGTTGATCTCGGATTGGTCTATGACCTGCGCATTGAACCGCTGCCAGGCGGCAACAGCAAGGTGATGGTGAAAATGACCTTGACCGCGCCGGGATGCGGCATGGGCACGGTCATCGCCTCCGACGCGCAGCAAAAGCTGCTCTACCTGCCGGGCGTGGAAGACGCGGCGGTGGAAATTGTCTGGGACCCCCCCTGGCACCAATCCATGATCACGGCAGACGGACGAAGGATTCTCGGGCTTGATTGACCCAAAGAAAAAACGCGGACGATTTCTCGTCCGCGTTTTCTGTAAGCAACCAAAAATCAACCAATCCGACGGCGGGCGAACTTCAACAGACCAACCGCGCCCATGCCCAACAGTGCGATCGAGCTTGGTTCTGGAACTACAACAGGAGTGACGCTGATATCGGTATAGTCCACTTTAACGCCTGTACCATCCCCATTTATAATGAGTCCCAGTCGGAAATAAGTTTCTGTTGCTGCGCTCGCATCGGTTCCATACGCAGTAAATGGAATCGTCACGGTGCCTGAGAACACGCTGCCGCTGGCCACCTGGGTGCCATTGAATTGGGGTTCGTAAGCGCTAGGGGTACCCGTGGAGCCGTAGAAGCCGAGGCCCGTGTTGACAAGCGAACCAAGCTGGAGGTAAGTGCCGGGCGTAGTAAAGGTGGCCGTATTAATGTAATAGTTATAACTGAGGTCGTATCCACTCGGGTTGTTGAGGGCGGCGTACACCGCAGAATTGAAGGTGGAGGCAGGGGCACCACTAACAGTGCTGGAATTAACATTTGCCACTTGGTAACCGCCAAGAGCCTCGCTGATGTAATTGTTGCCACCGATGGGAACGACTGTAGAGGCCGGGCTGTTGCCGAAACCTGAAGACACCCAACCGTCAGCGGTATTATCAGAGAAATTGAAAAGAACCGACTGAGCTTGCGCTTGGATCGCTCCAAGACCAAGAAGGGCAATCGCTGCTGCCAACAGATATTGTTTGTGTTTTTTCATAGTTGTACTTGGGTTAATTATTTGGGTTGATTATTTAGTTGTGAGTATTCCAAGCCATTAAATTCATTCGACTTTGGTGGTTCGAACTGCAGTTTTTTTGCTTTCCATGACGAAGATATTATCAAATTTGGCAATTCTGTCAACGGAAAAAGAAGACCAGTTAGCAATATGTCAATCTACTACTTTAGTATAGCTTTCGCCACTCAGAGCTTTTTCAAATCTGCTCCATGATCGGTTGCCTTGACCTGATTTGACGTGAGTTGATCTGTAAGTGGTTCGTGTTAAAGTGTTTGCATAGAATCAGGAACAATGGACTTCGCCCACGAGTTCAGGGAGGCACTTGGGTCAGACCAAGATGCCGGGCTTGGCGCTTGGGGGTTTCGCTTTTGCCGCGGGGGGGTTGCACCTCTGCATCGGGGATGTATTTGGCCAGAAAGACGGGTTTCTCACGGCGACCGGCTCTTTGCCAGTCCCGCCAGAGGGTCCCGGCCACCGCGACGCGCGGGAGGGCGCATTCTTCGGTGAGATACTGGAACAGGCATTGAGCAAGGCGATCCAAAGCAATGCTGTGCTGGCGACCGATTATTGCGTAAAGCCAGTCGCTCCATTGCATGAAGGCGGCGAAGGCGGACTTGTGGGTCTGGCACAGCAAGGGCGTCGTTTCCAAAAAATTGCCGCTGTTTCCCACCAGGTCCCAATAGCGGGCGAAACGCCGCAGACGTTGCATGACGGAAAAATCCAGGAGTTTGTTTTGCAGGATTTCATAGGGCGGATGGGGGCTGTAAACCATCTGCCATGCGTCGTCGTGGCGCGTAATGGGCGTGCCGCGGAGCCGTTTTAAAATACCGACCTGGATTTCCTGCGGGCCCAGCGCCAGCAGCCGGTCGAATCCCGCCGCAAAACTCTCCAGCGTTTCACCGGGCAGACCAGCGATCAAATCGGCGTGGACGTGAACGCCGGTTTGCCGGCGCAGGAACTGCATGTTATCGGCCAGCCGCGCGTAGTCCTGCCGCCGGCTGATATTATTTGAAACCCTCTCGTCGAAAGTTTGAATGCCGACTTCAAATTGAAGGGCGCCGGGCGGGAATTGCACGATGACTTCGCGCAAGGCCCCGGGCAACCGGTCCGGAATCATCTCGAAATGGAGAAACAAGCCGTGGCGACGGCGATCCAGGAAGAATTGCAGGATGGCTTTGCCCGCCGCGATGTTCAGGTTGAAGGTGCGATCGACAAATTTGAATTGACTCACGCCGCGGTCGAGCAGCTTTTGCAATTCGGCCAGGAGGGAGGGCAGGGGGAATTGGCGCACCGGCACGTCGAGCGAGGAGAGGCAAAATTCGCAGGTGAACGGACAGCCGCGGGACGCTTCGACATAAATGATGCGGTGGGCAACATCCTCGTCGTTGTACAGATCGTAAGGCAGCGCGAGTTGGGCCGGGTCGGGCAATGGCGCGGGGATGATTTTTTGGGCCGGGGGCGATCCGGCCAGGATTTGGCGGCAGAGCGCGGCAAATTCCAGGTCGGCTTCGCCGGTGATGACGTAATCGGCCAGGCGCACAATTTCCTGCTGGTCGGTTTCGAAACTGACCTCGGGGCCGCCCAGGACAACAATAATATCCGGGCGCACGCGCTTGAGCGCCGCGACGACTTCGGCGGCCTGGCTGGTATTCCAAATATAAACGCCCAAACCGACGATGCGGGGTTGGTGGGCAAGGATCGTTTCCACCACATCGACCGGGCGCTGCTGGATGTCAAATTCGATGAGGCGCGATTCCGGGCGCAATTGGCCCAAATTGGCCAGCAAATAACGCAAGCCGAACGAGGCGTGAATATATTTGGCGTTTAAAGTGCTGAGAACAATCTGGGCCATGCGGCGTGGACGGGCTCATTTTCCCGCGGCAAGGAGGGACGCGCCGCCGTAACGCGCCTTTTTGCCCAATTCCTTTTCGATGGCGAGCAAACGGTTGTATTTGGCAATGCGCTCGGAACGGCAGAGCGAACCGGTCTTGATCTGCCCCGCGCCGGTGCCGACCGCGAGGTCCGCGATGAAGGCGTCCTCGGTTTCGCCGGAACGATGCGAGATGACCGCGCCGTAGCGGGCCTTCTGCGCCATCGCCACCGTTTCCAATGTCTCGGACACAGTGCCTATTTGATTGAGCTTGATGAGAATGGCGTTGGCGATGCCGTCGCGGATGCCTTGGGCGAAGATTTTTGGGTTGGTGACGAAGTTGTCGTCGCCGACCAATTGCAGTTTTTTGCCGAGCGTCCTGGTGATGGCCAGCCAGCCGTCGCGATCCTCCTCGCCCATGCCGTCTTCGAGAGAAACGATGGGGTATTTCCGCGCCCATGCCGCGTACAGTTCCACCATCTGCGCCGGAGACTTGCGCGAGCCGTCGGATTTCTTCATGACATAGGAACCGGCGTCATAAAACTCGCTGGCGGCGGGGTCGAGTGCGATGGCGATGTCCTTGCCGGGCTTGTAGCCGGCGGCCCGGATGGCTTCGACGATGACATCCACCGCTTCGTCATTCGTCTTGAGGTTGGGAGCGAAGCCGCCTTCATCGCCCACCGAGGTCACGAGGCCGCGCTTTTGGAGGAGCTTCTTCAAGGTGTGAAAGGTTTCCGCGCCGTAGCGCAAGGCTTCGGCGAAGGAGGGCGCGCCAATGGGGAAGAGCATGAATTCCTGGAAATCCACGTTGTTGGTGGCGTGTGCGCCGCCGTTGACGACGTTCATCATCGGGGCGGGCAGGACAAAGGGCGCGGCGGCCTTGACACCGTGCAGCTTGCGGAGGTGCGCGTAAAGGGGCAGGCGGGAATCCAGGGCGGCGGCGCGGCAGACGGCCATCGAGACGCCGAGGAGAGCGTTGGCGCCGAGCCTGGCTTTTGTCTCCGTGCCGTCGAGTCTGCGCATCAGATCATCAATCTCGCGCTGGGCGTGCGGGCTTTTGCCCTTGAGTTTGGGCGCGATAATTTTGTTGACGTTGGCCACGGCCTTGAGGACGCCCTTGCCGCCGTAACGTTTGGCGTCGCCGTCGCGCAATTCCACGGCTTCGCGGATGCCGGTGGAGGCGCCGGAGGGCACGCAGGCCGAGGCGGTGATGCGGTTGTTCAAGGCGACGCTGACCATGACGGTCGGGTTGCCACGCGAGTCGAGTATTTCCAGTGCGGTGATGTTTTGTATTTTTGTCATAATCAGGAGCGTTCGATGGGCAGTTCGGGCTGCTCGGCGGAGTCGGGGGCGTCCGGGGCGTCGCCATATTTGGCCGGGACGCCGTATTCGTTGAGCTTGTTGCGCAGAGTGCGAACGCTGATGCCCAACAGCCTGGCGGCATGGGTGCGATTGCCGTCGGTCTTGTCCATGGCCGCAAAAATATGGTGTTTTTCCACCTCGGCCAGGGACAGAAGGTCCTGGGCAGGGGGCGCGGGAGCGGGCGCCGGTGGAGCGGCAGCAGTGGAGGCGGCAAGGCCCAAGCCGGGCGGCGGAGAGTTCGATGTGCTGGTGGAAAGGAGCGAAAAACCGAGGTGCTCGGGCTCGATCAGGCCGGTGTCGCCACAGAGAATGACGGCGCGTTCGATGACGTTTTGCAGTTCGCGGACGTTGCCGGGCCAATGATGGGATTGAAGAACGGCCATGCAACGATCGGAAATGCCGCGGACGCGGACGCCGTGTTTGCGGGCAAAGCGGGGCATGAATTGTTGGGCCAGGAAAGGGACGTCTTCCATGTGGTCGCGCAAGGGGGGGACGTGGATGGGGACAACATTGAGCCGGAAATAAAGGTCCTGGCGGAAATCCTTGCGCTCGACGCCTTCTTCGAGGCGGCGGTTGGTGGTGGCGAGAACGCGGACATCGACTTTGATGGTGCGGTTGCCGCCGACGCGTTCCAATTCGCGTTCCTGGAGGATGCGGAGCAGCTTGGCCTGGACTTGAGGGGAAATCTCGCTGATTTCGTCGAGGAGAATGGTGCCGCAGTGGGCCAGTTCGAAACGGCCTTCGCGCTTGTTGAGGGCGCCGGTGAACGCGCCTTTTTCGTGGCCGAAGAATTCGCTTTCGATGAGGTTTTCGGGGATGGCGGCGCAGTTGACCTTGATGAAAGGAGCGTTGGCGCGGGAGCTTTGGCGATAGAGGCCGCGGGCGACCAGTTCCTTGCCGGTGCCGCTTTCGCCGGTGATGAGGACGGTGGCCTGGGTGCGGGCGACTTTGCGGACCAGTTGGCGCAAATTCTCCATTGCCTGACTCTGGCCCTGCAAATCGTAACCGGCGTCATCCTCCTCGGCGTTGCTAAAGTAGGCGTTGACCTTGAGGAGTTGGTTGAAGTTCTCGGCTTTCTTGAGGGTGACTTGCAATTGGTCAATCGAGAAGGGCTTGAGCATGTAATCGAACGCGCCGTTGCGCATGCACTCGACCGCGGATTCAACGGAGCCAAACCCGGTGACCATGACAACGAGAGGTTTCTGGGGCTGGGATTGCAGTTCGCGGAGCAAGTCGGTGCCTTCGCCATCGGGGAGGCGGACATCGAGGAAAATGAGGTCGAAGGTGTCCCGGGCCATCAAGTCGCGGGCGCCGGCGATGGTTTCGGTGGAAGCGACGTCATAGCGCTGCTGGCGCAGTTGCTGCTCCAGATTGCGGCGGACGATGGGGTCGTCTTCAAGGACGATGATTTTTTCAATGGGCATTTTCTTCCAAAGTTTGCATTTGCCAGCTTGCTCGCTGCTTGAGCCGGTAATTTAGCGGCTGATTGAGCTGTGGATGCAAGTTTTAAATGAACCTTTCCGCTTGTGCAATTTGTTTTGAAACCCGGGCCCGATTTTGCGCCGGCTTCAAATATTTAACCACAAAGAGCACAGAGATCACAAAGATTTGGATGATAGGTCGGAAAAACCCGCAACAGGTTCCTTGCTGTTTTGAGTGGAATCCACCGCTTCGCCGACGGATCACCGCTGAGGATGAAAATGCATTTTCGGGGTAGTAGAGTTCCATTAAAAGCCTTCTTTGGCACGGAATTGGAGGAACCAGCCGGAACGAAGTAGCGTCGCGCACGGCTGAAGTGACTGGGATTCTGTACCCCCCCACCCCCCCGCTACAGTGCTACAAACATTGATTATCAATGACTTAGGGTGCAACAAGGGTGCTACAATTTGGCTTATTTGTTGCACTTGTAGCACCCTGGCCTCACACCCACCGCGTCCGCTCATGGCAAGGGCGGCGTGGAGGCCAGAATCCAGACCGCACGCCGCATTTCTATGCCACCGAAAACAGCGGGGAACCCCGCAACACGGCAACCCCGAAAGCTTTTTGGATTGATAGTCAACGACTTAGCCCGAAACATTGGCCGCAACAAACCCGCAACACACCTGTTACATTAACGTTAACGTTGGATGATTGACGGGGCAGTGGCTTCTTGGGTGACCCTGCCACAGCCAGATGGACATAAGCTGTCCAGGTGATTTTTTGGACAGGATGGACAGGATGGACTTAATTTGGAGTGTAAATCGTTGGGAGAAGTTGGTCATGTGCTTTCCGGTGGTGGAGGCGGGCCAACATGGAACCAGCCTCAATGCGGGCAAGTGGCGATAAATGTCATTTTTCTAGGACTGACCCTGCCACATGTGTCTTGGAGGCGGGGAAAGCCACTCCACAACCGGATTTTTGGAATTTTGCCGAAGGATGGGTGAAAGCGACGTTATTAAAGGTTGATCCAAACTTCGAAAATCTTCTCCAGTCTCCGTCCGCGCCCATTCAAAATGGCGCAATGGTACGATGGAGCGATTATTCCTATCCATCATTTTATCAAGTCAAACCGTTCAATCCCGAGTTGATGGTCGCATACAAGAGCAACGTTAACAACCAATATTCTTACTCGTATAGCCCCGGCGATTTTGGCGACACGGGCCAGCTAAGCCCGAACTGGAAATCAAGTAATTGTCCCGGTCCTTACTATTTCGCGCCGCCCAGGAAACATCTACCATCCGGAATTCTTACGACAAATCTTGCCGTCTGTCCGGAAATGCGTTTGTTCGGAATGAAACAATGCGTTGCAAATTTAGTTGGGGATCAATATGACGACATACAGTGGCGGTACGACACACTACACGCTGAATTACTGAAGTATATTTCGCCTAAGAATTACATAACAAAAGATGAAGCAAGGGCTGCTATTGATTTCCTTGCACCCTATGGTGCGTTTAGGGAGTATTACAACTCTCAGGGAGAAACAGATATGAACAAAATACAGATTCAAGGCGCAACTGCACTTATGGATTTGACGGAGCGTAGCATTGAGGTCCATTATGGATATTTCGGCGACAAATGGCTTAAAATCAATTTAGCAAATTACCTGGTTGCTACTGCTCGACTGATTTGAAGCGACGCTGAACGGCTTCCACCAGCCGCTTGAGTTTGACGGATGCGGCTGAGGTAACTCGCCGATAAGGCGGCGTCTGTTGCCAATGCTTACGCGAGCGTGGTTTAATTCCGACTTGCCCTAAACTTCGCCCAACGAGCTTTCGCGGCGGTAGCGATTCGCGCTCTGGCTGCCGCGCTCATTCGCCGCCGCTTACCGGCAGCCGGAGCGAGTTCGATACATTTTACTTTTGCCCAGCGGGCCTTTTGCGCCAGCGCGATTTTTCGTCGGGCAGAGGCCTACAATCTACAGTTGCTTATATACCCACCATGCGCACGGGTCGGTTCCGAACATATCAACATTGTGTCTGCCACTCCCCACCGCTCTTCTTGTGCTGGGCAAACGGCTGGACGCGAAGTTTGAGGATTTGTTTCCGCAAAATTTGCGAGGGAAGATTAAATGAGCCCCTGGCGCGGTGTGGCATGGAGACCGAGGTTATCCGGTTGGCGGTGATTCTTCGGACGGCTGCCGCAATTGGGCATTTTCACGGGTGAGGCGGGCGACTTGGTTTTCCAAGGACTGGTTGGTCTGTTGGAGTTCCTGGTTCATGGCGAGGGTTTGGGCCAGGCGGCGGGAGTTGTTGGATATGAAATCAAAACGCTCGACGGCGCTCTTGACCGAGGCGAGGAGTTCTTCGCGCGACCAGGGCTTGACCACGAAACGGTGGATTTCGGCCTTGTTGATGGCGTCGATCAGGGTGCTGAGATTGAGGACGGCGGTGATGAGAATGCGGGTGGCGTCGGGCTGGATTTGGCGGACCTGGGCCAAAAACTCCAAGCCGGAAACCATGGGCATTTGCTGGTCGGTGATGACGACGGAAAACTCCTGTTCCTTGAGCACACTCAGGGCATGGACGGCATGGGGAGATGAGACAATGTTGTAACCTGCGTGCAACAAGGTGTCGCGCAAGGCGACCAGGACGATTTCCTCATCATCCACAATCAGGATCGGGCGGACCGAATCTTTGGGTGTTTTCAACTCCTGAGACATGGGATCTCAGCCGTTCTTATCAAAAAACGATTTGAGCTTCAACAACATGTCGGATTCGGACAAGTCGGGATTGAGAAGCAGATCGATGCCGTTGAGCAATTGGGCGTCCAAATCGTCCTGGTTGCAGCCGGCCAGTTTCAAGACCAGTTTGACGTTTTTATTCTGCTGGCGCACCTCGGCGGGCAGGGAGTTCAAAGCCGGATCATCCGGCTGGGCGAGCAGGAGAACGCCGTCGAAATGATAGTCGGAGGATTGAAGCAACTGGGCCAAAGTGTCGGAGGAAGCCGCCGTGACGATTTGGTAATTGTGGGAGCGGAGCAGTTCGGCGGTTTTATCGAGCACTTCACCGGGCAGGCCGAGGAGCAGGAGGTTGCGGCGGGTTTGGCCCTTGCGCGACGCGGCCTCTTCAAAGCGGCGCGATTCGGAGAAGTCGGCTTCGGGCAGCCAGATTTGGAAACTGGTCCCCGCGCCCTCCCTGGAGGCAACGGAAATAGCGCCCTGCAATTTCTCGATGGCGAGGCGCGCGTTATAAAGGCCCAGGCCGGAGCCTTTGGCTTTGGTGGTGAAAAACGGGTCAAAGATCGAGGCCAGATGCCGCTGTTTGATGCCGCAGCCGGTGTCTTCAATGGTCAGGCAAACGCAGGGGAGGCGCGGCGCCGTGCCTTTCATGTTTTCCAGCGCGGGCAACTCCTCGTGGCGGGAGGTGCGCAAGGTCAGGCGCCCGCCGCGCGGCATGGCATCCGCCGCGTTCAAGAGCAAATTGATGACGACTTGCCGGAACTCGACCACATCGAGATAGGCCGGAAGCTGGATCGGGGACAAATCGGCGGCCAATTGGATGCGGCGGGGCAGAATTTTTGTGACCAGATCCACGAGGTCGCCGGCGATATCGTTCAGATTGTGATAATTGCGCTCGCCGGGCTGGCCAAGGTGCAGGTTGACCATGCGTTTGACCAGTTGGCTGGCCTGCAATGAATTTTTTTTGACCAACGACAAACCTTCGTGAAAGGGATGCCGGTCGTCCATCTGGGCCAGGAAGGATTCGCTCAGGGAATGAATGCCGGCGATGACATTGGTAAAGTCATGGGCCATGCCGAGGGTCAGGACGGCCAGCGTTTCCTTCCACGCCGCGGTGGAAAGCCTCCTTTCGGCGATGGTCTGGCGGGTGACATCGAGCCAAACGACCTCGTAGCCCAGCAAGAGGCCGTGCGGGGTGATGACGGGCTGGCGATGTTCCAGAATATAGGCGACATGGCCGGTGAGGGCGTGACGGATGCGATAGGTGTTGGTGACGGGGCAGTTGGATTGGACGGCGTGTTTGAATTGTTGCCGCAAGTCGGCGGCGTCCGACTCGTGGACCACTTCCCAGAAGCGGTCGCGCTGGCCGCACCAGTCGGCGGCATCGAGGCCGGTCAGTTCCTTGATGTTCTGGCTGGCGGATTGCAGGCTGAAATCCGGGCGCTGGCTGAAAATGACGCAAGGCCAGCGGCGGGTGAGGCCTTCGAGCCGGGCTTCAGCGCACAACAGCTTGACGAACATGTCGCGCCGGGCTGAATCACTGCGCAGGTGGTCATCCAAAAGGCCCTCTTGCAAATCGGCCAGGGGCGGAGGGGAGGAGTTCAAGCGGACGAAAGAACATAGGGGGGTGCGCGCCACTTCCATGTTAAACCATTGAGCGGGATGGCCCTGGCGGGCGGGCAACGTGAGATCCAGGCGGGCGAACGGCGCGGCGCTCCGGCTGGCATGGAGAACGGATTCATTCCAGTCCGGCGACACTTTGGCCAGGATGTCCCAGAAGGGTTCGCCGATGAGGTCGGGGACCGGTTTATCGAGCCAATGGCACAAAGGCTTGTTGATTTCGAGCAAGCCGCCGGAGTGATTCAAGATAGCCATGCCGCCTTCCAGCCAGCTTCGCGGCATGAAGCAATCCGACGGGGCCGCGGGGGCGGGGCGATCCTTGATGCTCTGTGGACTTGGCAAATTCGCTGGCACGGGATTATGGATTCATCCGCTGGAGAATTGCGGATAGTGGCTGGCAACTCAATGGAAAAATGATGGCAAATGCATAACGGGGAAATGTAATCCGGGTTCTCCGGTTCGACAAGCGCGGATCACTCTTGGACGACTCGAAATCAGGCGGCTTCGGACGTTGGCGCGTAGGAGGAACGGTGGAGATCGTCGAGGGCTTGTTCGAGCAGCAGTGTTTTCTCGCGCACCTCGCGCTTGCGCAAGGCGAGCAATTCGCTGTTTTGTGATTCGAGGGCGAGAAGGCGGCTGACCTCGTCACGAAAGGGATGCGAGGCGGCTTCCGCGGGACTCTCGCACTTCCACTGTTCGATGGCGTCGTTCAGCGGCAGTTGCAGGGCGGCTTTGGCTTTCTGAATCCTGGCCAACTCGGACCAGCGGCCGACTTGGATGACGTGGAATTCACGATGAGTCATTTCGAGCCATTCTTGCAAAAGCGTGGTGATGCGCTGGCGTGCCTTCATCTTCAGGTGGGGAGTGGATCGGTGTCAGCCGTCAGTTGAACCGCCAGATTGCGGGCCAGTATTTCCTCCGTCTGCTGCGATGGATAATCCGGGTCCGCGATCAGTTTCCTGGCTCGCGCCACCGCTTCGGGGCGCGCGTCGGGGAGGTTGTGCAAGCTTTGTTGCAGATCCGGCCAATGGGTGAACGACGCTCTGTGTAAAAGAGCTTCGAAGGCGGGAGGGGAACGTCTTGCCGGAGAGGCTCCGTTGGTGCGCGCCGCGCTGAAATTACTGTCATTGTCCATGCATCTGCAGTTCATTGAATCGACCACGGTGAACTGCCGGTTATATATCGGCGGAAATGGCAAATACTTAAGCCAGGATTGCGCCTCTGCCGCGGCGCCCCGGAGGTCCGCATTCTAAACTGTTCCCATCAATTGCAGGATGATCGCGGCGGCCCGCCGGGAGGAACCGGGGCCGCCGAATGATTCGATGACCCGCTGCAGTTTTGCGCGGATGGCCGAGCGGCGCGGCGCGTCGGCCAGCAAATCCAAGGCAGCTTTGGCCAGGTTTTCCGCCGTGGCCCGGCGTTGAATGAATTCCGGGAAAAGAGGCTCATCCGCCAAAAGATTGGGCATGGCCAGGTATTTTACGGTGACGAGCGAACGCGCCAGAAGGTGGAAGAGGAATGATGTTTTATACATGGCCACGGTTGGAACGCCAAAATACGCGCATTCCATGGTGACGGTGCCGGTCGAGGCAATGGCCAGCGTGGCGGTGGAGAGCGCATCCGCCAAACGGCCCGTTTGAATTTCCACCTTGGGCGCGCCTGCCACCTGGAAAGTGCGCAGGTAATCCGCGAGTCTTTCGTCGGCTGCCACCAATTTGAATCGGACAGTCCGGGCGGCTTCGATTTCATGGGCGGCGGCCAGCATGACCGGGAGATGCCGTTTCAATTCATCGGTGCGGCTGCCGGGGAGGAGAACAATGGTTGGAATTTCCTCCGCCGGCCGGTTCGCATCGGCGGAAACCGCCTGGGCCGCCGCATGACGGTCGAACAGGGGATGGCCGACGAATTCCACGCGCAATGGCGTCCCCCGCCGGGCATACCAATCTTTTTCAAAGGGAAACAAACAGAGCAACAGATCAACGTTCCGGGCCAATTCTTCGGCGCGGCCCGGGCGCGAAGCCCAGACTTGGGGCGAGGTGTACTGAACAATTTTCGGCGCCCAGCTCGAGCCGGTCCCCGCGCGGGCGCGGACAAAATCCTTGATGGCGCGGGCCAATCGTTGGTTGAAGGTGTAGAAATCGACCAGGATAACCAGCTCCGGCTGGCGTTCATTGGCCAGATTTGCCAGATGCCGGCATCGTCTCCAAAAGGAGCCGAGCTTCTTGATGGCATCCACGGGGCCGATCGCCGCGTCCTCTGTCAAGTTGAATTCCAACCGGACGCCGGCTTCGGCCATGCCGGGGCCGCCGGCCCCGATGAATTGCGCGTTGGGAACGGCCTGGGCGAGCGCCCTGACCAAGTCGGCGGCGTTGGCGTCGCCGCTGGGATCGCCGGCCACGACCATGATGGTTTTTGGCGTCATTTCAGTTCCGCCTTCACCTTTTTCAGGAACTCCGCGATTTTGCAGGGAATGAAGGGGGCGGCCAGCCCGGTGAGAAAATCAGCCGCGGCGCCGGCATACGGCAACGACGAGGGCAAAACGGTCCGCGTCCAGGTCTTGTCTTCCAGGTGGAAAAAAACGAGGGGGATCGGAAAGCCCTGGATGCGCATTGTTGGTCCATTGCCATATCGGACGAAGAACGTCAGCCCAACCGCCAGAGCCAGGCCGGCCGCGAAAGCCGCGACCATTCGCGGCCATTGCCTGAGTTCCAGCCAGCGGCGCACCTGCCGCCGGCCCGTCGTGCAGGCAAGCCAGATATCGAAGGCCAGTATTGGGATGATGAGGATGAGGCCGCCCATGCCATGTTGCTGAAAAAAAGGTTTAAGGGGTCCGGTTCGCAGCCTGAATCTGGCGCGTGATTTCAAAGGCCAGGTCCAATGAGCGTTTGGCCACGGCACCGCTGACTTTCGGGGTGAGGTGGGCCTGAACGCAACGGATGAAGTCTTGCAATTCCAGCTTGAGCGGCTCCTCCTTTTCGATCGGCACCGGTTCGCGCACGACTTTCCTGCCGGCAAACTCACTGACGATGGCCGAGTCCTTGCCCAGCAAAAGTTTCTTCAGAAAGGACGACTCTTGTTCCCCTTCGCGCGCGACCCGGGTGATGAAACCTTCCTGCTTCTGGTAGTCGAGGGAAACCCAACTGGCCTCCGCGCCGCCGCTGAACACGCGGATTTTGCGCATCTTCTCCGGGCTGACCCGGCTGGCGGTGAGATTGGCCACGCACCCGTTGGCGAAACGGAGGCGGGCGTTGGCCATGTCTTCGGACCGGCTCAGAACCGGAATGCCAACCGCGTCCACGCTGGCGAGCGGCGAATGGACAAATCCAAGGACCACGTCCAAATCGTGAATCATCAAATCCAGCACGACGCCGATGTCCGTGCTGCGCCTGGGATAGGGAGACAGGCGAAGGGTTTCGATGAAGCGCGGATCGGTCGCGACTTGTTCCAGATATTTCAGCACCGGATTGAATTGTTCGAGAAGGCCGACTTGGAGAACGCTGTTTTTTTCCCGGGCCAATTGTACCAACTCGGCGGCATGGGCGGCGTTGTCGGTCATCGGTTTCTCGACCAGCACATGCTTGCCGGCGGCGAGGATCATTTTGGCCAGTTCAAAATGGGTGGAGGTGGGGGTGACAACGCTGAACGCCTCGGCGGCGAGGAGGGCCTCATTGAGCGAAGCGAAAGCGGGGACTTGATATTTTTCGGCGATCTTCGCGGCCTGTTGGGGCAAAACATCATGCACGCCGGCAAAGCGGATTTGTCCCGCCGCGGCCAGCTCCGCATAAATGCGGGCGTGTTCCTTGCCGAGGGAACCGACCCCGAGCACAGCAACCTGGAGCTTGTCTGACATGCCGATGAATGTACGGTTTATGATTTGCGATTGACGAGCATGAATTTCGCCGAGGTAATGGCAGCGAGAACATGTTTGTCGTGCGCGGGGTTGCCATTTGGCTGTGAGAACTGGTATCACGAAGACCTATGATTTATTGGTGGTGGCTCTTTTTGTGTGGCAGCTTGAGTTTTATGATTCCAAGCGCGGTTGTTGGAGGGCCGGAGGATCCGCCAGAGGGCGATTTGTCGCTCTATCGCTACCCCGGAGATGATTTGGGCGCGGTTTACGGCCCGCAGGAAACCTCGATCAAGCTGTGGGCGCCCACCGCGAAAGATGTTCGGGTGTGTTTATTCAACGACGCGACCAATGCGGCTTGCCGGATTTTTCCCATGACGCGCTCCAGGGATGGCGTGTGGTCCGCCAGCTTGAAGGGCGATCTGGATGGGAAATATTATCTGTATGAGATAATCCAACCGGCGGCGGGGTCGGGCAAGCGGGCTGTCTGCCGTGTCAATGATCCCTACGCCCGCGGGTGTTCAGCCAATACCGGCCGGACTTTGATTTATGACTCCAGGAAGACTGACCCTGATGGGTGGGCCAAAGATCATTTCGTCACTTTGAGAAACAACGTTGACGCCGTCCTGTATGAAGCGCACATCCGCGATTTTTCCATCAACAGGAATTCCGGCATCTCCGACGATTGCCGTGGAAAATATCTGGGAATGGTTCAGGAAGGCGCCAGGACGCCGGATGGTGAAAAGAGCGGGTTGGATCATTTGAAAGAGCTGGGCATTTCCCATGTTCACCTGCTGCCGGCGTGTGATTATGCCGGCGGTGATGAGAGGCAGAAGGCGGATGATTATACCTGGTATGACTGGGGCTACGATCCCGTGCTGTATAACACCCCGGAAGGCTCCTATGCCAGCAACCCCGATGGAACAATCCGGCAACAGGAGTTCAAGAAAATGGTCCAGGCGTTTCACAAGAACAACATCGGGGTTATCATGGATGTTGTTTACAACCATACCGCCGGCACGGGGTCCGGCCCGGCATCCATTTTCGACAAGGTAGTTCCCCATTACTATTACCGCATGGACCGAACCGGCCGATATGCCAACGAAACGGGCTGCGGCAACGAATTTGCTTCGGAAAAGCCGATGGCGCGGAAATTCATCGTGGATTCCATCAAATATTGGATGACGGAATATCATGTGGACGGGTTCCGGTTCGACCTGATGGGGATGGAGGACCGCGATACGATGCTGAAGGTCCATCGCGAGGCGAGGAAGATCAACCCGAACGCGATCATTTATGGCGAAGGCTGGCGGATGGAGAGCGTGCTGCCGCCCGACAAAATGATGACCCAGGCGTATGTTGCAGGCACCGGGATGGCCGCTTTCAATGACGGCATTCGGGACAACATCAAGGGGGATTATGCGGACGACAGAGCGGTTGGATTTGTTCAGGGAGGCCGGCCTCAATATGGTGGCATGCAAAGATTCCTGTTGAACATTAAAGGGCAGAGCACCGGCCGCGACAAGAAATCCATAGCGGTCTTTTCTCCGAATGAAACAGTGAATTACGATTCAGTCCATGACGATCTATGTCTTTGGGACAAGCTTCGGCTATCCGCTCCCGACGTGCCGGAGGCCCTTCGCATCAATATGGACAAGCTGGCCGCCGGCATAGTGTTGACCTCGCAAGGGATCCCCTTCCTCCACGCGGGCGACGAATTTTTAAGGTCCAAGAATTTGAACCGAAACAGCTATAACAGCAACGATCCGCTGGTCAATCCCATGGATTGGTCGTTAAAGACAAAGCACAAGGACGTGTGTAGTTTTTACAAGGGGATGATCGCTCTCAGGCGGGCGCATGCCGCCTTTCGCATGACGAACAAGGCGCAGGTGGACGGGGCTTTGGAATTCCTGGCAGCGGCCCCGGGGAACGTCGTTGAATATATCCTCAAAAACCACGCCAACGGAGACAGTTGGAAGACCATCCTGGTGATTTACAACGGGACCAAAGAACCCAGGGATCTGGCGGTCATTGGCGATTGGTCCATCGTGGCGAACGATAAATCCGCGGGCACGGGAACGCTGGAAATGGCGAAGAACAGGATTCATGTCGCGCCATTTTCGCTCGTTGTTGCGCACACCGTGGAAGATTGAAGGATGCGGCAGGAAGGGCCATCGGTTAAATTTCAGGGCGCCGGCGCGGGGTCTCATTTTTATTTCTTTTAAAATTCCACGGCATTATCCAACCTGAGCCGGAAACGTGGATATAGGCGCTTACATTGTTGTCCTGGTGATTTCTTATTTTCTCGGGTCTGTGCCGGCCGGCTTTCTGGCGGGCAAGGCGCGGGGAATAGATGTCCGAACCGTGGGCAGCGGAAATATCGGCGCGACCAATGCCTTTCGCGTGCTGGGAAAAACAGCCGGAACCGTGGTCCTCCTGACCGATGCCCTGAAAGGTTTCGCCGCGGCCCGCTGGACGCCGTTGCTGGCTGTTTATTTGTTTCCAGGCGCGGCGCCGCAACGGGAAAATCTGGCGCTGGCCGCTGGTGTCGCCGCCATTTTGGGGCACAATTTCACCTGCTGGCTCCATTTCAAAGGCGGCAAAGGCATTGCCACTTCGGGTGGAGTGGTGCTGGCTTGGGCGCCGCTGGCGTGTCTAACGGCGCTGGCTTTGTGGGGAGTGGTGTTTGTGATGACGAAATTCGTTTCGCTCGCGTCCATTGCCGCGGCGCTGGTGTTGCCGGTCGCGGTTTGGTTTTGGAATGGAAGCCTGACCATGACGGTTGTCATGGCGGCGTTGAGCGCGCTGGCCATTTATAAACACAAGGCCAACATTCAACGCCTGTTTCATGGAACGGAAAGCCGGGCGGGGGCGGAGAAGAATTTGAAATCTAAAATTTGAAATATTCGGCGATGAAAGTGACTGTCATTGGAGCCGGGGCGTGGGGAACCACATTGGCGAATTTGCTGTGTAAAAACAAAAATGCCGTCACGCTCTGGGGATACGATCCGGCGCAGGTGCTGGAGATGGAGCGGACCGGCCGCAATGAACTTTTTCTGCCCGGCATTCCGCTGGCGCGGGAGTTGGCGTTTCAACCGGACCTGGCCAGGGCCGTGGCGGGCAGCGGGTGCGTCGTGCTGGCGCTGCCGTCAAAGTTTTTTCGCAAGGTGACGAGCCGCCTGCCGGATTTTGAAGGCATCGCCGTCAGCGTCACCAAAGGGATCGAATGCGACACCGGGCTGACCATGTCCGGCATTTTGCGGACGACCATGCCCAAGGCGGCCGCCGCGGCGCTGTCCGGTCCCACGCTGGCGATGGAAGTGGCGCGTGAAATTCCGGCGGCGATTGTCGCCGCGCATGCCCAGGCGGGGATGGCAAAGGAAATACAGCGATTGTTTCATCGCCCGGCTTTCCGGGTTTACACCAGCAATGATGTGCCCGGGGTTGAGCTGGGCGGGGCGTTGAAGAATGTGGTGGCCATCGCGGCCGGCATCGGCGACGGGGTGGGCTTCGGAGACAATGCCAAAGCCGGCCTGATCACGCGGGCGATTGCGGAGATGCGGCGTTTGGGAGTGGGCTGCGGCGCCCTGGCGGAAACCTTCTCCGGATTGAGCGGTTTGGGCGATCTGGCTGTGACCTGTTTTTCCCGTCTCAGCCGCAACCGCGAATTTGGCGAACGCATGGGCCGGGGGGAGAAGGTGGAAGCCATCCTGGCCAGCACCATCACCGTGGCCGAAGGATATCCGACGGCGCTGGCGGCGCACAAGCTGGCGAGAAAATTGCGAATCGCGACGCCGATTATTGACGAGGTTTACGCGATGCTCTATGAACAAAAAGACATTCGCAAGGCGGTGCAGGACCTGATGAGCCGAGATATGAAACAGGAAGACTGAAGGAAAGGCTAAAGGCTGAAGGCTAAAGGCTGAAATTATGAAAGCGCCTTTTTCATCGTGGACAACAGATCGCCGTAGGCCTCAAAAGGTTGGAATTCAGGGAATTGCTTTTTGATGGGATCGGGGGAATGGAAGAGGAAACCAATATCAGCTTCCTTCAACATGGCAACGTCGTTGAATGAATCGCCGGCCGCAATGACGAAATACTGCATGCTCTTCAAGGCCGTCACCGCGCTTTTTTTGGGTTGTTCCTGGCGCAGTTTGTAACCGGCAATTCTGCCGTCTTCGACGATGAGGCGATTGCAGAAGAGGGTGGGCCAGGCCAACTGTTTCATGACCGGCCTGGCAAATTCTTCAAATGTATCGGACAAAATAATCACCTGGGTCAGTGAGCGCAGTTCCTGAAGGAATTGAAGCGCCCCCGGCAAGGGGCGAAGCGTGGCAATGACGTTCTGGATGTCGGCCAGTTTCAATCCGTGTTGATCGAGGATTTCGATGCGTCCGCGCATGAGCCTGGCGTAGTCCGGTTCGTCGCGGGTGGTGCGGCGCAGTTCGGGGATATTGGTTTTTTCCGCGACGGCAATCCAAATTTCCGGCACCAGCACCCCTTCCAGATCCAGCACAACAATTGATTGTTTCACCGCGGCAGTGTTCCAAGAAAGTTTTTGGGTGTCGAGCCAATCCATGCGCGGGCTTGAATTTCAGGGGCAAATGCGGGACGCTGGCCGGATTGATTGACATGAGCCAGACACCATTGCCGCCATTGAAACCCGGGACGCTTTACCTCGTGGCGACGCCGATCGGCAATCTGGAGGACATAACGCTGCGGGCCTTGCGGGTGCTGAAGGAATGCGACGTTGTGGCGGCCGAGGACACCCGCCATTCCGGGCAGCTCTTGAAACACTTTGGCATCGCCAAGCCGCTGTTGAGCTGTTTCCAGTTTAACGAAGCCAGGCGCGGCGAAGAAATCCTGGAACGGCTGCGGCGCGGCGAAAAAGTCGCATTAGTCACCGATGCCGGGACTCCGGGCATCAGCGATCCGGGCGGACGAGTGGTCAGCGCGGCGCTGGCCGCGGGATTGCGGGTGGAATCGGTGCCGGGGCCGTGCGCCTTGGTGGCGGCCTTGACCTGTAGCGGCCTGCCGGGCGATGAGTTCCATTTTGTCGGGTTTTTGCCCCATAAATCGAGCCAGCGCCGCCGGCGGTTGGAGGCGCTGGGGAGCGTGCCGGGAACCCTGATTCTCTACGAATCGCCTTACCGGATTGTCAAACTTCTGGAGGAACTGGTGGATTTGTATCCGGAACGGCGCGTGGTCCTGGCGCGGGAATTGACCAAGAAATTCGAGGAATTGCGCGCTGGCAGCCCCCGCCAATTGCTGGAGGAAATGCAAAAACGTTCGATCAAGGGGGAATTTGTCGTTTTATTGACGGCAAAAGGTTTATAAAATAAAGGCAATTATTTGTTTGCCTATCCCGGGGCTTTTTCTTAAGGTTCGCTCATTCAGCTTATTCCCAATGCTGAACGTTCGGTAAAAAAGCCCTTTTGGGGACCGTGCGAGATACAAAAATGGGTTAACAGTAAAAGTAGCAAAGCAGTAATATGTCAGCAAAACTATTCGTCGGTAATCTCACCTTCACCGCGACGGAAAACGACTTGCAGGACCATTTCGCGCAAGCCGGAGTTGTAGTGTCGGTCAACATCATGCAAGACCGTATGACGGGTCGTTCCCGCGGTTTTGCCTTCATCGAAATGGGATCAAAAGAGGACGCGGAAAAGGCCATTCAGATGTTTCACGCCAAGGACTTCCAAGGCCGGCCTCTGACCGTTAACGAAGCCCGCCCTCGTGAAGACCGGCCTCCCGGCGGCGGCGGCGGCGGCGGTGGCGGCGGCTATCGCGGCGGTGGCGGCGGCGGCGGCTATCGTGGCGGCGGCGGAGACCGTCGCGGCGGTGGTGGCGGCGGTGGCTATCGCCAATAGGCAACCCTCTTATTATCAGGGACAAGCCGCAGGCGGCTTGCCCGGCCTTTTGTATCAGACAAATTTGCCTGGGTTCAAAATTCGTTTTGGATCCAGGCTTTGTTTAATCCTCTGGTGCAGCGTCCGCAATTCCCGGGACGCCGCCAGCGGCCACCAGCGTTTTTTGGCCAGGCCAATTCCATGTTCGCCGGTAATGACCCCGTTCCAGGCGAGAATTTGCCGGAACAATTCGTCCAATGCGGCGCGGGTGCGGGCCTGAACCTTCGGCCAGTTTTTGTCATACATCACGTTGACGTGAATGTTGCCGTCGCCGGCATGACCGAAACAGGCGATGGGCAGATCAAACCGCTGCTGTAAGCGGGCCGTGAATTGAAACAGGTCTTCCAACCGGCTGCGCGGCACAACGATGTCCTCGTTCAGCTTGATCAGGCCGGTGTCACGCAATGAAAAGGAGAATTCCCGCCGCAATTCCCAGAGCTGTTCGCACCGGGCGTTGCCATAAGCGCGTTCCACAAAAACGGGATGCCTGCCGCACGCCAGTTTTTCCAGCGCCCTCATCTCGCCGCGGACCGATCTTTCCAGGCCATCCAGTTCGACCATGATTAACGCGCGCGAATGGCGCAGGCGCCGGCTGCCGGTGCGGCGGCGGACGGCGTCCAGGGTGAACTGGTCGGCCACCTCCAGCGCGCAAGGCAAAAAACCGTGGTGAAAAATCTCGCGAATCGCCCGGGCCGCCGCTTTCATCGAATCGAATCCGATGACCAGCAGCCCGCGGAAGGGGGGCAGGGGAATGAGCTTCAAGGTGACCTCGGTCACGACGCCGAGCAAACCTTCCGAGCCGACGAGCAGCCCGGTCAAATCGAAGCCGGTTTTATTCTTATGGGTGCGTCCGCCCAGCGAGACGGTGGCGCCGTTGGCCATGACCGCTTGCAGGCCGAGGACGTAATCCCGGGTCACGCCGTATTTCAGGCATCGCGGACCACCGGCGTTTGTGGCCACGGTGCCGCCCACGCTGCAATCGGCGCGGCTGGCCGGGTCGGGCGGATAGTACAATTTCTTCTTTTCCACTGCTTCCTGCAAGGTTTGTAAAATGACCCCAGCCTGGGCGACGGCGACAAAATCGCCGGAATGGATTTCCTTGATCCGGTTCATCCGCGCCAGGGAAAGAACAATTCCGCCGTGGCAGGGGACGCATCCTCCGACGTAGCCAAAACCGGCCCCGCGCGCCGTGACCGGGATGCGGTGTTTGGAGGCAAAACGCAGGATTTGGGAAACGGCCGCGGTGCTGCGCGGCAGAGCCACCGCCTCGGGAAGATGACTGGCAAACCATTTGTCGCCGGCGTTCTCCCGGCGTGAGGCCAGATCGAGGCGAAGCTGGCCGGAAGGCAAAAGCTTTTGCAGTTGGCGCAGCAGGCGCGGCGAATCATTCTTCACTGGTGGGGGGATCCTTGGACTCGATCAAGGTCCGGGCGTCCGCGGCTTGATCATCAGGGACCTGGACCAAAATGCCGCCGGCCGCCATGGCGTATCCATCCATGCTGAGCGCCGAGGTTTCATGTTTCACGCTGACTAAAAAGCCGTTGGCCTCCAGGCGCGAGCGGACCAGTTCCGCCGCGGCGGGACTAAAAGCGCTGAAAACCGTGACAAATTCCATAAAGATAAAAGGGCCGGAGCCGTTGCCGGGTCAAGCCGCCGCCGACGAGGTCAAATCGGCAAAGATGATCACGCCGGCGCCGGTTTGCAAAAGGCTGATTACTTTGACAGTGACCTGCTGGCCGATCAGGCTTTGCGCGTTGTTAATCACGACCATCGTTCCATCGTTGAGATAGCCGACGCCCTGGCCTCTGTCCTTGCCTTCGCGCACCACGCGCAGGGTGAAGACTTCCCCCGGCAATATAACCGGCTTGAGGGCATTGGCCAGTTCGTTGAGATTGACGTAGGAGACGGATTGCAACTCGGCCACTTTGCCGAGGTTGTAGTCGTTGGTATATAGTTTTGCACCCAAAACCTTCGACAAGCGCACCAGTTTGGCATCCACTTCCGTTTCTTCCGGAAAATCCGCGTCATGGATTTTCACCTCATTGCGTTTGTTCTGCTGAAGGCGCGTCAGCATCTCCAATCCGCGGCGGCCGCGGGCGCGAATGACCGGGTCGTTTGAATCCGCAATTTGCTGCAGCTCCTTGAGCACGAAACGCGGCACGACCAGCAGGCCTTCGATGAAGCCGGCCTCGATCAAATCCGCAATGCGCCCGTCAATAATCACGCTGGTGTCCAGCAGGAGCAGGTTCTCCGGCTTGTTTTTGGGGGCGAAGCGGACGTAAGGGATGATGAGCGAAAAATCCTCTTTGTTGCTGCGCATGGCCAGCACCATGCCAATATAACTGAAACTCAGGAACAGGGCCAGCCGGATGACCCGCCGTTGCGGTTCATCAGCGTCACTGAACAGGGCTGAGTGGTCGATCATCGCTGCCACCACCGTGCCAAGAAACAGCCCGAAGGTGGCGGCGGAAAAGGCCCGCAAGGAGAAGCCTTTTAGCATCTCATCGATCGCGATGCATAATCCGCCCATGCCGAAGCCCATGAGCATGCCCCATCCGCCGCTGTTGACCCACTCGGGCCGCACCTGGCTGACCGCATAGCCGCCCATGATGCACATGAGCAAAAACAGAATGCGAATGACCCAAAGTGAGCGCATATATAATTATTTTTAAGGATTTCTCATTCAACGAGCCGGCGGACGGTTGGTCTCCACGTGTTTCGGCTTCCACAACATGGCCCAAATGCCCCGTTGGTTCAAATTCCTGCCGAAAGCGCCGAACTCCGCCGTCATGGCATTGGCGTTGCTGACGAAGGACGCCATTTCCGCGGCCATCTTTTCATCCTTCAACAAAGCGCCCGCCGAGCCTTTGCCAGCCTGCAAATCCAGGGCAATCTGTTTATACTGATCGGAAGCGACCGTTAAATTTTCGACCACCTTTCTTACGTCATCCCGATTGGTGACGATGAGACGGTCCAATTCAGCGGCAGTATTGGTGAGGCGAACAGACAATACCTGGAAATTGCTGACGGCGGAATTAAAGGGCGCCGCATTGTCTCTCAACAAACTCTGCATCCTGCCCGCGGCGTCCACAGCCCTGTCTGAAACCACCTCAAGATTGCTCACCGAGAGGACAAAATGGGCCAACGTATTGGTGGAAAGCGCGGAGGCGTTTACATTGGTAATGGCCTGGTCGAGGTCCTTGATGGTTTTTCTGGCTTGATCAAACACGCCGGAGATGGACCGCACCGCCTCCACCATGTTGAAGGTGGCTTCGCCCGTGACCGTCTCGCCGTTTTGATAATAGGCGGTTTGGTTGGTCGGCGCCAATCCCGTGTCCGTCGGGGCGGAGACTTCGACGTATTGATCGCCCAGAAACCCGAGCGCGTCAATGTGAAATTGGGCGTCCTTGCGGATTTTATATTTGGCCAGAATGCTGATCGTAATATTGACGGTTTTGCCGTTGTCCGCCAAATCCATGGAGCTGACCTTGCCAATGGGGACGCCGGCCATCATGACATCGGCGGTGGTTTTAAGGCCGGCCGCGTTGGGCAAAATGACGCGCAGCTTGTAGGTGGGATTGAAGAGGGTGATGCCTTTGCTGAAGTTGAGGATGAGCAGGGCAATCAGGGCCACACCCACGAAAACAAACAAGCCCACCTTGAACTCAAAACGAGATTTATTCATATCACATCCTTGTCCTTTTCCTTGAGGTCAGAAATCCCGTTGACAAAATTATAAATGACGGGGTCCTTCGATTTGAAGAGATCATCCGGCGTTTGGTCGGCATAAATGCGCCCGTCATGCAGCATCAATATCCGATGGCCGATGCGGCGCGCGCTGCGCATGTCGTGGGTCACGGCAATGGAAGTCACCTTCAGTTTCTCCACGACCCGGATGATCAGTTGATCGATGGTGTCCGCGGCGATCGGATCCAAGCCGGTGGTGGGTTCATCGTAAAGGAGGATTTGCGGGCGATAAATGACGGCCCTGGCCAAACCGACCCGCTTGCGCATGCCGCCGGACAGTTCGGCCGGTTTTTGCTTCTCGATTCCGCTCAACCCGACCAAATCCAGGACCTCTTCGACGCGTTTGGAGATTTCCTCCGGACTGGTCTTGCGCTCGCGACTGAGGACGAAGGCGACATTTTCCTCCACGGTCATGGAATCGAACAGGGCCGCGCCCTGAAACAACATGCCGAACATGCGGCGCACGGGGAGCAGTTGGCGCTCATCCAGCCCGGCGATGTTCCGGCCGTCGATGGATACCTCGCCGCTGTCGGGAGTAATGAGGCCGACCAAATGTTTGAGCAAAACACTTTTGCCGCCGCCGCTGACCCCGATGATGGATATGGCTTCGCCCTTCTCAACGGAGAAGGTCACCCCCTGCAAGACCGGAAGGGGGCCAAAACTTTTTTTCAAATCGCGCACTTCGATCATCATTAAGGCAGTATCCGTTGGAGCAATAACGTCAGAAAGAAATTGCTGACGAGAATGGTGATGGAGGAATACACGACCGCTTCGGTGGTGGCGCGGCCCACGCCCTCGGCCCCTTGGGGACAGTTCAACCCTTTGTCACACGCCACCACAGCCACGATTCCGCCGAAAATGAAGGTTTTGATCATGCCCGTCAGCATGTCGTTCGTGTGGGTATAGTGAAGCATGTTGTACCAAAGGTAGGTTGAATTGATGCCCAGAAGATAGACAGCCACGATGTACGCCGACAGGATTCCGAGGCAGATCGAACCGGCCGTCAACAAGGGCATGACGAGCAGAGTGGCCAGAAAGCGCGGCACCACCAGGTAATCAATCGGGTTGGCGGCCAGGGTGCGCAACGCATCAATTTGTTCGGTGACGCGCATGGTGCCGAGTTCGGCGGCAATGGCGGCCCCGACCCGTCCCGCCACCATCAATCCGGTCAGGACCGGCCCCAATTCGCTGCCCATGCCCACGCTGACCACGGCCAGCGTGGCGGTGTCCATTTTGACTTTGTGAAACTGGAAACCGGTTTGGGCGCACAACACCATTCCGGTAAACGCGCCGGTGATGGCGACGACCGATTGCGATTTGACCCCGATGAAATACATCTGATAGAGGACATCGTGCCATTTCACCCTGGCGCGAAAAAGAGAGGAGGCGATGTCCCGGCACAGAATCGCCCCTCGTCCCACCCCGCCAAACCATTCGCGCGCATATTGTGTTGCAAAGGTCGTCATACGACGCCCGCTAAACTAAGCCAAGAGCCGTCCCTTTGCCAACCTGGAAAATCAGCCCCCGATTTGCCCTGATCCCCGCATGGCGTTTTCGATGCGGCGGTCCGCCGGAAAGGTCTTGCGGCTGTATCAGGAATTGCTAGGTTCCGGCTCAAAGAAATGAGCGCCCAAAATGAAATTCCGGAGGACCAGCTCGTGTGGTCCTTTTTTGATCGGAAGACGAAAGGGTTCTTCGTGGAAGTTGGCGCGAACCATCCTTGCGAGTGGTCGCAAACCTGGCTGCTGGAGCAAAACGGATGGCGTGGCATCCTGATTGAGCCGCAAGAAGCCTATTATCAACTGTTGCGGCAGAAGCGGAAAAACTCGATAGTCTGGCGCGCGGCTTGCAGTTCTCCGGGCAAGCGAGGCGAGGCTCTTCTGCACAGGCCTGCTGACAATCCCGGCGTGGCCACTCTGGAAAAGAACGTTGACGACGTGGATGTTCGCTATGATCGTTCAGAAAAGGTTCAGGTCGTCACGCTGGATGACATTCTAACTGCGGCGGGCCGGCCATCCATTGACCTGCTGTCGCTGGACGTCGAGGGCACGGAATTGGATGTGCTGGAAGGCTTTGATTTGCCCGCTTACCGGCCAAAATTGATCCTGATGGAAGACAAATGCCAGTCTCTCCGCAAACATCGTTACCTGAGCCGGGCCGGTTACAGACTCATTAAGAGAACCGGCTTTAACAATTGGTACATTCCGTGTGAAGACGCCCGGTGCCATATTCAATTCGGGCTGCGGTTGGAGTTTTTCCGCAAAATGTATTTGGGGCTGCCGTTCCGACGATTTCAACGATTCCGCAGTTGGCTGCGATCACGCGGGAAATGAACCCTTTTAGCGGCTGACCGACCGGCCTAACTGGAGAGGGCTTCGGGCGCGGCTGGAGCGGCTGGAGTCTTTTGATTAAAGACGAGTTTGCCGTCCCCAACCGAGACCGTGATCGGTTCGTTGGGATGCAGATTGCCTTTGAGGATTTCTTCCGCCAACGGGTCTTCCAGGAAGCGCTCGACCGCCCGGCGCATGGGACGCGCTCCATAGGTCGGATCATAGCCCTTGTCCACCAGGAAATCTTTGGCCGACTGGTCCAGGGCCAGTTCAATGTGTTTGCCTTTGAGACGCTCGATCACCTTTTCGACCTCCAAGTCGAGGATCTCCAGCAGGTCCGGTTTGGTCAGGGAACGGAAGACGATGACGTCATCCAAGCGGTTGAGAAATTCCGGCTTAAATATCCGCTTGGCTTCATCGAGTATTTTTTCCTTCATCTTCTCGTAGCTGTGTTCGTCGCTGATCGGCGAAAAGCCCAGGGTGGAATTTCGGCGGATCAGCTCGGCCCCCACGTTGGATGTCAATAAGACGATGGTGTTGCGGAAATTGATCACACGCCCGACGTTGTCGGTCAGTTTTCCTTCTTCGAGGATTTGCAGGAGCATGTTCATGACGTCGGGATGGGCCTTCTCGATTTCGTCGAAGAGCACCACGGAATAGGGGCGGCGGCGGACTTGTTCGGTGAGTTGGCCGCCTTCCTCGAAGCCGACGTAGCCGGGCGGGGAACCGACCATGCGGGAGGCGTTGTGGCGCTCCATGTATTCGCTCATGTCCAGTTGAATCAGCGCTTTGGGGTCGCCGAACAGAATTTCCGCCAGGGCCTTGGCCAGCAAGGTCTTGCCCACGCCGGTGGGTCCGAGCAGGGCAAAGGTGCCGATGGGCCGGCGCGGGTCTTTCAAATCCGCCCGCGAGCGGCGCAGCGCCTTGGCGAGGGCGGAGACAGCTTCCGTTTGGCCAACGAGCTTGCGGGCCATTTCCGCTTCCAGGGCGAGCAGGCGCTGGGCTTCGTCTTTTTCCATTCGCCTTAAGGGAATGCCGGTCCATTTGGAAACGACGTGCAAAATATCTTCTTCGCTAACGGTGACGCGCTTTTCCTCTCGGCTGGCGCGCCAGGCGGCCAAAACCGAGTCCAGCTTTTCCTTGGCCTGTTTTTCCTTGTCGCGCATGGCGGCGGCGCCTTCAAAGTCCTGGTCCTTGATGGCGCGTTCCTTCTGGCCTTTAATCTTTTCGATGTCCGCCTCAAGGCCTTTGACCTCCGGGGGGCGGGTCATGGTGCCGATGCGCGCGCGCGAGCCGGCTTCATCCATGACATCGATTGCCTTGTCGGGCAAAAACCTGTCGGTGATGTAGCGGTCGGACATTTTGACCGCCGTTTCGATGGCCTGATCGGTGATCTCGGCTTTGTGATGCTCCTCGTATTTGGGGCGGACGCCTTTGAGGATCAGCACCGCCTCCTCAACGGACGGCGCCTCAACCTTGACCGTCTGGAAGCGGCGTTCCAAGGCGGCGTCTTTCTCAATGTATTTGCGGTACTCATTGAGGGTGGTCGCGCCGATGCATTGCATTTCGCCCCGGCTCAAGGCGGGCTTGATAATGTTGGAGGCATCCATCGTCCCTTCGGCTGAGCCGGCGCCGACAATGGTGTGCAATTCGTCGATGAACAAAATGATGTTCTTGGCCCGCCGTATTTCGTCCATGACGGCCTTGATGCGCTCCTCGAACTGGCCGCGGTATTTGGTGCCGGCGACCATCAAAGCGAGGTCGAGAGTGATGACGCGCTTCTCGCGCAAAATTTCCGGGACGTTGCCGCGGGCGATCTCCTGGGCCAGGCCTTCCACGATGGCGGTCTTGCCCACGCCGGCTTCACCCAGCAAGACCGGATTATTCTTGGTGCGGCGGCAGAGGATTTGGATGACCCGCTCGATTTCGTTTTGGCGGCCGATGACGGGGTCCATCTCGCCCTTGCGGGCGATGTCGGTCAGGTCGCGCCCGAAGGCCTTGAGGGCGGGGGTCTTGACTTCGCCTTTTTTCTCGGGCGCCTTTTCCGGGGCGGGATCGGCCGGGCCGCCGGTCTGGGGTTCGTCCGAGGCGGCAAAATTGGGGTCCAACTCCTTGAGGATTTCCTGGCGGGTTTGCTCGATGTCAACATCGAGATTCTTCAACACGCGCGCCGCGACGCCGTCGCCTTCGCGGAGCAAGCCCAGCAAAATGTGTTCCGTGCCGACGTAAGTATGGTTGAGGGCCTTGGCCTCCTTGGCCGCCAGGGCCAAAACCTTCTTGACACGAGGGGTGTAGGGAATATTGCCGATCATCTTCTGGTCCGGGCCGGTGCCGACCTGCTTTTCGACTTCCATGCGCACGGTTTCCAAGTCCAGGCCAAGCTTTTGCAGGACGTTGACGGCGACGCCCTGGCCGAGCTTGATGAGGCCGAGCAGGAGATGTTCGGTGCCGACGAAATTGTGATTGAACCGGTCGGCCTCCTTTCGGGCCAGCGCCAGCACCTGTTGGGCGCGTGGCGTAAAATTGTTCATGGCTTCTTCACTCATAATAGGAATCTGCCCCGTTTAGTTGCGTTTGTCCAGCGAACCGCCGCCGTTGCCGGGCATTTTGGGGTTCGGGCGGCTGACATTTTGCAAGCGCTCGCGCAGCATGTCCGCGCGGAGCACATCCCGTTCCTCGGCCGCCAGTTTTTCGGTATATTTTTTCTGCAAATGAGCGGGCTGGGTGATGATAAACAACTCGTCGATCAAGGCCCGGTCCGCGGTCGGAAATTCACCCAAATCAATTCCCAGCCGCATCAAGGAAAGCTGGTTCATGGTTTCTTTGGAGGTGATGCTGTGGGCGTTGGCCAGGATGCCATAGGCGCGGCCAATGAAATTGAAGACGATTTTGGGCTTTTTCTCCAGCAACATCCCGCGGGCGTTTTCCTCGTGCTCAATAATCTGCAGCAGCACCTTGTTCAAACGTTCGACGATGTCCACCTCGACTTCGCCCAGGGTCATTTGGTTGGACACCTGGAAAACGTTGCCCAGGGCTTCGGTCCCTTCGCCGTAGAGGCCGCGCACGGCCAGGCCCAGTTTGTTGACGGATTGGATGATTTGATTGATTTGCTCGGCCAGGACCAGCCCCGGCAAATGCAACATGGCGCTGACGCGGATGCCGGTGCCAAGATTGGTCGGGCAAGCCGTCAAATAACCCAACTCGGCGGTGAAAGCGTAATCGAGCTTGCGCTCCAGTTCGGAATCGACCTGGTCGATGGCCACCCAGGCCTCTTGGAGCAGGAGTCCGGGCCGCAGCGCTTGCATGCGCAGATGATCTTCCTCGTTGATCATGACGCAGAGGGATTCCGCCTTGTTGAGGACCAAACCGCTGCCCGCATTTTTGGCGGCATGTTCGCGGCTGATTAAATGGCGTTCGACCAGGATTTGCTTGTCCAGCGGCCCGAGGTTGTCCATCGTTTCCGAGAACGCCCCTGTCAACTGCGGCAAGCTTTCCACCGCCGGCCGAATGGTTTCCAGGGCCTTGATCCGTTCGGCCTTTTTCGCCCAGCCCGGAAACGGCATGCTGCGCAGATTTCGCGCCAGACGGACGCGGCTGGACATGACGATCCGGTCGTGTGGACCGGTGCGCCGGGCGCTTTCGACCGGTGGACTGAGAAATTCGTGAATTGTCATGGATTTATTTCGGGGCCGTTTGAGTCATCTGGTCCTTCGTCTCCTTGATTTCATCACGCAGGGTGGCGGCTTGTTCAAAATCCTCCGAGGTCACAGCCTTGTCCAGTTTCCTCTGCAAATGTTTCAGCCGCTCGGTCAAATCCCGGCTCTGCCGCAAGGCCAGAGGAGCCTTGCCGACATGCTTGGTGCCTTTGTGCATGGACTTGAGCAACCCTTCCAACCCCTCGGCAAACGTCGTGTAACACTGGGAGCAACCCAGCCGCCCGGCTTTCTTGAAATCGGCCTGGGTAAAGCCGCAGTTCGGACACTTGATCTCCTCGCCGCCGCCGGCTTGCGCGATTTCCTGCGAAGCGCCCAAGCCGAGCAGCAGATCAGCCAGTGAAAATCCGGCGGGGTCGTTGACACCTTTTTGTTTGGCGCACTCCTCGCACAAATCCACCTTTTGCATTTTGTCCCCGACGATCTGCGTCAAATGTACCTTGGCCGGGTTCTGCTTACAAAACATGCATAGCATACTGTTTAATTTACCACAGTTCGCTCAAATTGAGAATGAAATTCCGCGCATTCATCACCGTTAATCAAATATCGGCTCGCCCGACGCTTTGGTTAACTCATGATAGCGCTTGATCAGCCTGGCGGTGACCGGCCCCGGCCGCCCCTTGCCGATGATGCGGCCGTCAATTTTGACCACCGCGATGATCTCCGCCCCGGTGCCGGTGAGAAAGCACTCGTCGGCATTGAACAGATCGTACCGGGTCACATCGGGTTCGCTGACGCTCAAACCGCTTTTCCGGGCCAATTCCATGACCACTCCCCGGGTGATGCCGTGCAAGGCCCCGGCCGATAGCGGCGGCGTGAACAAATGCCCCTGCTTGACCAGGAAAATATTGTCGCCGGTGCATTCCGCCACGAAGCCCTGCGCGTTGAGCATGATGGCCTCCTCGGCGCCGCCGTTGATCGCCTCGATTTTTGCCAGGATGTTATTGAGATAATTGAGCGATTTGATGGCCGGATTCAAGGCGCTGTGCAGGTTGCGCGCCGTCGGCACCGTGATGATGTCCAAACCGCGCTGGTAAAGTTCCGCCGGATAAAGCTGGATCTTGTCCGCGATGATGATGACCGACGGACGTTTGCAGGTATAGGGATTCAAGCCCAGGGAGCCGACCCCGCGGGTGACGACCAGCCGGATGTACCCGTCGCGAATCTTGTTGCGGCGACACGTCTGCACCACCGCTTTCACCAGTTCCTTCTGCGACATTGGGATCTTCAGCAGAATGGCCCTGGCGGAGGAGAAAAGGCGCTCGATGTGTTCGGCCAGTTTGAAGACGCGGCCATGGTAAGCGCGAATGCCCTCGAACACGCCATCCCCGTAAAGAAGGCCGTGGTCGAACACCGACACCTTGGCGGTTTTCTCATTAAAAAAATTGCCGTCGATATAAATTTTCATCAGTTTAGCCGGCCCAAACTACGCTTTGGCGTCCGCGCTGGCGAGTTTAAATTTTGACTGGGCCGCGTGGGTTCGGCAGACGGCCTCCGGGGTTTTTCCCGGCATTACGGGGTGAGGGCGCGATAGAAGCGCGCGCGGGAATTTGTCGCCGCCTTATCAAGAATCTGCACGGAAGGGTTTGTGGCAAAGAAATCAGTCAAGTCCATCCACACGCTGGTCGCAAGATTGGTTGACACCTGAATGGTGTAGTTCTGGTTTGTTGCCAGTGTAATATCAAAGCTGAATCCATTGCTGGAGTAATGGAGCCCGGTAAACTCTCCCGGGCCTGCGCCCGCGGCGTTGGTGGCCTGAAGATCCAGACTGAATTCGCTCGTATCGCCCGTGGCGGAGTCTGTCGCGGTGGCGGCAAAGTATTGACCGGCCAGCCTGGCGGCCAGGGGCATGGAGAAGGAACCGCTGCCCGCCGCGTCCGTCTGGGCGATGGTCGAGCCAACATACGTTTTTCCCTGGCCGTAGCCGGAGGCGTCGCGACTGGCGTTGCAATATATGTCAATAATAATGTTTCGGCCGGGCGCGCTGCTCATCGTTCCGGCGATGACCATGCTGTTGGTGAACACGGCGGCTAACGTCAGGACGGGGTAGTTTTCGAGATCATTGGGGCCTACGCCCGGGCTGACGGGAACCAGGTCAATGCCGGGACTGCCATTGCTGAAAATCGAATTGCCGCGAATGGAATCGCCAATGGTGTTCGAGCTGTATAAAATAATGCCATCGTAGGAATTGTAGGCGATGACGTTCCCCGTGCCTGACCCGTCCAGTGCCAGCCCGATGGTGTTGCTCGATGCGCCAAGATCAAGCATGATGCCCTGCCAAGTGTTGCCGAGGGCGGTCGCACCATCGGCGCCGACGCCGATATAATTCCCCTGAAGCAGGTTGAAACTGGTGCCGGCGCCCTCGAACGCAACGCCATAATTACCGCTGGCGGCAATGACGTTTCCTGTGATTTGGTTGCTTTGCGGCCCTTGGAGCAGTGACAAGCCATTGGCGCTGTTTCCCAAACCGCTTAAGCCGGTCTTTGTCGTGCCGATGAGGTTGTCTTCCACCGTGTTGCCGGTTGTGCCGGCACCCCACAATTGAATTCCATCGTTCAAGTTTGCTGAAACGACATTGCCCGCGCCGGCCGTGGCGCCTCCAATCAAGTTGCTTGGACTTGCCAGGACATAAAATCCAATGCCGCTGTTGGGCAGCGCCGTCACACCATCCGCAGCCACGCCAATATCGTTGCCCTGAACGACATTATTTGTCGCCTCGTCAAAAAATATGCCACCAGCGATATTGCCGGAGATGACATTGCCCGCGCCGGCCCCGGTGCCTCCGATCAAGTTGCTTTCACTCAAGTAGAGGTAAACTCCGTGTCCGCCGTCAGGCAACGCGGCCACGCCATTCCCGGCCACTCCAATAGCATTGGCCTGGACCGTGTTATTTGTTGACTGGTATAAATAAACGCCATCAGCGGTATTGCCGGAAATGAGGTTCCCTTCGATCATATTGGTTTGCTGGCTGCTTTCCACGTAAACACCCCAGCCATGATTCGGCAGGGCGCTGAAGCCGTTGCTGGTCACGCCAATGTAGTTGCCCTCAACCACGTTGCCGCCGCTGCCGGCGAAGCCCATGGCAATGCCATTGGTTCCGTTGCCGGAGACAATATTCCGGGCGGCGGCTGTGGTTCCACCGATGAGCGTATCCGCAGCGCCGTTCCAAACGCCAATCCCCATATCGGTGTTGGGCACTGCGTTCGTTCCCCGCGCGTCGGCGCCGATGAAGTTTCCCTGCACGACCGTGCCGGTGGTGTTGCTGTCGCTAATATAAATCCCGTAGCCGATATTGCCCGAAATAACATTGCCCGCTCCGGCGTTTGACCCGCCAATAATGTTGCTGCTGGCGCCGGCCCAAATTCCGATGCCGTTGTAATTATTGCTGACGGCAAACGTTCCGGATGCGTCCAGTCCGATGTAATTGCCGCTCACCACATTGCCATTGCTGTTGGTGCTCGTGATGGTGATGCCATACCCGGCGTTGCCGCTGATGACGTTGCGCTGGCTGGCATTGGTGCCGCCGATCACATTGGCCTGGGCGCCCGCGCCGATGTTTATGCCTTCGTAGTCGTTGGGCGCGGCCGTCGTGCCGTTGGCGGCAAGCCCGATGTAGCAGCCTTGCACAAGGTTGCTCGCCGCGTAGTTATAAAGCAGGTTGAGGCCCGAATTGGTAAAATTATCAATGGCCAAACCGCGCAGGACGCAATTGCCGGCATAGAGGTAGATGCCGCCGATCGCAAACTCGATTTGAGGAATGAGATGTGAGCCGTCCAGGGCCACGATCGGGCTGCCCGCATATCCGGGCTGGGTGGTGGCGTCAATGACCGTTCCATTGGCGACCAATGGAGGCAACTGGCCGCTGGGGTAAATCGTGTAAACCCCGTTGCTCAGGCCGGGGTCATTCGTCGGGATGTTAAAACGAACCGTCGCGCCGGGATGATCGTTCGCATAATAAATGGCGGCCCGAAGGCTGCCCGGCCCGCCATCCGCCGTGGTGCTGACGATATTGGTCAGAGGGGTGGCGGGCGGACCGTAAAGGTAGGCTGCCCCGGCCCGGTCTCCCACACTCAAGGCGAAATTTCCGATGCGATTATAATACTCGTAGATGTAGGCAGGTTGCGGCACGAGCACATCCAGTGTCGCGGGATTATAGGAGAACAATGTCCTCCCGTAGTGCATGACGGACTCGAAGTCGTAAGACCCATTGGGGGTCGAATTGCTGTCAATCAGATAAAGGTTCGTGACGTTGCCGGCCCCCTCGCCGTTGCCATTGGTCGTTGGGCCGGAGTCAATATTCGTGAAATTGACGATGATGTAATTATTGCGGTCAACCCGGACATGCTCGTGTTGAAAACCCAGGAGGTGCCCGGTCTCGTGGCAGACTTGGGCGCGCGACAGGTTGTCGATGGTCATCACCGGCGGCACGCTGGCATAATAGGTGTTGGTACCCTGCAGGTAATCAAGGTCAAGTATCACATGGTTGGTTTGCGTGGTCCAGGGGACAAACTGGATGTTGGCCGACAGCCCCCATTCTTTCATGCCATCGAGATAAACGACTTGTTCCGCGGCGGACACGTTCGTTGTGAAAACGTAGGGCACGATGCCGCCGGGCCACGGCAAATCAGCCGGCGCGACCCCCTGGTAAAAATTGGCGGCCCGGGTGGTGGACAACGTTGCAGCCAAAACCAGCAGCACAAGGCCGCGACACCTTATGAAAGGCATAAGTTTTACTGAGCACATAATTTCCAACTTCGCCCACGTGGAACATCCGCGCCAGTCCTTTTTTGCCCTGGCTGGAACTTTCTTTTTAATACAGAGTGGTGCTTTTTATTACGGATTATGGGAAGAAGCGGGCGCAGTTTTTTGGCGTTCTTTAATCCTCCTTTTTTGCCCTGGCTGGAGCTTTCTTCTTGTAGGGGGAATGGAGATTGAAATAGATGCCGCACAAGGGCCGTTCCTGCTCGGTCTGGCTGAGGATGATTGTCACCTGCTTGTCCAACGCAATGCCGTGGCGCAGATGCGGTCCGCGGCTGACATACGCCCGGATGGCTTTGTCCATCAGCGACACCAGCGTTCCTTTGCAATCCTCCGGCGTCTTGTCGATGCAGACGATAAACCGATCGTAGGTCTTAAGCGCCTCCAGAATTTCCCCCTCAAATGTTTCGACGGTCAGGTCCATATTATTCGTCACTCGCCCGTATTGTGGCCGGCTTTCGCGGCCCCAAAACGGCGCTGCCGAGCCGTATCATAGTGGCTCCTTCTTCCACAGCCACCTCAAAATCGCCGCTCATTCCCATGCTCAAATGGGGCAGGGGAGCGCCCAATATTTCTTCGCACTCCCTTTTCAACCCGCCCAACCGCCGGAACACTGGCCGCACCTTTTCCGCCTCCTGCGTCCACGGCGCAACCGTCATCAGCCCATGCACTTCAATTTTCGGCAGCGCGTTGATTTCCTTCAATTCCAACAGCACGTTTTCAGGGGAATAGCCGAACTTGCTCGATTCCCCCGCCACATTGACCTCCAGGAGCACGGGCATCGTTTTCGCCGATTTTTCCGCCCATTTATTGATCTCGCGCGCCAGGGAAAGGCTGTCCACGCTTTGGATCATGGCAAAGAAATGCACGGCATCACGGCATTTATTCGATTGCAGATGGCCGATCAGATGCCACTGCAACCGGCTTGGGCATTGGCTTATTTTGATCTTTGCCTCCTGCACCCGGCTCTCGCCAAAAAGTGACACACCCAAATCCGCGGCGGCGCGCACCACGTCCGCCGGGTGTCCTTTGCTCACGGTGACAAGCGTCACCGAGGAAGGATCGCGTCCCGCCCGGGCGCAGGCGGCAGCCACTCGTTGCAGAACATTTTTCAGGTTGGCGGCAATATCCATGGAGGTTGATGCGGGATGCCTGCGGCGTGGCCCTCAGATCAAACCGGTCGTTTCAGGAAAACCACAGAGGATGTTCATGCACTGGACGGCCTGTCCGCTCGCCCCCTTGGTGAGGTTATCAATCGCGCTCATCACGATCAGCCGTCCGGTCCGCGCATCCAGGCGCCAGGCGATTTCGATCCTGTTCGTTCCCGTCACGTTCTTGGTATCGGGCAATGCCCCGCCCTCCAGGAGCCGGACAAACGGTTCGTCGCCGTAGGCTTTTTGGTAGCACTGCGCGATCTGGTTCTGCAACGCCGCCATCTCATTCTCATTGGCAAAATGTTTCGCCGGCGCCAGATAAAGCGTGGTCAGCAGGCCGCGATTGACCGGGATCAAATGCGGGGAAAATTGCAGCACAACCGCCCCGCCCGCCGCCAGGCTCAACTGTTCCTCGATTTCCGACAAGTGCCGGTGCCTGGGTATTCCGTAAGGCCGCATACTCTCGTTGCATTCGGCAAACAGAAATTCCGGCTCGACCTTTCGTCCCGCCCCGCTCACTCCGCTCAGCGAATCAGCGATCATCCCGCTGCTCTTGACCAGCCCCGCTTTGAGCAACGGCAGAACCGGCAGCAAAATGCCCGTCGGATAGCACCCGGGCGAGGCGATGAGCGCGGCCTTCTTGATTTCGGCCCGGAACCATTCCGGCAAGCCATAGACGGATTTTTGCAGCAAGGCCGGCGCGGGGTGCTCCTGCCCGTAAAACTCCCGGTAAACGGCCGGACTCTTCAGGCGGAAATCCGCGCTCAAATCAATCACCTTGCAACCCAGGTCCAGGAGCGGACCCGCAAATTCCGCCGCCACGCCGTGGGGCAAAGCCAGAAAAACCACCTGCGCCGCCTTGCCCAGCGCTGCCGCCTTCGGTTCGCTGAAACGCAAACTCCGGCAGCGCGGGTCGCTGGCGTGCCGGGGAAAAACTTGGGCCAGGGTTTGCCCGGCGTATTGGCGCGAGGTCACCGCCGCCAATTCCACCCGGGGATGTCCCAGGAGCAGGCGCGCCAATTCCTCCCCGGAATAACCGGACGCGCCGACGATGGCTGCTTTGATCGGAGAAATCACGTTACAAATTGCAATGCAATCCGCGGTTGGGCCGGCGCGGAGCGCGCGCCGGCACTGTCAATAATAATAACAAAAACAGTGAAATTTTCACTGTTTTCCCCCGCTCAACGTTTGCTGTACTGGAAGCGTTTGCGGGCGCCGGGCTGGCCGTACTTCTTGCGTTCCCTCATGCGCGGGTCGCGCGTCAGGTAACCGGCTGACTTGAGCGCCGGGCGCAGCGCCGCATCGACCTTCAACAAGGCCCGGGCGATGCCGTGCCGGATGGCTCCGGCCTGTCCCGCCGGGCCGCCGCCTCCGACATTGATGCGGACGTCGAATTTAGTCACCGATTCCGTCGCGGCCAGGGCCTGCATGGCCAGGGTGCGGAGGGTGTCCGTGCCGAAATAATTTTCGAACGGTCGTCCGTTGATGACTATTTTCCCGGACCCAACCGCCAGGCGAACGCGCGCCACGGCGGTTTTGCGGCGTCCGGTGCCGAGGAATTCTTTCGTGTCTGCCATGATAAAAGAGGGTTGGAGATTAACGGATTATTTGGCGGGCGTCAATGCCGCGGGCTGCTGGGCGGCATGAGGATGCTGGCTGCCTTTATAGACTTTCAATTTGGTCATCAGGACCCGGCCCAATCGATTTTTCGGCACCATGCCGCGCACGGCGTGCGTGATTAATTTCTCAGGATGGCGGGCGCGAACATTGGCGACCGAGGCGTATTTCTCGCCGCCTTTCCAGCCGGAATAGCTCATGAACTCCTTGTCCGTCTCCTTCTTCCCGGTGAGCCGGACTTTCTCCGCATTGATCACCACCACAAAATCGCCCGCGTCCAGGTGGGCGGTATAAACCGGTTTATCCTTCCCCCGCAATATATTGGCGATTTGAACAGCCAGGCGGCCCAGGATGGCGCCATTGGCATCGACAACATGCCATTTGCGTTGGTCTAAATTCTTCTTTGGCAAATACGTTTTCATCAATAACCCCGTTCAGGGAGCGGAGAACCTACCAGACGGCCATCCGAAGTCAACAGCCAAAAACAAAACATTCAGACATCAATGACGGGGCCGTCGTCGTCTTTGGGGGGCCGGGGCGGCGGCGGCGGCTTGCCTTGGTGGAACTGGAGGCGGGAATCCCCGCTTTTGGTGAGAGAATTGAGAACCAGGGAGACGAGGCTGATGACGAGCGAACCCCAAAACGCCGCGCCAAAAGAGTCCACCACGAAGTTGGGTTGCAGGAGATGGCCAACCCAGTAAAGCAACACGGCGTTGATGACGAGAATGAACAGACCGAGAGTGAAGATGAGCAACGGCAACGAAAGAAGCACCAGGATGGGTCGGACAATCGCATTCAGAATGCCCAGCAAGAGCGTGGCCAGAATCAGGCCCTCGGGCGTATACGTGATTCCCGGAACAATGTTGGCCGCCAGAATGACAGCCACCCCTGTTATCAGCGAACGTTTAAGAAATGATTTCATCCTGCGGGACAGTCTCGGTTGCCAGCGGTCCAACGACCGTTAACTCACTAAACGAATATTCAACATTTGCCGGAGAAAGACAAGGCAGTTTTTGGCTCTTGTTTATGGGCATGATTAATGCTAAAATGTTTATTGTTCGCGCCGATAAGAACGTAGTCAATGACCGCATTTCGTCGTTTTCAGTGGTTGAGGCTCATCTCCATTCTGGGGATTGCCATGCCGTTGTGCGCGGCGGAACGGCCACTGGCTCCGGGCCATGTGCCGGAGATTGTCAAACGCCTGCAACCGGCGGGTGATTTGCCGGCGGAAACGGGGTTGAATCTGGCCATCGGACTGCCGTTGCGCAACGGCCAGGCGCTGGAAAGCCAGGCGCGGGATGTTTACGATCCTGCCAGCCCCCTCTATCACCACTTTCTGACGCCGGACGAGTTCGCGGCGCAATTCGGTCCCACAGCGGAGCAATACGAGGAGGTCATTGCTTTTGCGCGCTCTAATAACCTGACGGTCACCGGGAGCCATCCCAATCGCATGTTGCTCGATGTGTCGGGTGCGGCAGCGGATGTGGGGCGGGCATTTGGCACGCATCTGCGAACCTACCATCGCCCGGCGGGGGACGGCGATTTTTACGCGCCGGACGTGGAGCCTTCGGTGCAGGGTGATATTCCGATTTTGGACATCAGCGGTCTGAGCAATTACCGCCTGCCGCATCCGCTGATTCACGAATGCCCGCCGCTGAATCGCCTGGCCAACGCCCATCCCAATGCCGGTTCGGCGTCGGGCGGCGCTTACATGGGCGGCGATTTTCGAGCGGCTTATGTTCCGGGTGTTTCACTCAATGGCGCGGGTCAGGCGGTCGGGTTGGTGGAATTTGACGGCTTTTATGCCAGTGACATCGCCAGTTACGAGAGCCAGGCCGGTTTGGCGGCGGTTCCGTTGCAGACAATTTTGCTCGACGGATATAACGGCACCCCCACCAGCGGCGCAAACAGCGGCAACCCCGAAGTCTCGCTTGACATTGAAATGGCTGTCTCGATGGCGCCCGGTTTGTCCAATGTGATGGTCTATGAGGCGGGGCCGTACGGCACCCCGAATGACGTCTTGAATCGCATGGCCACGGACAATCAGGCCAAACAACTGGCTTGCTCTTGGACCTGGGGTGGCGGCCCCAGCGCCACGACCGACCAAATCTTCCAACAAATGGCCTTGCAAGGGCAGTCCTTTTTCAACGCGTCGGGCGACAGCGACGCCTATTCTGCCGGGGCGCTTGACAATCCTTCGGACCAATATACGCCCTCGGACAGTCCGTATATCACCAGTGTCGGAGGGACGACATTGACAACCAGCGGTCCGGGCGGGGCCTGGGTTTCGGAAACGGTGTGGAATTGGGGTGGCGGGACCGGCAGCAGCGGAGGAATCAGCAGCTACTATGCGATCCCCACCTGGCAGCAGGGCATCAGCATGTCGGCCAACGGCGGATCGGCCACCATGCGCAACATTCCCGACGTCGCGCTGACGGGGGACAATGTTTATGTTGTTTATGGCGACGGAAATTCGGGCACGTTTGGCGGCACCAGTTGCGCCACGCCGTTATGGGCGGCTTTCATCGCGCTGGTCAATCAGCAGGCGGCCGGTTATGGCCTGACCTCCATTGGCTTTGTCAACCCCGCCATCTATGCCATCGGCAAGGGATCCTCTTATGCCTCCCTCTTGCATGACATCACGACGGGCAACAACACCAGCAGCACCAGTCCGAATGCATTCTACGCCACGACCGGGTACGACCTGTGCAGCGGTTGGGGAACTCCAACCGGAGCCAGCCTGATCAATGCCCTGGCTCCGTTGCCTGATTCCCTGGGGGTTTCGCCAACCACTGGTTTCAGTTCATTTGGCCTGGTCGGCGGACCGTTCAACGTCAATTCCGAATTTTTTTCACTGACGAATTCCGGGACCGAGGCCCTGGTCTGGTCGCTGTCCAGCACCTCCCTTTGGCTCAACGCCTCGCCTGCCAGCGGAACCCTGGCACCCGGAGCGCCCGCGGCAATTGTCACTGTCAGTCTGAATGCGGCCGCGAACAGTCTGGCCGCCGGCATCTACACCGCCACCATCTGGTTCACGAACACCGGCACCGGCTACGTGACAAGCCGCCAGTTCACCTTGACGGCCAGTTCGCAAGTGGTTCAAAACGGCGGCTTTGAAACAGGAAGCTTCTCCAGTTGGACCCAGTCAGGGAATACCGCTTACACGTCGGTTACCACCGACAGTTCTTATGTTCACTCCGGCAAATATGGCGCCTTGCTTGGCCCTTACGGCTCGCTTGGTTATCTTTCACAAACGTTGCCCACCTTTGTTGGACAGCCTTATTTGCTGTCCTGTTGGCTCGAGAACCCCAAGTCCGGAACCCCCAACCAATTCACTGTTTCCTGGAACGGAACCACCCTTTTCAATCAAACCAGCCTTCCGGCGCTGAACTGGACAAACCTGCACTTCGTTGTCACAGCCTCCGCGGCGAGCACCGTCCTGCAGTTCGGTTTTCGCAACGACCCCGGGTATTTCGGCCTGGATGACATCAGCGTTATGCCTGTTGCCGCGCCCGCCTTGCGAATGCTGGCGAAAGCGAATACCACGGTGCAGTTTTCGTTGAATACCACGGCTGGCGTGGCTTATCAGGCTCAATACGTGACCAATCTTTTGCAAACCAACTGGATCAATATCGGCCAGCCGTTTACCGCCACCAATTCCACCACGACCTTCACCGATACCGGGGCGGCCGATCCGCAACGGTTTTATCGCGTGGTCATCAATCCGTAAAATCCTTCGCCATTGAATTTTTATCTTTTGGCTGTAGTAATACGGGATGGACAAAGTTAAGTTCGGTTTTTCCAAGGCAAAAATCGGCCGGCGCCGCCGCCAACCCCTGCCGCGTTCCTTCAAAGATCTGACCCCCAGCAAGCACTTCAATCCACGCACTTTTTTTTACGAACTGATCTGGAAAACGCTCTTGACGCCCCGGACCGGCGAGCACGTCCGGCCCAGGTTTCCCAAGCTCGCCCCCGGCCAGGTTGCCTTAACCTGGATTGGCCATGCCTCCTTCCTGGCCCAATTCACCGACTTGAATGTGTTGATTGACCCCAACTTCGCCAACTGGCTGTTTTTGATGAAACGCATCCGGCGCGCCGGTTTGAAGCTCAAGGACCTTCCACCCATCGATGTCATATTATTGACGCACGCGCACTTTGACCATTTCCACCGACCGACCTTGCGCCGGCTGCCCGCCCCGAAAATCGGCATCATGCCTTGGGGCATGGGCGACCTTGCGGCCAACCTGGGTTTCGAGCGCATTATTGAATTGCAATGGTGGGAAAGTTTTTCGCATGGCGGTTGGAAGGTCACTTTGACGCCCTCCCAACATTGGGGCGCGCGCGTGCTGCGGGACAGCCATCGGGGCTACGGCGGGTTCCTGATCGAACATCAAGGCCGGCGCCTCTATCACGCGGGGGACAGCGCTTATTTTTCTGGTTTTAAGGAAATTGGGCGGTTAAGCCCCCCCGAAATCGCCATGTTGCCCATCGGCGCTTACTATCCCGATTCCTTTCGCTGTGTCCACATGGGACCCGACGAGGCGGTCAAGGCCTTTGTCGATCTTGGGTCAAAATGGCTTGTGCCGATGCACTATGGCACCTTTAAATTATCCTTTGAAGATATGGACGAACCATTACGCTGGCTCAAGGAATTAGCCTCTGCGAATGGACTGAATCATCAATTAAAGATTCTTCAGGAAGGTATCCCCACTGTTTTCTGAACCACAAGCGGTAGTGATGCGCCAAGTCTTTATCCTCTGTATTGTGGATTTGGCCCTCTTTTGGAACAAATAAGTGTCGAAAGTCCCTTTCTGACAAAATTCTTTTCATATAAAAAACATGTTGTAACTATCTGGTGCTAAACACTTTGCATACAAAAAAGGCCCTTGAACCATAAAAAAACAAAAAAACTTGTTGTCAAAATGCCGATATTTGCTATTGTGCGCGTTAATGCACCGTTTTTGGTGTGAGGTGTGAATTGTTTTCACCCAATGGAAACGCATAAAAACGTATAAACGAATCAACCTAAACAAAGCAGGAGGAACATGAAGATGAATAAATGGACACTAGGGTTGGCCGCCGTTGGGCTGGTCAGCCTCGCGCCTGCGGTTCTAGCACAGACCGCAACACAGCAGGGAACACCATTACTGACCTCGTTGTCGGCCACCACCATCAGTGGTTACGTTGACACCTCGGCGGTATGGGCTCCGGGCACAGGCAATGCGAATACCGCGCCCTATGCCTTTAATGGACAAACAAAACAGAACGGCGTAAACTTGGATGCCGTTGACATCAAGCTCTCCAAGGCATTGGAAGAGGGAAAATGGTCGGCAGGCTACGTCGCTGAACTGAGCTACGGCCCCGATGCTCAGGCAATTGACGGGTCGGCTTACCCAATTCGGCAGGCCTATGTGGACTTGGGCATACCGATCGGCAACGGCCTCGAACTCAAAATGGGCCGATTTGACAATCTTCTCGGCTACGAAACCAGCGATGCCATGAACGATCCGAACTGGACTCGTTCGTATGGCTACACGATGGAACCCACCGAGCACACCGGTTTGTTGGCATCCTATAAGTTCGCTGACTGGATGGGCCTGCAAGCCGGCTTTGTGGATGATGTGTCAACGATACCATACGGCGTCGGCACGATCAATACCCGCTCTGAAAGCAGAAGGGGTGTCATCGGTTTGCTGACTCTCACCGCTCCCGATAGCTGGGGTTTCCTGAAAGGTTCTGCGCTGTATGGCGGCCTCGATTACGGCCCAGGCGCTTATGGCAATCCTGTGCCCAGCATCGGAACCGAGGGTGGCAACATGACGGAATGGTATGTCGGGGCGACCATCAACACGCCGTTGAAAGGCCTGAGCTTGGGCGGTTCTTATGACGGCATCAGCGATGCGGATGTGGGTGGAGTCGACGCAGGCAACTTCCAAGCCTTCGCCGGCTACTTGTCGTATAAATTCAATGACAAAGCAAGCCTCAATGGGCGTGCTGAATATGCCAATGGCAGCGCATTGGGGTTCATCGAGGGGGTTCCCCCACCCTTCGTCGGCTCGCAGGCCAAAGTCCTTGCCCTCACCGCCACGTTTGAATATGACTTGTGGGCAAATGTCATGAGCCGCATCGAAGTCCGCTGGGATCACAATGCAGGCGACGTAAACCCCGGCAACAGCGGAAATGTGTTCGGTGGCGAAACCCCTGGCGTTCCCACCAAGAACAACGAAGTGTTGGTCGCGGCCAACGTGATCTACAAGTTCTAATCTAAATAGAATCATCCAAGCCCCTTCCGGGAAAACCGGAAGGGGTTTTTTATTGGAGCGATTTTTGACTTGTCTTCTGCCGGGGCTTTGTTATACAGGTAGGGTGGCAGTGCAAACAAATCAGGCCATTTTGTACAGTATTTGGGCCGAGGACAACGTCGTCTATGGCCCCGTCGAGTTGCCCACTTTGATTGGCTGGGTCAAGGACGAGCGGGTCGTGGCGGGGACGTGGGTTTACGACAGCCACAATGATCGCTGGCGCAAAGCGGCCACCATCCCGGAACTTCAGCTCTTTTTTCGCAAAAAAAGCGGCGCGACCAGCGCGGAGCTCCCGTCCGACAAATCGATGATTACGCCGGGAATGTTGCGCCGGGTCAAGGCGCTGGCCGACTTAAGCGACGAACAATTGGAGCGGTTTGTCCATTTCATGGAGCCGCAAACGGTGCGGCAATGGGCGCACATCGTCAAACAAGGGGAAACGGACGACGGAATGTATCTGGTTTTGGAAGGCGAATTGCGCGTGCGTTTGCTGATTGGTGGAAAGGAAACCATCCTGGCCACGCTGGGCGCCGGCGAATGCTTTGGCGAAATTGCCCTCTTTGACCAGGGGCCGCGCTCCGCTGATGTCCTCTCCAACAAGGACAGTGTGCTCTTGAAAATCTCCGCCGAGGCGTTTGAGAGGCTGCGCCGGGAAGCGCCGGAATTATCCGTCCCCATTCTTTTCTCCATCAGCAAGACGCTGGCCGCGCGCATTCGCGCCGATAACAAACGCATCAAGGATGCCGTCAATTTCGCCCGCGCCGCCGGACACTGAGGGGAAATTAAGAAATAAGAAAAAGGAAAACGGCCAACTGCCGAACCGGGATGCCTTTTCCCCACTTCTTAATTCTGCCTTCTTAATTCTTAATTTTCCTGGCTTCCCGCCCAAGCAGTGTTCGCTTCCAATGCAGTCCGCCGGAGAATCCGCCCAATCCGCCATGCGCCGCCACGACACGATGGCAGGGAATTAAGAGTGGCACCGGGTTCGCGCCACAGGCGCCGCCCACGGCGCGGGCAGCCTTCGGTTTTTTGAGGGAGGCGGCCAGACGGGCGTAGGTTTGAGTCTTACCCGCTGGAATGGCCCGCAGCGCCGCCCAGACCTTCCTTTGAAACGCTGTTCCACCGGAAAGATCCACCGGCGGCGTCGCCGCCGGTGGCCGCCCTTGCAGCGCCTGGCGCACGGCGCGAGTGGTCAATTCATGCCAGTGTGTCACGGGTTGGGTGGCGGGCGCGGTCGTCGCGGCTTTTGCTTTTGTTGTGGGAAAGTCCAAACGGGCCAGGCCGGCGGACGAATAGCGCGCCACAAAATCTCCTGCATCGGTTTTGATTTTCAGTGTGGCGACAATTGTGGGCTTGTTTTTCATGGTCTTCGAATCAGTGCTCAATGGCGGTGTTCCAGCGCGTAGAAAATTCCCAAAAAGGTCAGCAGAAGAAGGATCGCCAGCGCCGCGAAGCGGTTGCGCGCCACGCGCTTTTCATAACGCAATGGCCGCAGCCCTTGAATGCTGCCCGCGGCCAGGTAACTGACCAGCTTGGGATTGGCCGCGGGGGGGCTTTGGAATTGCTTCCTGATGCGTTCCAACAAACTCAACAGGTCGTACTTGCGCACGCCCAGTTCGTTGAAATGCTGGGCGGTGGCGGGCGGTTCCGCGGGCGCTTTCAACTGCTTTTGGTCCACCTTCTCAAAAATCGGCTCGCTGTTCCGCGGCGTCGCAACTTCCGGCTGGGCCGAAACGACCGCGCTCCGGGGATGGGCCGCCGGGCGCGCGCCCGACCCCGCCCCGGGCTGAAGTTCCTCGCTGAGTTTTTTGATTTTCGACTCCAGCGCGGAGATTTTGGCGTTCAATTCCCGCGAACGATCGGTGATGGGATCGGGATTTTTTTTGAACAGTCCCATGCCAGTTGGTTAGCGCCTGAACAGCAAGGCCACGAAAATAGCGAAGCCGAGCAAAACCAGCGGCCAGGTCAGCGCCAGGCCGATTTTGCAAAGCTGGAGCAAGTCCGTGGTGGCCAGGAGCGATGCCCCCGCCTTGGCCGCCGCCGGCTCGGCCGGGTCGGCGCTGACGCCGGTCAGAATCGGCAATCTAAGCCGGGCCGCGTTCCATTCCATGCGGGCATTTTCGATGACGGTTGTGGCGCGGGTCAATTCCACGCTGAAATTCTCCTGGTTCCACAACTGCTCGTTGATGCCCTGGACTTTGGTCACGGCCTCGCGAAACTCGGTCAAAACGCGGGCCATCTGCTCCGCGTCGCGCCGTGCCGTCAATTCCGCCTCCTCCAACAACCCGATGCCGCGGGTCAAATGGTGCAGCATTTCTTCGCGGCCGGTTTGGAACTCCATCTGGCGGCGGCGCAATTCCTCCAAGCCGGCCCGTTCGCGCTCCAATTCTTCCTGGGCCCGTTTGAGCTCGGCCAGCTTGATTTGTTTTTCGCCGACCAGCGCCTCGATCTCTTCACGCGTCGGCGGACGGTTCAATTTGCCGGCGGGCGCGCCGGCCGCGGCGGCGGCGTAACCGCTCTGTTGGGCCGATTGAAAATCGCTGTCAACAAATTCCCCCGTTTCATGATGCGCAGACATGAGCGTAAGACTAATGCCCCGGCCCGTTTCTGTAAAGGCCCGGTTTGGGCTGGCCCGGTTTGGGCTGGCCCGGTTTGGGCTGGCGCTTGATCTTCATCCTGCTCCGATTCCCGGCTGATCCGTTCTCCATCCTCCATTCCGATTTCGCTTGGTTTCGTCTTGCCTCTCCGCGCGGCTGCACTTATCCTGCCTGGGTGTGCGATCAACCACATGCCACGATTTCATCGGCCGGGCCAATGCCGGCCAATACACGCACCGAACCATGATTGAACTTATTCAAATTCCGTGGAGTCCCTTCTGCCTGGTCCAGCGGCGCATCCTGGAGTACGCGGGAGTGCCGTTCAAAACCACCAATGTCCCGGTGACGGATCGTTCGCTGGTCTGGCGCTTGACCCGGCAGCGTTACTATGGCGTGCCCATCGTTCGCGATGGTCGCACGGTCGTTTTTGAAACGGATCATTATACCCAGATCATTGCCAAATACATCGACGGGAAATACGAATTGAACCTTTTCCCGACCTCATTCCGGGGGGTGGACCGCATCCTGTGGCGGTTCATCGAGGACGACGTTGAAGACGCCTGTTTCAAACTGAACGATGTTTATTGGGAGGAGTTGGTGCCCAAGGCCGAGCGCCTGGCCTTTCTGCGCCATAAGGAACGAAGATTCGGACGGGGCTGCCTTGACCAATGGCGGGACCAGCAAACGCAGTTGCTCAAGCAGTTGACCGCGGCCCTTGTGCCCTTTGAATGCATGCTGGCCGAGCGGCCTTATCTGCTCCAGGCCCGCCCGCATTTTATCGATTTCGACCTCTGGGGCATGCTGGCCTGCTTTCTCCGCACCGGTCATTACCAGATGCCCGCGGTTCACAGTTGTTTGAATGAATGGTTCGCGCGCATGTCCAATCTTAAAAAGGCCAATCTTCCCAGTGAAAAATTACATCCTTGACACCAATGTCCTGCTGCACGATCCAAACTCTTTGCTGGCCTTCAAGGGCAACACGGTCCTCATTCCCATTGAAGTGCTGGAGGAAATAGACCGGTTCAAAAGGGAATCGTCCGAATTGGGCCAAAACGCCCGCGCCGTCTCCCGTTCACTGGATGCCTTGCGCGCCAAAGGTCATCTCAACAAGGGGGTCAAACTTGAAAATGGCGGCTCGCTCCGCATTATTTTCCACGAGAAAAACGGCGAGGCGCTCCTTCCCCTTGGCAACAACAGCGTGGACAGCCGGATCATCGGTCAGGCGCTGGACATTCAAAAGCGCGAGCCGAAATCCCCGGCCATTCTGGTCACCAAAGACATCAACCTGCGCATCAAGGCCGACAGCCTTGGCCTGCCGGCGGAGGATTATGAAAGCGACCATGTCTTGCTGACCGAGCTTTACACAGGCATGATCGAACTGACGATCACGGCCGAGAAAATGTCCCGGTTCCGGGTGGAAGGGGAACTGGAACTCAACGGCCATGGCAAGTATTTCCCCAACGAGTTCTGCACGCTCATCGAGGAAAGTAATCCCAAACGCACCGCCCTGACCAAAGTGGACCCGACCGGCGCGAAAGTGGTTCCCATCCTGGACTGCCGGGAAGGGGTGTGGGGCATCAAACCGCGCAATCGCGAGCAGCACTTTGCCTTCGACGCATTGTTGGACGACCGCGTCAAGCTGGTGACGCTGATGGGTAAGGCCGGCACCGGGAAAACATTGCTGGCCATGGCCGCCGGCCTCAAACGCACCGTCCTGGACCGCGAATTCCGCCGCCTGGTCGTGGCCCGTCCCACCGTGTCGATGGGCCGCGAATTGGGCTTTCTCCCCGGCTCGCTCGAGGAAAAGCTGGCCCCGTGGATGCAGCCCATCCATGACGCGCTGGAACTGTTGAGCGATTTGAACATGGGGTCCGATCATCGGCGCAGCACCGACCTCATGCGTTCCGGGACCATCCTGGTTGAAGCCCTCAGTTACATCCGGGGCCGCAGCATTGCCCACCAATTCATGGTCATTGACGAGGCGCAGAACCTGACGCCCCTTGAAGTCAAGACCATTGTGACCCGGGTCGGGACCGGCACGAAAATCGTCTTTACAGGAGACCCGTATCAAATTGACAACCCGTATGTGGATTCCTCCTCCAACGGCTTCAATTACGTCGTCAGCAAATTCCGCGACCAGGCCATCGCGGCGCACATTGAACTGCAAAAAGGCGAACGCTCCGAGCTGGCCGAGCTGGCCGCGAATATCTTGTAAGCGTCTGCACCGGACTGCGTGATGGACGCATCTGAATTCCCCCAACAAAAAACGCAAAAGGCACAAATTCTTCGCTGCACTAAAATATCACATGCCCGCATTGAAAGCCGCAATGCGGGCATGTGATATTTAGATTGGCCCTTGATGTCAAGGAAAATAATCAAAACGGAAATGAAGCGAAAGAGTGCTCCGAGCCGGCCGAACTGGCCGCCAATATATTGCAGGTGTTTCTACCGCCGCTTCGCCGGCCCGAAAAAGTAGCCCCCGCGCACCCTGGCCCCGCGCACTTTGCCGGGAAAGGACGGTTTCGCGCCCGGCTTGTCCTCTTCGAAAAGCGCGGTGTATTGGTAATCAAATTTGTCCAGTTTGACGCGGAGTATCTTCTGGCTGATGAACCGCTCAATCGCATAGACGGGGCTGGCGTCCGCCGCCACCATCAAGGTCATGGCGTCGCCGCTGTGCTCGGCGCGCCCGGTGCGGCCGATGCGATGAATGTAATCCTCCGGATGTTGCGGCACATCGAAGTTGATGACATGGCTGACGTCGGCAATGTCCAGCCCGCGCGAGGCAATGTCCGTGGCCACCAGGACTTCATAACGTCCATTCCGGAAACCCTTCAGCGCCTCCTCGCGTTCCTTTTGCGTGCGGTTGGAGTGCAGCACGGCGACGGCGTGATTGTTGCGTTTGAGCAGGTGGGCGATTCGATCCGCGCCATGTTTGGTGCGGCAGAAAACGATGACCGAATCGTAATTTGTCCGCTCCAGCAATTCCCGCAGCAAATCGGTCTTCTGCGATTCGGCCACGGGATAAATGACATGCGAAACCGTGTCCGCCGGGCTGCGCCGGATGCCGATCTCCACTGTCTGCGGATTCCTCATGGCCCATTGAATGAGCGAGGCGATCTCTATCGGAATGGTGGCGGAGAAAAGCGAGGTGTGCCGTTCGCGGGGACATTTCTGGACGATGCGGCGGACATCCGGCAGGAACCCCATGTCCAGCATCCGATCCGCCTCATCCAGCACCAGGTATTTGACAGTATCGAGCTGGCAGGTGCGCCGTTCCAGATGATCCAGCAGGCGTCCCGGCGTGGCGACGATAATGTCCACTCCGTGTGCCAGATCGTCCAATTGTTTGCCGTAGCCGACCCCGCCGTAAAGGACCGCGGTGTGGAGGTTGGTGAAGCGGGCGAAATCGTGGATGGCCGTTTCCACCTGCGCGGCCAATTCCCGCGTGGGTTCGAGGACCAGGCAGCGCGTTCTCGATTCGTGCTGGCCGAGTTGCGACAGTATTGGCAAAGCGAAGGCCGCCGTCTTGCCCGTGCCGGTCTGCGCGCTGCCAATGACATCCGTCCCGGCCATGATCAAAGGAATGCCGCGCAATTGAATGGGCGTCGGTTCGACGTAGCCCATGGCCACAACCCCTTTCAGAATCTGCGGGGAAAGCCCAAATTTGGTAAATGCCATAATCGAAGAGTAAAATCGACCCTGTGGCCGGCTAATGCAAGCTTGTTTAACGCCTCATTGAATTCTGCACTCTGCATTCTCAACTCTTAACTCAAGAGGCGTCTCCGGGCGCGCTGGCCGGCTTTTCAGCCTCGGCCGTTGTCGTCACCGCCTGTTCTCCATCGGCGGGGAGGGTAGAGGGCGCTTCCGTTGCGGGAAGGGTCGTGGCCGAATCCCCCGGAACTGCCGGAACAGAATCTTCATCGGATGTGGTCACTTCGGCGGCTGCGGCCACTTCGGCGGGTGCGGCGGGTGTTTGGCCGGGAACTGTGGCGGTCTCGGCTTTCTTCTCGGGCTTGGGTGGTCTTGGCAACGGTCTTTTGGCCGTGTCCAGGACGCCGTTGGCAAACTCAATGACGTGTCCTTCGTGAATAAGCCAGTGCAGATCGCCCGCCAGCGCCGCCTGCTCCGGCGATGCCTCAACCGCCGCCGCCGGAGCGGCAGCCTCCGCTGCCGTCCCTGAAGTCCCTTGGGTCCCTGGATCCGCCGGCGCCGCAGCGGGCGCGGGCGCCAGCGTCTCGATGAGTTTGCGCCGTGTGCATTTCGGATGCGCATTGATGTAATTGACGATGCGCTTGACCCCTTCCGAAACAGGCGTTGCTTCCAGATCGAGGAAATGCGGACGCGCCACGGAAACATGGGTGACCGTGCGGTTGACTTTAAAGAATTGCAGGCCGTGACCGGCAAACTGCTGGCTCAAAGTGGTGGCGACCTTCAAGGGAAAATGCCGTTGCTCCTCCCAAGTTATCCGCACCAGGCGTTGCAACTCCGGGGAACGCAACTGCCGGGCCGCCGGGCCGCTGAGCGTATGCGATTCCACCGCTTTGACGATGTTGCCCAAATGGACCTGGCGGAAATGCTTCTCCACTTCCTCCCGATTCGGCAGCTTCAGCGCTTCCGGCACGTTCAGGCAGTTGTATTCAGTTTTGAAACTTTGATCCTCAATCCATTTTTTCACCACCGCTTCGTCCTTGACGATTTTGACCCGGGCCTTGAAAGCCTCGAACGGCATCCGGGCAAAGCGCTCCGCGTGCAGCTTGCGCAACTGATTCTGATAATCATGATGGTTGGGCGGCCCCAGAATCGTTCCGCTCATGCCGCATTGCCCGACGAACGTGTAAGTGCCGCGCGGCGGCTCGGTGGCGGTTCGTTCCGCCTGATAAAAAGTGTTGAAATGGCGGTTCAACAGATGATTGACCGCCTGGTCCTCCGAAAGCCAGAGCGTGTCATCCAAAGCGCAAAGGAACAACGGCTGCACTGGCGCCCCATCCGGTTTCTTGATCACCTCAAAACGCATTTGCTGCCGCTCCGGCTTCTGCAAGATCAATTGGGCAATGCCAAAAAGCGGATAAGCCCGGCCCGACACCCGAATTTGCCGGGCCAAAGACTCAATGCCCTTTTCATCCGGCAAAATGGACAACGTCAACTGGGGCGGGGGAGCCGGCTCTTCCCGCTGCGCCGGGGCCTCGCCCCGATCGCGCGGGCCGCCCCTTCGCTCAGGCCGGTCTTGCGGACGTCCGCCGCGGCCTGGCGGTCGCGCGCCTTGCCGGTCAAAATCGCGGCGCGGCGGGCGGCGGCCGGGGACTCGTTCCCCGTGCTCGCGAGAAGGCCGGTCGTCCCCGGCAAAGCTGGCGTACTTATTGACGGAGGGCGGACCCTGTGCCCAGGCCGGCAGGAAAAGCTTCTCCAAGTCAAACTCGGATTCTGGCTGTGTGCTGCTCATCTAAAACGCGTTATGCCAATTCTTGTCACGCATCAGCATGGACGCCCTTCCCCCGGATTGCAAGCGCCCTGTTGAGTGCGTGGAACCGGCGTCCCGCCGGTCGATTTTGGCGCCCCGCCAAAACCCTCTTCCTCAACCCCGAAATCCTGTGCATGTTTCCCGCAGGGCAACTCAAGCTTTGTGCTTTTGCGATCTTTTGTGGTCAATTCATTTTTGCTTTTGCATTTATCGGGCGAAGATTTGGCGGATGACTTCTTCGATGGGCACTTCCTGAATGTCAATGTCGTTGACGGGCAGTTCGTCCAACAGCCGCTTGCAGACGGCGATGACTTGGTCGCGCTTGACTTTGAGCTGGATGCGATTGGAAGTTTGCTGGAGCACTTCGCCGAACTGGCGCAAATCCACGGGGGGAAAACTCGTCCCGCTCAGCCAGCTTATGGTCACGATTTTGAAATCGGCAAAGCGATCAATCACTTCGCTGAGACGGCCGTCGAAGAAGATTTTCCCATGGTCGATGATGATGACGCGCCGGCAGAGTTCCTGGATGTCGGTCATGTAATGGCTGGTCAGGACGATGGTGGTTTTTTTTGTGGCGTTGTAGTCGCGCAGGAATTCGCGCACGATTTTTTGCGAGACAACGTCCAGGCCGATGGTCGGTTCGTCCAGGAACAACACTTTTGGCTGATGCAGCAGCGAGGCGATCAGCTCCATTTTCATGCGTTCGCCCAGTGACAGTTCGCGCACCATGACGTTGAGCTTGTCCCTGACGGCGAGCAGTTCGGTCAATTCCGTCACGGTGCGCTCGAAGGCCGGAGCGGGGATGCCGTAGATTTTGCTGTTCAGTTCGAGGGATTCGCGGGCCGGAAGGTCCCACCAAAGCTGGTTCTTTTGCCCGAGCAACAAGGCGAATTGGCGGCGGTAGCCGTCATCGCGTTGCCAGGGGACGTAGCCCAGCACGCGGGCCGAGCCTGCGGTGGGGTGGAGCAAGCCGGAGAGCATCTTCAGAGTGGTCGTCTTCCCTGCGCCATTGGGGCCGAGGAAGCCGACCAGTTCACCTTCCTCAATGGCGAAGCTCACTTGATCGACGGCGACGGTCTGTTCGTAGCGGCGATGAAAAAGGCCGCGAACAGCGCCGCCAACGCCCGGCTCCTTTTTGTACGTCCGGAAAGCTTTGGTCAAACCATGGACTTCGATCAGGGACATTTTGATGTCGGCCCTTTTTGCCCGGCGGGACGGACGGCACGGCCGGAAATTGCGCCCCGCGGGCTATCGGAGCAATTGTTTCTCCAGATAAAGGACGGCCTGGCGGACGTTGGAATCGACTTCCATGCGGTCTTTGACCAGGCGGCAGGCGTGCAACACGGTGCCGTGATCGCGTCCGCCGAAGGCTTCACCGATGGTGTTGAGGGAACTTTCCGTCATTTGCCGGGAGAGGAACATGGCAACCTGCCGGGGAAAGGCGATGTTTTCCGGGCGGCGTTTGCTGGTCATGTCGGCCAGGCGAATATCGAAATGTTCCGCCACTTTCTTCTGAATGCAATCGATATTGACCGCAAAGCGGCCTTCCTCGTGCAGCACTTCACGCAGCAAACCTTCAACCACTGTCAGCGTCAGCTTTTTGCCCGTGAGGGAAGCGAAAGAGGCGACGCGAATCAAAGCCCCTTCCAGGCGGCGGACGTTGGTGCGAATGCGGTTGGCGAGGAAAGTGACAATCTCCTCCGGCAACTCGACCCCCATGGCCTTTTCCTTCTTGCGCAATATGGCCATGCGTGTTTCGACATCGGGGGGCTGCATTTCCGTGACCAGCCCCCACTCGAAACGGGAGACCAGCCGCTGCTCGAGATTCTGGATTTCGGCAGCGGGACGGTCGCAAGTCAGAACGATTTGTTTATGGCCCTCGTGCAGGGCATTGAAGGTGTGGAAAAACTCCTCCTGAATTCGTTCCTTGCCGGACAGAAATTGCACGTCATCGATCAGCAGGACATCGGCCTGGCGATGTTTGCGGCGGAAGCGGACCAACTGATTGTTTTGAATGGCCTCAATGTATTCGTTGGTGAATTTTTCGGAGGAAAGATAAGTGACACGCGCGCCCTTTTTGGTGCCGCCAATGTGCTGGCCAATGGCGTGGAGCAAATGCGTTTTGCCCAAGCCCACTCCGCCATATAGAAACAGCGGATTGTAGGATTTGCCGGGAGCTTGCGAGACCGCCATGGCGGCGGCATGGGCGTGGTTGTTGTTTTCACCCACGACGAAGGATTCAAACGTGTTTTTGGGATTAAAGGCAATTTCGCTCCGGACGGAATTATTGCGTTCGACCGGTTCGGCGGCAGATTTGGCTTTGGTCTTATGATCGGGGACGGGCACGCCAAGGGTGCTGCCGCTGGCGTTGACGCGGAATTTGACTTTAAGATTCTGGCCGGAGGCCTGCGCCAGGACGTCGCTGATCAACCCCAGATAGTTGTCATTGAGCCAGACTTCGCAGAAATCATTGGCCACTTCCAGGACCAGCGTCTCCCCTTCCAACGCCACGGCTCTTATCGGCAGGAACCACAGATTATAGATGTCGGTGTTCAACATGGTGCGCAGCAATTTCTGCGCTCCCCCCCAGATTTTATCGGCGGATGCTTGCATTTTGATTTTGCGCCAAATCCCTGATTTTCAACATTTATTCACCGGCACCATTCCGAAGTCCCAAACCGCCCCCCGGCTCTGGCGGAAGAATCGTCCACCAAGCAAATTCTGCGCCTCGAAAGGCAATAGTGTGCCATTAGCCCCGGCAACCCCCATGATCTTGAGGCTAACCACCTGAATATCAACGACTTGGAACTCGAACATATTGTCAATCATTCTATATCGCGTGCCGTGCCTGGAACTGGTTCCTTTGTTCAAGCTGACAGTGAATGTTTTAGACAAAGAACGCCAGCCTGACGAGAACAACATATTAACTCTTATTCACGACTTATTCACAATTCAAAAAACCCTTTAAAATCAGGGTTTCCATGAAGATTCAGCCGGCAAACGACCCCTGCCCGCGGCAGGACTTCTGACCGATCCGTTGGCTTTCCTGGCAAAGAACGAACTCATAAAGAGATGGGCGCAAGCATCAAACGGCTTCATCGCCCGATTCCTCGGTGCGAATACGAATGGCAGTTTCGATATTGCTCACAAACACTTTGCCGTCGCCAATCTTGCCCGTTCGAGCCGCCCGAACGATGGCTTCGACGGCCTGTTGAATCAGAGCGTCGGCCAGGACGACCTCGATCTTGATTTTCGGGAGGAAATCGACCGTATATTCGCTCCCGCGGTAAATCTCCGTGTGGCCTTTTTGGCGGCCAAAACCCTTCACCTCGGAGACGGTCAGGCCCTGCGCCCCCACTGCGGCCAGCGCCTCCTTAACTTCCTCGAGTTTGAACGGTTTGATAATGGCTTCAATTTTTTTCATGGACTGCGCCTTGCGCAACAGGTATATTAACAATCATGAAACGGGTGTAAACAGGAATCTGAAAAAAAGTGAATTTTTCTCATTTTTGTTGAACAAAAGTTTTTGAAAATAGTCTATTGACATTGGAAGCGATCTGTGGTTTTGTATCGGTGGATTAGCATAGTAAGAATTTTAGGGCAAAATTGGTGAGGGATTGTTCTTTGTTTGCCCGCAGTATTTCGGTTGTTTGTGTTGTACAGCAGCGACCGGAAGTCCCCTAATCCTACAGGTGTACTAAATTCGAAAATTCCCCGGGCTTTTTGGTCACCCTCTGACCACTGAGCCCGGTTTTTTGTTTTGCGGCATGGGCGATTCCATGCCGAACGCCGTTGGCCCTCCCGGGATGATGCATTCTGGCATTGCGTGGCCGCGTCTGACCCGGGCTCTCCAGTCACGACGCCATGAGACAAGCTCGGGCCTTCCTGGAGAATTCGGGACAAACTTCTCCCTTTGCCTCCATATACAGGGCAAAAACTTCCCCGCCGCCGAACTTTCCCGGCTGCCGCATAAAATTTTAACCTGCCGAAGCCCTTGCGTATAAATGGCTTCCATCGCTCGCGCTGTCTTTCGCCCAAGGATGGCAACACTCCTGCTGAGCATGGTTGTTGACTATAGAACGATATGAAATCATTACTGCTTATCGACGGATTTTTGGGGCTTGTGTGCGGTATTGCTTTCGATTTCATCCAGAAAGAGTCATGACCGACACACTTTGTGCTCTGCCCCCGGCTCCTCTGACAGCGGAGCAACGCCGCTCCAACCAGCGCAAACTCTGGCGCCGTTATTCCCGTTCCGGCCGCGGCAGCCGGCTGGAGAATAGTATGGTGGAGGAATATATCCCCCTGGTCAAGACCGTGGTTGGACGCCTGGCGATGACATTGCCCTCCCATGTCAACGCGGATGATCTCTACAGCGCCGGCCTGGTCGGCCTGCTTAACGCCATGCGCCGCTTCAAACCGAATAACGGCACTTCCTTTGAAACCTACGCCCGCGTGCGTATTCGCGGCGCTGTCTTCGATGAATTGCGCCGCCTCGATTGGGTCCCGCGCTCGGTGCATGAGAAGGCCAAAAAAATCGAGAGAACAATGCAGGAATTGACCCAGCGCACCGGCGTCATCCCGAGTGAAGTGGAGATGGCCAAGGCCCTCGGCGTTTCCCTGAGCGACTACGAGGAACTGCTCGAAGAAATCCGCCCCACCACTTACGTCTGCCTCGATGCCATGCATGGCGCCAAGAATGAACACGGAGGATGGGCGCATGAAATCATTGCCGACGAATCGCAGGCCAACCCGGACGAACAAACCGCCACCCGCGAATTGGCGCAATTGATCGAGAAACGCCTCAAACAATTGCCGGAAATGCAACGCAAGGTCCTGGGGCTTTATTATTTCGAAGATTTGCGCTTGCGCGAAATTGCCGAAGCCTTCGGCGTGACCGAATCGCGCATCTGCCAGATTCATGCCCAGGCCATCCTGGCCATCAAGTCGCTTTTGAAAAGGGAAGACCCGGAAGTTTTCAATTGCGCCTGATGAGGAACGACCAAAGTGACGAAAGGGACCGAAAAACCATTCGTCATTTGAACATTCCTTGGTCATTAGGATTTCGTCATTAGTCATTTATTTGCTGATTCCCCTCTCGCTCAGGCGGACAAACTCGACCAGGTGGCGCAGTTCAGGCAGGGGGGGCAGCTCGGCTTCAATTCGGGACAGGGCGTTGGCAGTGGTCAATCCTTCGCGAAACAGAATCTTGTAGGCTTGCCTGAGCGCCGCTTGCGCTTCTTCCGGCACCCCGTTGCGCTCAAGCCCGACCTTGTTGGTCGTCCGCACCTGGGCCGGATTGCCATCGGCCAGCATGTAGGGCGGGACGTCCTGGGTGACCTTCGAGCACCCTCCGATGAACGCCATTCTGCCAATGCGGCAAAATTGATGCACCGCCGCCAGTCCGCCGATGATCGCCTGGTCCTCCACCGTGATATGCCCGCCCAGCGTTGCCACGTTGGACATGATAATGTGATCCCCCAGCGTGACGTTGTGCGCAATGTGGCTGTAGGCCAGGATATGATTGTGCGAACCGACGGTCGTGACTTCGCCGTCGCCGGTCGCGCTGTGAATCGTCACGTACTCCCGAAACGTGTTATGACTGCCAATCTGGGTGCGCGTGACGCCGCCTGCCCATTTCAAATCCTGTGTTTTCAAGCCGATGCTGGCGAAGGGGAAAATTTCATTCTCCCCGCCCAGCGTGGTATGGCCGTCAACCACCACATGGGAATGCAGCCGGCAACCCCCGCCCAGCGTCACCTGCCCGCCGATGACGCAGTAAGGCCCGATGACGCAGCCCGCGCCGATGCGCGCGTTGGGGTGGATTACCGCCGTGGAATGGATCGAATTCATTCTGTTATCTGTCAAATAAAATAAAGGTCACCTCCGCCTCGCTGACCGTTTGACCGTTGACCGAGCAGACGCCTTTGGCCTTGCCGATCTTGCCGCGCGACTTGATCAATTCCACCGAGATGACCAGCGTGTCCCCGGGCCGCACCGGCTTGCGCCAGCGCACACTCTCGGCGGACATGAAATAGGCCAGTTTGCCAAAATTCTCCGCCTTCCGCAGCATCATGATGCCGGCCACTTGCGCGATGGCTTCCAATTGCAGGACCCCGGGCATGATGGGGTGATTGGGGAAATGCCCCTGGAAATATGGCTCGTTGGAAGTGATGTTTTTGAGGCCGACAATTTTGTTGCCCTCGATCCGGGTGATTCTGTCCACCATCAAAAACGGATAGCGATGCGGCAAAATCTTCATCAAGCGCAGCGTGTCCAATTCGTCGCCATCGCGCACTTCGACCGCTTCGCCTTCCGGTTTGGGAGTCGCCTCGGGCGGGGGGGCGAAGCTTTGGGCCGCCTCCAACGGCTTGCGCATTTGCAAGCTGATTTGCCGCGCCAATTCGCAATTGGCGCTGTGGCCCGGTTTGACCGCGACGACATGACCGGCGATCGGCCGGCCCGCCAGCGAAAGATCCCCGATAATATCCAGGATCTTGTGCCGCACAAATTCATTGGGATATCGCAAAGGCTCGGTCGTCAAAATGGCGTCATCGCGAATGACCACGGCATTCTCCAGACTGCCGCCCTTGATCAACCCGTTTTTGATCAGGTACTCGATTTCCTCGAAAAAACAAAACGTCCGGGCGTCAGCCAGGTCCCGTTCCCAGGTTTCAGGCGTCACCGTCACGCTGTAGAACTGCGTAAAACGCCCTTTCGAATCCGCGCTGGTGCAAGTGATCTTCAAGCTCTCATGCGGCAAAACCGAAAGGGTCGTCTCCCCGCTCTCGTACGAGATGGGCGTCTGGATGCGAAAGACCTCCCGCGGCTCGTCCTGCGCGACGACCCCGACCGCCTGGATCATTTTGACATATTCCCGCGCGCTGCCATCGGCGATGGGCGGCTCATTGGAGTCCAACTCGATGAGGGCATTGTCAACGCCGCGCCCGGCAAACGCGGCCAGGACGTGTTCCACCGTATGGATTTTGGCGTTGCCCTTGGAAAGGGAAGTGTTGCGATTGGTGGTGGAGACATAATCAACCCGCGCCTCGATTTCGGGTTTCCCCTCCAAATCAATCCGGCGGAAGCGAATGCCGGAATTGGGCGGCGCGGGCAGAAAGGTCATTTTGACGCTGTTGCCGCTATGGAGGCCGACACCCGAGAAACTCGCCGATTGCCGCAATGTTTGTTGGTATAACACGGCGCAAGTTAAAACCCATCCGGTCGCGTTTGGCAATTCTTTAAGCCGTCAGAGGCTACCCATTTGATCATCAAATCGGTTTGACCCGGTTTGACTGACCTTGACCGGACCAAGCATCGGTTTTGTTGCAAGTTATTCATTTCAAAGTATTTGCAGATTAAATCCCGGTGGGTGAGACTGTGTCGAACCCTGACGTCGGTTTGACCCGCCTCTGCCGCAATGGCTTCCCCCTTCGGCGGGGGCGGATACGGACAAGACGGCGCTGCAAACCTGTCTCGATTTGACCACAGCCTGAACCGGTTCCGGCAACCGGGCGATTTTTCCATTGCGGCTCATAATATAATGGGGTTTTTGGATTTATTTTTTGGTCGAACTGGGTCGAACTGGGTCGAACTGGGCCGGCCAACCATGTCCGCCTTTCTCCAGATCGCTGCGACTGACTGCGACTGACTGCGACGGACTTGGATTACGATTACGATTAAGATTAAGATTGTCTGACCCCCTCCCCTCATACCCATGCGTAAAATTAACGCAAAAGCCGTAAAATCTCCCCGTCCTATTTTAGTTGGAACTGATTGGACGGCAGCAGTTTCCAGTTGAAAAACGGCAAAAATCCATTTTACGGCTTTTATGGTTCTTTCGGATTTTTTCAGTGCCATTATCGAGCCATCAAATCGCGCCACGGCTTCGCTTGGCGGAGCGAGAGTGGAAGCCCCGGCGATGGTGGTTGCCTTCATAATTCTTAATTCTGCCTTCTTCCTTTTCATCATGGCTTCAATTAGCCAATCATCAGACTATATCATAGCATACAAATTCATCAAAACAACATTTATTTTAAATTATTTTTGTAATCGGCGCCCTCCGCGTTAAACAGCCGGTCCGCGATGGCCCGCCTGCCATGAATTGAGTCAGTTTCCGGAAGTTCACTGAAGCTGCTTTACCCAATCGTCTTCTGGATAGGCTTCTGCCAACGAAGTCAATTCCTGGAGCAACGCATCGTGCAGGGACCGGTCGTTCTCCTCTTTCGCATTGCTCAGCGTGACGAACAAGCCTTTTGCCAACGCCTTCCGCACTGCGCCATCCTCCGGTTGGTTCTGCGCCAGCGAACGCAACTCCTGAAGCAAGGCATCGCGGCGGGTCCCCCATCCCAACGGGATGAAATCAAATCAGCCCAGGATGGCTCGTGTCCCCTCCTTCGCTGCGCTACGGCGCGGCAAGTCGCAACTCTGGGCTGAAAGATCACAATCCCTTCGCGATAATATGCAGAGTAAAGGCTGGCTTCTGCGCCACGAGAAGCCAAAAAAGTGTAAGAAAGACCGACTGTTTTACACTCTCGATGGTGGAAACCCTGTATTGAGAATGGGTGTCGTTCGGACAACATTTCTTGCTATTTAGAATGCAAAAAATGTTGTAAGATGCTGACCGTCAGCATGGTACGCATAAAGGCACAGGCGCCGAAATGAAGCCTGTCTTGCGCCGATTACATCAGCCAGGGAAAGGGCATGAAAGATGCTAAATATCAACAGAGCAAGGAGCACGCACGACGAAGTATTGAGTGATTGCAGTGATTGAAGTATGATTAAAATCAAAAGCATCGGCTTCCCGGCGATTCTCCTAACCGCAGCAGCCATTTCTTCCGCATTGATGGCGGACACGGTTACCCTGTCCCAAGGACCCTATTCTTACTATGTTGGTGGCGAGTTCACGGCGGTGACTGGTCAGAATGGGACCTTCCAGACTTTCTGCGTCCAAACGAGCGTGGATTTTACTCCGTATAATTTTGGCAACACCACCCCTTACAACTACACCGTGAGCTTGAATTCCATCGGCGCCCCCGATGCTTTCCCTCTGTCGGAGGGTGCGGCCTATCTTTTCTCGCAGTTCGCTCAAGGGACGTTGAGTGGTTACGATTACAATCTGGGCAACGATCCCACTGACGCGGCAGCCCGGCAGGCAGACGCCGGTGAATTGCAGTCGGCCCTCTGGTGGCTGCAAGGGAACCAGACCTTTGGGGGTTATCCTTCCGGAACAATCGGGAACACTTACTATGGCGACGCCTTGACCCATCTGGGCGCCAATGTTGATGCCCCTGCCACCCTCGCCACCGATTTTGGCGTGGAGATTATGAATTTAACGGACGGTAATGGAAACCCTGCGCAAAACCAATTGATTTACCTGGGCGGAGGAGGAGGTCACCAGAATGCCCCGGATGGCGGCGCGACACTGGCGCTGCTGGCCCTGAGTGTGGCTGGACTGGCGGTTGTCCGCAGGTTGGGTTCCGGCCAGCGGGCGTTGTGACGCTGCCCGCCACGATGGGGCGCTCCCGAGTCGTTCATCCTTCTGCTTTTTAAAGCCCCGTGCCGGGTTTCCCGGCCCGGGGTTTCGCATTTTGGGGAAATGCAATTGAAGGCTGCCACAGTTGAAATCCCCAAAAACCGGCCCCCGCTTCTCCACGGTTTTCGCCGGCTGGTCATGTCACTTAAAGTCTGCATCAAGTATTTTAATTGATAAATTGACAATGATCGCCCGAGATGTAGCTTAAAAATGGACTGCATCCAATGTTTGACGCCTCCAACGGGTATGAACCGGCTGAGCAATGCCAGTGGAAACTTCACACGGATTCTGTGTGGGGATGGAGCCGGCTTGTTGTCCAGTCATGCCCCGGACCCTGGCGTCGCCCAGGTTGAACACACGCGGAGAACGCCATGACAGCGACACTGCACCGGGACATTGCGCTGCACCGGACGGCGTTGCTCGCGGGTATTCTCGTGGCGGCGCTTGGCTTGTCCGTGCTGCTGGGTTGGACTTTCGATATTTCCGCGCTGAAAAGTGTCTTTCCCGGCCTGGTGACGATGAAAGCGAACGCGGCGTTGGAAATGTTGTTGTCTGGCTTCGCGCTGGCTCTTTTGTCGAGTGGGAAGGCCGGGATGCCGGTCCGCTTCTGTGTGGCGGGAATGGCCGTGGCTGTGATCACTATCGGAGCGATGACCCTGGGCGAATATATTTTTGGCTGGGAGCCGGGCATGGATCAATGGCTGTTTCAGGACGCGCTCAATCCGGTGGAAACTTTGAGTCCGGGCCGCATGTCGCCCGCGACGGCCTTTTGCCTTGTGTTGACAGGCGGCGCGCTGCTGGTGGCATTGCGCCCGGTCGCAACGCGATGGGGATTTCCAATTATCGAGGCGATGGGTGCGGCGATCATCGTTGTTGGCGGATTCGCCCTGTCCGGCTTTGGCTTGAACGCGCTGTTCGGCTTGCGGTGGTGGAGTCATGCGGGCATCGCCATTCCCACGGCCGCCGGGCTGATGCTGTTGGGCAGCGGGCTGCTCGCCTTTGCCAAAAGCGAAGGCGGGTTGAAATGGGCTCTCGGCGCGTGGACCACCGGCGGATTCGTGCTCGGCATCATTTCGCTTCTCGCTGCGGTGGAAGTATTCTGCCACTTAACAAACCAGCTTCAGCAAAGGGCCGGGTGGGTCGTCCACACGCAGGAAGTTCTCAAAAAGAGCGAGGCAGTCACGGCTGACGTGGCCGCACTCGGCAGCAGCGTGCGCGCCTACATCAACACCGGCGACGAACGATTGCCCAAGCAAGCAGAGGAAATGAAGGGCGCAGTCCGCAACAGTCTCGACGGTCTTCGCATATTGACGGCCGACAATCCCCGGCAGCAGGAGCGCCTGGTCCAGATCAATGCGCTCATCGCCCGATGTCTCGACTGGGACGAACAGTTGATTGCGGTCCGCCGCAAAGAGGGTCTTTCCGCCGCCGGGCAGATCATCGCCAAAGGCACGGGCGTTGCCCTTGTGGACAGCATCCGGGGTCTGGTCAATGACATGGAGGAGGAAGAGTCCTCGTTGCTCGATCAGCGGCAGGAAAAGGAGCAGAGAATCTCCACGACCACTTCATTTCTGCTGCCGTTGGGGGGCTTTTTCAGCATCACTTTGTTGTGCCTGGGATTATTTTACCTCAATGCGGGGGTTGGCGAACGGGCGCGAACCGAGGGCCAACTGGCCGCCATCGTGGAATCCTCGGCCGACGCCATCATCGGCAAAAATCTGCAAGGCATTGTCACCAGTTGGAATGCCGGCGCTGAAAGGATTTTCGGCTACACGGCACGCGAGATGATCGGCCAGCCGATTACGCGCCTCATCTCGTCCGCGTGCCAGGAGGAAGAGACGGATTTCCTGGTCCGCATCCATCGCGGCGACAGCGCAAGGCAGTTTGAGACGGAGCGGGTGCGCAAGGATGGAAGCCTGGTTCCCGTCTCAATCACCATCTCTCCCATCAAGGACTCCACTGGAAAGATTGTCGGCGCTTCGAAAGTGGCGCGCGACATTACCGAGCGTCGGCGGATGGATTTGGCGTTGTCTGAGTCCAATGAAAACCTCAAACAGAGAAACCGGGAGTTGTCCGGTCAAACCGAAGCCCTCCGGGCCAGTGAAGAAAAATTCCGGCAACTGGCCGAGAACATTAATGAAATTTGCTGGATCGCCGCCGCGGACGAATCCGAAGTACTCTTTATCAGCCCGGCTTACGAGAGAATCTGGGGGCGCACCTGCCAGAGTTTGTACGAGAACCCCCGTTCATTCCTCGAAGGGATTCATGAAGCCGACCGGGTCCGGGTGTCGTCCGGATTGGAGGCATTGAAGCGGGGTGAAAAGCATGATGTCGAATATCGGGTCGTCCGCCCTGACGGACAAATCCGCTGGGTGCATGATCGCGGAGCGGCCATCCGCGACGAATCTGGCGCCATTTACCGTTTGGCGGGGATCGCCGAAGACATCACCCTGCGCAAAAGCACCGATGCGCAGCTTCGTCAGGCGCAAAAAATGGAAGCCGTCGGCCAACTCGCGGGCGGCGTGGCGCACGACTTCAACAATATTCTCACCATCATCTGTGGCAATCTGGACCTGCTCTTGATGACCGAGACGAATCTGCAGCCCGAGTCCAGGCAATACCTCAGCAGCATCGCCACCGCCACGGATCGGGCGACCGGCTTGACGCGGCAATTGCTCGCCTTCAGTCGAAGGGAAGCCATGCAAATGCAGGTGCTGGATTTGAACGACTTGGTCGCCTCCTTCATCAAACTGCTGCGCCGCATTCTCGGCGAGGATATTCGCGTGCTCAGCGAATTCGCCGCGGCCTTGCCTCCCATTATAGGCGATCCGGGCATGATTGAACAAATACTGATGAACCTGGCCATCAACGCCCGTGATGCCATGCCTTCAGGCGGAAAGCTCATCATCGGCACCGAACTGAAAGAGATTGACCTGGCCCGCGCCCAGATGGATCCCAGGAACCACCAGGGCCGTTTTGCCTGTCTCACCGTGCGTGACACGGGCACGGGCATTGCTCCCGGGAATATCTCCCGGATTTTTGAGCCTTTTTTTACCACCAAAGGCGTCGGCAAAGGGACCGGATTGGGCCTGGCCACTGTTTTTGGCATCGTTGAACACCACAGGGGCTGGGTTGATGTGTCGAGCGAGGTCGGCGTTGGCACGACCTTTAGCGTGTTCCTGCCGGTTACCTCGGAAGAACTCGTTGTTCCAGGCGCCGCCGCCCGCAAGACCGTCCGTGGAGGCGGCGAAAAGATTCTTGTGGTCGAAGATGACAAAGCCGTGCGCGATGTCATGACCGAAACTTTGCAAAGGCTCGGCTATGACGTCGTGGAAGCTGATTCGGGAGTTGCCGTAATGCGCATCTGGGCCAAAGAGGAGCGGGAGTTTGATTTGCTGCTCACCGATATGGTTATGCCCGGGGGGGTCACGGGTTTGAACCTGGTCGAGCTGTTGCGCCTTCAAAAGCCCGGATTGAAAGTGGTGCTGACCAGCGGGTACAGCTCGCAACTGATCGCAAGTGACGTCGCCTCCGCCAACAGGCTTGCCTTTTTGAAGAAGCCTTTCTCACCCCAGGCATTGGCCGAAACGGTGCGCAAGAGCCTGGATGCCCGGGAACCGGCCGTCCCGGACAAACCTTTTGAAATGTCAGTATCCGGTCGTGTACGGCTGGATTGCATCTGCCGAGGGGAAACGCGCTTAAAAAGGTAAAATGCCCCCTGCCGGGTGGAGAACTGGGGGCAAATACCATACCGCGCAACCACAACATGCACACAGCAACTCGCTGCGAGCGAGCCAGTTTTACGTCCACCACATATTCACCAGCAAGGCTCTGTGGTTATCCCCGCCTTGGGGTTTTGCTGATTGCTCAAAATGTGTTTCAAGAGGCAAAACCTCCTTTCCGCTCATTGTGAGCAAACACAGGATATAATGGGGTTAAAGCGTTGTCCATCCAAAAAAACGGAAACGGGTCAACAAATATAGCAAATAATCCCGATGTTTTTCGATTTGCCGTTTAACTTCTCGGCATGAATAATGGCAGTTGACTTAAGGCAATGGCAGTTTGAGCCGTTAAAGATTAAACGATTATGTGGGAAGATTTTAGCCGACAGCCCAAAAGAAAAGGCCCGCCAAACCGATTAAGGGCGTGGCGGGTGTGTCGTTCGTCGCGCCTTACTTATGCTGGACGTTTAGGGCTGGTTGGTACGTCCCGATCAACGCCTTCTCAATTGCTTCCCGCACATCCTCTCGCTGTTCCACCATCGCATGGACGTGGCTGGCCCCAAGTCGCACCGCCTGGCTCCACTGGTCATGCTGTGGGATGCGATTGCGAAAGTTGTCGGTTTGGCCAATATACAGAGCCACCCATTGATTTTGGGCATTGACCCCGGCGAAGATATAAATCCCGCCGATCTGTGCCCAGTTTGCTCCATGCTCCGCCACCTCGAACTCCCAATTTAACCATTTTACTTTTCTCATATACTCCTGTCAGTTCGGACTTGACAGCCTGGGCGGGTTGTGCTTTAAAAGAGGCGCGTCAATCAACACGCTCCGAGCACAACCTGCCCGGTGTCCTTCGCCATTCAATGTGTTAAGGCTGGGGACAATCAAAAGGTTCTTACGTGTCATCGTAGGGGCCTTTTGTCCCGTCAGGGAACAAGGTAATCAAGAACACCCATGAAAACAAGCCTTATTTTCAACTATGTTTTTAGGGCTTCCAATTCGCGACAAAATCCAATCAAACGCGCCTACGATTTTACTGGATGTCAAGTATAACTCCCATAACTAATTGATTTACAACTGATTAGAACAGGATAAAAAAGTACGCTTTTTGTGTTGCAAGTTATCTTTTAACGGGTATACTGTGTCTCATGGAAAACGAAAAGGTTAAATCTACGAAACCTCAACCGAGCGTTGTGGCCAAGAAGCAATCCACCACGGAAATACCGTTGGTGGGCCTAGATCGGGCAATTACTTTCATTACGACAATTTACCAGAAGGCGCTTGAGACGGCACCGATGCCGCAGGTGGCAAAAGGTGTTGGCTACGAGGCGGCAACGTCCACGCCATTTTATAGGCAGGTGCTTGCGGCCCGACTCTTTGGCTTCATGGAAACCGGGGGAGCGCATCTTACAAAACGGGCATCTGATTATCTCAAGCCCCATGAAGAGGGCGCAAAGGCGAGGGTACTTCGAGATGCTGTTATGGGTGTCCCTTATTACAAGACCTTGATCGAAAAGTATCGCAGTCGGAAATTAAATGCCGAACTTGTCCAAAATGGTATTGAAAAGGATTTTAATCTGGCCATGCCAATCGCAATGTTGGCAGCAGGTGCATTTGTATCGTCTGTTCAAATGGCAGGATTGTCTTTGGACAATGTCGTTTGCGGGAATGATGAACCTGTGCAAGGAAAAGAAACGTCTGACCCTGTGGTTGCGGTGGTTTCAGAAGCCGTAAAAGTTCCGCCGGGTGTGCCTAAAGTGTTTACCGATCAAGATGAACGGTCATTTTATCTGAGCAAAGACAGAACACGGCAGGTAACTCTTAGCTGTCCGCTGTTCTTGACGAAGGCAGAATATGACCGGATTTGCGCTTGGATTAAAGTCACTTGGATTATTGAGGATGAAAATTCAATTGTGACCCATCAAGACGAAAAGGATAAACCGCAATGAAAATTTTTGACGTGCTGGAAAGGTCGGGAGCGCACATACAGGGGAATTCACCTGTGATGCCCGCAATCCTGCCAGCACGCCAATTTGACCAATTTGCAGGGGTGGCGGCTGTTCCAAAGTCGGCCTATGGTTGCCATAGAGGACACAGCCAGACGCATCCGCCCGCCCCTGCATTCACTAAAAACAACTGCCCTGTGGTGTTTCTAGCACCACAGGGCGCAACAAAGCGCAGGGTAAGCCGCGCAAGTCGCACATCTGGTAGATGCAGACTTGACAGTAGCTCACCCTGCCCGGAAAGGCAAGTTGAAAAATTGTCATTGCTGCGACGGCCAGTGTAAAAAGGCGGGTCATTTTAGGAATCGAAATGGTATCGCGCAACGGTTCGTTTGCACCCGTTGCGGAAAATACTCCTGTGAATCCCAAGTAGTGGACGGGCTGCGGATTGAACACGGCAAAGTGGTTCAGATCGTCAAACTGCTGGCGGAAGGGCTTGGCGTCAGGTCAACGGCCAGGGTGTGCGATTGTCGCCCGGAAACCGTCCTAAACGTGCTGGAAACGATTGGCCCGAAGTGCGAGGCACTCCATGACCGGCTTGTCCGCAACGTCAAAACCGACGCCCTGCAAATAGACGAATTGTGGGGCCGGGTGTTTTGTGCCCAAAAGAATGCGCCCCAGTACGCCGACGACAGGGGCGATCAATACACGTTTCTTGCCATTGCAGCCCGTGAAAAATTCATCGTCAGCTATCACACTGGCAAGCGGGACAACGACAACACGGAGACTTTTGTGGAGGATGTTGCCAAACGAGTTGAAGGGCGCATTCAGATCACAACCGATGCTTTCCAGCCATATCCAGCGACAATCCGCCGACACCTTTTAGGGCGGCTGGATTACGCGATTATGGTAAAACAGTTCGCCCCAACACCCGGCCTGATCGAAGCCAAACGGCGCTATTCCCCGGCCCCGTTCGTTGGCGTGCGCGTCAGGATTAAGGCTGGCGACCCGCGTCGGGACAGGATTTGCACCAGCCATGTTGAACGCCAGAATTTGACCGTGAGGCACTTCAATAAGCGGTTTGCCCGGCTGTCTTTGGGATACTCCAAGACTCTCGAAAATCACCGCCATGCAATCGCCCTGTTCGTTTGCGCCTATAACTTTTGCAAGCTGCATTCAACTATGGGCTGCACTCCGGCTTTTGCGGTGGGGCTGGCCACAGAGACGTGGACAATCGAAAAACTCATTGCAGAAGTCGCTAAAGATGCAAACTGACCGTACACGACCCAGTATCCTGATTCCAAGCATTTCCGATTGACCAGCTTGCGCTCGATTTCTAAGCTGTGCCATCGCTGGCAACTCATTAACCGCGTTGTTTAAGCCGGACCCGCCGATTCCTGTCACGATCAGCGACCCGGCGGAGATTCGCGCCGGTTTCCGCCGGTGGCAGTTCCGCGTGCTGGTGGCCAGCATCGCCGGCTACGCGCTCTTCTATTTCGTCCGTGCAAACCTCCCCATGGCCATGCCGGACATGAATAAAACCCTCGGCCTCGACCACGAAAAGCTGGGGCGGCTCGTGACTCTGAATGGCCTGCTGTACGGGGTGTCCAAATTCGCCAACGGTTTCATGGGCGACCGCGCCAATGCCCGCGCCATGATGGTCGTTGGCTTGGCCGGGTCTGCCATGCTGAACCTCTTTTTCGGGATGAGTTCCACCATGGTGGTTCTGGGCGTCGTCTGGATGCTCAACGGCTGGTTTCAGGGCATGGGCTTCCCGCCCTGCGCCCGCTTGATGACCCATTGGTTTTCGCCCAGGGAACTGGCCACCAAAATGTCCATCTGGAACACCTCCCATCAAATTGGCGGTGGATTGATCGTCATTTTATGCGGTTACCTGGTGGCGCAATGGGGCTGGCGCTCCTGTTTTTTTGTCCCGGCCGGCATCGCCTTGCTCGGCGCCTGGTATCTTTGGCGCTGCCTTCCGGACACCCCGCCTTCGGTCGGACTGCCGGAAGTGGAGGGAACACACGGCGCGTCCGGCGCCCAGACCGGCGCGGAATTCAACTCGTTCGTTCTCAAGCAGGTTTTCCTCAACAAATATGTCTGGCTCGTCTCCCTGGCCAATTTCTTTGTTTACACCATTCGCTACGCCGTTTTCAACTGGGGGCCGATGCTGCTGACGGAGACGAAACACCTTCACATTGTGCATACCGGATGGATGATGGCCGGATTTGAATGGACCGGCGCGATCGGCGCGCTGGCCGCGGGAAGGCTGACCGACCGGCTTTTTGGCGGTCGCGCCATGAGGGTTGGCGTCTTTTACATGGCGCTGGCCGGTCTTTCTGTTTTTCTTTTTTGGAAGGCGCCGGGACAAAGTGAATGGATCAACATGGTGCTCCTCTGTTCCACCGGATTTTTCATTTACGGCCCGCAATGCCTCGTCGGCATCGCGGCCGCCAACCTCGCCACCAAGCGCGCCGCGGCCACGGCCATCGGCCTGACCAGCATCTTCGGCTATGGCAGCACCATTCTTTCGGGCTGGGGCCTGGGCTGGCTGGAGAAAAATTTCGGCTGGGATGCGGTTTTCAAGGGCTTGCTTATCGTGGCAGGGCTGGGCGTGCTGGTGTTCGCCGCGTCCTGGCCCGCCAAAGCCCACGGTTACGATGAGTGACTCCGCTTATTTGGCCGCCCGGCCGTAAACTTCCACCTCGGTGTACTCGTTCATGCGGCTCTCCGTGCTGCCCCGCGAATAGAGCCTGACGTAGCGGGCTTTTGTTCCGTTGCCTTCGATCAATTTGCCTTCATGGGTTTCAAAGTATTCGCGGTTGGTCCCGACTCCCAGGCCGTCGCCATTCTCCCGGTCGTTGTTGAACAGGGTGCGGACGTTCTCCGTCACCCCCGCGTTGTCGGCAACCTGGACGACGACGCCGTGGCACACCTTGGGCGTGTCGTGCGCGTGCCAGACGACGATGGCATAGATTTGCTGCGGACTGCCCAAATCAATTTGCACCCATTGCACACCCTTGCGCAGCAAGACGATGCTGGGTTCGTTGGCTTCCTTGTCGCCGTCGGTGATTTTGGCCAGTTTTTCGGGCAGGGTGTTGGTGGCGCTGCTCGTCACCGTTTTGCCCAGGGCGACATTGCTCACGCCCGGAGGCACCATCAAGGGCGGGCGCGGTTTGCTGCTCGGCTTTTCCACATCCGGCGCCGCCGGATTATCTGAAGGGGTGCCGATGAAGGCGGGCGCGGGCAATTTTATCTGGAGAGGCACAAGGCCCTCGGCGATGCTGTTAAAAGCCAAACCAAAACAGGCCGCGCCGGCGGCCAGCAAAGCAAGGCCTGGCAACTTGGATCCTCTTGTTTCAAACATAAACTGGAGCATAATCTGGGGCCTCGCAAAACGCCAGTCAAGACGGCGGCGCGCCAAAACCGCCCGCTAATATGAGGTAATGGCGTAATCCATCAACTCGGCCGCCGCGTCCAGTTGCCGCACATAAGTTGGAAAGGCCCCCGGCGGAACCGCGTCGGACAGGGAACGATACTCGTATTCCAAAGACAGTTTGCCCTGCGCGATCGCCACGGTCCGATGAAAGTAAAATGCCGGGTTTTCGATCGTTTGATCGTCCGGTTTGATGATGGCGAGCGAGGGCACAATGACTGTGGCGCGGAAGATTTGATGAGCGGGATATGGCGCGCCCATCGGCATTGTTCGCGGGGACATGGCCGGCGGCTGCATGGAGGTTTCAACATTCGCCGGATAAATCCAGCATCGGGAAAAAATCTCGTTCGGCAGTTGCCTCCAGATTTTTCGGACGCTGTAAAACTCATCCACTTCAATTTGATTCAATTGCTCGTTGTCCGAATAGACGGGCGGCGCGGTTTGCTCGATTTCGGGATAGAACCTGGCATAGTAATTGAGCCTCCCCCGTTCGATTTCATCCCGCGTTGTTGTTGCGTATTCTTCCCGCAACCGTTCTGCGTCCGGCCCTTCGGCGACAGTGACCACCTTCAACTCGCTTGCCTGGTCCAGTACTCCGACACGGAGGTACTCCGTCACAGTCGTCCTTGGCAAAGCCGGGCTGGGCGCAATGGCGGTCAGCGCCGTGGTGCCCGGCCGCACCACCAACCCATACCCGTAATTGGGCCAGGATCGGACCGCCAGCGGCCCGCGCTGGTAATGGGCCGTGGCATCCAGCCAGTAACTCTGCCCATCCAGGTTCACCTGCGCCACGACATGGTCGAAAACCGTGGCCGACGGATGCAGATCCACCACCGTCTGCCGAAGCTTGGTATTGACAAGGGTGGGCCAGGCTTCAACCCCCAGCGCGCGCAGGATCGTGACCAAAAGAAAACTCTTGTCCTTGCCATCGCCGAACCGCCGCTCAAACACAGTGGACGGAGCCGCCGGCTTGTACCCGGAAGCCCCTCTCTCGATGCCCAAATACCGGACTTCGTCCTGCACAAAACGCAGCGCCGCCAGCACCCGCCCTTCCCGGCTTGGCAGGCCTTTCCATTCATTGATTTGCCGCGTCAATTCCGGTGAAAGCGGCGCGCTGTTGGTGAATAAATCCAGAGCCATTTGATTGACGTCCGACCACTTCTGGAACTCGCTCAACTGCACCCAGGGAAATGGCTGGTACCATGCCGGCAAAGGCGGCTCGCTCCGCCAGCCCGGCGCCTTCGCCACATCCCAGGTGAATTCAACCAGCCCGCCTTTCCGCACCGCCGCGTATTTGATGTCCGTCCCATGATTCTGGACATACAGGTGTCGGCCCGGCGGCCAGAGCAACCGCGTCGTCATTCGCTCAATCGGATGGCTGGACTGCAGTTGCACCCTTTCGGAAAAACGGCCCGCCAGGACAGGGTTGTTCCCCTGCACACTATAAGCATAATCAACGATATCCCCCATCCGGATGTCCTCCAGCACGAGGATCGCCGTTTTTTCGGCGCTGAAAAGAAGTTCATCGGCTTCCAGCCCGCGCTGGCCTACCTCGATTTTGTCGGGATTCAGCCGCTCGAAGAAATTCGTCCCGCGCCAGATCCTCACCCAATGAAAAGTCAATAATTGATAGCCGGGGTCGTAATCAATCGAAATCAGACAGCCATTGTTCACCCCGGACGGCGTCAACACCTGGCGCACTTCGTGATTGAAGGTTTCGTTGTTCTGCGCGTTGATCTGGCGGTCTTTTAAAATCCACCGCATTTCCTGGGATGGATCCACCGTGTCCAGACTGGCGCGCGGATCAAAGGCAATGGGGACAACCCATTTGGCAGGCGGCCCCGCATCCGGCCTTGCCTCCTGGCCCCGGCACTGCGCCGCGCCCAAGCCCGACGCCATGAGAATGACCCATCCTGCCAGGAGTCTCTGAACACGGCTCTTTAACAGCATACCACCGGAACATAATCCCGGCGGGCCAATTTGCCAAACCGAACTGACGCCGGTTGCAGTACGTGGCGAAGGCGTCCTCGCCTGCGGGTTTCGGCAGCGTCCCGCTGCCATTTTGCGGGCTAGGCCGAACTAACGCCCTTGCCGCTGCCGTGGTCCATGTTGATGAATTGTTCCGTATCGGAAAAATAGCGGACAATGTTGAACTTGCCGATCGGTTCGTTTTTGGCCGCCGCAAAGGCGTCGCGCGTCGCCGGGAAGGATGTGCCTTCGGTGGGTTTCTTTGTCCAGCGGCCATCGCCGGCCAGATATTCGAGGGTTTCGGCGTTTTCGATGAGAATGTTCATAGGGAAAGATGGGCCGGATGACGTTGAAAAGCAAGCGGGCCTCTGTCAGACAGAGACCCGCTGCCGAAATCAATTCAACCGCTTCATGGATTAGCGATTGGAATAGCTTCTCTGCTCGTAACCGCCCCGTCCGCCGCCGCCGGAACGCTCTTCCCGCGGGCGGGCTTCATTGACCGTCAGGGCGCGGCCCTGAAATTCCTTGCCATTCAAGGCGGCGATGGCGGCAGTGGCCGCTTCCTGGGTGTTCATGGTGACGAAGGCGAAACCGCGGGCGCGGCCGGTCACCTTGTCCATGATAACGCTGACTTCGTTGACGGGGCCGTGTTGGGCCATCATATCGCGAAGGTCGTTTTCGGTGATGTCGAAGGAAAGATTCCCGACGTATAATTTTGTACTCATGATGATATAAGATTTAGAGCGACTATTTTTTTCTGAGACTGTTCCCGATCATCGGGTTTCAAATCATCACTGAAAACAAATTCAACTGAGGATCTTCCATGCCTTGAAATCGATAAGCTGTCTAAAAGCAAGGTCAAATTAAGTCATGGCGTGGGGATAAGCAAACTATATTTCAACAAATCTTTTGGGGCCAAGGGGGTCTTAATCTTAATCGTAATCCCCAACCCGTTGCTGCGGAGGGTTTTGGCCGCGCCCAGGCGTTGCCTCGCTGCTTTAGTAAAATGGAGATTTGCCATGTGCCCTTGAATCGCTCCGAAGGAGCAAAGGAAATCAGCCTGGGGTTTCATCGAAGGGGGAAGCATTCGGCAACGGCGGGTATTTCGTGTTATACCCGGTCTTCCATGATGTCGCAGGGCATCGTTTCGGCTTTTGGTTGCTTTTCAGATTTCTCAATTCCTAATTCTTAATTCTGCCTTTCTTCCAGGCTCTTGTCAAGAATACATACTTGACAACAAGCCCCGCGACACGCGTTTTGATCAATGTTTGCGGGGTTTTCGTGTTATAAAAAAAGTGGCCACCATGAGCTGTACAAATTCCGCCCTTTGTGCTAAAATCGTCCAATGAGCACGCTGTGTCGCGCAGAGCAGGAGGGCCAGGGGGCCCCCGAAACCGTTCGGGGGAGGAATGGGAACCAGGGACTCTTTCTGATTCCCCTGACAATCATTCCTCTGACACATTCTGCCAAACATTCCCCTGCCACATTTTCCTGCCTAATCCATCTTTCTGCCAGTATTCACCGGATTTCTCAGGGAAATTACCGCATATTAACGCATTCTCAGGATTGGACGGGGATAAAGCGCTGGCGGACTTTGGGCTGTGCTCAAATTGATGCTGGCTTCTGCCTTCGCCACAAAGGCTGCGCGGGTCAAACCGTGGTAAACTTAGTTAAAACCGGGACCGTTGGCCTTGATGCCAGTCAAATCATCTGCAAATACTTTAAAATGAACGAGTTACAGAATTATTGGCTTTTGGATGAGTCAAACCCAGTCAAACTGAATCAAACCGATTTGGTCAGGTCTCATACTTTAGCCTTTAGCCTTCAGCCTTTAGCCTTACCCTTGCCCCATGATTATTGGCGTTCCAAAGGAAATTAAGCTTCAAGAACATCGCGTGGCGTTGCTGCCGTCTGCCGTTTACCAGTTGACCAAGCGCGGCCATCAGGTGGTGGTCGAGCGCTCCGCCGGGACGGGCTCGGGCTATCCTGATGCCGACTACGAAAGCGCCGGCGCGGAAATGACTTCCGATCACAAGGCCGTTTTCGAGAAGGCCGCGATGGTGGTCAAGGTCAAGGAGCCGCAGGAATCGGAGTACGCGCTGCTGCGTCCGGGCCAGATTCTTTTTACTTACCTGCACCTGGCGGCCAGCCGGTCTTTGACCGAGGCGCTGCTGAAGTCGGGCGTGACCGGCATTGCCTACGAAACGATCGAAGTGCATCGGCGGCTGCCTCTGCTGGAGCCGATGAGCGAGATCGCGGGGCGCATGTCGATCCTGGTCGGGGGATTTTTTTTGGCGAAGCACAACGGGGGAAGCGGCGTGTTGCTGGGAGGGGTGCCGGGCGTTTTGCCGGGGCGCGTGGTGGTGCTGGGCGGCGGGGCCAGCGGCATCAATGCGGCCCGGATGGCCACCGGGCTGGGGGCCGATGTGACGATTTTGGAGGTGGATTTGGAACGGATGCGTTTCCTCGACATCACCCTGCACACGGCGCACACCCTTTTTTCCAGTGAAGCGCATTTGGCGGATTTAATGCCGACGGTGGATTTGTTGATTGGCGCGGTGCTGCTGCCCGGGGCCAAGGCGCCCAAATTGATCAGCCGCGAAATGTTGCGGATGATGCGTCCGGGCAGTGTGCTGGTGGACATCGCCATTGATCAGGGCGGGTGCGCGGAGACGTCGCGGCCAACGACCCATGACCACCCCGTGTATGTCGAGGAGGGGGTGACTCATTATTGCGTGACCAACATGCCCGGCGCCTACGCGCGCACCGCGACGCAGGCGTTGACCAATGTGACCTATCGTTACTTCGAATTGCTGGCCGATTGGGGATTGGCCGAGGCCTGCCAGAAACAGCCGGCGCTGGCCGGCGGCATCAATGTGATGAAGGGCAAAATCACGCACAAAGCCGTCGCCGCCGCGCATGGCATGGAATTTGAAGCGCCGCCGCTTGATTGATTTTATTGGTTCATTGAAATACGGGAAACACCCCACTGGGTGAAAATTGACATTGGCTCAAACTGGATGACATTGCATTGGGGTTGTTCGCGAGGGCTGTGAATGGTTGAAAGTGGAGGTGTATCGTGAAAAGAATTGTCATTTTATGTTGTGTGTTGATCCTGCAGGGGCTGAATTCATTTGGGCAGACGAATGCCGTGCCGCCGACGGGCCGTTCCGTGGCGCGTCCTGAAGGGCAAAAGGCGGTTTCCAAATCCAAGACCGCGGGCGATTCCGCCGTTCCTTCCCAAGGCACTGTGTCGCGCAGCTCGGCCGCTCAACCCGCCGACCTGGCCGCGATTCGCCGGATCAGGCGGGAGGGATTGTTGACACCCCGGGCATCAAAGATTGATTTTGGGGCGATGTTGAACGGAGTTTTCCGGTCCGGGAACGATCAAATGGGCGAGGCTTGTATTTGTGACACGGTTGTCACAATTTTCCCGACGGGACACTGAAGCCGGGGCGGGAGCGGATTGCCTGAAATATTGTTTGCATTTCCGCGGCTGTGGAGCATGTTGTCAGCAGTCAGGCATTTCGTCTATATCCAGGCCCGGTGGATTCTCAGTTGAAAAAGATTCAATGATAATTTGAAACCCGATGGTCGGGAACGCTCCAGGAGGACGATTTGTTTGGAAAAAGAGTGATATGAACAACAGATTGTATGTGGAAAATCTTGCCCCCGGCATTACTGACGCGAGTCTGAGGGATTTGTTTTCCAAAAAGGGGCAGGTCCTGGAGATCAAATTGGTGCTTGATCCGGCCACGGGCCGCTCCAACGGCCGGGCTTATGTGACCATGGCCACCCCGGAGTTGGCCGCCGCCGCGCTGTCCCTCCACAGCCACACTTTGGACGGAAGAAACATCGCGGTGACCGAGGCGCGGCCGGTGGAGGCGCGTCCCCTGGGTTTGATCGGCCACGGCTTCGATGTGTATCAAAGCCCCGAACAAAAAGCCGCCGCGCACAACGCGAAGGGCGGCGGGCGCAATCGCGGCAGACGGCGTTTCATGTCGTCAAGTAAAAGTTTCAAGTCCGGCCCCGGCGGCGGAAACGGGCGTTGATCCGCCGTTCCTGGTTTCAGTCAATTTCCCACACCGTTCCGTCTTCGTCGCAATTTTCCGTTATTCCGAGAAAAGATTTGGTTTCAAGGATGGCGTCCTCGTAGGTCGCCGCTTCCAGGCGCATCGTGTTTCTGGTGCCGATGGTGTTGTCGTACTCGACGCCGAACGCTCCATCCTCCTGGTCCAAAATAATGGCCCTCTTCATGGAATGGCCGGGGGAGGCAACGGGGGCTGCGTTCTGTTCAAGGCCTGGCGGCAATTCATTCACGTTGTTACAATAAGCCATTTGCCGCGGAACACAACATTGTTCAACCGCGAAATCTCCGCGACCGGGGTGGTGGAGGCGGCCCGCCTTTTGCCCCCGCGCCGCGGACGTTGCGTTCTTCTCGACATTGCCGGGCGGCTTGGGTAAATACGGCCCGTGAACCAGGTTTTTCCCAGCGTGTTGCTGTTGATCCCGGCTCTCAACGAAGAGCGCCGGATCGAGCCGGTGTTGCGAAGTTATGCGGAATATTTTCGGAAGAATTACGGCGGGAAGTTTCAATTGGTGGTGGTTCTGAACGGCTGCCGGGACAATACGCTGGGCGTGGTGCAACGAGTCCGCGCCGAGTACGGCGAGGTCGGCGTCGTGGTGTTTGAGGACCCGATCGGCAAGGGCGGGGCATTGATCGAGGGCTTGCGCCTGGCGCCGCTGGCGGATCTGATCGGGTATGTGGATGCGGACGGAGCGACCGGCCCGGCGGCTTTCGCTGATTTGGTGCGCCGTTCGGGAGAGGCGGATTGCGTCATTGGCTCGCGGTGGATTCCCGGAGCCGTCCTGCACCAGATGCAAACGGGCCGGCGGCGATTCGCCAGCCGGACCTTCCATGTCATCGTGCGGGTGCTTTTCTGGAGGATGAGGAACATCAAGGACACGCAGTGCGGGGCGAAGGTGATTCGACGGGCCGCGGTGGAGAAGGTCCATTCATCACTGTGCATCGCGGACATGGCGTTCGACATCAATCTTCTTTACGTACTGCGGCGCGAGGGGTTCAGCGTGCTGGAAGTGCCAACGGAATGGACGGACAAAGTGGGATCCAAGGTGGCGTTGGGCCGCACATCGCTCACCATGCTGCTTTCGGTGATTCGTTTGCGATGGATTTATTCGCCATTCAACGGGCTGCGGAGAATTTTTACTCCGCTGGAGAGATGGCTTTACCGGAAGTTGCACGCGCCGCCGCCGAACCCCGATCCGAAACGGTAGCTGCGGGGGTGGCGCGGGAGAACCAGGCCGCCAGGGCGCAGAGCAGAAGGCTGGCGCCGCCCAATGTTTGAATGACGCGAATGAAGGCGTCGAACGGCTGCAGGACGAGAAGGCCCGGGGCCTCAAGGCACAAGCAGGCCGCGTAAAGCGCCGGCACCACCATGAGCCAGGGCACCGCTTGGAACCGGGCGCGGGCCAGGATGTTTTGCACCAAAACATTGGCCACGGTCAAAGGCAGCAAAGCCCAGGCAAACCAGGGGACCAGCGGCGCGGCGTCCCACATTTCGCGATTGCTGAAATACATCAACCGCAGCGGCAGCCTGGGGAACAGCGTGCAGCCCACGGCCGCCACGCAGCCAAAGAGAATGGTTGCCGCCAGAGTCATGCCGAGGGAATCGGCGCGCTCGGCACGGGCCACGTTTTGCGCGACGCGCGCAAACATGACCAGCGCCACCGGGGCGATGAATTGGATGATGGCGAAACCGGTCAGCATGGCCCCGCCATAGAGGGCGGTTTGGCCCGTGTCTGAAAACAGGCCCTGCACAAAGAGCATGTCAATACTTGACATCACCAGAACGGTGCCAAGCCCCAGGGTCAGCGGCAACGCCTGGCCGAGCCAGGTTTTCCAAAGGAAGGCGACAACCGGGCGCGTTTGCCAGAGCGCACGGGTCAGGCAGGCGCCGATGACTACTGTGATCAACTGTCCGGCCACAACCGCAAACATGCCGCCGGCCGCCTTCCCGCCCAGAACGAGTATTATCAGCAGCATGACTGAGAATCGGCCCACTCCATCGCTGATCTGCAACCAGCCCAGCCCGCCAAACTGATGTTTGCCTTGCAACAACCCTTTCCCGATGGGTACCCACAAATTCGTCAAAGCGAGCAAGACCGTGAAGTAAAGCGCGGCCGGATTGGAAATCATCAGCAAACGGGACAGCGGACGGGCGGCGGCGAGCACGGCACCGCCGCATACGAGCCACACCAGGAACGTCCAGGTCAAAAGGGCGCGCGTGGTGGCGCGCAACTGTTCCTCCTGCTGGTCGTTGGTCACGGCGGCGGCCTGCCGCGCGAAAATGGTCTGCAAGGCGGCCGCGGGAACTCCCATGATAATCAACAACCGGAGCAGGCTGACAAAGGTGGAGTATTCCTGCGACCCCATTTTGCGGGCCACGGTATGAACCATCGCCATCAACAAGCCGCCGGCAAAAGTGGCGACGACCATCCAACTGCTCTGCCGGAAAAAAGCGGATTTGCTGTTTGAACTCATCAAATTTATGGAAGCGTTCGGAGGAATTTAAGAAGGAGCGCGGCGGCGGCTTCAAGGGATTTTTGCGGTATCCATTCGTCGGCGGTATGAGCTTGCGCAATATCGCCGGGGCCGAAAACGATGCTGGGAATGCCGCCTTGCGCCAGGATCGAAGCGTCGCAAAAATAATCCGCTCCCGCCGGCCTTTTCTGCCGGGCGGTTCTCAGGAATTGTTGCACAAGCGGCAATCGCGGGTCTGTTTCCATGGGCGGGCAGTGGGAGGATTTATCGCAGGTCAAGGCGGCGCGCAATCCGTGGCGGCGCAGCCAGGCGTTCATTTCGGCGCGAACGGATGGCTCAGTCTCGCCGGGGAGCGTGCGCCGGTCGGCGCCCGCCACGCACAGCGCCGGGACGATGTTGGGCTGGGTGCCACCCTGAATGAAGCCGATGTTGATCGTCGGCGTCCCGAGCAACGGATGCCGCCGCAGCAGCAATTGCCGGGCATAACCGGATTCAAGAAGATCAACGATTTGGGCCATTTCGTGGACGGCGTTTTTGCCGAGATCGGGGCGGGAGCCGTGGGCGGCTTTTCCGCGAGTCTCCAGGCGAAGCCACAGGCTGCCTTTGTGGGCCGTGACGATTTGCAGGCGGGTCGGTTCGCCGACGATCGCCAGGTCCGCCTGGCAACCGCTGGCCGCCAGGGCGCGCGAACCGGCTTGCGCGTTTTCCTCATCCATCAACCCGGCGAAAACGATTTCCGTCGCACCGGGCCGCCGTCCTTGGCGGGCCAGGCGGTTCAAGGCAGTGAGCATGGCGGCGACTGAACCCTTGGCATCGCACGCGCCCCGGCCATAAATACGGCCATTGGCGGATCGCGGAACAAACTGTTTTTCGGAAACAGCGTTCACGGTATCGAGATGCGGAGCCAAAAGAAGCCGTCGTTTGACTTTGCCCGGCGGAGAAAGAGTCGCCAGCACATTGGATCGTCCCGGCAGAACCTTTTGAAAATGAACATCCAAACCCGCCCTGGCCGCCATGACGGCGAGAAAATCAGCCACCCGGCCTTCCCCGGCACAGGCATCGTTCAAGGGCAAAAAGGCCGGGTTGACGCTCGGCAGAGCGATCAACTCGCGCAACAATTTTTCGGTATCCGTCATTTGTCCGGCGAATCTAGAGGTTAAAGGGCGAAGTTGAAAGGAAGGAGATTCAAGGAAACCCCTTCCGCGATGACATTGGCGCGCTTGACGGGATGGCTGGTTTTCTGTTTCCTTTCAGCGGTGAGCAATCTACGCATGGCAGGGATTTTCCTGGCTGTCCTTTGGGCCGGCTGCGCCACGGCTGCCAATTGGCCCCAATTCCGCGGTCCCGATGCCTGCGGGGTCGATGCGGGCGCCCGGACACAAATCCGCTGGAATATCGAGAAAGGCGAAAACATCCGCTGGCACGCACTGATTCCGGGTTTGGCGCATTCGTCGCCCATCATTTGGGGAAATGTTATTTACGTCACCACCGCGGTTGGTCCCGGCGATCAGGATGTGAAGGTGGGGCTTTATGGTGACATTAAGTCGGCGGACGACCAGGACTCGCATCAGTGGCGCTTGCTGGCCTTGGAGAAGGACACGGGCAAGATCGTGTGGGATAAGCTGGGCTATGAAGGGATTCCACGAGGAAAACGGCATCCCAAATCGACCCACTGCAACCCGACGCCCGCGACCGATGGACAACGGATCGCGGCCATCTTTGGATCAGAAGGATTGTTCTGCTTCGATCGCGAAGGAAAGCTTTTGTGGAAAAAGGACCTCGGTCCGATGAAGTCCGGGTACTATTTTGTGCCCGGCGCACAATGGGGATTTTCCAGTTCGCCGGTGATTCATGATGGCAAAGTGGTGGTGTTGTGCGATGTATTGGGGGATTCGTTCATTGCCGAGTTTGATCTGGCGGATGGCCGCGAATTATGGCGCACGGCGCGGCACGACGTTCCCACCTGGGGCACTCCGACTGTGGCCAGGGCGGGCGAACGAACGGAGATTCTGGTCAACGGCTGGCGCCACACCGGCGCCTACGACTTCGCCGACGGCAAGGAAATCTGGAAACTGGACGGCGGCGGCGACATCCCCGTGCCCACGCCCATCGTCGCCGGCGGCCTGGCCTACTTCACCAGCGCCCACGGATCGCAACGCCCGATCCGCGCTGTCCGGCTCGATGCGCATGGCGACCTCACTGCGACGGGAGCGGGAGCGACCAACGCCGGCGTGGCATGGCAGCAGCAGCGCAAGGGAAACTACATGCAAACGCCGATTGTTGTCGGAGACTTCCTTTACAGTTGCTTTGATAACGGAATCGTGACCTGTTTCGAAGCCAAGACCGGCGCGATCCGCTACAGCGAACGTCTCGGGAACGGGTCGGAAGGATTTACCGCGTCCCCGGTGTCCGACGGGAAGAACTTATATTTCACGAGCGAGGTTGGAAATGTCTATGTCATCCCGGCCGACGGAAGGTTCTCCGTTGCCGCGACCAACACCCTCAACGAAACCTGCCTTTCGACGGCGGCCGTTTCGGACGGGACCCTTTTCTACCGCACCCGCCACGAACTGCTTGCCATCGGCATGACCCATTCGAAATAGCGCCCCCATGTTAACTTTTCATCTCCCATGCACATCCACATGACAACCGGGCTGCTGGCCGCCACGCTCTTTTTCTCCACTATTCCGCTCTCCGGGCAGGATTTGGCCGAGGTGGCTAGAATCTACAGGCCCAGGCTTGAGTCCAACCTGACGCAGAATATCATGGGGTTCTGGTATCCGAAAACGATGGATGAAAAAAACGGCGGCTACATCCTCCACCACGACATCGATGGAAAACTCAAAGCCGGTGCGCCGCTCAAAATGATTGTCACGCAGAGCCGGATGCTGTGGCTTTATTCCCATTCGGCGCGCGAAGGATATGGCGGCAGGGAGCATCTCGTCGCGGCGGATTCGGGCTTTCGTTTTCTGAAGGACAAAATGTGGGATCAAAAGAACGGCGGTTTCTTCTGGGAAGTGGATGCCACCGGTGAAAAGAAGCTCCTGCCCGGCAAACACCTTTACGGTCAAGCCTTCGGTCTTTATGCGCTGTCCGAGTACTATCTGGCTTCGGGAAAACAGGAGGCGCTGGATCTGGCGAACCAGCTTTTCAATGTGATGGAGGCCAAGGCCCACGACAAGACTTACGGCGGCTACTTGGAATGGTTTGACGAGGATTGGACACCCGGACCGACGACGGGAAACACTTACATGGGCGAGCCGGATCATAAACTGATGAACACGCATCTGCATTTGCTGGAGGCCCTCACCACTTATTACCGGGCGTCCAAATCGCCGCTGGCCCGCGAGCGGCTCCTGGAGTTGATTGAAATACAGAGCAACACCGTGCTGCGCAAAGGCCTGGGCGCCTGCACCGACAAGTATCTGCGCAATTGGGAACCGGTCCTCACCGGCCGCTACGCCCGCGTTTCCTACGGCCATGATTTGGAAAACATCTGGCTGCTCAACGACGCCTGCGACGCCGCGGGCATTTCAAATTATCCCCTGCTTGACCTGTACCGTTCCTTGTATAATTACGCACTGAAATATGGCTTTGACCAGGCCCGGGGCGGTTTCTTCAATACCGGCGCCTTCAATCAGCCCGCTTCCGATCTGAGCAAGAGCTGGTGGGTTCAGGCCGAGGCGTGTGTCGCCTCCCTTTACATGTATCGCCTGACGCATGAGCCCAGGGACCTGGATATCTTTGAAAAGACATACGACTGGATTGATCGACATCAGACCGATTGGAAAAATGGCGAGTGGTTTGAAATGGTTCATCCGGACGGCAGCGCCACGGGCGACAAGGCGCAGATATGGAAGAGCGGCTATCACAATGGCAGGGGCATGATGGAGTGCCTGGCCATTCTCAAGGCGCAAAAGTAAAACCGCGAAATCGGGCTGGCTATTTCACGGGCGGGGTCTTAGCATTGGGCCGAATGGCCAAACTCATCTTTGACATCGAAACCTCCGCGTTGCCTCTGGAACAGTTTGATCCGGTGCAGCAGGAGTATTTGTTTCGCGAGGCGGAGAATTTGCCGGACCCGGCGGCACGCGCGGCGCGTCGTGAGGAAATCCACCGGCAGTTCAGCCTCTGGCCTCTGACGGGACAGGTGGTGTGCATCGCCATGCTCAATGCGGATAGCTGCCGGGGCAAAGTCCTGTTCCTGGCGGACGATGCCGGCGAGGAAGCGGGGCATTCAGGGGGAGCGGTGGAATTCATGCCGTGCGCCGATGAAGCGGAGTTGCTGACCGAGTTTTGGGAGGTGGCGGAGCATTATGAGTCCGTCGTCACCTTCAACGGACGGGGCTTCGATGTGCCGTTTATTTATTTGCGGTCGGCGGTGCTGAAGGTGGATGTGTCGCGCAAGGATTGGCTGGGGTACCGTTACCAAATGGAACCGCATTGCGATCTGCTGGAACAATTGACCTTTTACAACATCAGCGGGCGCGACGGGGCGGCGCGGCGGTTTAACCTGGATTTTTACTGCAAGGCATTTGGCATCGAATCTCCAAAAAGCCACGGGGTCACCGGGATGGATATTGGCCGGATGATGGCGGACGGGAAAGGCCGCGAGATAGGGGAGTATTGCATGGGGGACGTGCAGGCGACGCTGGCTCTGTACAAGATTTGGCAGGAGCGGCTGGCGGTTGTAAAATGAAACGCGATTATGGCGAAGAAGAGCAATGAATCCGGACCGGTGGGCCGCCTGGCGAAGCAAGCTTCGCTGGCGTGGAAGGCCTTCCTGACGCGCCGCCAGGGCTGCGGACCGGTGGGCCGCCTGGCCAAACCGCCGGTTGATTTGCTGGTCTGCTTTGCCGTGGAGGAGGAGATGAAGTTTTTTGCGCCGCATCGCTCCGGCGGGGGCCTGCCATTGGCCGCCACCGTCCAGGTTTGGATGACGGGAATCGGTCGCAAGAATGCGGCGGAAAACATGCGCGAGGCCATCGCCCGCGTGCGGCCCGAACGGGTTATCACGGCCGGATTCGCGGGGGGATTGAACCCGGATTTGAAGTTCGGGACGGTGGTTTATGAGCAGGATTTTGACGCGGGATTCGGGCCGGAATTGGAGGATTTGGGAGCGGTGCCGGCAAAATTCCACTGCCATCGGCGCGTGGCCATCACGGTGGAGGAAAAAGCGGCGCTCTGGAGAGAAACGGGGGCGGACGCGGTGGAAATGGAATCATCAGTCATCCGCACCATTTGCCGGGAGTTCCACATACCCAGCGCGACGATCCGGGTCATTTCCGACGACGCGACGCAGGACCTGCCGCTGGACTTCAATGCGCTGATGACGTCGGAAGACCGGATCAATTACCTGAAGCTGTTGGGCGCGGTGTTGAGCAGGCCGGGCCGGATTCCAAAGCTGATCGAGTTCCAACAGCAGACCCTGGGCGCGGCGCGGAAGTTGGGCGCGGTGCTGGAGGAGTTATTGCGGGCGGAGCGGTGTTGAAGCGGCGGCGGGGGGCGGCGCGTCTGTTTTTTTGGCGGCTTCGCTGTAGCTGATCAGAAAGGCCCCGCCCGCGATGAGCAGCACTCCGGCCCAGCGCCCGGGGCTGACGTGTTCGTGAAGGAGGAATTGGGCGGCCAGGGTGGTGACAATAAAACCGAGGGAGGTCAACGGCCAGACAAAGCTGACATCGCGGATGGACAGCATATAAAGCAACGCGCCATAGAAAAGGGCTTCGAGAGCGGTGCCAAGAAGAATTTTGCCATTGCAGGCGCCGTCCTTGATGACCCGGGCGATTTGACCGGGCGGGAGATTTCCGTCGCGCGCGTGGATTTCCTTGAGGCCACCGCTGAGAATGGCGATGCCGATGGATTCAATAATGGCGGCGACGATCAGGATGAGAAGCATTTTAGTCATGATTCACAGGTCCTGGTAACGGATCAACTGGATGCCCAGTTGCCGGACCAAGGCGCGGGTTGAGGGGTTAACAAGCGCATCAAATTCGTTCTTAAACTGATCGAGAGAGGGATGGGAGTAAAGCTCGGAATCTCCCGGAGGCAGGAGGGGCAGGAGCTTTGCGACATAGCCGGCTTCCACGCGGGCGTTCTGCAACAGCCCGAATACGGAGCGGGCATGGCGGATGTTGTGCCGCGCCAAAACAGGCCGGGCCCTGGCGGAAAGAAGGCCAAAGACGGCCGCGTGGCTGAGGCGATGGAACCAGCGGCCGGGGGCGAGCCGGGCGTTCAAAAGGAACGGGTCCCGGGTCAACCGCATGGCGCGAACGCCCCACGCCCCGGCGTTGTCACAGAGAATCTTGAGAACGCAGGGATGCAGGTGCATGTGCAAATGGCCGTTGACATGGTCGAGGGGCAGGGCGGAGGCGCGGAATTTTTCGAATTGGGCCGCGATTTCATCGCGGAGCTGCGCCCGGCATGCGGCCGAGAAGAAATAACGGAATCCGGCGGCGACCGGATGGCTGGAGAATTGAGATTGAGTATTGACAAGGTTGGGAATGGCGGACGGCGGCAAGGCGGCCCGGCCGCAAACCAGGGCCAGATGCAAACCGACGCCCAGGCCCGGATTCTGGCGGGCCAGGGCAACCGCTTCGTCGGCGGCGGCTTCATTGACCATGAGGCTGGCCGTGGTCAGGATGCCCTCGCGATGGGCACGGATGACCGCCTGGTTGATGGCATGGGAACGGCCGAAATCGTCCGCGTTGACGACCAGGCGGCGTCTGGCTTCACGGGATGCCATAGTTGGGCTCGGCCACACCCAGGACCAGGCGGCACCAGGTGCGGAAAATGAGAAGGGTTTTCTGGCCTTTGCCCAGGCGCGTGGGGCGCGGCCCGAAAACTTGGAAACGCCGGCGCTCCAGCTTGCGCAACAACCGCCAATAAACCGAGCCCATCAGTTCGGCGGCGGCCATGGAGCGGCGGTCGGCGGCGGGCAGCGTTTGCCGGGCCAGGCTGTAAAACTTCCGGGCCTGGCGGGCCGCGCCTTCGGCCAGCAGCTCGAAGCGTTCGGACCAGGCCCCGCGCAGGATTTCACCGGGCGAAACCTGGCAGCGCTCCAATTCGCAGAGCGGCAGGTAAATGCGGCCGCGCTCGGCGTCGCTGCGGACGTCGCGCAGAATATTGGTCAATTGCAAAGCTTTGCCGAGATGGATGGCGTAATCGCGGCAGGCGGGGTCTTTGTAGCCGAAGATTTCGACACTGAGCAGGCCGACGACCGAGGCGACTCGGAAGCAATATTGCTCCAGCTCGTCGTACGTTTGGTATCGTTTGATGTCCAAGTCCATTTCCACGCCGCGAATCAGCTCGTCGAAATGGGCGAAGGGCAAATGATACTGCGCAATGACAGGTTGCAGTTCGCGGTTGACGGCAAACTCGGGCGAAAGGCCGTGACAGGCCCGCCGAATATCCTCGCGCCAGGCGGCCAGGCCGGCGCGGCGTTTTTCCGACGGGACAGATTCGTTGTCCGCGACGTCATCCACCTCGCGGCAAAAGGCGTAAAGGGCGGACATGGCCTCGCGCCTGTCTCTGGGCAGCAGAACGAAGGCCAGCGCCAGGTTGGAGGCGCTTTTGCGCGTTATGTTTCGGCTCTGTTGAGTCATGCTCGCGGGGACGCGTCAGGCTGATTTCAGGCATCTTTGGCGTCCGGAGGCGTGGTGTCCTCTTCGTCAGTCGCCGAGGCAATATTGAGGCGCTGCATGCGATAGCGCAAGGCGTGCCGGCTGATCTTGAGTTGGTCGGCTGTCTTGGAAATGTTGTAGCGGCACTGTTCGAGGGTGGAGTTGATGGATTGGCGTTCAAAATCGGCCATGATCTCGTCCAGGGATCTATCGCCGGCAATGATGGCTGGTTCGGATTTGCGCAGCCGGCCTTCGAATTGGAAATCCGGCAGGCTGGCGGGCTGAATCTCGGCACCCGGTTCCAAAATGACGGCGCGCTCGATGACGTTGCGCAATTCGCGGACGTTGCCCGGCCAATTATGGCCCAGCAATTTGTTCTTCGCCGCCGCTGTCAAGCCGCGAATCTGTTTGGTCATCGTGCTGTTGAATTGGCCTAAAAAATTCTCGGCCAGGATAAGGATGTCGTTGCCCCGCTCGCGCAAGGGCGGCGGGCGAAATTGAACGACATTGAGGCGATGGTACAAATCTTCGCGAAAATTGTTCTGGCGGATCGCTTCATGGATATCGCGGTTGGTCGCGGCGATGAGACGGACGTCCACATGTAATTCATCGTTGCCGCCAACGCGGGTGTAAGTGCCATCCTCCAGAAAACGGAGCAGTTTGGCCTGGAGCGGGCGGCTCATGTCGCCAATTTCGTCCAGGAAGATGGTGCCGTTGTGGGCTTCCTCGACGCGGCCGAGTTTTTGTTTGATGGCGCCGGTGAAGGCGCCTTTTTCATGGCCGAAAAGTTCGCTTTCCAGGAGGTTTTCAGGAATGGCGGCACAGTTGATGCGGATGTAATTGTTCTGGCGCCGCTGGCTCAAAGTGTGCAATGCGCCGGCGATGAGTTCCTTGCCCGTGCCGCTTTCACCCAGGATCAAAACGGTGGCATTGGTCGGGCCGAATTTTGTGATCAGTTGGCGCAACTCCTGCATTCTGGGCGATTCGCCGATGATCTCGTCGAGCCGGTAAGGCTCGGCGACATGGGCGCGCAAGGCGGCGTTTTCACTGAGCAGGCGATGCCGTTCGGCACAACGCGCGACGGCGTGCAAGAGTTCCTCAGGGGCGAATGGTTTGGCCAGGTAATCAATGGCGCCGGCTTTGATGGCCTCGACCGCCAGTTTGGGAGTGGCGTAGGCGGTGATCATGAGGCACGGGGTGTTGGGCCAGCGTTTGGAGGCGGTGGCCAAAAACTGATACCCGCTCATGCCCCCCAAACGGGCGTCGGTTATGACCATGAAGAACGCTTCCTTCTCAAGCAGGTCGATGGCTTCTTCGGCCGATTCAACCAGTTTGAGATTGTAACCTTCGCCAGACAGGATCGATTTCAACGAAAGACGCATGTTCTTTTCGTCATCGACCACCAGGACGGGAGGAAGGGGCCAGTTCATTTGGACAATCTCATTAATATTCTTGCCGGGAATTCTAAGGTGAAACGCGTGCCTTTTCCAAGCTCCGATTGCACGTTGACGGTGCCGCCGTATATCTCGGTGTTGTGCTTGACGATGGCAAGGCCCAGGCCGGTGCCTTTTGCGCGGGTGCTGAAATGGGCTTCAAAAATCTTGTTGATCTTGTCGGGGGCAATGCCGGGACCGTTGTCCGCGATGGAAATGATCACCGAATCGTTCTTTCCGTAACGCACCGAGACTTCGATTCGGCCCACGCCATTCATCGCTTCACGGGCGTTTTGCAGCAGATTGACGAGCACGCCGGAAAGATGCCGCTTTTGCATCAGCAACGCCGGCAGGGACGGTTCGTAAATCTTGACGATCTCGACCCGGTATTTTGCGGCGGGCGGAAAGACTTCCAGGATGGCATTGTCCACTTCATTGGCCGCTTCGAGGCGCTCAACTGTTCCCTCGGCCAATTGCGCGTAACCCATCAACTCGGTGATGATTTGATCGGCGTGCTCGATTTCCTCGCGGATGATCTGGACTTGTTCATCAATGTTCTGGCTTTGTTCCTCGGCCGCCGTTTCGCGTTCGCGCACGGCGCGCTGAAGGCAGAAGGCGGCATTGGTGATGATGCCGAGGGGGTTTTTGATTTGATGGGCGATTTCGGCGGCGAGGCGTCCGGCGGTTTGGAGGCGCTCCTGGCGGACGGCGAATTCGGTGGCCTCGGCTTCGGCGCGTTTTTGCTTTTCGAAAAGGACCTGGATGCCGTAACAGCACAAGGTCCAGGCCACCAGGACGATCAGACGCTCGACTACGACCGAATTCTCGAATCTTGCAGCCGCATCATCGCCAAACAATTCCCTATCGAGAGGAACGATGATCTTTTTATCCACCAATCCACCGGCCATAAACGCCGCGCTCACGAAAAAGTTGAGCAGAAGCTGGGGAAGCGCGACTGGAATGGCCAGGGCATTGTGGAGAATCAACACCAGGAAAACCCAGTAGAGAATGCTGTCAAAGCCATTGGTGTCCAAGGTCAGGGTGCCCATTAAAAGCGCGTCCAGAACCCCGATGGAAAAGACTATTGTCTCAATCTTTTTCAGTGTTAGTTGCGGCACCCAGACAAGGATGATGCCGGCGAAGGCGTTGAAAGCCACATAGGCCAAAAAGCCGGTTTTGATCGTGGCGGCATGGCGGAGACTCCACTCCTCCTCGGATGGGTTGAAATTTGTCAGTCCGGTCTTCGTTTTGATCGCGGCGGCATGAGCGCGGCCCCGGTCGGCGGGTTGGGCGAAATTTGTTTGATTGGTCCTCGCTTGAATTGTGGCGGCACGGGGGCGGGCCGTGTCGAAGCTCGCCAGTCTGGCCGAGCCAGCGGTATAGAACCAACCGGCGAAAAAGAAGTAATAAGCCACGATGACGATGATCAAAGCCCTGAGCGGCAGAACAATGTCCTTTTCGACCGCTTGAATGCGGGCGGCGCGCTGGCTTGGTTCGATGGTCGGGGCGGCCAGCAGGCGCGTCAGTTTTTGGATCGTGCCGCTGCCCGTCGCATTGGTCTTGTCTTCCGCGTTCACCGTAATAGAGCGGCAGCCTTTTTGGCGATGTCATCCACCGGCCACAATCGTCCGATGCCCTCGTAACCGCAGGACAGCAGGCCCTTTTCCGGACCGATGAATTGAGCGCCGCGCTGCTTGAGCGTGGCGACGTTGGCCTGGGTGGCGGGATGATGCCACATTTTCCCGTTCATGGCGGGGGCAATCAGCAACTTGGCTTCGGTATTGAGGGCCAGCGCGATGCAGCTCAGGGCATCGCTGGCCAGGCCGCAGGCCAGCTTGGCCAGGGTGTTGGCGGTGGCCGGGGCAATCAAGAGCAAGTCGGCCTGGTCGGCCAATTGAATGTGGGACGGTTTCCAGCCCTCCGTTTCGTCAAAAAGATCGGTCACCACAGGATTGCGCGATAGGGTCTTGAAAGGAAGCGCCGTCACAAAGCGGAGGGCGTCGGCGGTCATCACAACATGCACTTCGCAGCCGGCCTTGACCAGGACGCTGGCCAAATCGGCCGCTTTACAAGCAGCGATCGAGCCGGTGACTCCCAAAATAACGGTTTTGGCTCTCATCACAATGGGTTCATTGTGCAGTGCCAAGCTCAAGGTTTAAAGGTTAATCTATGACCCGGATGCGATGTTTTTTCCGGGCGTGAGCCGCGATCAGGAGTCGCTCTTGGGAGGTTGCAGGGGCAGCTCCAGGGTGAAGGTGGCGCCCTTGCCGGGGCCGTCGCTGTGGGCGGTCAGCCTTCCGCCCAGTTCCGCCGCCGCCAGCGCCCCGCTGTGCAGGCCGAAGCCGTGGCCGTCTTTGCGGGTCGTAAAACCG